>Ga0206876_1014_pt1 | contig 60875 bp, 21 predicted proteins | sample Alteio_BWOrgCont_10_FD_152619 | JGI IMG/M metagenome (GOLD analysis project Ga0206876, IMG submission 152619) | Enriched cells from forest soil in Barre Woods Harvard Forest LTER site, Petersham, Massachusetts, United States -... | ecosystem: Environmental > Terrestrial > Soil > Temperate forest >...
CCGTACCAAGCCAATGCCTCCAATGAATGGAACTCACTTGTTGTTTATCAAAAGGGCCAACTGAATGTATGTTAGCTTCATCAATATTTTGAGGCAAGTATGGTATAAGTGGAAAAACAGCCCATTGATAATTGAGTTTTTTCCACTCTACATTTTGTAATTCTGCAGGCCATTCACTTATACCTATTGAGACTAAATACGATCTGAAAACCGGGAAATACGTATGCCCCTGATAATTACAAGCCAACGGTTTTTCATTTGCTATAATATCCGCACATGAAGCAAATACAAGTAGTACAACAATGAACCTGATGGAATATTTTGCAACTCTATTTTTAAAGAGCTGCTTTCGAACCATCCTCCAATAGCCTTGCGAAGAAGCGTCGTTATCTATATTTTTAGAATCGCTCATACAATTTCACGTTTTGAATATGAGATCCTGGGGTCAGCAATTGCATATAATATATCAGCGACCAATGTCCCAAAGAGAGTAAGCAAGGCAGCAAACATTGTATTTGCAAACACTACCGGATAATCATTTGCTACCAATGCATTATAGCTAACCTGACCCATGCCCGGTATAGAAAATATCTGTTCAATTACAACTGAGCCCGATAATAGCAGGGGAAAAACATTCGCGAATAATGTAATTATAGGAAGAAGTGAATTACCTAATGCATGTTTCCAAACTACTTTATTCTCCGGCAATCCCTTAGCTCTTGCGGTACGTATATAATCTTGGCCAAGGGTATTTAACATACCGCCACGCATTTGTCGTGAAATAAAAGCAAGCGAAGTATACGTCCAGCATAACACCGGTAATATGAGTCGATAAATAGTTTGTGTGATATGATACATAAATGATGCATCGGAAGGAATTGGAGCAGCACCTGGTGCAGGAAACCAGGAAAACCAATCGCCACCACAAAAGAAAATGATCAGAATGGTTGCAATCCAGAAATTTGGTAATGAGTATAGCATAAACAGTCCTGATGTCGTTAACTTCTCTTTATTACTTCCCTTGCTCACTGCTGCTTTTACACCAAGCGGAATAGCAATAAAATATGCAAGCAGAATTGATATAAAACTAATACCAAGTGTCCATTTCATAGCATCCCCAATTATTGAACTTACAGGCCGCATATCCTGATATGAAAAACCGAAATCACCCTTCAAAAAGCTCACAAGCCAATGGTGATATTGGTTTCTGAATCCATACCAGTGCACTACAGGAATACATTTCTGATAAGGAGACTGGTGATCAATAAAGTATTTTTCAGACTCTTTTAATTCTGATAGCTTTGGTGCAAGTGACTGTAGAGTTGAATGTGGTTTACTAAGAACAGTATTAAGTTTTGATAAGGCGACATTTATCTTGCCCTGGTCATAATCCGAATATAATTCACTTACATTTTTTTTTGCTGAAATGATATCTTCGGCATTTGAGCTATCGGATTTGATTTTGCTTACAGCAGTTTCGAATTGTTTTAGTGTGGCATAATACTGTGCAACATTTGGCCAATTACCATATATAAAGGCTATGTGTGCCAGGTTATCGCGAACATTTGATTTTGGAATACGGTATAATGTATCGCAGGCAGTAGCGTTTGTAATACTAAAATAAAATAATGGAAGATCAAGTCCCAACTTATGCCGAACTGAATTATAGGCAGCTTCATCGGCAATACTTTTTATGGATTGACCCGACTCACCTTGCTGTTTGGTCAGAATAGTTTCAACTGGATCACTAGGTGCATTTACACCCAGTATAAACATAATGAACGAGATAACTAATAAAGTAGGAATGAAAATTAATACCCGTTTAATTATGTATTTCAGCATGCTATAGCATTACATTACTTACCAGCATTGGCATCAAATCCGGCCTCCCAAAAGAACGGCATATTACATGAAGGGTAGACATTAGAGTATCTTTTATTTGCTGCTATTAAAGCTTGCTGAGCACAAAGAAATATATCGCCACATTCTTCATGCATAATTCTTTCTAATCGTTTTACCATCTTGGCCCTTTTTATATCATCAAGCTCCACTCTTATCGAATCAATCAATGCATCAGATTCAGCATTGCCGAAGCTTATAAAGTTAGAACCTTTGTTAAGTGCCGATGTTGAATAAAATATTTGCTTGAAATCCATTGGCCCCGGTTGAAAGCCCCATACATCCATACACATGTCAAAATTATGTGTCTTCAAATTCCCTCTGAATACATTGGCTTCCTGTTGCACAATACTTACATCAATTCCTACCTTTCTGGCTTCTTCTTTAAACATTAAACCAACCTTTTTTCTTTGTTCATTACCCGCATTACATATATAAACAACCCTGAAATCAATTTTTTTACCATCTATTAACTTATCTAAAATACCATCTCCATCGCTGTCTTTCCAACCTGCAGCAGCAAGTAAGGCTTTGGCGGTATCTATATTAAATTCGTATGGCTTAATGGTATAATCATACTCAAGTGAATCCATTGGTGTAACAGCCGAAGTAACTTGTTGAGCATAGCCATAATACACATCTTTAATTATCCTGGGTACATCAATCAGGTGCGCAATTGCTTTTCTGGTTCTTATATCCGCAAACTTCGGATCTAACATATTTAATCCAATATAAGCGTATGACAGTCGTAATGTTTTGAATGTATTGAAATTCTGTGTGAATTTTTCGGACTTAGAAAGGTCACCAAACTCAGAAGGCCTTATATTACCTATTACATCAATATTACCTGCCTTTAAAGAAACAAGTGCAGAAGTCATATCATTAATTGTTTGATACACCAACTTAGTTGCATTTGCTTCAAAAAAACAATTCTTTGCTTTTAGTTCATCGCCCCACCAGTTAGCTTTTTTATCTAATACAATTCGCTGGCCTGTTGCCCATGACGTGAATTTATACGCCCCACTTCCGGAAACATAACCAGGATCCCGTGAATACCTGTCAGCATTAAAACCTTTTCCAAATGCAAGCATTTTCGGGTCATGTAAAGATGCCGTATCAGAATACATTTGCTTTATGGTGAAGCTCTCCATGTATTTGTTAGAATCATATACGTATTCGGGTATAATATAAGTGTCAGTTCCTGTAGCAATCACCGCCATCATGTATTTCTCATTATAAACGATTGTAAACTTCCTGGGATTATCAGGATACAATATCACATCACTAACCATATCATAGTATGATCGCAGCGCTTCATCATTTACAGCAGGGTTTTTAATGACCTTCAGAGTAAATTCAGCATCTTTTGCCGTAACCGGAGACCCGTTATCCCATCTGGCTTCTTTTCGTATTTCGTAGGTAATGAACATTCTTCCTGCAGAATCGATCTTTACTGTTGGCAAAGTATCAGCTAATATTGGTACTAACTTAAGTGTTCGGTAATCGAAATTCAACAGGGGTTGAAATATATTATTGTCAATATCTGCTGCTCCCAGATCGCTTGCCAGAATAGGATTCAGCGCTCCAGGGTCACCCAATTGCCATAACACTACCTGTGTAGGATTTTTTTTATAAGTTGAACAGGAATTGAGAATAAGGCTAGCACATACTAATGCAGCAAAATAAAATATACCCTTCCTCATTCGCCCGATTTATTTAACAAATCTACAAAATTGTAAATACGAATAAATAAATTCAGAAAGAGAACACAGATTATATCTGACTTCTGCTGAACATAGGGTGTCCCTTTATTATTGTCAAAATAAGCGAGAACTCCCAAGCACCTCTACCACCAGTAAATGCAGCAAGGTAAGAAGTGTTAATATCGTAACTGAAACGAAAAACATGCTCTCCATACTTTATTCCTGTATTTATTACTACGGCGTCATTAACTCTATCATTTGCACCAAGAATAATCTGGAATGGAGTTGTACCAATTTTATAATAACCCAACAAACCCGCATCAAATTCTGTAACACCGGCCTCATTCATGTAAAATAACATTGGAGTGATCTTCAATTTTTCATTAACATTAAAATCACACCCACCCTGGAAATTAAAACGCATTGGAACATCGCTTTTTGTAAAAGTAAACGATTCATTAGGCACCGTTAAATGCTGCATAGAAAAACCAAAAAACGGATGCACCTTTGAGCTTTCTTCAATATATTTATAGAATATACCGAAGTTCGCATCGAAGTTTGCCACACTCATTTTAGCGAAACTTTCTCCATTTGGCATATTCTGATCAAAACCACCAATGGCATCTGAATATTGATTATCGTATGTAAAATTGTTTGGGTTGAACTCCTTATAAAAGAAGCCGAGCTGTATGCCCGTAGTCAGGTAATGCTTGCCATTGGAATTATCTTTACTCATAATATCATATGCAATTGAGGCCATAAAAGAAGTAGTATTGAAACTACCCATTGGAGCTGCATTATTTATAAAATACGCCCCTACTCCAAAGTTTTTATCCCATGCCTTTAATGGCATATCAAATGCCAGGTATTCATTAGTATAAGGGCTCGTGCCTAAGGCTCCCCATTGCGAACGATAGTCGTTATATATTTTATAATCTCCCCTTTCGCCACTATACATTCCCGTTAGTGCAGGATTAAGATAAAGGCTTGCCATATCATACTGAGACATGTGATAATCCTGAGCAATGGCACTAACACTGCTCATTGCAAGAAAGAATACTATATATCTGGTAATTCTCTTCATAGCGCTAGTTTTTCTCACCTCAATATGGTTACGTTACCGGTCATTTTTACTTGTTTACCATCAACTGTAGTACCTGTTAATGTCCAAACGAAAGTTCCTTCAGGTTGTACAGCGCCATGGAATTTACCATCCCATCCTTCGCTCTGAACATTGGCCTGGAATATTTGTGTACCCCATTGGTCGAACACTCTGAAATCAAACAAACTGAATGGGCCACCTCTTACATATAATATATCGTTATTTCCGTCACCGTTTGGCGTAAAGGCTGTAGGCACACCAGGTGCACTGGCAATTGTTCCATTATTATTACAAGGATCAATGGTTAAGGTATCACTGTGTGATGCGGAACAGCCAGAATCAGAAGTAACCATTAAAGTAGTTATATACGTACCATTTATTGGATATACATGTAAAGGATTTTGTAGTGCACTAGTTGAAGAGTCACCAAACTTCCAATTCCATGCTGATATTGCTCCAGGGTTAACTATTGAATTATCGGTAAACTGAGCCGAATCAGGGCATGATGTTTTAACTGTAAATAATGCGGTTGGCAATGGGTTCACAAAAATACTTCTGCTGATTGTATCGGAACAACCCGCACTGGTGCTGACAATTAAAGTTATAGTTTGTGTGCCACTTATATTATAATTATCAGTTGGGTTTTGTGCAACAGAGGTATTATTACCCAGGTTCCAGTTCCATGCCGAAATACTGCCAACACTTACCGTAGATTCATCCGTAAAGCTTACTGTAGAATTCAAACAAGCTGTGGAACTCTTAAAGTTTGCAACTGGCTTAGATTGTATAGTTACAATCATTGTATCAGTTGATGCAGAACAAGCTCCATTACCAGTTGTTGTAAGTACAATAGTTACTTTGCCTGTTGTTACATCGGCTAAACTTGGCACATATACAGCATTCAGTGCTGAATCATTCGGTGTGAATATGCCACTTCCATTGCCAGACCATTTGCCACCAGCAGCAAGTGCAACTGTACCTTTCAGAATAACATTACTTCCTGCGCATATTGCCTGGTCAGTTCCTGCATTGTCTTTAGGTGCAGGGCTGAAAGTTATCATCATAGTATCTGAAACCGGGCTGCAGGAATGAGTTGCACTAAATACCAGTTTAACTGATTTCGCAGCCGTATCTGCAGTACCAGGAACATAGTGTGCATTTTGCGTGCTATCATTTGGCATAAATGTACCCGTGCCTAATGTTTTCCATATTCCTGAACCACTAGAGACTGTAGCGTGAATAGGTATATTGTTATTATTTGCACAAACAGTAGTATCTGCTCCAATTGTAACGGTTGGTATCGGGGTGATCTTTATTAAAACCGTATCAGAAACTGATAGACATCCTCCATTATTAGTTGAAGTAAGTACAAGTTTTACAGTCTTTGCTGCCGTATCTGCACTGCTTAAATTATATGTAGCATTCAACGTAGTATTATTAGGAGTAAATGTACCACTACCAAGGGTTGTCCAGGTACCAGCTGTTGCTCCACCTGAAACGCTTCCATTAAGCGATGCCGTTGTATTACCTGTACATACAAAAATATCAGAACCGGCACTTACTGAAGGTGAAGGTGAGAAAGTAACTTTCATTGTATCGCTTATTGCTGTGCACAATCCATTTCCACTCGACACAAGAACAAGCTTAACAGAGTCTGTAGTAATATCTGAAGCACTTGGAGTATATGTTGCGTTAAGAGTAGAATCATTAGGTGCAAACATTCCGCCACCAGTTGTTATCCACTTACCTCCGCTTGCATTTGAAACGCTTCCTGCTAATACAACACTCGCATTATTAGAACAAACAACCTGATTAGGTCCTGCATTTACAACCGGAGCAGAATTGAAGAAAACAACCATTGTATCAGTAGAGACCATACACGCTTTCGTAGTTGTAAGAATCAGTTTTACACTGTGCGCTGAAGTATCTGCTGAAGTAGGAACATAATTTGCATTCAAAGTACTATCATTAGGTGTAAATGTTCCGCTGCCCAATGTAGACCACATACCGGTTCCTGAGCCTCCTGTTACATTTCCATGTATTGCTACGCTTGCGCTGCTTGCACAAACTGTTGTATCAGCGCTGACATTTGCAATTGGTATAGGGTTAATTCTGATCACAACCGTATCAGTTACTGATATGCAACTTCCATTATTTGTAGAAGTAAGTACAAGTTTCACTGTCTTTGCAATTGTATCAACAGTACTTAAATTATAGGTAGCATTTAAGGTGACATTATCCGGGCTGAATGTTCCACTTCCTAACGTAGACCACATACCGGTAGTTGCACCACCTGAAACGCTTCCATTTAATGATGCCGTTGTGTTACCAGTACACACATATATATCAGCGCCGGCATTCACCCTAGGCGATGGTGAGAAAATAACCTTCATGGTATCTGTTGCCTTAGTACACAATCCATTACCAATAGATGCCAGAACAAGTTCTATAGAGCCTGATGTAATATCTGAGGAACTTGGAATATAGGTTGCATTAAGTGAGGTATTACTTGGTGTAAATGTTCCACTACCAGTTGAACTCCATTGTCCACCGCTTGCATTTGCAACGCTACCTGAAAGTGTAACATTGGCATTATTAGCACAAACCGTTTGATCAGCGCCAGCGTTTACAATCGGGCCAGGAGAAACAGTTACCACCATTGTATCTGTAATTGCATTACAGTTTCCATTATTAGTTGAAGTAAGCACAAGAACTATGTTCTTAGCAAGAGTATCGGCGTTACTTGGAATATAGGATGCGGTAAGCGTCGAGTTATTTGGACTAAACACCCCAGTTCCATTTGCCGTACTCCAAATGCCTGTTCCACTTCCACCAATTATTACTCCGTTCAGTGCAACTGAATTATTTGCACAACCGCTTTCGTCAGCGCCCGCATTTACACTAGGTGGCGCAGTGAAATTAATAACCATAGTATCTGAGGTAGCATTACAAGTACCATTATTTGTAGTAGTAAGAACCAGTTTTACACTTCCTGCCATTGTATCTGCAGTACTTGGAACATACGTTGCATTTAATGCAGCATTATTTGGAGTGAAGGTTCCGCTACCCAATGTAGTCCATGAACCTGTACTTGCACCACCGCCCACATAACCATTCAATGTTACATCAGGGTTATTTCTGCATGCAAACTGGTCTGTTCCCGCATTAGCAAATGGAGCAGGTGTAAATGTTACTGTCATATTATCAGGTACTGAACCACAACCACCTGTTGTAGTAAGTGTTAATGTAACTGTACCTGCAGTTGTATCTGCATTGCTTGGAATATATGTTGTATTCAATGAAGTATTATCAGGTGAAAATGTGCCACTACCATTTGTGCTCCATATTCCCGAACCTGTACCCGATGCACCGCTTAATGAAACAGTAGCATTATTCGCACACAATGTTTGATCCGGTCCGGCATTTGCTGTTGGAACAGTAGAGTATGTTAATACTACTGTATCAGAAGATGCAGAGCAACCACCATTATTTGAAGAAGTAAGAACCAATGTTACTGTATGTGCTGCTGTATCAGCCGAACTTGGCATATATGTAGCATTTAAAGTGTTTACATTCGGACTGAATGTACCACTTCCATTTGTAGTTGACCAGATACCTGCACCGGTTGAAGAACTTCCATTGAGCGTATAATCTGGATTACTCAAACATACGGTTACATCTCCACCGGCATTCACTCTAGGACCAGGGCTTATATTTATCAGCATTGTATCTGTAGCAGCTTTACATTGGCCATTACCTGTAGTAGTAAGAACAAGTTTTACACTATGTCCAGAAGTATCTGCTGCACTTGGAATATAAGTTGCATTCAATGTGGAATTGTTCGGCGAGAAAGTTCCGCTGCCCAAAGTGGACCATTGCGCACCTGACGCAACACTATTAATTGATCCTGACAGAACCGCATCAGCATTTCCACAGATACTTTGATCGATACCTGCATTTGCGTAAGGTGCAGAAGTAATAGTTGCAACAAATTGACTATTCGATGCAGCACATGCTCCGTTATTAGTTGTTGTAAGTTTTAATGTAACTGCACCTGCGCCGGTATCAGCGCTACTTGGAACATAAATTGCATTTAGGGTATTACTATTTGGTACGAATGCACCACTTCCATTACTGATCCATTGTCCTGATCCGGTGCTTGAGCTACCACTTAAAGAAATAGAATCATTATTTGCGCAAACTGTAACATTTGTACCGGCATTATCTTTAGGCCTCTTATCATATCTTATTATCATCGTATCGGTAACTGCACTACAATTACCATTACCTGTAGAAGCAAGAACAATCTTCACGTTTCCTGAAGTTGTATCTGCTGTACCTGGTATATATGTAGCATTTAAGGTTGTATTGTTTGGTGAGAATGAACCATCACCCAAAGTACTCCATTGTCCCGATCCCGTGCTTGAACTACCATTCAGGGTATAGTCAGGACTAGAATTACAAACTGATGCATTTCCACCAGCATTCACATTAGGAGCATGTGTTATTGTCAACACCATTGTATCGGTTGTTGCCTTACATAAACCATTACCTATAGTGACAAGGAAGAGTTTTACACTACCTGCTGTTGTATCAGCTGCACTAGGAACATATGTTGTATTCAAAGCAGTATTGCTTGGTGTAAATATTCCACTACCAGTTGTACCCCATTGCCCTCCGGTAGCATTCGACACTGAACCTGTAAGATCAGTATTTGCATTGTTTGCACAAACACTTTGATCAGGTCCTGCACTAACAACCGGCGCATGATTAATTGTTATTACCATTTGGTCAGCGACAGGTGTACATCCGCCATTATTTGTTGAAGTGAATGTAAGTGTTACACTTCCACTGGTTGTATCTGCATTACTTGGAATATAAATTGCATTTGACGTATTATTATTGGGAGAGAAACTACCAGTTCCACTGCTACTCCACTGTCCGGAACCCGAAGTTGAAGTACCCGCTAATTGTACTGAATCATTATTTGCACATACAGTTTGATCTGATCCTGCACCAACAACAGGTATCTTGGTATACGTAATCATCATTGTATCGGTAACTGCATTACAAGTTCCGTTACCGGTAGATGTTAATACAAGCTTCACGCTACCTGCGGTTGTATCAGCAGTACTTGGAATATAGGTCGAATTCAGGGTAAGATTATCAGGATTAAATGTACCAGTTCCCGAAGTGCTCCATATTCCTGTTGTAGTAGCACCGCCTACAATACCACTCAACGTAACGTTTGCATTATTCCGGCAGACTGCCTGGTCAGGCCCCGAATTAACGTAAGGCGCATGTGTAATTGTAATAGTTATACTACTTGCTGTTGGATTGCAACCACCGGTAGCTGTGAATGTTAATTTAACTGAACCCGATGCTGTATCCGCACTACTTGGTATATAAGTAGCGTTTAGCGTTGTATTATTAGGACTAAAAGTTCCTGTTCCGTTTGAGGTCCATTTACCTGTACCAGTAGATGAAGTTGCATTAAGAGAAACATCATCATTATTAGCACAAACAGTTTGATTGCTTCCCGCAGTAACAACTGGTGTTTTGGTGTAAGTCAAAACAATTGTATCTGAAACCGGGTTACAAGAAACATTATTTGTAGATGTTAGAATAAGAGTTGCTGTTTTTGCACTTGTATCAGCAGTGCTTGGTTTATATGTAGCACCTAATGTGTTTGTATTCGGAGAAAATGTTCCAGTACCAAGTGTTGTCCATGTTCCCGTTCCTGTCGAAGAATACCCACTTAAGGTATAATCAGGACTGCTTAAACAAACCTTTGTATCCGGGCCTGCCTCAACATGGGGGGCAATAGTATATGTAATTGTCATTGAGCTGCTGACAGCATTACATTGTCCGTTACCTGTAGTTGTTAAAGTTATGGTTACACTCTTAGCTGCCGTATCTGCAGAGCTAGGAGAATACGTAGCATTCATTGTAGTATTATTCGGTGTAAATGTTCCACTTCCCGAAGTCGACCATGTTGCTCCACTTGCAATAGTAAATGAGCCATTCAATATAACATTTGCATTATTGGAACATACTGAAGCATTTGATCCTGCATTTGCAGTTGGAGCATGAGTGAAATTAACTACCAATTGATCTGATACAGGGCTGCATGTTCCATTATTTGTACTTGCCAATGTAAGTGTTACACTTCCTGTTGTTGTATCAGCATTGCTCGGTATGTATGTAGCATTTAAGGTTGTATTATTAGGTGTAAATGTTCCGCTACCACTTGTACTCCACTGGCCGGATCCTGTTGCCGATGTACCGTTCAGTATAATCGCATCATTATTCGCACAAGCTGTAACATCAGGTCCTGCATTTACTTTTGGTATTGGTGTATATGTAACTGTTATAGATTTATTAACCGGAATACAGGTACCATTACTTCCAGAAGTTAAGGTCAATGTAACACTTCCGGCAGCAGTATCCGCGCTACTTGCAATGTACGTTGCATTTAATGTGTTTGCATTAGGAGAAAATGTTCCGCTTCCCGATGTATTCCAAACTCCGGAACCTGTGCTGGAAGTACCACTAAGTAAAACGTTCGCATTGTTCTTACACACTGAAACGTTACTACCGGCATTCACATTAGGAGCATGTGTAATCGTTATTTTCATACCATCTGAAACAACGCTACATAGCCCGTTGCCCGTACTTGTTAATGTAAGCGTTATACTTCCTGCGGCAGTATCTGCTGAGCTAGGTGTATACGTAGCGTTCATTGTAGTATTATTCGGAGCAAATACTCCGCTACCTGAAGTTGACCATACAGCTCCGGTTGAGGTAGTAAACGAACCATTCAACGTAACTACATCATTATTACCACAAACAGTTTGATCAGGGCCTGCATTCACATACGGTGCGTGAGTGAAGGTGATGGTAATATTACTGGTTACAGGACTACATGCTCCATTATTTTTCGAAGTAAGAGTAAGAATAACACTACCTGCAGTTGTATCAGCTTTACTTGGAGTATACGTTGCATTAAGAGTTGTATTACTTGGAGTAAATGCACCTGTTCCACTACTACTCCATTGTGCTGAACCTGTGCTTGAACTTCCGTTCAGGGAAATCACATCATTATTAGCACAAACAGTTTGATTGGTACCTGCATTTACCACAGCAGGCACATCAACTGTAACTAGCACTGTTCCAGCTGAGCCTGTGCAACCGTTTGCAGTTGCAGTTACCGAATATGTTCCGGCATCAGCCAGAATAACATTACTTATTGAAGTGTCCTGTGAAATAGAAACAAAACTGTTTGGCCCGGTCCATTTATATGTTGCACCACCTATTGTGCTCGACATCAAGTTCAAGTTTGATCCTGTACATACAGGGCTGTTGCTTGTAGCAGTTGGTGTAGCTGGTATCGGGTTAACTGTTACACTAACTGTTCCGGCACTACTTACAACGCAACCCGGTACCTTAGCCGTCACGGAATATGTTCCACTAGCAGCCGTAGTAACTGAACTTATATTAGGATTTTGTGTTGATGAAGTAAATGTATTCGGTCCTGTCCATGAATAAGCTGCATTAGTTACAGTACTTGCTGTCAGATTAAGTGTTGTACCGGCACAAATAGGGCTATTACTTCCGGCAACAGGTGCAGCAGGTGGAGGGTTAATACTTACATCCACGGTACCATTCGGGCCTGTACAACCTAGTATTGTGGCATTAACCGAATAAATACCTGAGTCAGCGATAACTGATACGGGAATATTCGGATTTTGAGAGGTGGAAGTAAAACCATTCGGGCCACTCCATGCATATGTTGCACTGGTAACTGTACTTGCAGTTAAATTAATAGCACCACCTAAACAAATTGGGCTGTTGCTTCCTACTGTTGGTGCAGGAGGAGTTTGATTAACCACAACTGAAACAGTTCCATTTGAACTATTACATCCATTTGCTGAAGCGACAACAGTATATGTTCCGCTTGCCGCGGTAGTGGAATTAAGTATTGATGTATCCTGCGAAATGGATTTAAAACTATTCGGACCCGTCCATGTGTAAGTTGTTCCTGGTACTGTACTTGCAGTTAAATTCAAGCTGCTTCCTGAACAAATTGGACTTGGGCTTGTTGCTGCTGGAGAAGCAGGTGTTTGATTAACTACTACTGTTATTGTTCCATTAGGACTTGTAGCACAACCGGGCACCGTAGCATTAACTGAATACGTTCCGGCAGCTGCTGTAGTAACACTTGTAATATTGGGATTCTGATTGGTTGAAGTGAATGTATTCGGGCCGGTCCATGAATAGCTAGCGCCAGTTATATTACTTGCGTGCAGGCTCAATGTATTTCCTGAACAAACAGGGCTATTACTTGTTACAGTTGGAGCAGCAGGTGGAGGATTAATTACAACAAGAGTAGTTCCCTCTGGGCTTGTACATCCACTCACAGTAGCCGTCACGGAATATGTACCGCCATCGGCTACTACCACTCCGCTTAAAGTCGGAGTTTGAGAAGTAGAAGAAAAACTATTAGGGCCAATCCATGCATATGTTGCGCCAGCAACAGTAGTAGCGTTTAAATTAAGAGTTGAACCGATACATAATGGTGTATTACTGCTTGCTGTTGGAGAAACAGGTATGGGATTAACCGTTGCAATAGTAGTATTACCCGAGCTTCCACAACCACCAACTGTTACTGTGATCGAGTAGGTTCCGCTTGCGGCAGTTGTTGCATTTGTTATAGATGCTATTTGAGAAGTTGAAGTAAAACCAGGGCCATTCCATGCATATGTTGCACCCGCTACAAGACCGGTAGTTAAAGTTAGGGTTGCACCTGCACATATTGGACCATTATTAGTTGCAGTAGGCGTTGTAGGAACAGGTTTAACCGTAGCTGGAGTTGTTCCCGCAGAGCTTGTACATCCACTTACAGTCGCATAAACCGAATATGTGCCTGTTGCTGCTGTAGTTGCATTTGTTATAGAAGTATCTTGTGAAAGAGAAGTAAATCCATTAGGACCACTCCAAGTATATGTTGCACCTGCTACAACTGTTGCATTAAGGTTTAATGTTGTACCTGCACATATTGGGCCATTATTAGATGCAGTAGGTGAAGCAGGAATTGGATTTACAATAAATGAACCAGACACTGCACTGGTTGCTGAACCACACGTTCCACTTACAATACAATAATAGTAAGTTGTGCCAGCTATTGCTGCCGACGGTGTATAAGATGACGAAGTTGCACCACTTATTAATGTACCTCCACTATTTGATGCTGATGCATTGCTATACCATTGATACGTTAGTGTGCCGGTGCCAGTTGCGCTTACAGAAATTGCACTAAACGCTCCACCTGCACATTGTGTTTGAGTTGCTGTTGATTGACTTGTAATGGATGTTGCAGGAGTTACAATTATTGCACCAGATACTGCACTTGTAACATTACCGCATGGACCACTAACAATACAATAGTAATAGGTTGTACCCGCAACTATAGTTGGAGGAGTATAAATGGACGCAGTTGCAACACCTATTGAAGCACCTCCGGAATTTGATGCTGATGCGTTACTATACCATTGATATGTTAATGTAGCCGTTCCGGTTGCAGTTATTGACATCGCACTGAAACTTCCTCCCACACATTGTGTTTGAGTTGCAGTTGACTGACTATTTATGGACGTTGCAGGAGTAACTATAATTGCTCCCGACACTGCACTGGTTGTATTAGCACAAGTGCTACCTACTATACAATAGTAATAAGTTGTACCTACTGATGTTGCAGGAGGTGTGTACGTAGATGAAGTTGCTCCAACTATTAATGTACCGCCACTGTTTGATGCTGACACATTGCTATACCATTGATAAGTAAGCGTGCCAGTGCCGGTTGCAGTTACTGACATTGGACTAAACGACCCACCAATACACTGCGTTTGTGTTGCCGTTGATTGGCTGGAAATTGATGTCGCCGGGTTAACTATCATTGCTCCTGACACCGCGCTAGTAGATGAATTACATGTTCCACTTACTATGCAATAATAATAGGTTGTTCCTACTAAAGTTGCAGGGGGTGTATACGAAGATGAAGTTGCACCGCCGATTAATGTACCTCCACTATTTGATGCAGAAGCATTACTATACCATTGATAGGTTAAAGGTGCGGTTCCGGTTGCAGTTACTGATATTGCACTAAAGGCCCCACTCACGCACTGTGTTTGGGTTGCAGTTGATTGGCTTGAAATTGATGTCGCAGGTGTTACTATTATTGCTCCTGATACCGCACTGGTTGTATTAGCGCAACTGCTACCTACTATGCAATAGTAGTAAGTTGTACCTACTAATGTTGCAGGAGGTGTGTATGTAGATGAAGTTGCACCACCGATTAATGTACCTCCACTATTCGAGGCTGATGCATTACTGTACCATTGATAGGTTAAAGTACCTGTTCCAGTAGCAGTTACCGACATAGCTGTAAAACTTCCGCCAATACACTGCGTTTGTGTTGCTGTTGACTGACTCGAAATTATTGTGGCAGGAGTTACTATTATTGCCCCGGATACCGCACTAGTAGCTGAACTACAAGTACCACTTACTATACAATAGTAATAGCTTGTACCTACTATGGTTGTGGGAGGAGTATATGAAAATGAAGTTGCACCAACTATTAATGTACCACCACTATTTGATGCAGAAGCATTACTATACCATTGATAGGTTAAAGGTGCGGTTCCGGTTGCGGTAACGGACAAGGCACTGAATGATGCGCCAACACATTGCGTTTGTGTTGCTGTAGATTGACTTGAGATTGATGTGGCAGGTGTTACTATTATTGCTCCCGATATGGCACTGGTTGCATTAGCACAACTACTACTTACTATACAGTAGTAATAAGTTGTACCTACTACGGTTGCAGGAGGTGTATAAGTTGATGAGGTTGCACCACCGATTAATGTACCTCCACTATTCGAGGCTGATACATTGCTATACCATTGGTAAGTTAAGACACCTGTTCCGGTTGCAGTAACCGACATTGCCGTAAAGCTTCCGCCAATACATTGCGTTTGTGTTGCGGTTGACTGGCTGGAAATTGATGTAGCAGGTGTTACTATTATTGCCCCGGATACTGCACTGGTTGCTGTATTACATGTTCCACTTACGATACAGTAATAATAAGTTGTACCAGCTACGGTTGCTGGTGGTGTATATGTCGATGAGGTTGCACCAACTATTAAAGTACCACCGCTATTTGATGCAGAAGCATTACTATACCATTGGTATGTTAAAGGTGCGGTTCCAGTTGCAGTTACTGACATGGCACTAAAGGCCCCACTCACGCACTGTGTTTGGGTTGCAGTTGATTGGCTTGAAATTGATGTCGCAGGAGTTACTATTATAGCCCCTGACACAGCACTTGTTAATGCACTACAAGTACTACCCACAACACAATAATAATAGGTTGTACCTACAATGGTTGCCGGAGGCGTATATGTAGATGAAGTTGCTCCGACTATTAATGTACCACCGCTATTTGATGCACTTGCATTACTGTACCATTGATATGTTAGCGTACCTGTTCCGGTTGCAGAAACTGACATGGCACTAAAGCTTCCACCAATACATTGTGTTTGGGTTGCTGTCGATTGACTGTTTATTATCGTAGCTGGATTAACAATTATGGCTCCGGATACTGCACTGGTTGCATTAGCACATGTTCCGCTTACAATGCAGTAATAATATGTTGTGCCTACTGATGTTGCAGGAGGTGTATATGTAGATGAAGTTGCTCCTCCAATTAAGGTGCCACCACTATTTGAAGCACTAGCATTACTATACCATTGATAGGTTAAGGTGCCGGTGCCGGTGGCAGTTACTGACATGGCGCTAAAGCTTCCGCCAATACACTGCGTTTGTGTTGCAGTTGATTGACTGGAAATTGATGTTGCAGGAGTTACTATTATTGCCCCGGATACTGCACTGGTAGCTGAACCACATGTTCCACTTACTATACAATAGTAATAAGTTGTACCGGCTACGGTGGACAGTGGAGTGTAAGTAGATGAAGTTGCACCAATTATTAATGTACCTCCACTATTCGAGGCTGATGCATTACTATACCATTGATAAGTAAGCGTGCCAGTGCCGGTTGCAGTTACTGACATGGCGCTAAAGGACCCACTCACACATTGTGTTTGGGTTGCAGTAGATTGACTTGTAATTGCTGTTGTAGGAGTTACTATTATTGCTCCAGATACTGCACTGGTTGCTGAACTACATGTTCCACTTACTATACAATAGTAGTAAGTTGTGCCAGCTACTGTTGCTGGAGGTGTGTAAGTTGATGAGATTGCGCCAACAATTAATGTACCTCCACTATTCGAGGCCGATGCATTACTATACCATTGATAGGTTAAGGTACCTGTTCCCGTTGCAGTTACCAACATCGCTGTAAAGGTTCCACTCACACATTGTGTTTGTGTTGCAGTAGATTGACTTGTAATTGCTGTTGTAGGAGTTACAGTTACAACAACGCTTGCCGGGGAATATGCACAACCACTGCTATTAACAAATACTGTGTAAGTAGTAGTAACAGTAGGGCTTGCAATAGGGTTGGCTGAACTGGAATTATTTAAACTTACATTTGTTGAAGATGAAGTCCAGGTGTATACTGTACCACCACCGCTACTAGGACCGGTAGGGCTTCCTCCTAATGTTGTACTTTGTCCACTACATATCGAAACATTAGAACCAGCTTGCAGCGGAGTCGGATCTGGCCTGTTGGCAGGAACGAATACAGCGTTAAGATACATTCTTACTCCATTAATATAATTAAGAGTACCTGTCTGACCTGCCTGATAATCATGACCTGCTAAGTAAAAAACATTTCCACCCACTGAATCCGGGTTACCCAAGTGTACCCCTGCTGCAATTACAGTATCACCCGTTACTTTACCTGAATGGACGCATTCATACATTTCAGGGTGCCATGACGATGTATCGGCTGATGATAGCTCAAAACTTGCTACCGTACCTGATCTTGAAACTACCGTTCCCTGAAACTGAGAAAATGCCATATCGGCGTTTCCATAATAATTTGTAAATTGAGTACCTTGATCCACAACTCCATGTGAAGACTGAAAGTGTCTGGTAGGCTGCATTTGGTTCTCATACTTATCAATACCTGCACATTGTGCCAAGAAATTGCCACCTTCCTCAATAAATTGATAGACCGGTCGTACTACGCTCGTATCCGCTGGGTAATTTATGGGGCCAGCAGCTGGAGGAACAGTTGTAGTATTATCCCAATGCGATTCCGAGCAGAAAGTAAAACATTCGGCCAAGCCTGAAAAAGAGCCAGCACTTAATGCCGTATCCACATTGGGTGATGTCCAAACTTTTGATGAATCCAGCATTGCTAACTGTACAGATTGGAAGCCACCATTATTGAACAGAGCAATCTTTGGGCGGTGGCTTAGTGTATACCTAACATCTACAGAAGTATTGGAGCTCAACTTATACACTGCTACTTTCCATCGTGTAGCAAATGTTGAAATAACCTGCGTGGCTGTTTGTTCCCCCGGGTAAACCGAACGTGCAAGGTAGGTGGTATCAACTTCAAATTCACCTGCCTTAAAGTACTGTAACGCAGCAGCAATATTAGTAGGGTATAATCTGGTTGCAATGGCCGAAAAATCACTACTGTCTTTTGTTTTACCCGATTTTATGATCCATTTAACGGGTATATCCTGCATTAAAAGCGCACGTACTAAACCATATGCCTTTATATTAAATCCATTTAACGTTACACCGTTCGATTTCCATAAATTCTGGTGCGAGTTATCCATCGGAATTATTAAAGAACCTGCGGTAACAGTTTGAAAATTAGAGGTTGGATTTGGCAAATCGGGGGTAGCGTGACAGGCACCAGTACCAAGAGTAACTGAAACTGTTGGGTTAGGGCTCATATTACTTATCAGGCTTCCATTATAGTTAAATGAAGATAAGGTGGCATCGACAACATCTCCACTTGTTGCAGTGGAGGCAATATCATAACAAACATAAAAGTAATATGTTCCTGCACCCAATAATAATGGCTGGGAACCATTTACAGTAAATGCCCCATTCGGATTATTGACAGAACCAAAAAAATTAAAAGCATTATATCCCTGTGTTTGGCCGGTATAATATATTCTGGCTCTTGTAATATCAGTTGCAGCATTTGTTGAACCCGCTGTTGTCAGGTTAAACTGTGTTATGGTACTTGCACAAGTACCACCCGTGTTCATCACAATTTTTATTTCCTGTACAGCATTAGTTACTTCAGTACAACTCAAATCAATATTAGAAGCAATATATTGATCAGTGGAACTGGAAGTATATATCAAACCCGAAAGGATGATAACTGTTTGGGTAGAAGCTGTTGTAATAGATCCGGCTGTTGCACAATTAACACCAGCAGCCCATGTTACAGTGGCGTAATAATAAAATGTCCCTGCAATTAAAGTTGGAGGCGCATAAGTATAGGTTGTTGTTGCAGTAGTTGAAGCTGTTGTTTGAACAAGTGTTCCACCGGAAGTAGAGTTTGATGAATTCTGGTACCAGGTAACCGTTATTGGAATATTAGTTGTAACACCACCTGGTATTGCGCCAGTACATGTAGTGGTAGTAATTGTAACTGTTAGATTAGATGAAGTGGTGTTCTGACAATAAGTTGCACCTCCGGCAATAGTAATTCCTGTAGGGTACCTGTCTTTATTATTAGCAGCAAAGCTATAATTGACATTAGCAAGAAAAACAAAAATTAAAATCTTGTAAAAATTCCTCATAAGCCTCTCGATTAAATGTTTACTCCCTAACTATTTTCGTTCTACGTGATGATTCAATAAAAGATACGTTGTTAATTGAAATATAATACAATTAAAAACAGGGGCAATATATAGTAAACTACTGAAAGTCATAAACATGGATTTATTTTAAAATCCCTTCTAATTATGCAAAACAGGTAATTTTAAGTATAAATACCGATGTACTTATACTTACTTATATCTAATCTTTTAGAACCATTTAACTGCCTTAATAAATAACAAAACCAGAATCCTGAAATTCTGGTTTTGTTCACGAGTCATTTATTATTGGTAGGGTAGTGGCTCTGGCAGGAATCGAACCACTGCGCATAAAAATATGACTATCAATACATTGTGGTCTCTTGAAGAGCTCTGGTTACACAAAAGTGAAGCATTCTATTTACCAAACAATTCAATAAGGTTAATATTTAATTATCTTTTATTCAAAGATAATTTATTCCAAAACCTTTTAAGATTAATTAGTAGACTTAAAAGCACATTTTAATAGCGGGCTTTTATTATCTTATCCATATAATAAGAAGAATAAAGTAAATCTAGAAATTATGTCACAGGTAGGGTAAAGTAAAACCTACTACCTTCACCTATTTTACTTTCTACTCCTATTTTACCATTCTGAGCCTCAATAAACTCTTTGGAAATAGCAAGACCCAAGCCTGTTCCGCTTCTTGAACTACCGGGTACCTGGAAATACCTTTGAAACAAACGGTCTTTATACTTATCCGGAATACCAATACCAAAATCTTTTACTGAGAACTCAACTGTAGAGTCGTTTTCTTTAACCTGTATAATCATTTTTTGATTCTCAGGACTATATCGAAGTGCATTTGATAGTAAATTGACCATGACCCATACTGTCTTCTCCGGATCGATCAATACATTCTTTGTTTTTTCAGGGCAACTTATTTCAAGTGCAACGTGTTTTTGCTCTGCTTGCATTCTTATTGTTTCTACTGCATAGTCCACAATCTCCTTAGGGTTGGTTTGCCTGAAGTTAAGCTGAATATTACCTGTTTCTACCTGTGTCATATTTAAAAGCTCACTTGTAATATTAAGCAAACGCTCACTGTCTTCCTTTATATGATTAATAAGTTGCTTTTGCTCCTCATTTGTATTCCCAACTCTTTGATCAGCCAATAGTTTCAGGCTCATTTTAATAGATGAAATTGGCGTTTTTAATGAGTGAGATACCGTAGCAATAAAGTTAGTCTTGGCAAGATCGAGCTCTTTAAATTGGGTGATATTCTTTAGTATAATAACCTCACCAATGGGTTGTTCATCAGCTGTTATTTTCAATACTTCTTTTGTAAAATAACTTTCTCTGTTATCGGCATATATTTTAAGTGGAGCTACTCCTTCTTCAGTAGAAATAAGGGCTCGTAACAGATCATTCTTTAAAGCAACATCAGGTGCATATTTGCCAATGAGTTCAGTGGCATTGATACCCAATATTTTTATAGATGATGAATTAACAAAAAGTATTTTCCTTTTTTCATCAAGCCCGATAATAGGATCCTTCATGTTATTAATGATGGTATCAATTCTTTTTTTCTGGAAGATGATCTTAGCCAGGTTACTGTTATTATACTCATCCAGCTTTTGAGCCATTGCATTAAAGGCTTCGGCTAATTCCCCGAACTCGTCACCTTTCTCAATATGCATCCGTTGCGAATAGTTCCTGTTAGCTATTTGTTTTATCCCCTCAGTTAGTTTGCTAATGGGGTCGGCAATATACCCTGGGAAGTTGAGGAGCATTGTAAAAGAAATAAGAAAAGCTACAGTTGCCAGTATAGCGAGATAAACTTTCAATTTATCTGCTGTTTGCTGAGTTTCATTATTCTTCCTTACAATAGCATTAGTGTTCAAGTCGCTTATTTTATAAAGGCCCGCCCGTAAGTCTTTTTCAAGTTTTGGGGTTGTAACCGAATCTGCGGTTTTGAGCCTTTCATACATTTCACGCACCGAAGCAGTTGCATCTTGCTCTCCAACTTCGGTTATATTGCTTTCCTGTGCTTTTAAGTTCTTCTCGAATTTATTCAATGCTTCTGGCTCTTTGGTTTCGTAAGCATCAATAGCCTGCTGCATATTTTCTGAATACTCAATACTTTCATAATTAGCCTTCAATATATTCTTCGATTCATCGGCAAGGCGATTAATTGCAAGCAAACCAACAGCGCCAATTAAAACAATCATTACAAAGAAAAAAGTCAAGCCAAGCGACAACTTGGTTTTAATGCGCAATTTCATTAGGAGAGAATTATTAGGTCAATTTCTGATGAAGACATTTTTTGCAGCAACTGGTTGAATACGCCACCACTCATAATCAACTGAAGCAAATTAAAATGAGGCTTACCGATACAAATGGTTGTGATTTCTTTTTGTTCTGCTGTTTCAATAATTGCAGCTGCTATACTTTTACCAGTAACCTGAATTACTTCAGCGCCAAGCTCGGTTGCCATCTTAAAATTGTTTATTAAATGGCGCTGGGCAGCCAGTTCAATGTTATCGGAGTTTTCTTTCTCAGTTTGCACGTATAATACATACCATTTTGAATTATAATATGAAGCCAGCCTTGCCGCTTTTCTTATTATCATTTTCGACACGTCAGCATTTGAGCTTACACATGCCAGAAAACGTTCAGGGCGCGCTGCAATATTTCTGGGGATCTCATTTTCTATTTTCCGTTCAACCTGTGATGTGACTTCCCTCAGGGCCAGCTCCCGGAGCTGTAATATCTTTTCTGCCTGAAAGAAATTTTTAAGTGCAGTTTCTACTTTTGTTTTGTCATATATTTTACCTTCTTTCAAGCGGGCTATCAGATCATCAGCAGTTAAATCAATATTCACAACTTCATCCGCGGCTTGTAACACCCTGTCGGGTATACGTTCGCTTACCTCTATGCCGGTTATTTTTTGGATCTCCTCATTTAAACTTTCAATATGCTGAATATTTACTGCGCTTATAACATTTATTCCTGCGTCCAATACTTCGAATACATCCTGCCAACGTTTTTCATTCTTGCTGCCCTCAATATTCGAGTGAGCCAACTCATCAATAATTACCACCTCAGGATGGGTATTAATAATGGTCTGAGTATCCATTTCTTCCAATTCTTTTCCTTTATAAAAAAGCTTCCGGCGTGGTATTATCGGAAGTCCTTCCAATAAGTCGTGGGTTTCTTTTCGGTTATGGGTTTCTATATAACCTAATTGAATATCAATACCGTTTTTTAATAATGTATGCGCTTCTTGCAGCATTCTGTATGTTTTGCCCACACCAGCACTCATGCCTATATAAACCTTGAACTTACCACGCCTGGATTTGCGGATAAGTTCAAGGAAATGTTCTGCGTTTTGCTCTCTTTCTTCAGGCATAGCGCAAAGCTATACTGTTTTCAGGCCTCTTAGAACCTAACAAGAATTGCCATGATAATTCGATCTTCATGTGTTAAAAGATCAGGTTTCCAACCCGCCGGAATAGGGGTCGTTGTATAGCCTGTTGGCGATGTAACACCACCCGGGCCAGCAAAATAAGGAACACTGGCGTATCGGTACACATATTCTAACCTGAATTCAAAACTCTGACTTGGCAGCCAGCTTATATTAGTAGAGAAATCCATTGCATGAAATTGATCTCCCGGGTTTTGTGTGAAAGGATTTGTACCTGTTTGTGTAGTTGTTTGTAATACTGTTCCATTTGGCAATACAACTGCAGAAGGGGTAGGAAGATCGCTAGCCTGACCTGTTGGTTCAAGAACTAAATAACGACCTGGATTATTCATAACGCCCCCGCCAATTAACCATGCCAGCTTACCGTGTGCAAACCAAATTCTATTGTAAATCATTGCACTTGCAAAATATTGAGCTGGCCCTTTAGCTGAATCACCACTAACAAAACCATTTACTCCACCCCCTGATTCATCGCCAATATCACCGGTTAATGAGAATGCCATTTGAGTTATACCACTTGATGATTTTGGTTTATGAAAATACCTTACTAAAAGACTATTATCGGAGTGGAATCTATGCCTGGCTAAAATGCCCGCTGCATCGGAACCATAATAATCGTTTGTTAGAAGTTTTATATTTTCATTAGGACACCATGTGATATTTCCACCAAAACCCGGCATATCATTAAAAGTAGCATAACTCTGCCAACCATTAATGAGCCATAATTCAATCTTTAGATTATTTGATGGAAATAGCTGTGTACGTATTCCATTGAAAAACCAAGGAGTATTATCTGATGTATAAGAAGCCTGGTAATCCCAGTTTTCAACCTGATAATATGAGTTAAGGCCAATGTATGACATAAATAGTCCACCATCAACATTAATACCATGCCATACATTAAAGTGATATCCTCCATAGGCTTCACTTATGTAACGATACGCATCCTGCAGATCATATTGTCCACGATAAGGGCTATAATCATTCCTTGGAACCACTTCATCGCGGGTTCCAAATTGGGTCATAAATCTTCCCCGTGCCCCTCCGTACGAAAAATCGCCGCCAAAGCCTAATTGTGATATTTGCATTTCATTATCGCGGGATAGTGCAGTAGAACCAACAACGGTATGGTCTATAGGATTTGCAAATGAATAAGTTGCATTAGCATCTATAAAAATTTCAGGACTGAAGTACGGTATATGGAATATAGATGAATCACGACGGTCGTTACCATTTATCCATGTTTGATCCATGTTGTCAAATGGAGTCTGGTCTGCTATCACATGTTTAGCAGTATCCTTTGCAGGTGTTGTCTGCGCATTAGCTTGTTGTGTAAGCGCTAAAGCCGCTAATGCAAGTAACGCTGTTTTTCCTGTGTTCATAGTTGTGTTGATTTATATCTGTTTACTAATTTACTGATTATTATTTACTAAGCTCTTTAATTTCATCAAGAGCAATGTTCAATTTCAATACATTTACTTTTTCAGGTCCTAAAATACCTAATAATGGTTTTTCAGTATGTTCTTCTACCAGTTTCATTAAATCCTGTTCAGATATATGGCGCAATGCAGCCACACGCTTAACTTGAATTTTAGCTCCTTCAGGGCTAAGGTCAGGATCTAATCCGCTGCCCGATGCAGTTACCAGTTCAGCAGGAATGTCAGCCTTATTAACTCCCGGGTTATGTACCATAAAAGTATCAATAGCTGCCTGTACCGATTTTAGGTAATCAGGATTTGTAGGGCCCTTATTACTTGCACCTGAACCGGCTGCATTATAACCCACTGCCGATGGGCGTGGCTGAAAATATTTATCGCTTTTAAATCCTTGCCCGATATTTTCATAACCTACTACTTTCCCTTTATAGGAAACTGTAACACCATCTCCTCCGCCCGGAGCCAATTTTGCAACTGCAGCAATAAACAAAGGATACAATATACAAAGTAAGACCAGCAATACGGCTGTGAGTCTTAAGGATGGTAAAAGATATTTTTTCATAATGATTCTGTTTTAAATTTCACATAAATAAACCAAGTGCCATATCGATCAGTTTTATTCCAATAAAAGGTATAATAATACCACCTAAGCCATAAATAAGCAGGTTACGCCTCAATAAAGCGCTTGCGCCAATAGGTTTATATTCTACACCTCTTAATGCTAGCGGAATAAGCAATGGAATGATGATGGCATTAAATATAACAGCAGCAAGTATTGCACTTTCAGGGCTCTTAAGTCCCATAATATTCAATGCCTGCAATGATGGTATAGTAACAATAAACAGTGCCGGAACTATGGCGAAATATTTTGCCACGTCGTTTGCAATACTGAAGGTTGTCAAGGTACCACGGGTCATCAGTAACTGTTTCCCTATTTCCACTATTTCAATAAGCTTGGTAGGGTCATTATCCAGGTCGACCATATTACCTGCTTCTTTGGCAGCCTGTGTGCCGCTGTTCATGGCAACACCAACATCTGCCTGTGCAAGAGCAGGCGCATCATTGGTACCATCACCCATCATAGCAACCAATTTGCCTTCAGCCTGCTCAGCCCGTATGTATGCCATTTTATCTTCAGGCTTAGCTTCAGCTATAAAATCATCTACACCTGCTTTTTCTGCAATATACTTTGCGGTAAGCGGGTTATCGCCCGTGACCATTACGGTTTTAATACCCATTTTCCTAAGACGTTCAAAGCGTTCTTTAATGCCAGGTTTTATAATATCCTGCAATTCTATTACACCAATAACTTTTTTATTTTCTGAAACTACAAGTGGTGTTCCTCCATTTGATGAGATGATCTTTATTCTTTCACCAGTTTCAGAAGGGAATGAATTACCTGCCTCTATGGCTATTTTTTTAATAGCATCATAGGCACCTTTTCTGATCTGTTTACCATCCGTTAAGTTTATACCACTGCTACGGGTTTCAGCAGTGAAGTTGATAAGCGTTACCCTTTTAATATCAAAATCTGAAGGAACGGTTACATTTCTTTCTTTAGCCAATGCTACAATTGATTTACCTTCCGGTGTTTCATCGGCAAGTGAAGCAATAAGGCAATTCTGTATGAAAAGAAAATCATCAACTCCTGAAGCAGGATAAAAATTGGTGGCTTTACGATTACCTATGGTAATGGTTCCTGTTTTATCAAGCAATAATGTGTCAATATCTCCGGCCGTTTCAACTGCCTTACCTGACTTGGTAATTACGTTGGCACGTAATGCCCTGTCCATACCGGCAATACCAATTGCGGAAAGAAGCCCGCCTATTGTTGTAGGTATAAGGCAAACAAACAAAGACACAAAAGCTGCAATAGTAATCGGTGTTTGTGCATAGTCACCGAATGGTTTTAGTGTAACACATACAATAATAAATACCAGTGTAAAACCTGCAAGCAATATAGTAAGTGCAATTTCATTCGGTGTTTTTTGCCTTGATGCACCTTCTACCAATGCAATCATTTTATCGAGAAAACTTTCTCCCGGAGATGCAGTTACTTTCACCTTTATTTTATCTGATAATACTTTTGTGCCACCTGTTACAGATGATTTATCTCCACCGGATTCCCTTATTACAGGCGCACTCTCACCCGTAATAGCACTTTCATCGATAGACGCAAGCCCTTCTATTATTTCGCCATCAATGGGTATAATATCACCGGCTTCACAAACAAACACATCACCTTTCTGTAAGGTTGATGAATTTACCACCTGTATTTCGCCAACATACATTTCGCCAAGGGGTAGTACTTTTTTGGCAGGGGTTTCCTCCCGGGTTTTACGAAGTGAATCAGCCTGTGCTTTACCACGTGCTTCAGCAAGCGCTTCAGCAAAATTTGCAAATAGTACGGTAAGGAACAGGATTAATGTAATGATAAGATTGTACATCAATGTACCCTGACTTTTATCGTGATTGATAAAAATATTCGCAGTTACTATGGCCATTACTACTGTGCCTATTTCAACCGTGAACATTACCGGGTTATGCCAGAGAATCCTTGGGTCAAGCTTAACAAAAGACTGTTTTAAGGCTCCGTTTACCAGATCTTTTTGAAAGAGTGAAGTATTTTTTTTATTATTAGTCATAATTCAAATATTCTGTATCGTTATTTCATATTGAAAAGTTCTGCTAATGGGCCTAATGTAAGTGATGGGAAAAATGCAAGAGCTGCAATAATTAATATTACGGCCAAGGTCATTAAACCAAATGTGCCCGTATCAGTCTTTAGTGTTCCTGCTGATTCTGGTATGTATTTCTTTTGTGCCATTATACCGGCAATAGCGACCGGGGCTATTATTGGAATGAACCTTGAAATTAAAAGTATAACGCCTGTAGTCACATTCCAGAACATATTATTTGCGGTAAGCCCACCCATTGCTGAGCCATTATTTGCAGCAACAGAAGTATTCTGGTAAAGCATTTCCGAGAAGCCATGATACCCTGGGTTTCCAAGCCAGTTTTTTGGCTGGAAAGCCCAATGGATATCAGGATGATAAACCAAAACATACGATGCTAACGCGGTAAATGAAAGTATAAGAAAAGGATGCAACAAAGCTGCAATGGATGCGATCTTCATTTCTTTCGCTTCAACTTTATGCCCCATAAATTCAGGTGTGCGCCCTACCATAAGGCCTGAAATGAATACAGCTATAATAATGAATATGTAGTAGTTAAGAAAACCAGCGCCGCAACCGCCATAAAAGCAATTCACCATCATAGCCATTAATTGCATGGCTGTAGTCATTGGCATATAGCTATCATGTGCGCCATTTGCAGATCCTGTTGATATAATTGTAGTAACCGTACTCCAATACGCTGTAGCAGGTACACCGAAACGCACTTCCTTGCCTTCCATTGCTGTATTTGTTGGGCTGATACCCATGTGAGCAATGGCAGGATTGCCATGTATCTCTGCCTGGAGTGTTGGAATAAGGAACATGAACATTCCAATAGTCATCACTCCAAAAATTACATAAGCTAATTTTTTCTTTTTCAAATAAAATCCTAAAGCGAATACCAATGCAATAGGTATAACAACCTGCGCTATCATTTCAAGCATATAGGTTAAATAGTTAGGGCATTCAAATGGGTGAGCAGAGTTAGCACCAAACCATCCGCCACCATTTGTACCCAAATGCTTAATAGCTATCATAACTGCCGCAGGGCCACGAGATACCTGCGTGGTATCACCCTGCATGGTTATTACTGTGTCCTTACCTTTATAGCTGGCTGGTGTGCCATTAAATGCCAATATAATTGCTACCAATACAGCACCTGGCAAAAGAAAACGGGTAATACTTTTCACAAAGAAATCCCAGAAATTGCCAAGTGTAGTCACACTCTTTTCTTTCATGCCCTTGTAAACTACCATCATAGCTGCTATAGCTGAAGCGGCACTAGCAAAATGCAGGAACATTAACACAAATAATTGAGTGAAATAGGTTACCCCCGTTTCTCCACTATAATCTTGTACATTACAGTTTACCAAAAAACTAATTGCTGTATTAAAAGCTAAGTCTGGTGTTTGACCAGGATTACGATCAGGGTTTAAGGGTAGTTTATCCTGAAATATAAGTGCAAAGAATGCATATACAAGCCACAATGAACTTATAGTCAGCATTGCCTTCATATGACCTTTCCAGCTCATCTCCTCTGTAGGGTCGATACCCGAGAGGCGATAAATAAGACGTTCAAATGGCTTAAGAAAATCAGTCCATACTTTTTCTCCGGCAAATACTTTGGCTATATACTTTCCTAATGGAATGGCTAATAGTAAAGTAATTCCATACGTAACAATAATACCTGTAATCTCTGTGTTCATAACGAATAGTATAAATACGTTTTGTCTCTAAAACTTTTCCGGTTTAATAAGTGCGTAAACCAGATAGCAGAAAACTGCAATGCATAAAATAAATAGTATGATCATAATTTTATATTTTATCGAAAAAGTTAATTGATTTGAATAGTATCCACAGACCAACAATGCATCCGAGGAAAAGAATAAGTGTCATCATACTTTACGTTATTTAAAATTTCAATTTTGTTTTTTGCGATATTTCTTATTTTTCAAAAGTCATGCAATAGAGTACCCTTACATATGACATCCCTCAGTTTGGTATGTGATATTTCTCAATTGCTTAATTAAGGGTGACTACACGAAGCTTGTTTACGATATTCTTCCATCAGGGAGGCTGGTAAAAGCTCTTTAACCTGTTTAGATGCTGCATGAGCCATATCGAAGAAAATAGTTATGGAAAAAACATAGACGTTTTCTATAGCACTTTTCACTTCAGTACTACCTTCTTCATATAGCTGCCCAGCTGCATTAAAGCAATCACCGATAATGGCTAGGTTTCCTTTTTTTATAAGATCAATTGTATAGTCGGCAAACCTATCTAATACATTACACAATGTACATTCTGCCGGTTGTTCTATATGTAATTCAGGAATGCTATTTGCAAGGATTGTTTTTACATCGGCACCCTGAATAACTGTATGATTGGTTTCCATATTTGTTTTTTATACAGGCATATAACCAATAACCGTGCCAATTACTTTTGGCAGTAAATCAACAATCAACTATAATTCTGATTATCAGTTTATTATAGAGCTTATACTGTAAGTCAGATAGAAATAGACCATGAAATACCCTTCCATTTTGGTAGGGTAATTATCATTTTGGAAGGCATTAAATTTAAGAGGGAACCTTTATGTGATTTTATATTCCTCTAGCTTCCGGTACAATGTTGTCAACCCTATACCTAAAAGCCTGGCTGACTCTGTTTTATTCCCCTTGGTATATTCCAATACTTTTTGAATATGTTGTTTTTCTATTTCAGAAAGAGAGAATGATGAACTGCTTTGTCCCGTAGAACAATTTTTAATTTCGAAAGGAAGATCCTCAACAGTAAGAACAGGATTGACTGATAGAATAGCAATACGCTCCATCACATTTTTAAGTTCACGGATATTACCCTTCCATTCATATGCTTTCAGCTTTTCAATAAAATCAATGCTCATTTCAGGTACTCTTTTATTTACCTTTTCTGAAAACTGTTTAAGGAAAAATAATGCTATAAGCTCTATATCTTTTTGACGATCTCTTAAAGAAGGTAACGAAATTTGAAAAACAGCAAGGCGATAATAGAGGTCGGCGCGAAACGTACCATTTTCTGCTTCCTTTTGCAGGTCACGATTAGTAGCTGCTATTACACGCACATCTACTTTAGTAGGTATGCTTTCACCTACTTTCATAAACTCGCTTGTTTCCAGCACACGCAATAGTTTCGATTGCAGGTCTTTATCCATTTCCCCGATCTCATCGAGAAAAATAGTGCCTCCGTTAGCTTCTTCAAATAAACCTTTGGTGTCTTTAATTGCTCCCGTAAACGCTCCTGCTTTATGCCCGAATAAAGCGCTTTCGAGTAGCTCTCTACCAAGTGCTGAACAATTTACAGCAATAAAATTCTTATTCTTTCTGTTACTTGCATAGTGAATAGCCTGCGCAAATACCTCCTTACCTGTTCCCGTTTCACCTAATAACAGAACTGTAGCCTCGGTGGCAGCTACTTTTTGAGCTATGTCAATCGCATTTTTAATTTGTTTTGAAGTACCAATTATACTTTCGAAACTATATTTTTTGCCTACCTTTTTCTCAAGTAGATGAATACGTTGCTGCAATTGAGCTTTATCTGCTGCACGATACAAAAGGGGAATTATCTTATCATTATCATCACCCTTTACAATGTAGTCAAAAGCACCATTTTTCATAGCCTTTACACCGTCATAAATAGTTCCATACGCTGTAATGACTATAATTTCAATTTGAGGGTAAAGTGCTTTTATTTTTTGAGTCAGTTCAACACCATTTCCATCAGGTAATTTAACATCGGTAATAACTACATCTATTTGTTCCCTCTCAAGTTTTTTCAATCCATCTTTGATAGTTGATGCTTCGATAACAGTATATCCTTCAAGCTCTATTATTCGGGTTAGCAGAGACCGAAGTTTATCTTCATCGTCTATTATAAGGATGTTGCCTTTCACTTTTAAGTACAAATTTGAATGCTCAAAGATATATATCCTGAATAGGATTACTGCGCATAAGTAAAAAATAAGGCACTACCAATACAAATAAGATGCACTACTTAAGTATCGTATCGCCTTGTTACATCATATTTTTTGCTGTACTCTGTTTAATTGTCACAAAATTTAAGATTTATGAAAATGGGCGAAACTGGGCGAAATTGGGGAAGTGGCTCTGGCAGGAATCGAATCTCAAAGGCATATTGCTGATTACTAACTATTTGTCGCACACTCTTTTTATTAGGTGAAGCGAAAGTGATACACCCTTCAAATTCGCAGCTATTTTACACCTTTGAATTTAACTTACCTACTACCGCTTGTGGTAAAGGGAAAGTTCCAATTCCAATAATAAGTTTAGTCAAATAGAAGATCTCTTCTCCTAATTCAACTAAACTATAGTATTACTTCTTCTCCGTCTTTTGAGCAGGTATCTTTCCGGTACCCTCAACATGGTTGTTAGTCATTTTAGTTTTGGCCGGTGTAGAAGCATGCTTTGTTGTTTCCGTGGCAGTTTTGCTTTTATCATCTTGCTTTTGCTGAGCAAATGATACACCGGCAAATAATATTAGTGCTGCAAGAGTTAAACTTAAGTTTTTCATAATGTTTAAAATTTAAAAGATTGGTGGAAGAAATTATTTCTGTTGAGTATTTGTTGGAGGCGGCCCCTTTACTTCATTGGGCTTGGCAACGCCAGTGCCAGGTTTAAAGTTCGGTTTTGAGTTAGGGGCAGGTGCAATTTTCTTTTGGGCTATTGGTTTCTGTTCAGTTGCACCCTTGCCCTTATTTACTTGTGCCTGTTGGGCAAAAGTATTTCCAACAAATAGTAGCATTGCAAAGAGTAGCATTTGGTTTTTCATGTATTTTAGTTTTGTGGTTAATAAATCAAAACAAATTTAGTAAAATAAGTCTTTCTTTACATTAAAGATTTTGGTTTAGTACTTTCTTTTACATTAATAATAGGAGCCTTATCACTAATATTGATAGCTATAGAACTTGTTAGAATCACTTATTGGTATTGGATGTTCTTTGAACCATTGCATGAAATTATTCCACTTTTCTTTATTAGAATCCCTCCATTTTCTAAAGCCATCAGGATCTCCTTGCATTAGCACCCAATGATTATACGCCTCCATATGACCAGCTTTAAGAATATAATTTTGGTAAGAGAACAAAGCATTAGGGTATTTTGTGTCAAGATTCCTACCATAATACAATTCAGCGAATTTTGTTCTTATCTTATCCAATGTATTAATATCAAGCACTTTATTCCCTGCTATCGCCATAAGCATTAAAGGATCGTATACACCTATACCAAAAGGCATTTTTACGTGTTTGGAATTACTATTAGTGATATTAATTGTATTGTCTCTGGTAAAATCAACTTTTGCGCCTTTACTATCAATAGTTATTTCTCGTTTGTAGGTGTCAAATAATAAGTTACTTATCTCCGGTGTACGTTCAGAATTTCGTTCCAGATTAATAAAGATTTCCCCATATAACATACCCCAAACAGATTCTTGTGAAGAACAATATAAAATTGAAGCCCAATAATAGTTAGAAGGGAATTCAGGCTCCAGTCTTATTCCCTCTTCGTAGTATGCTAGTGCAGTTGTATATCGCTTTCTGTTAAAATGATAATTACCTTCCTCAAGATATAGTTTACCAGATTTGGGAAATTTCCTTAGTCCATTGTCATACGCTTTAAGGCAATTGATTGTATCTCCGAGCTCATCATAGGTATTGCCTAACATCTGATAACACTCATCTGTAACATTGTTACTAGTTAAGGTCTTTCTAAACTGCTCTAATGCTAAAGTGTAATCTTCTTTTAAATAATATGCATTGCCTAATTCATACAGGTAATCTATATTATTAGAGTCTTTAATACATGCTTCCTTTAGAAGTTCGATTGCACCATTATAATTCCCATTGTTTTCAAACTTTTCAACTTGATTAATAAATTCGATTGATTGTTTAGTACTTATTTGAGCCAAACAACTATTGTGCCCCAAACATGCTAATAGTATTATTACAATTTCATCAACAGGAAATTTAATCACTGCATAGGTAAATCTTCTCACCTTAATCAAGCATTGGGTATCGGTCACTAAATAATATATATAGCTTACGAGTATCCCTATAATATTCGACTTCCATTATATAAGCGTGGGGTTTTATTAAAACATGGGCTATAGGTCCATTATCAACCTGTATTCCAATAGATTTTATTTGATTAATCTTTTGAATTTTCTTTGCATATGCTAATTCAGTAGAACGGTTAGTATTGATAATACAATCTTTATAAATAGTGTCATTCACATAAATTTTAATATTATTCGAATCATATGAATTCGAAAAAACTAAAAGTAGTGAATTGGTATCAGGCAGTGACGACCCTTTTTCAGGAATTTTTTTGATCTTATAATTAATATGTACACTATATTTAGCACTCTTCTTATCTCCACTCTGCCTGATATGTGAATATCTACCTTTCACACAACAGCACTTACCATAATCACTAATTAATATATTCATTAGCATTATTAGAAGTAAAGTCACATATGAGTATTTAGGAGTCATTTTTTTGTAAAAAATTATGCTGTAGAATCACCACTTGATGACTGCCCTCCAGATTCATCCCCTCCACCTGAGAAAGGTGCGCTTCCATCACCACCAGAACTGCCACTATCATTATCGGGAACACCACCTTTCATTGATTCTGCATCAGCATGGTCTGCCGTTTCCTCATCTCTTTGCCCACCACCCTCGACATTATTACTGCCACCTGAATTATTCTGTGCTTGATCCTGTGTATTTTGCTGAGCAGGCGTCGATGTATTTAATTCGACGTTATTTGCTCCTTCATTTTTAATTATAGCATTCTTAATTTCATTTAACTGTCCTATGTTTATATCAGTGCCGCTTCCATATCTTGATTGATACATAACATTTGTTTTTGGATCACAATAGACCCCGTTAAAATCATAATTAGCAAATTTTTTCCTTCTTCTCTTGCCATTGACTTTTTCGCCAGGATGATTTAATCCAAGAGCATGAAATATTTCATGCACACCTGTTCTTATCATATGGAATATTGGATCTTCGTTACCCATATAAACCATATTCTCCGATCCAATAAAATTAAGGACCTGCATGCGATTTACTTTAGTTGCCCCTAATTTATCAGTAGCACCAAGAACGATACCCTTTCCATCTCCATCAGTGCCACTAACATCTTCTACAAATTCCAAATAAAAGTCCTTTTTAGGATCAATTTGACTTGCTTGAACAGGTATAATATTCACGTGTGTTATAAAAAGAGTACAGGTTGCAGGATCGTATTGGGTTCCATCATCTTCGACCTCGGTTGCAATTGCATTCATAATACCTGTTAGTTGAGCATCAATTCCATTTTTACCACTATTATTCACAACTTTAATATCTACATTTATACAAACATAAGTAAACCCATCGTCATCAGTATAAGTTGTTTGAGTGGCTTCTTTTCCATCTAAGTCTATAGCAAATATAGGATTATTTGATGCAAATTGATAAGTAGACAACTCAGGAAATGACCTTTGAACCCGATCTTCAGAGAAGAATCTACCAACCCTTGGATCGAAAAGTCTATTACCATAGTCATATTCATCACCTTCACCATATGTCTCATCATCTTTCTCTTTTCCGTTAAAAGCATATCTATAATTTGAAGAACTGAAATTCCTTCCTGGCTCTAACATTCCAAAAGGGTAATAGTCATTAGAACTTATAATATCTGGTTCGTATACTAAGGAGTCTTTATTATTCAGCCTTTGAATTTTTCTATCAGACACAACTGCAATAACATTTTTTAAATGGTTATAAATTTCATACTGTTTATCGCCAAGATATCTTGCAAAGGAATCAACTTGTGCGATTGGCACAGGGCTAATTAATTGAACTGGTGTATTATCAACCCCAATTCTATTAGCACCATAAATATCTCTCTCTTTCAGAATATAGCTTACAGAATTATTTGTCATGGTCTCCATGTATATGGCAATAATATTGCCTCCACCGTCATGTACATAAAAAGTATTTACTGGGTAACCTGAAGTTGGTTTATATTCCTTCCTAATTCTATTAAGGCTTGCGTCATAATAAAATATTATACTATCGCCGTTATATTTTTTTATTTTCCATGGCTTTCTATAATCATTCCAGATAATTGTATCAATACCACCAGCAGTATCCTTAGCTAATTCACCCATTGCTGTATATCGATAATTATTTTTCTGATTTATCGTTGCAGAAGCCGAGTTAAATGCACCCTCATCTTTTATATCCAACGGATTAGGAGTAGATGCAGCATTATTCACATGGTATAGCCTATTCTGAAGAGTCGGACCGGTTCCATTATTGTTATTATAATGGTAATTCAATATGCTCATTATTCCACCAATGGAATCATTTCTTTGTTGAAATAATATATTTCCATTGGCATCATATGCTAAACTATCAAAGTATAATCCAGAATAAGTCATGCTGCCCCATGTATTATTTGTTCCAAGATTTTGATACGCCCTCATTCTGACTATGCGATTCAATTGGTCATAAACATAAGAAGTACCTTGCGGCAATGGATTTATATGAATCGAAGTATCATTCGAATACTTTACTGGTTTAGAAATTGTCGTAATCATTGCAGAAATATTACCATTAAACAAATTATGGCATGAATTCATTAAGCTGCTTCCATATTTAACAGATTCAAATCTTGTTTGAATATTATTCCACTTAGTCTTATTGATAGGATCATAATCTCCTGTGAAATAATCAATGCTGTATCCAGCAGCATCCTTTGCAAACCCTTTATTTAAATTCGATTCTATTTGTAGGCCATCACTTCCAATATCATTATTTGGTGATAGAATATCGCTATTCATTGCTTTTATCTGTCCCTGAAGAGTGTATACATAATCCATACCCTGTACTTGCTGATCCCCAACTTCAACTCTTGCTAAATGAAAATGAGGGTAGTAAAAATAATGGGCATCGTTGTCCCAAAGAATACTATCCCTTGAGGTTGAGACATTAGTAATTCTGAAATCGGCATCAAATGAATATTTTTGATGATACTGATCTAATTGCCCTGATTGATAATCGAGCTCATTAATTTCACCACTTACAAAATCATATTTATAATCTAATCTTTTATATCGTTGGCCAACTATTCCTGCTATTGAATCATCTTGAATTTGTGTCGGAACATCTCCAATAATATCATAGCTATAATGGATGGCATTATTAAAAACAAGCGAATCAGTTCTCACAGTATCTCTATAGGTGATTGATGCAATTCGATTTCTTAAATTTTGTTGTTGCAATACACTTGTTGGAAGTATCTCTTGGACATCATAATAATTATGCATTACCTGAATTCTCAATCCTGTGTTATCTTTTATCCAAGTAATATACTTATTTGGTGAAATAACACTTGGATTATAAATACCCATTATTGTATCTCCAAATATTTTATTAAAAAGGTTTGAAGTATCTGCATTCTCGATTTTTTGACCACTTTCATAAATTCTACCATTATTATCATATAATATATAAGTATATCCCTTTTTAATTTCGTTGTTCTGTTTCGTATTTTGGCTTAAAACCAATCTACCTAATCTATCATACCAATATAAACTACTAAACTCCCCACCCCTATCATTAATCAACCTTGCGTAAGGGTAATTTTGGGTATTGCTTGGCGGAGAAGTTGAATATGATCCACCTACAAAACCATCATAAGGTCCGGTAAAGGCTATGGTATTGTAGTTTACCTGGCCTGTATTCGATACAATACTCTTTGCAGTAAGGCCATCTTCAACAGGCATTTCAGCAAAACCAAGCGGGTTAGCTGCTGTAGTATACAGGCTAGGGTCAAGTGACTGTATCTGCCCCTGTAATATAGTACACTTCATTATTTCTCCGCCCAGGTTAACTGCGCTATCACCCACCACATAGCCTACAATATCATCGCGGAAATAAATATCGTTAAATGTAAAGTTGGTATAATTTGTATTGGTGCTTGGTGAGCAATTTATCCAACCCGGTATGGCCAGGTTATAATAGTAAATTGAACCTTGTGCACCGGCAACTATAAAACTATTATCTCTGAACACATGTATGGCATGAAGATCTGAGCTGGCCGGCAGTGTATGTGCAAAATTACTAACCGTTAATGTAGCACCCGATATTGCCAGTTGCAATATGCTTCCACCCGATCCCACAACATATCCACTATTCGGATAATTGGCATGAAACTTTATTTTATACCATATCTGCGTACTACTGCTATTATACACATAAGTGCTGCCTGTACCTGCATGGGTAACTATGTTGCTACCGCTTGCTCTTCCTAAAAAGCCTCCGGTTCCTGCAACAATTGAATTACCAATTCCTGTTGTCCATACTGTTTTATAATCGGGCACACCGTTGCTGTTTATTTCAGGCAATACAGTTTGCCATAATGCGCCTCCGTTGTCGGTTCTGCGTATTATGCCGCTATCACCTACCACAAAGCCATGGTTAACATCCATAAAATTCTCAGCCCAGAAACGGCAATCGAATAAGCTATCTACCTTCTTGCCACTTGTAGCGCCATAGGCCCACATGTTACTGTTATTACCGAATAAGAAAGCGGTACCGAAAGGAGTTGAACAAACCCCATTAAAATTTGTAACGCCTCCGCTAACACCCTGTACGGCCGATGTTGCACTTGGGCTTGATAAGAACAACTCCGTTCCATTTGCACCCGCAATATATGCTTTTGTTCCGCTATTTGCTATGCCATATAATGGCGTGTATCCAACCGGCGACAAGATTGTGGTAAAGGTGCTTAGTGCATATCCGCTAAGGCCATAGGTTGCTTTATATATTGCTGATGAATCGCCAACTGCATATAAAGCCGTTGCATTACTAATTATTCCGCTGAGGTTTTTAAGCGTCGGCATAGCCAAGGCTTTCATGTTAACTGTACCTGAAGTAACAATTTTGCTATAATACAAACGGCCTTTGTCTCCAGTACTAAACACAGTTGTTCCACCGGTAGGGAATACACCAAGGTCGCTGATACGGTTACTATGTACATTGGTACTTACATCCTGCCATGTTATGCTTCCGCTGCCTATTTTTCCTTTATACATTTTATTATTTACACTATCTGCCGCACTTACCCTATTAGAACCTGTATATACCAGGTTTGTAAGTACCGCATTACTTGCCGGTAATGCTGATAATACTGAAGACTCCCCTATTTCTGCAGGAAAGCCTGATGAAGGATATCTTCCTGTTAATATATATGTACCAGCTGTAAGAGTTGCTCCAGGTGCATTATAGGTAACAAGTGTATCATTTACGGTTGCAGTATCGGAGCCACCTATATCTGTAAAGTTCGATGTGGAGGAGCCTGAGTTACTGCTATCAGCAATAGCTAAGGTATTTACAGGGCTTGTTGATTCAGTATTGCTTAAGCGTATCAATGTTCCTTTATCACTTATCAGAGCTGGTAACATATAGTTATTTGCTCCGTCAAATATAAAGCCAGCTTTTCGTATTGTTGTCGGGATAGGAAGTTTAGTCCATGTAGCTGTGCTTGCACTCGCATTTGTTGTGTAATACACGTTATGCTCTTCCCCGCCAACAATCATACTAATAACACCTTTAGAATTATCCAGCGCATATACTGCTCGCAGATCTTTGGTGGTAGGGCTGTTAACAGGTATCTCTCCAAAATAAGGATTCTTTAGGCTAAGTGTGTTTACCAGTCGCACTATAAGTCCATTATATCCCACGGCCACACCTTTATACGTTTTTCCTGTTCCCGCAGAGTCCTTATAAAAATTCATAGAATAAAATTCTTCCCCCGGTTTACTCATCAGGTTCCATGTATGCCCACCATCGCCGGTAGTATATAACCTGCCATGTTGAGGAGAATTATCTATCAGTGCAATACCTACATTATCATTCACAAAGAAAACATCGCGTATGTCAAATAAGGTTGCCGGTGGAACCATATACCAGTGCGCACCTTTATCTACGGTATGCATCAGTGTACCTTGTAAACCCACTGCATAACCATGACCCGGTAAGCCGGGAATAAAGTGCATTTTATATACAGGCAAACTGTTTACGTTATTTGCTGACTTGGCCCAAGATATAAGGCCATGAGTAGAACTTGGTGTACCAATGTACATCACACCGTATCCACTGCTATCACCTACCGCATAGAACAAATCATTCGTTGCATCCCATTTCACACTTGTCAAAGAATCGGTACTGCTGATACTTCCCGTAGGTGCAACATATGCAGGCACTCCGCCGCTGATATCCATTCCGAATGCAATTCCATTACCTACTATAGCAAGTGTATTGTCAGTTACATCAATATCAGTACCTCTCAGTTTTTGAGTTACTCCGTTTTGATATAATGGTACAATATCCCAGTTATTACCATTATCCTGGGTCACCATTACAATACCGTTATCGCCCACAACGTATCCGTAATTTCCAAACGCTTTCATTACAGCCCTGTTGAAATTAACCCCTATGGTGCCATTAATTTGCTGCCAGGTATGGCCCGCATCATGTGTTTTATATAAGAACCCTCGTCGTTGGCTCTGCGGCCCTAATAAATACCCGCTTAAGAATCCATTAGACGCGTCTACAAACTGCGTACCTGTTGTTATCAATTGCGAGTTAAGTCCGTTCGGCAACGTATAATTCCATATCTGCATATTATCATCATCCGGAACACTCTGCTCGGTTAATTGGTTCAGGCTATTGTATACATAAGTACTGGAAAGCACATGATTGGTAAATATTGTATGTTGGTTATAGGTTCTGTCATGAATAATACTTACTTCGTCAGGGCTTGAATTTGATGTTATTGGCAATAGATTCACACCCTGTGGTGGAACTGTCCGCACCAAATTACCTGCCTGATCATAGTAGTACAACGTATAATGGTACTGTTCATCTGAATATGACGACATAAGGCTTTCCACCGGGTCAAGGCAATGCTGCATATATATATTACGTATGGCAGTTGCCATGCTATCGCGATATTCATTATATGCATTCTGAGCATTGGCATTAGCGATACCAAGCAACTGGCTAACGCAAGGGTTAGGGCTTGGATTAGGATATACAGGCTTCACCGTATCAAACGTTGCAAGAGTTGTACATGGTGGTGGCATTGCTGCATTGAACGAAATATCATCCAAAGCAAAATCATACCCTGACGGATCTGACTCACCCTGGCCGGTTAGAGTAATAGTAGCCGTGGTACTACCTGCTGCTTCCCAGCAGAAAGTTACCTGCTTCCATGTACCATAACCATTTTGGTATGAAATAACATCATGGAAGTATGATGTATCATTTATATACGCATTCACAATAGCACCAGGGTCTCCACTATATGCAGAAACATCCATGTCTTCAACCCAGAAAGAGAACTTATATGTAGTACCTGGAACTACAGTCACTGTTTGTTGCCAAACAGTAGCAATATAATTTGGTGTATATAATAAAGGAGGGTTATTTGTGGTGCTGCACGAAGTACATGCTGATGAAGGTGCATCACAACCAAGGAAATGAGTTCCACTGTGCGGGTTACGCTGGAACTGACTACCAATACTGCCTTCAACAACATAATCATCTGTATAGTCTGTAATCTTACCTAATTTACAATCATCATAACGCATAGCAGATCGGGTTGGGTAACCTACTGTAAGCGAGCTGGCTGGGCCTTCCGGGAAAAGTGGGGAGTTTAGTCCATAGCAAGGTGCGTTAACCGAATATGCAGGAACAGTTTCAAAATCTCCGTCGTAAATCAAATTAGGCCCGGTGGCAATTATATTACACGAAGGAGCAGGAGGATCGACGAAGTCTACATTGGTAATACTTAGTCCGAAATAACTAGTTGAATCAAGACAAACATGGCACCCGCTCATATACCTGGTTAGATATACGTAATAAGTCCTACCAGTATCCAGCTTCAATGCCTGGATTGAAGGTAAGGTATCACTACCTGGGTTTATAGTATTAGATGCATTACGCATATACAAAGAATCGCCTGATAAGGTATCAAGGTGAATATACTTCACCGCTGCAAAAGGTTGATCACCTTGATTAACTGGATTAGTAACCTTGATAAGCATGTAAGGAGAAGTTGCCACAAAGGAAACCACTGTCTCGTCTGTATCCCTTCCAAAAGAAAAATCCTGCGTTGGATAACCTCCAGCACTTCCATGTATTGCACTTGGAGGGATCATATTTAAAATAGTATCAGGTGGCAATGGATCGCCTAATTCCAGAGGAGTGTAAGTAACAGGTGTTTGCTGCGGAATTGTGCAAGCAGTGCAATTGAGGAGAGGTATAAAACTTCTTCCACGAACAGTGTCCTGTGCTCTGAAAATCTCACCAAGACGAGGCCCCTGCCTTACTCTAAAAGTATATGATGCAACGAAATAAAAGCTATTATAATAACCACCATTACTTAAAGCACCAACAGCCGTAATCGGCCCAATGCCGGTAAGATATTTAAATCGGGCAAGGCGATTTGTGTCTTTTATGGAAAGGTAAAATGGACCTATGAGTGAATCTTTATGTGATGGTCCACTTACTGTATTAGATACCCAAAGATTAAACTTCAATGTATCAGTATATACTCCTCCTGCAATAGAAGAATCAGCATCAGAGCTTGAAGTACTATCCATTATTGAAGGGAAATAAGTGCTAATGGCTGGAGTATAACCACTGCTCTTAGTAAGATCTATATCCACAGATGTTTTAAAATCTGTTGGAAGAACACTTAACAATGATTGCAGCCCATTTATGTTCTTATATTCTGCTCCTTGGCATGTAAATGGTGTTGGTGGCATTCCGCAAGTACCTAGTGAAAATGGTCTTGGAGCCGCTGGGCTATTTGCAGGGCCCGAACTTGCAAAACCACTGATTTCAACAAGTTTGTTACCGTTTACATCCAGACCGTTTATTGTAAACGCACTTCCTCCCGTACTGTTAATGCTGTCAAATTGGTTTATGGTACTTAACGAGGCTGAGGTAAAACTTGTTGGTGTATTACCATTGATTGAAAGCCTTAATTCATTATCAGAAGGAGATGCACCCGTAATATCAAACTCTACACCTCCGTTAAAGGACCAAGTAACATTAGTGCTCGTCCAATTCATCGTATTAAGAATAACTGGGGTTAACAATGGAAGATAAGCACTAGATTGTAAACTAATATTAGTCCCTGTTAATTGTCCATTCTGCGCGAGTGCACTCATTAACCTGTTTATATCTATTGCAAATTGATTAGGCTGGCACTCTGTACTGAACTGACATCCATGTATCTGAACACATGAGGAACCACTCAGTTGCTTGAACTGGTATGGATGAGCCGTATTTGACGGAACATATATCTCAGCCATAACAGTAAAATCATCATTACCATTAACGGCCGTTGTTGTATACTGAAGATTCTGCAATGAAATAATACTGCTCCATGACGGTATTCCTGCACCTGTCCTTCCCAATGTAACTGTACATTGAGAAGCGCCCGTGGTAGTTTCTATATGGGCAATCAGTGAGTCACCGGCAGCCAATGTATCGGCAAAACTCCATTGAAATATAAGATTATTAGGTGGATATACACCATTGATATCTTTATATACTGCTGGGAATTGGAGGTCAGAGGTTAAAGTATCATGTAGTGCTTTAAGTTTATTCCCAACCACCAGTTGGTTAAGAAAACCTTGCAAATCTATCGCCGCAGGGCACTGACCTGTAAGTAGATAGTTCTGGTAACTAACTGCGGCTGTACTTTGATTTGGTATGTCATTCTGGTCAACAAAACGTCTTTGTTTATTGGCATAATAGTTATAGTTTCCGCAACTACATGGTTGTCCCGGGTCAAATATAGGAAGCGGTGTTGTTCCGCTCCACATCCCTACAGTACTGAAAGATGAATTGCCGATACAGATATTATATCCCTTACCGATATACAGATTATAATAGTCTTCCAGTTTTTTCTGTTCCTTTTGCTTTGCCGACCAGTAGAAATTCCTGAAATTCCTCCACTCCTGATTCCTGATGGTATCATTCAACGGGGTCGTATATGAATAAAAATTCTCGCCGAAATCAGTACATCCGCTACCCGATGGCGGGCTTGAATACATTCCACAACGTGCCATGGCTGCTGCTGCAGTCACCATATTGTAACCAGCAGCGTAATTAAAGAATGTATTCTTAAATTCATTTACAAGCTTATTTCCTCCCGGATTACCATATAGTGTATCATAAACAGGATCTACAAGAAAAGGGTCATAGACTGAATCGGCAACTGATTTGAAGAAATCTGTTACCCGTTCGGTCGGACTTGAAATAGAAAGGTAATTGCTATTTATAAAACCTGCTGTTACAGCTTGCTGGAATGTACTACATGCTGCCATCTTTTCATCAAAGGTTTCACTGGTCACCGTATCAGGTGCTTGCACCTGTTCATATTTCTGGCAAACGACATAATAAGGGTATTCCGGATGGAATTGCACAAGTGACTGTGCCCATGTAGGTGACCAGTAATTTCTAAAATCACTGAAATTTTTAAGATTTTCAGGGAATGTGTAATACTGATTCGTCGTCTTATTGTACTTTAATATATTGGTATCTGTAGTGTTATTTACGGCAGGCGTATAATCTCCTGTAACCGGATCCTGCGACAAAATAACAATTGACCGGTTGCCATTACCATCAATATAATAAGGATACGTATTACCGTTTAGTATTACACTTGGATAATGCCAATTGCCTTTGCCATTTGCAATATTCACCGGCAGATGGTTGTTCAGATTGAAAACAGAAACCGGGAAAGAATTCGGGTCTGTAGTTCCTGAAGCTGTCAGATATTGCCCATATTGTCCATCTGGGCTAACATCCGCTAACATCTGATCATACTCTGCATCACAAAGAGTATTTTTCTTACACGGCTGACCGCATTGCTGATACAAAAAGTCATATTGTTCTGCTGTACCTTTACCAGCAGCAACAAAAGCATCCCTGTCTCCAAGTGATTTAGTGCAACTCTGACAAGTAATGTGGCAGTTACAGGTATCAACATTTGCCAAAGCCTGCTGTTCAAAATTTGATAAGGTCTTTACACAACCTGCCCTGTTGGCTGAATCTATATATGCGGCAACATAATAATGCAATGCGGATGTATCTACAGTAAGTATCTTGCTGATGGTATAATTACCTGGTGTTAGTACCATCGTTACTCCTTCTGTATCACTATACAAATGATTGGAACTGCATCCAGCAATGAACTCAATAGTGTCTTTTCCTACTATATGAAACAATCCTTTTGTAGCTGTATCAGTACTAACTATTGTGCTATTTCCCAATACTGTATCCAATGGATTCTCTCCTTTGGTTGCTGCAACTATCTGTCCGCAATCATTTGTAACCTTTATTTGCAGATCATACACACAATTGAAACATATCTTGCTGCAAGGCACTCCCAGTGTATCTACTTTCAGGAAATATTTAAACCTGTAGGCACTTGTGTAGCCGACTGTGATCTGTGAATTGAACTCAATTGCAGTATGATCAAGGTTAACAGTGTTATTACTGCTCTGTCCCAAAGAATTTTCAGCGAACAAGTCCACGCGCAGGTTTTGTAATGCGCCATAATAGCTTGGTATTGGCGAAAGGTTAAAGTTTCCTGTACTATCCTTCCCCGGGGCACCCATCAGACAAGTGGCGATCGTTCTTCCTTCCTGATCAAGATATGATGCACTTGCCTGGCCATTAGGATCAATCACGATATTCTTTTTATAATGGGTGGCATTTCCAACTTCCGAACCGAACATTCTGTCCAGTTCTATTTGATTAGGCTGACCATAAATAAATTTTGATTCATGCCCGTTGCCTATCTGGAACTGGGGCCCTACTCCACCCTGTGAACGCACCCTTCCTGTATTATCTGGAGTATATTGTGTCTGAGAAAAAGGATATCCATGTGCATCGGGTATGTAAGCATAGAAACCATACTGTCTTGGATTATTCGGTGAATAATAGTTAGACGAACCAGATAACCTGCTCATACTATCTGCACCTACTGTACATGAATCTCTTGTGTCCCTGTCAAAATATAAACGGCTGTATATCGGTTGGGTGTTTATTCCAGGTGTAGTATCATGGGTATTGAAAAGCGGATAGTAATGCATTGAAGGCTGTGCATTTGTGCAGGAAGGGAATTTAACCGGTACGGGTAATACATTAACCGCCGGGCGACCCTGGTAATCGTATATAGTTTGCCCTACCAATACATTGCTATCTGAATTCATCTTAGTAACTGCTTCACGGCTGCGCATACTACCATCGTAATACGTTACTACTTCTTTCTTTTTTCCTTCTTCGGCAAATGTTGAATTATATTGATAATCTATACTGTCGCCTGTATGCGGTGAGGTTATCTGATAGACCGGTGAAGGATAAATTCCAAGCGCTGTGGCAACACTGCCGCTATCTGCAATACTCCATGCTCCTGTAACAATTACAGAAGGATTGAACATATCTACTCCTACACCACGTACACGATATATCAGGTAACCATGCTCATAAATAAGGCTAAGACCATACGGAGAAAATGGAACGGTTATACGTGTACTGTTAAATCGGAAATTATAGGATAACTGGCTGGCAGGAATGTAGTTGCCAGAGTTTACATCGTAATCATTCACAAAGGTCCACTCGACATCATAGTTTTCCGCACCCGCCTGTGTTGACCAGCTTAACATAAGGTCATCCGGATTGCTGCTACAATCTATATCAACCGGCACTGGGGCATTTACTGAAGGCGACATAAGTCCAGCTGTTGTATAATCATAGTACCTCTGCAATTGTATATCTCCATCAAGATATACATTAGCCGGAAGGGTTGGTGAAGATACAGGTGAACCATTCAACACTTCAGTGATCCCCGTTATTTCAACTGTATAATTGTATGCATTCTTAAAAACAAAAGCAGCTTTATCACGATAAGTCGTATAAGTGAAAGGCGTATAAATCACTGTAAGACTCTGGTATATCGGCCCAATCGTATTTCCATTATTATCTGTTCCATTGATGGTCAAATTAACCGTGCATGTCATTGAATCCGGGTAATACAGTAGTGTATTATGATCAATGCCTAGTGTAATAATGTCCTCTACATTGTAATCTCTGAAGCTTCCCAATTTAGGTGTCACATCAAGTGTTTCTGTAGCACAGGCTGTATTGGCTGGTATTGTAGTGCATCCGTTTAGCCCAGCTTCTATACGCTTGTGTATCGGAGGCAAGCCTCCGGCCTTTACCTCCATGGAACCCCACAGAAAGACTAAAAGGACTGCTGCTATTTTAATACTTGTTCTCATGCACTATTTTTTTGTGGTTCGGGTCAGTACACGTACATCGGACAATTTGAATTTTCCTGCATAACGGGGTTTTAGAAAATACTGGTCGCCCTTTTTGCTCACATAATTGTCAGTATCAAAAGCGTTCTTCTTATCTGATACAGAAGTGGTCCAGTTATCAAGATCGATCTCTACTCTTGGCCTTGTAGATTCATTACTGCCTGTTCGCTTTATTTTTTTGCTGTAATACAATACTACTTTTACAGGTAGGCTATCCTTTATGGTCATCTCGTACGAGGTGAATGCGTACCCTTCTGAAAACTCCAACCTGTAATAGGTATATTTCTCTGACTTTGCTATCTCAGCATGTGTACACATTTTGAAAAGTGATTTTGTATCCATCGCACTAAAAGAAGGATCAATGGATTTTGTAGGGTCAGCAACCATAATTGTTTTTTTTGCACTATCGATCACTATCCTGCATGTATTATCCTGTATGGTGTATACCCCTAAAATATAACTACTATATTCATATTTATCTCGCTTGAAATAACCTTCAGACCTGTCATGATATATGCTGGAACTGTAATCCTCAAAGGAAGATTCAGTAACATTCAACTGGCATGTGGTCATGTGCAGCATATACTTGTTCAATGCAACAAGGTCGGAAACAAGAACACTCTTATCAATAACTGACCACTGTAAATTACTGCCGGCAAAAGCATCCAAAGCCATTAGCGACATCAAAAACAATATTATATGTTTGCGTATCCCTTTCATCTTATTTTTTTTGAATTCCGGTCCTGCTTTCCTGTATTGTCATTATGCCTCTTTCTGTTTCTTTTTTCACCCGTACCAGCTTACCTTCTTCATCATATTCATAAATGGTAGCATAATTCCTTTCGTCTAGTACTGCCATCAGTCTTAACGTATTGGGATCATATACATACGTTTTCAAAGTACCATTAAACGGAAATACTCTTATATCATCGAAGTTACATTCCCCACTTGCGCATGACAATTTAATATCGAAGGTGCTGGCAGTAATAGGCACAGTAAACTGCGTCTCTATTCGCTGCCATCCATCTATTATCCTTCCCTGCGGACTAAAAGCACCTAGTGTTGTGGTTCCGCTGGACGTAGTGAATACCAGATTAAGTTGAGGGTTCAGATATGTTGTATCTGTAGGAGGAGCATTATTGTCCTTAGCCCAGATACTAACTAGATAGGTCTTTCCAGGTATCAGGTTCAGACCGCCTAGGCACGTGTCACAACTGGTTGGGGTTTGCACACCAGGAACGATGACTGTCACAGGTACGGTAACATCACTGCTGCAGTAATTATTCGCATCTGTTACTGTAACAGTATATGTCAGGGAAGAAACAGGACTGGCTATTACGGTTCCACCTGTACCGATGGTAATACCATCAGATGGATCCCAGTTAAAATTATATGGTGCTGTGCCATTGCTTCCTGTCGCAGTGAATATAACACTCTGACCGAGGTTCATACTTGCGGAAGAAGGTGTTACACTAACAGTTGGAACACTGTATGCATTAATAGTGGCAGTAGCTGTTGCACTGCAACCTTCTGCATCGGTCACAGTAACAGTGTATGTTCCTGAACTTAAGCCGGGTGCAGAGGAATTGGAGCCGCCACTTGGGGACCATGAGTAAGCAAATGGTGAAGTACCTCCACTTACAATCGCTTTTGCACTGCCTGTAGCCGGTAAACATGCTGAAATCGATGTTACTGTAACTGTTAATGAAGGTGCGGCGGAAATAGTAACTGGCAGAGATGCAGTACATCCGTTAGCATCCGTTACAAGGACGGTATATGAACCAATTCCTAAACCACTTGCGGTAGCATTGGTTCCACCACTTGGGGACCACAGATATGCATATGGTGTAACCCCACCATTAACACTAACTGTCGGGCTTCCTGTCACACTGTTACCACAACCGGTTGTCGGACTTGAAGATATTCCGACTACCAGAGAATTAGGCTGAGTTACAGGTTCCATTGAACTTGTTCCTGTACAACCGGAAGCATCCGTAACCGTAACAGAATAACTTCCTGCACTAAGATTAGTGGCCGTTGAAGTTGTTTGACCATTGTTCCATAAATATGTATAAGGAGAAGTGCCGCTACTAACTGTTACGGGAATACTGCCATTACTTCCTCCATTGCAACTGACTTCAGTTATGGTGCCTACATTAACTACCGGAGAAGATGGAGAAGCGCTTATCGTGAAAGAAGCGGTTCCGACACATCCGTTAACATCTGTTACAGACACAGAATAACTGCCTGCTGAAAGATTGGTCGCTACTATATTTGTTTGAACCGGAGAAGTGCTCCATGCATAGGTATATGGCGCTACGCCACCACTTGCCCTTACTGTTGCGTCTCCCGTAGTGCTGCCACATACCGGTATGGTAGTTACTGATGGTGTTGGCAAAGCCGTAGGCTGAATAGTTACGGACGCAGTTGCGTTACAACCGTTGGCATCAGTTACTGTAGCTGTATATGTACCCGATGAAAGATTGGTTGCAGTCGCATTTGTCTGGATGGGCGAGGTATTCCAGGAATAGCCATATGGAGAGGTCCCTCCTGTGGCATTTACTTTTGCACTTCCACCGCCGCCGCCGCCACAGCCTGCATTTGTAATTGAACCTATAGTTGCGGATGGAAGAGGATTCAATGTTATTACTATCGTTTGGGTATTTATACAACCATTGGAATTTGTTCCGGTTGCTGTATATGTTGTAGTTACAGTTGGGCTAGCAGTTATGGTTGCGCCTGTTGTAGCACTCAGATTTGTATTAGGAGTCCAGGTGTAGGTACTTGCACCACTAGCAGTTAATGATGCTGAGCTTCCGAAACAAATTGAAGCTGATGAAGGTGTTATGGTAAGTGTTGGAAGGGGATCTACTGTTACAACAACCGTCTGAGTATTTACACATCCATTTGAATTTGTTCCGGTTGCTGTATATGTTGCAGTTACAGTTGGGCTAGCAGTTATGGTTGCGCCTGTTGTAGCACTCAGATTTGTATTAGGTGTCCATGTATAGGTACTTGCACCGCTGGCAGTCAGTGATGCTGAACTTCCGGAACAAATTGAAGCCGATGAAGGCGTTATCGTAAGCGTTGGGAGTGGATTTACTGTTACAACAATTGTTTGAGTATTTATACATCCATTTGAATTTGTTCCGGTTGCTGTATATGTTGCAGTTACAGTTGGGCTAGCAGTTATAGTTGCGCCTGTTGTAGCACTCAGATTTGTATTAGGGCTCCAGGTATATGTGCTTGCGCCACTGGCAGTCAGTGATGCTGAACTTCCGGAACAAATTGAAGCCGATGAAGGCGTTATCGTAAGCGTTGGGAGTGGATTTACTGTTACAACAATTGTTTGAGTATTTATACATCCATTTGAATTTGTTCCGGTTGCTGTATATGTTGTAGTTACAGTTGGGCTAGCAGTTATGGTTGCGCCTGTTGTTGCACTGAGGTTTGTATTAGGGGTCCAGGTATAGGTACTTGCACCACTAGCAGTTAATGATGCTGAACTTCCCGAACAAATTGAAGCCGATGAAGGCGTTATCGTAAGCGTTGGGAGTGGATTTACCGTCACAACGACTGTCTTAGTATTTATACATCCATTTGAATTTGTTCCCGTTACAGTATAGGTTATTGTAACAGTAGGACTGGCTGTAACAGCTGTGCCTGTTGTAGCGCTCAGATTTGTATTAGGGCTCCAGGTATATGTGCTTGCACCGCTGACAGTCAGTGATGTGGAATTTCCGATGCATATTGTTGCTGAAGAAGGTGTGACAGTTATTGTAGGCAAAGGATTAACATTAACAACTACCATTTGCGTGCCTGCACAACCCGATGTTGTTCCTGTAATTGTATACGTACTTGTTGAGGTTGGATTAGCTGTTACCGGAGTACCTGTTGATGCACTTAAATTTGTATTAGGTGCCCATGTATAAGTACTTGCTCCACTAGCTGCTAAAGAGACAGAACTTCCTATGCAAATTGCAGGTGTAGATGGAGAGATAGAAACAGTTGGTGTTGCATTTGTTCCTATCGTTACAGTAGCTGTAGCAACACAACTGTTATAATCAGTTACAGTTACAGTATAATTTCCGGCCGCTAAACCGGTTATAGAAGCAGTTGTCTTCACTGGGCTGGTATTCCATGAATATGTATATGGTGAAGTTCCACCACTGGCTGTTACGGTTGCGCTTCCATTACTGCTTCCACTGCAGGTATTCGTATAAGAAACAGATGCACTCAAAGCGGCTGGTTGGGTAATAGTCACTGTTGCGGTGGCTGTACATCCATCACTATTATTTGTTGAGGTTACAGAATAGGTACCTGCTGCGAGACTATTTATAGTGGCTGTTGTATTACCTCCGGGAGACCATACATAATCATTGGATGGCGATGCAGATGCCGTAGCACTTCCGTTAGTTCCTCCATTACATAATACATTGGTATGTGTAGTTATAGTAACCGTTTCAGCCGGAATATCCTGAATGGTTGTGTTCGTTCCTACCGGACCGCAATTGTTTGCATCATTTACCGATACGGTATAGCTACCCGGTGCAAGACCGGTAATACTATCCGCGGTACCTATATTTGGGGTCCATGTATATGTATAGGGCGGAGTACCTCCGGTTATATCAGCCGAAAGAATTCCGTAATTACCGGTACCACATATGTTATAAGCATCCAGGAAACCACCTAGCACAGCGGGTTGTGTAATTGTTACTGTAGTTGTTCCAGTACATCCATGATTATCAGTTGCAGTTACCGTATATGTTCCTGCCTTAAGACTTGCTGTTGCATTTGTTCCTCGCCCTGATGACCAGGAATAAGTATATGGTGATGTTCCTCCTGATGCGCTAGCCGTAGCGCTGCCATACTCATTGTTACATGGGGCGTTGGAAGAAGAACTTATTGTGACAATTACAGCAGATGGCTGAGTTATAGTTACCGTTGCTGTTGCGGTACACCCCCCAGGGCTTGTAGCGGTAACGGTATATGTTCCGGCAGAAAGACTACTTGCAGTTGCATTCGTTGCTCCACCAGGGGACCAACTATATGTAGAACCGGAAACAGCAGATGCCGTGGCACTACCATTTGCGCCTCCATTGCAAGACACATTTGTATGAGAGCTTATGCTTACTGTCTCTGTTGCCACTACCACAGTCGCTGTTCCTTCCAGCGGACCACAATTATTCGCGTCATTCACAAGTACAGTATAGGAGCCGGCACTTAAATTAGTAGCAGTTGCCGTAGTGCTCACATTGGGTGTCCAGGCATATGTATATGGCGGAGTACCTCCGGTTACATCATATACAGTGATCGACCCATTAACCGATCCGCAAATATTTGTTTGTTCTATGTATCCTCCAAAAACATCGGGCTGGGTTATAGTTACTGTGGCTGTGGCGGTACAGCTATTATGGTCAGTAACAGTAACCGTGTAGTTTCCTGCCAGAAGACTTGCAGTAGAATTTGCACCTCCACTCGGAGACCAGGAATAGGTATATGGAGATGTTCCACCTAATGCAGTTACGGTTGCACTTCCATGCTCACCATTACAAGGAGCATTACTACTACTTGAAATACTTGCAGACAAAGCCGTACCCGATTGTGTAATACTAACTGTTGTTGTAGCAACACAACCTTTCGCATCCGTTACAGTGCAGGTATAGGTTCCTGCAGCCATGGTGCTTGCACTGGCAGTAGTTGCACCTGTAACTCCTGAAGAAGGAGACCAGGAATAAGCATATGAAGTAGATCCACCACTACCTGCCGCAGTTGCAGTACCTGTACTTTGGCCATAACAAAGAACATTGGTATGTGAACTGATACTTGCAGATAAAGCAGATGGCTGGGTAATAGTTACCGTAACTGTTCCAGTACAATTATTCGCATCTTTTACAGTGCAGGTATAGGTACCTGCAGCAAGATTACTTGCTGTAGCCGCATTACCGCCGCTCGGTGACCAAGAGTAGGTATACGGTGATGTGCCACCACTACCTGCTATGGTAGCTGAGCCATTAGAACCACCATTACAAGAAACATTTGTCTGTGAGCTTATACTTCCTGAAACTGCTGTTGGCGCAGTAATAGTTACCGTTGCTGTTGCTGTACAGCTTTTGGCATCGGTTACAGTGCATGTGTATGTACCTGCTGCCATGGTGCTTGCAGAAGCTGTCGTTGCGCCGGTTACACCGCTTGAAGGTGTCCAAGCATATGTGTATGGTGAGGTACCGCCACTGCCTGCTCCTGTGGCAGAACCGTTGGTACTTGTACTGCATGGGCTTGCATTAGCATGAGAACTTATACTTGCCGACAGAGCTGAACTTGGCTGAGTAATAGTTACTGTTGCCGTGTTACTGCATCCTCCTGGGACTGTTACAGTAGCTGTATATGTACCAGCAGGTAAAGCTGAATAGGTGGCTGTTGTCCCTCCTGTATGTCCGGTTGGTGCCCAACTATATGTAGGTGATGATCCGTTTGTACTTACTGTAGCACTACCTGTACTATTTCCGTAACAATTTACATTGGTTGAACTTGTTATAGTTGCACTGGGAGTTGTACATGGTGGAGTCGCATATATTTCTATTTGATCCAGTGCGACAGGATAATATTCGTAATCAGAAACAACAAAGAATACTAGTCTTGTGGTTGTCGAAGGTAGCGACATCGTTGCTTCATGCCAACCCACACTACCTGCAGCTTCCCCAAAGTTTGTACCGCTTGACCAGGTACTTCCATTCCAGTATTGCACCTGTATATAGGAACTGTAAGGCCCTGTCGGATTACCATTATTCCAGTAAAATGTCAAGGTCGCGTTAGTATAACCTGTTAAACTGAAATAAGGGGTATAAATGCCACCATACGAACCACTTGCTACATCATAGTCATCAAAAATTGCAAAATAATTAGTATTGGAACTACCATACCCAATATTGGTACCTGTACCTGAAAAAACAGGTGCTCCCCCTGTAAGACCATATGCATTACCAGTTTCATCCTCACATGTTGACCAACCTGAACAGGAATTATTACCTTCAATTACACGACTGCCACTGGTGTATTGTTCAGCCCAAGCGTTTCCACCATTCTGAATCTGGGTAGCAGTGGTCCATGTTCCATTATCATGTGAGCCTGATGTGGAATCAAAACCCTGTTGAAGTATTACCACCTGAGACAATAATCGTGAGTTACAGGACACCAAGATCACTGCCGTCAACAATAGATATAAAAGAGATATTTTAGAAAAAACTTTCATCTATTTCATTTGTTAACTATATCGTATAATCTCATTTTTTTATTATCAACTACTACCATTATTCTTTCTAATTACAAACCGGAATCGAAGCACTAACTGTACCTCCATCAAATATTATTGTAGCCTGCCCTACACAACCATTCTCATCCGAAGCGTACACCTCAAAACTTCCATTGTAACTCGGGCTATATGTCGCAGTGTAACTTGAGCCATTATTTGTGAAGGTCACAGCGGAAGCCAAGCCTGAAGTCCTAATACCAGTAAATGAATATGTAGCAGCACCTCCGACAGGGCTAACCGTTATTGCGGTAGATCCGTCGCTTTGAGGTGTTACAGAATAACATAACTGAAGGCTGCAGCAAGATTGTATAGTTTGATTTGTAGTAGTTAAATTCGATCGGCTCACACCCGTAATTTCCGTTGAATAACTACATGATGAATTATTAGCATCAGTTACGGTGATAGTAAGTGGAAGATTTCTAAATAAGGTCGAATAGTCTATTACAAACTCACCATTACTTGTTAAAGTAGAAGATTGTACACTTGAAGGAATGGTAAAAGTATAATTACCACTTCCACCTGAAGCTGCCAGAACAAAAACCTGATTTTGTTGTGGCCCGGCATTATAACAAAGTGAAAGGTTACATGGTGGTGGACATTGAGGAATGCCTGAAAAACTAGTAGAGTTTCCAGTAACAGTAGCCTGAGCAGTACATCCTTTGCTATCAGTTACACTAATGGTGAAAGTATAACTTCCACTGTAATTTGTTTTAATGGCCGGGTAGCCATCGGAATTAAAATACAGGTTTGCTCCTGTCCATTTATATGTATATGGTGCCGTACCTCCTTCAGGAACTATTTCAAGCACAGACAAGTCAACATTACCTGTTTTCATTCCGCATAAGGTAAGATTACATGGATTTACAGGGGTACATGTAGTAATCTGCCCACCGATGGTTACAGGTGTGCCGCTGGTTACCAGAAGGCTATGCCTGCCTGTATGCGCTTGTGTAGGATCAAGAACTATTCCTGTCCGGTTCACATCCATATGATTGTCTGCACAACCGTCAAAACCATAATCTTCAAATCCATCAAAACCCATTTCCTGATATTTTGAATTCGCTGCTACCGCAGTGGGTAAGGTTTGATTGTAACCAAACGTGGCCGAAGAATAACGTCCTAAAGCGTCTACACTTTCTATCTCCTGACCATATGGGTTAAAATTCGTAACCGAACTGGTATAGGTCCAATTATTAGGGGTCATTTGCCAGCTTCCACCACTCTCCGAATAGAATGGGTTATAGGAATTGAATGTTCCGTCGCTCCTTATATTGGTATTATTATCAAAATTGCTTTGATCCCTCGTAGTAAGATAAAGCAAGGAGGTTTTCAATCTATAATTCCCTCTTATTCCAAGCACATATGGGTTATCGGTATTATCACCAGACTGGGTAAAGCAATTGCAATATGTACTCCAACTATCCGTATATTCTCTTGCACTTGCCTGGGTTATCTTCTGGTATGAATTGCTCTGCAAACTATTTATCGGGTTAACAAGAGATGTGATATTCGCCATATCCATGTCCTGCATATTCCTTCTACCGGAACGTATCACTTCAAGGTTTGTAAAAGGACCGGTTACTTTAATCCCGCTCTTGTACTCCGCCGTAATATTATTACCATTGACAGCGGTAACCCATGCGACGATACCAGTCGTTGAGCCAGTAAGTGCAAGCTCATCACCTGGGTAGAACATACTCGATGCATTGGGAATCATTGCAATACCATTTGTGAATGTTGTAGTAGAATTACTTATACTCACACCTATGTTAGAATATGCGGCACCCATACCACTATAATACCAATATGCAGGATAAGCCATATTGAATATCGAATCATTAAAATCATTAGTGGTTTTAGTCAATAGTACATTACCGGTTTGCGCATCGTAGGCAAGGTTTTGGGTTTTAACAGTAGAGCCAAGATCTGTTACAATTGTACTATCAAGAATGCCGTAACGTTGTATAACCTTGGTATTGACACATGACCTAAATCTTATATACTCGCTTGTATTGGAAGGCAATACCATTGGGATCGGAATCGGGGGCCCAGCTATATTTATAACATCTAAGTTGATCATTGTCGCAGCAGAAGTATTATCAGTTTCCTCTGAGCGGAAATCATTAACATCATCAAAGAACACTCCTATGTTATTCTTCCCCAGGCTACCATCAGGATTAACTACCGTTACATTATTACTCAGTTCAAAACTATTATTGCCTAAGTAAGGTGTACACTGATAAAAATACTGTACTGAACTTATAGGCGTGGTTTGGCCTTCCTGGTAAACCTCCTGTTTCTTAGGTTTGCCGTTCATATCATTAAGCTCTATAGAGTACCCTTGACTTGCTGTCATATAACTCATGGAAGTTACATTAAACAATGAAGAAAGACTTGCAGGGTCTGTGGTTTCAGGTATAGGTTGAAGATCGGTTTGCTTTGTTATGGTTGGGAAATCTTTTGTTGTATAAAATTCATGTACTACAGAACCTGTGGCATTTCTATGTACATTGGCACGCTGAAGGTTCTTTACAGTTACCATACTGTATCCTACTGAAGGAGAAGGGAAGAAAGATTCTCCAAATGGTGTTTCCATATAATATTGGTCATCCGGCACCTGGAGCGCGCTTGAACTATAAAAAACCGGGGTATGCAAAGCGTTTTCATCTCCTCCTATCTGTGGTTCATAGCTTGCCACACCAGAAGATGTTACGCCATCCGGCAAGGTATAGGAATATTGCTGTCCGTAATCAAATGAAGGCTCAACCGATGTCATGGCCTTCCATTGATCATTCATCATGATATCTTTCACCCGTGCACCTCCGCCAAGTTTTCCGGTGCCGGGACTATTCAGTTTTATCCATGATTTATCTATAACAAAATTATTGCAGAAACCCTGATCATATAAAGAGCCATTCAGGCCCTTATTCACCTGCGTTATTTGGAACACTGCACTTGCTAATGCCCCCAGCACATCCAGCAATTTTGCTTTATCAGTGATCTGTGGTTCATGCCACATAACCCTTGGGGTATATAAACGTCCGAATTGCAATGCTGTTTTTATTATTGGTGAAACAAACCCACTGCCATTCCCATCTAGTTGTACTCCGCTAAGCTGAACATAACCATGCGCACCATCCGAGCAAACTCCCACACTACTCGGTGGAGCATATCCACTTACATATTCATAATATGGAGGAGAGACACTGATCTGCATTAGAAAACGGAAATAGATATATGGTAGCCCATTAAAATATTTTGCCGGATCTGTTATGTAGTGATTATTGGCGTCCTTTTGAAGTTCAAAAAACAAGTAATAGTTTTGATCAGACTGAGATGAACCGGAACCGGATGTTAAAGGGAATGCCTGATATTGTGAGCCAATAGCAACAGAGTTACTAGTTCCTGCTCCGACAACCTTGAACATTTGTGTTGTCGGTGTATTCTGAACATAGGAATATTGATTGGATTCAAAATCCACATGGATGGAGCCTCCTGAAGGTAATGTGATATCTGTCAGTGTCCATGCGGCCACATATTGGTCCTCATTCGTTTTATTTTGTTCCACATAAGGATATTCTGCCGGACATAATGCTGTACCAAGAGCCGCTCCTTCACCTGGGTTAGGCTTGTATGTACCCCAACGGTTATATGCCTTTATATCATAAGGGAAATTATACTGTGGAAAATTATTATAGCAATATGTAAATTTATATGGGCTTAATGCGCCCTTGAAAGAATTCTGATACGTAAAATATACTTGCTTGAGTGTAAGCTTACCGGTATTTATACCTGTATTATTAATTGCATTGATATTATTGGGAATATTCGGACACAGTTCATAATCATATACAAAATGCACTACTTCTATAGGAACAAGTGCCACACTGGAATTCGCCAGATGTGCATTATAGTTGGGTTTGGTATATAAACTTATCGAATTCAACACCCGCTGGCTGTGGCTGGTATCCGGATCGATACTTCCATTTCCATCTGTGACCCCTAAGCCGTCCAACCTTGCCTGGGTATTGAATACGGCTATATAATTCTTAGTTTCAATCGAGTTCAGGTACCATAATTCTTTCTGACCATATATGTAATTCCCTTTATCATCCGTGGAATCTGATTTTAATCCTTCTTCATACGATGCTTTATTCGCTCCCATTGGCACTCTCCAGTTATAATAAGTAGGCCTCTTCTGATAATTGAATTTCGTCCATGTTCCCAGATCGCCATCACTCGGCCCGCGTATTCCATCAGCGTCAACATAGTCAGCAGAGAGAACAGCCGTCAGTAAATAGCTATGGGCATAGGGAGGTGTCTTGATATCGCTGTAATAATTATCTATCCCCTTGGGGTTATTTATAGAATTATCGCCAGATAAATAATTCACTAATCCACCGTTGGGGTCCACATGGTCTCCGACATCAGCATTCGCATCAATTCCTGTTGCAAATGTGACTTCTTCCTTTTTGATATTGTACGCGGCGATGCCATACACATATCTCTTACCTCCGGTACCTAATGATGTTACTTGCCCGATATGATATCCCTTTCCATTGTACAAATTCATTCCTGTGGTATCTTGTAAGCCGAAATTGTGCAATTGATCCCTGGTCAGCATTGATATACTTTCATTCCTGATATCGCGATTCAGCCTGTAGTTTTTACCCGATACCTGGAGGCCTGATTCATATGTATTTGTAGCTACTGTATTGAACTGTGATATCTGGTTAAGCTCCAGGCGCTGTGGATCAAACCCTCCTACTTTCGAAAAAAATGCAGGATCAGAATCAACAGATTTTTCATTAGCCTCCTTAAAATAAACGGGCTCATAAAGTGGGTTTCCTCCGCCAGTTGAGTTGAAGGACAGATCACCATACGCCGTATTTCCTGCAGACCAATCCCCGCTATAACTTATAACATCCGCATTTGACCAATCCACTCCAGCATGAATGATATCTCCTACTGATACCTCCATACCTACTGATTGGGCATTGCTCGTATTTACATTATATGGATCAAATACATGCCCGATGTCACTGCGGAAAGGCCTATAGCTTCCACTCATACCTTGCCCTGAGACAGAATAAATATCATATGTAAAGTTTGTCAATGGAAGGTCTGGCGTATTCTGATTAAATACTCCATCCTTTTCACGGTTAAAATCCATCATTGCACTTGAATTACCCACTCCCGCATCTGCGTGCATGTACCCAAAAGCAGGATTGTAAATGCTGTTCGTTGCTAAGTATTGAGAAGATTGATATGCTTCAAAATTCACAGTTTCACTGTAACCACTGATCTCGTATCCACCCTTTACACTACCCGTCACTGAAGAATTTACGAGAGGTAGTGATATTTGCGGTGTGAAAGTTGGCATCATTTTATTAAAGGTTGCTGTTGGTGCAAACTCCGTTTCTGAATGACTTATATTTGAACCATCACTGTGTAATGAATAACCAATACTGGCCCCTATTGTCATATTTTCAAGCCCTTGTCTTGAATTAAAAGTCTGGCCGATATGAATACCCAGGTTTGTAGAAGCATTATCACCGCTTTTAATTCCAACACTAAGACCTGCATACGGAGTGATATTGACTCCTTCATCACTGCTTGAACTGAGGCCATAGCCAACCGTTAATTGTCCGCACGAAGGCTTACCAACACTCAGGCTCGGGCAAATTCCAACTTCTGCACCTATTCCCGTATAATTATTGTATTTTACTCCCAGCGAATATGTAATTCCTGCATTCAGTATTTCAAGACCGAAAAGTTCACCACCTTCGGTAAGACCAGTATTTAAACCATACGTGTCATTCTCCTTCATATTAAAATCACGCTCTATGGTATCCCCGTTGAAATCATCTGGAATGCCACGTACTGTCCGTGTTATAGCACCTGCGTTTATGTTCCAGCCTAGTCCAACCCAGCTAGCTTCCTGGTCCATGGTTACACCTGACTGGTATGCTAAGTTGATGGGGTATCCGTCCACATTTAATAATGGGATATTATATGAAAAACTGCCAGAGAATGGGTCGACCATATCAGATGTTCCTACAGGTTCGAAACTATCAACCTCAGGTTGGCTCGGCCCGCCACCAAGCGTAAGCGCATAGTTAGGAGCCCCCATCTCAAAAAGCAAAGTAAAGACAATACTAAGGGCAACCGTTTTATTTAACGGTTTTCCAAATTTCTTCTTTATTTTATTAATTGCTCTTCTCATATTGTTTCAAGCTGAGGTAGCTTCTTTATATCCTTCCCTTCAAAATGAAATTTTATTATTCCTTTGTTAAATTCATTGTCAGAAAATATCAATGTCTTATCTCCTTCCGCATCTTTACCTTTGGGAAAGGCCAGCAGAAAAACACCATACGGCGCTATATCATACACTCTTTCATAATGAAACAATAAACAAGGCAAGGTATCACCCGCTTCCACTAATTGAATATCCTTTTGCATTCCGAATGAAAAATAATTGACTCTGTCCTCATACTGAGCATTTTTGGTAAGACCGTATTTAAGGAGTTCACCTTGCGGCACCTCTATTTTCAGATTCATATACTGCATTCCACTCAATTCTGCACTTCTTCTTTTTGCAAGCGAATCAGATATTTCATTTTTCTTTTCTTCTTCACATATCACATAAGGGACTGGCCTGTATTGTACCGAAAAAACTATATCATCTATTTTTTTCTCTTTCTCCATTCCGTTATTCTTATCTTCTATCCAGCTCACATATTGCGAAGGAGCTAGTTTATCAGGTACAACATTATCCCTTCTTGTCCCCGTACCTTCTTCACTAGTCATAGCTGTACCTCCTCCACACCTTGTGCATGCACCCGCAAAAAGAATATAGACTATCAATCCACAGATCATTTTCATTTCTTCCCTTCGTATCTTTCGTTTACATATTGAGTCACCTGCGCAGTAATATTTTGCGATTCATCTGCATGCATGATAGAACCGTTTCCACCGTTACCCAATATATATAGGTAATTATTCTC
>Ga0206876_1015_pt1 | contig 57602 bp, 50 predicted proteins | sample Alteio_BWOrgCont_10_FD_152619 | JGI IMG/M metagenome (GOLD analysis project Ga0206876, IMG submission 152619) | Enriched cells from forest soil in Barre Woods Harvard Forest LTER site, Petersham, Massachusetts, United States -... | ecosystem: Environmental > Terrestrial > Soil > Temperate forest >...
CCGGAATTATTGGAATTGGATAAAAAAATAAAGAATATAAAAATATTAGTTGTGGAAGACATTGCGCTCAACCAATTACTTATGAAAACCCTTTTGGATGATTTCGGTTTTGAGCGTGATATTGCAGCCAATGGTAAAATTGCGATTGAAAAATTAAAGACTAAAACCTATGATGTAATACTTATGGACCTGCAAATGCCTGAGATGAATGGGTTTGAGGCAACTGAGTATATCCGTAATACAATGCACTCTAAAATTCCTATTATTGCTTTAACAGCCGATGTAACAACCGCAGATCTGGCAAAATGTAAAGCCGTAGGAATGAATGATTATATAGCAAAACCCGTAGATGAACGGGTATTATACAGTAAAATAGTTGGCTTAATAAAAAAACCCATTGCCATTACAGAAAATAAGGAGAAGGAAATAGAACAGATCAAAAAGCTAAGATGCATTGATATGGCGTATTTAATACGCTGCACAAAATCGAATCCTATATTGATGATGGAAATGATCTCGGTTTACCTGGAACAAACGCCACCTTTGATCACTGCAATGAAAATGGGTTTGAAAGATAAAGACTGGAGCGCGTTGTATGCAGCCGTGCATAAAATAATTCCATCCTTTTCAATAATGGGTATTAGTTCCGATTTTGAAAACATAGCAAAGAAAGTTCAGGAATATGCCAGTACGCAGGAACAGGCTGATGCAATACCCGATTTGGTTTTACAACTTGAAAGTATTTGTGCACAAGCCTGCATAGAGCTGAAAGAAGAGTTTAACGCAATTAAAAACGCGAAATAATGGAAAACGAAAAGAATATTAAGCTTTTTCTTGTGGATGATGATGCACTCTTTTTGAAAACACTGGAGATTAAGTTCATTGAGAATGCCAATATTATAGTAGAAACATTTGCAACTGGTGAATTATGTATTGCGAACTTGGATAATAATCCTGACGTGATAATATTAGACTATCACCTTAATGGTATTGATAAGAATGCCATGAATGGAATTGATACACTTGATAAGATAAAGGCATTCAATGCAGATATTCCGGTAATAATGTTGTCTTCGCAAGATAAAATTGAGGTGGCTGTCAATTGCATGCATCATAAGGCATTTGATTATGTTATTAAAAGTGAAACGGCTTTCACCCGATTGCAAAAAATAATCACGACCATTTTCCACTATCGAAAAATGGAAAAAACCCTGAACTGGTACATGGAAAGGATGTAATCCTTCCATTACTACCTACTGTATCTTCTATTATGTGAATGTTACAACCTTTCCTTAAGGTTATGTAACACTCTTGCGGCCTAATGCACGCACCTTTGTATCCTTGCAAAAACTCTTTTGCAAATAAATGAAATACAATGAAAAAGATAAAGCTTATAACAACCATAGCAATAGCATCGATTAGTTTAATTACGGCATGTAAAAAAGATAACTCATCGCCTTCTTCTACTGCCGGTAGCAATACAAATGTAATAACCCTTCAAACTACAGTACAGGCAACTGTGCCATTAGCAAGCACTTCTACTTTTGCACTGCTTGCAGGTTCAACCATTACTAATACAGGTGCTACAACCGTAACCGGCGACATAGGCCTGAGTCCCGGTTCTTCCGTTGGCGGCTTTCCTCCTGGTGTATTAAATGGCACATTATATATTAATGATGCTACAGCAAATCAGGCAAAGACCGATCTGACAGCAGCGTATAATAATGCCGCAGGCAGAACCTGCACTGATATAGTAACAATATCAGGAAATATTGGTGGGCTTACACTTACCCCGGGGCTTTATAAATCAACTTCTTCCCTGGCATTATCATCGGGTAACCTTACTTTTGATGCGAAAGGGAATGCAAGCGCAGTATTTATAATACAAATTGCATCTGCATTAACAGTTACATCAGGCCGCCAGGTTATTCTGGCAGGTGGTGCACTGGCATCAAATATATTCTGGCAAGTTGGTAGTTCTGCAACATTTGGAACCACTTCTGTTTTCCAGGGAACTGTTATGGCAATGCAGTCTATTACTTTTGATACGGGTGCTACACTTAACGGAAAGGCATTAGCAAGAACAGGTGGAGTAACTATGGCAGCGTCTACCATTACCAAAGAGTAATATTTCATTAAACATGTAAAAGCGTTGCTTATACAGCAACGCTTTTTTTATGCTTACTAGGCAGCATAAAGACCATGTGTGATTCATACAACAAATGTGCAATGTTGTGTAATAGATGTAGCACACCGTGTACGCACCTTTGCTACGTGAAAATTACTTCACACTTAAATTGAAATAATATGAAAAAGATAATTTTAACACTATTGACCACTGCTCTTATAGGAGGTAATATTTATGCACAAGATGATGCAATGGACAGCCGCGACAGGCTAACACTTGGCGTTAAGGCAGGCGTAAATTATTCAAACGTTTACGATGCACAGGGGCAGGATTTTGTGGCTAATCCAAAACTGGGTTTTGCCTGTGGTGCATTTTTAACTATCCCAATAGGAAAGTACTTAGGTGTACAACCTGAAGTGCTGTTCTCGCAGAAAGGTTTCCAGGCAACCGGTTCAATTCTAGGTAGCAGTTACAACCTTACCCGTACCACCGATTACCTTGATATACCAATTCTGTTCTCATTGAAACCAAGTGAGTTCTTAACATTGCTTGCGGGCCCTCAGTTTTCTTATCTTCTTAAGCAAACCGATGTATTCGCTAATGAAAGTACCTCTATTCAACAGGAGACCGTATTCGAGAATGATAACGTGCGGAAAAATACATTCTGCCTGACGGGTGGTTTTGATATTAATATTGGTCGTGTAGTATTCGGAGCCAGGGTAGGCTGGGATGTACTCGATAATAATGGCGACGGAACATCAACTACACCACGATACAAAAACGTTTGGTACCAGGGAACACTTGGCATCCGTTTATTTTAAACATTAAAAAATTGCAGTAAATAATTCTAATCAATCAAAAAACAAAACACTATGAAAAATCTAATCAAATTCAGCGCTATTCTATTAACGGCGAGCGCCTTTTTCTCTTCTTGCTCATCAAACCTGGCAATAACAAAGCGCCATTATACAAGTGGCTTTTATGTTGACTATTCAAAAGGAAATAAGACAATAGCTCCGAATAAAGCTACCCTACCTACAGCGGCGGCACCAATAATTGCTGTCCCGGTTGTAACAAACAACCCGGTGGCAAATTCTAAAGAGCTTGTAAAAAATACAAGCCCGCTTGCTATAGTAAATATTAAAAAAATGTTGCCTAAGATCCATGTATTGCCAGTTGCTAAACAAGCCAATGCAACTAGTTCTGGAAGCACAATTACTCCGGCAAGCGAATCCAGCCCTATTGTTTCTGAATCACCAAAAATGAATACCGGCATTTCTGATGATGGAGGCGAACATGCTGCTCTCAGCTTATTATGGTTGGTTATTGTAATAATATTAATTCTATGGCTGGTTGGTTTACTTGCAGGCGGTTTTGGCCTCGGCGGTTTGATCAATTTATTGCTTGTAGTAGCCCTTATACTTTTAGTGTTGTGGTTATTAAGAATTATTTAATCAAATAAAAATCAACGTCATGGGAAATCTATTATATGTTATCGCGGTAATACTGGTTATTTGTTGGGCTGTTGGTTTTCTGGCCTATGGTGTAGGCGGCCTAATACATGTACTGCTCGTCATCGCCATAATTGCAGTTATCCTGCGTGTTATACAAGGCAAAAGCCTTTAAGCAAATTGGATAAATGTCTAATAATTTAAACAACGGAGAATCAGTTGAGCTTAAGAAATCAACCTTCTTACTTACAAGCCCTTACCTTAAAAAGGTAAGGGCTTTTTTTGAAGAAGTAACCTCGATAACAAGGTTTGTATTACGCTTCTTTAAAGAAGTATTTAGGCCGCGATATGAGTTCAGTGAATTTATTAAACAATCCTACCTGGTAGGATATAATTCGTTCCCATTAATTGCTATTACCGGGTTTATTATGGGCCTGGTACTAACCATTCAATCAAGGCCTACCCTTGCCGAATTTGGCGCAGAATCGTGGCTGCCGGCAATGGTATCAGTGTCTATTGTAAGAGAAATGGGGCCTGTAATTACAGCCTTAATATTTGCCGGAAAAGTTGGTTCTGGCATCGGAGCTGAGCTAGCTTCTATGAAAGTAACAGAACAAATAGATGCAATGGAAGTTGCGGGAAATAATCCGTTCAAATACATAGTTGTCACAAAAATACTGGCTACAACTTTAATGTTACCTGCTCTTGTTATCCTTGCTGATGCCATTTCTATTTATGGCTCTTATATTGGGGTTAATATAAAAGGCCAAATAAGTTTCCATTTATTCTTCTTACAGGTTTTTCAGGCGCTCTCTTTCTCCGATCTGTTCCCGGCAATAATTAAAACATTCTTCTTTGGTTTTGCCGTCGGACTAATTGGCTGTTATTATGGTTATAAATCTGATAGCGGCACCGAAGGAGTTGGTAAGGCTGCTAATTCGGCCGTTGTGTTTGCATCATTATCCATATTTATTATCGACATGATAGCAGTTCAACTAACAAGTTTGTTTATGTAACCGACAATGAGTGGATCAATTGTAAAAATAGAGAACCTGAAAAAGTCATTTGGTAGCAATAAAATATTAAATGGCATAAATCTTCATGTTGAACAAGGCGAAAATCTTGTTGTTTTAGGTAAATCGGGTAGTGGCAAATCAGTATTGATAAAGTGCCTAATTGGGCTTATTGAAGCCGATGATGGTAATATTGCATTGTTTGGGAAAAGTATCAATAGCATAAAAGAACACGAATTAAACGCAATACGAAAAAGAGTCGGGTTTCTGTTTCAAAGTGCCGCTTTATACGACTCCATGACGGTCAGAGAAAATCTTGAATTTCCTTTACGTGACCTGAAGCCAATAACTCCCGAAGAAATTAATTCATCAGTGGAAGAAGCTTTAAAAAGTGTTGGGCTGGAAGATGCGGTCGATAAAATGCCCTCTGCACTTTCCGGTGGAATGCGGAAACGGATAGGCCTGGCGCGTACATTAATGCTTAAGCCTCAATTAATACTTTACGATGAACCAACAACAGGTTTAGATCCAATAACATCAAAAGAAATAAGCAAATTAATATTAGACGTGCAAAAGAAATACAATACAGCTTCCATAATAATTACCCATGATGTGGAATGCGCACGATTAACATCTAATAGGATGGTAGTGGTAAGGGATGGGATATTAGTTGCTGAAGGAACCTTCACTGAATTATCTGAATCAAAAGATGAATGGGTACGCTCATTTTTTAAATAACGTATGAATTATGAAAACAGAAACCGGGAATAAAATAAGGCTGGGAATACTTGTAAGTATAAGTATATTGGTGTTTATAGGAGCAATATATTTTATTGGCCAAAGGCAGCAATTATTTAGCAGTACATTCCAGATAAGTGGAATATTTAAAGATATAAGTGGATTGCAGGTAGGTAATAACGTACGTTTTTCCGGTATTAATGTGGGTATTGTTGAAGGTATAGAACAGATCACGGATTCGACCGTGCAGGTGGATATGCTCATTGAAGAACATACGAGGAAGTTTATGAAAAAGAATGCAAAAGCCATAATTGGCACCGATGGGCTAATGGGCAATAAGATAATATCTATTATTCCCGGCACACCAGGTAAGCCCGAGATAGCAAGTAATGATTTCGTGGAAACAACTGTACCAATAAACATTGATGACATATTATTGAAAATAAAGACAACCAGTGACAATTCTGCGAGCATTAGTGGCAACCTGGCTGCAATTGTGCAGAATATACGCAACGGGAAGGGTACTATAGGAGAATTATTCATGGACAGCACCTTAGCATTGAATGTAAATGAAGCAATGGTAAATATTAAACAAGGGGCCGGTGGATTCAAAGAAAATATGAATGCCGCTAGCCATAATTTCCTTTTAAAAGGTTTTTTTAAGAAGAAGAAAGAAGAAGCCACGAAGAAAACAGGGAAGTGAGAATAATGTAATGTATTTGTAAGTAAATGTAACTGTCAAATACATGAATACAATCACCTTTACACTATTATTAATTAACCTAAAACAATAATATGAAACTCAAAAAAATAGCTATTACCGGAATTGCTCTTGCTGTGTGTACCCTTGGTATTTCAACTGCATCAATTGCCCAGGACAAAACGGCTGGCAAAAATTCGTCTACTACAACTACCACTAAGACTACAACTGAAACGGATAACGGAGATTTGAAGAAAACTAAAACAAAGACCGTTAAATCAAAGACAAGTAAGAATGGTGATAAAAAAGTAAAAGAAACCAAAACAGACACCAAAGTAGAAACAGATAAGAAATAAAACTCTTCGTTATTATTTGAACATGAAATAGAAGAGTCGGTTAATTACCGGCTCTTTTTATAGTATAGATTAAATAGATGGGTGCTTTGTAATATATAATTAGTAGCAAATACCAAATGAAAACATGACAAAAAATGAAATTTTTGAATTTATAAGCCATATAGTTATATGCTTCTATTCAAAAAGCATAAAAATCAGCCTTACTTCTTTGAATGCTATACTAAAAGATAGGGATAGCCATTTCAACAATAAAAAGGAAGTAAGACAAGGCGTTGCTGCGGCATATAAATACTGGAAAAAGAGAGACCCTGTTGTACATCACGCCATAGCTTACGTATTTTCAGATAAGCATGGCAACCATACTTGGTAAAATAACCCTTTATAATTATTAAACTATATGTTAAATTGGAGCTGGTGGGAGATCTTAAGCATTGCCTTAGTTATAGTAGTTCTTGGTAAAGCATTACATGTATGGCGAAAAAAGTGACCTTAACCAAAATTAATGGTGAATTCAGGCCCCTACTCTGCCAATTTATAGGCCATTCGCTAAAAATGCCCTATTAAACTGATTATCTTCATTATTTCTTCATCTTTCCGAAATAGTTTTGTTTTCATAAACTAACAATTAAACCTTAATCGTCATGAAAAAGTCAATCGTAGTATTATCGGCACTGGTATTATTCGCAGGTGTATCATTTGGTCAAGACAAAGCAGCTCCTGCTAAGCAAGATGCAAAAACAGCTAAGGCTGGTGATGCAAAGGACAGCAAGAAAGATGCTAAGGCTACCAAGCCAGCTGCTAAGTCTGATGCTAAGGACACCAAGAAAGCTGCTGACAAGAAATAATTTTTATTTCACAGCTATTAATAAGGGCCGTACGAGTACGGCCCTTATTATTTTAGGCAATTCTCTACCAATATCCGCCAAAATAGCCTACTTTTGCAAATCTTTTTCAGGATATGATCTCATTAAATGGCATAAATGTAAGTTTCGGGGGTTCAACCCTGTTCGATAATGTTAGTTTCCTTATTAACCCAAGGGACCGTATAGGCCTTGCCGGAAAGAACGGCGCCGGTAAAAGTACTATGTTAAAGCTGCTTGCCGGTGAACAGTCGCCTACCTCAGGTAGTATTGGCAAGCCTAAAGGGGTTAAAATTGCTTATTTACCACAGGATATGGTTCACCAGCATGGTAAAACCGTATTGGAAGAAACCGCTACAGCATTTGCCGAGATACAGCAACTGGAAAACCGCCTTACTGAAATAAACCACGAATTAGAGACCCGTACCGATTACGAAAGCGATTCATATTCTAACCTTATTACCGAAATAACCGATGTTTCTCATCGCCTTGACATATTGGGTTCAGGTAATATGGATGAGGAAATTGAAAAGAAATTAAGAGGATTAGGATTTGAACGTTCCGATTTCACCAGGCAAACCTCTGAACTAAGTGGTGGATGGAGAATGCGTATTGAGCTTGTAAAATTGCTATTACAAAAGCCCGATATATTGCTTCTCGATGAGCCTACCAACCACCTTGACATTGAATCGATGCAATGGCTTGAGGAATTTATGGAAACGTTTGACGGGGCATTGGTACTTATATCTCACGATAAAAAATTCCTCGATAACGTTACCAACCGCACAATAGAAATATCGAACAAAAAGATATACGATTACAAAACGAACTATAGCCAGTACCTGATCCTTCGCCAGGAAAGACGCGAACAGCAAGAGGCCGCTGCCAAGAACCAACAAAAGATAATTAACAAGACACAGATATTGATCGATAAGAACCGTGCCAAAGCAAGTAAAGCGGCATTTGCACAATCGTTGATCAAGAAATTGGATAAAATGGAAATAGTTGAAGTAGATGAGGCAGACAATTCTTCTATTTATTTCAAATTTCCACCACCGGCACACAGCGGTAACATTGTACTTACAGTAGAAAATGCTTCTAAAGAATATCCTGGTAAACCCATATTTTCGGGCGCTAACTTTATCATTGAAAAAGGCGATCGTGTTGCATTTGTTGGCCGTAATGGCGAAGGCAAGACTACCATGATGAAAATGATCTCTAAACAAACTGACTTCAATGGTACTGTTCAGTTGGGTGGTAATATTTTAATGGGTTATTTTGAACAGGATCAGGCCGAAAAACTTGATGTAAACAAAACTGTATACGATACCATTGAGGAGCTTGCCGTTGGCGATGTACGTAGCAGGATACGTAACCTGCTGGGTGCATTTTTATTCAGTGGCGATGATATTGATAAAAAAGTGAAAGTATTAAGTGGTGGTGAACGCGGAAGGTTGGCGCTTTGTAAACTTCTGTTACAACCTTATAACCTGCTTATACTCGATGAGCCAACCAACCACCTTGATATCCGTTCAAAAGATATTTTAAAACGTGCCTTGCTTGATTATACAGGCACACTTATCATTGTATCTCACGATCGTGACTTTTTAGATGGCCTGGTACATAAGCTATATGAATTCAGGGAAGGACATGTAAAAGAACACCTGTGCGATATAAACGAGTTTATGCGTAAGCGTAAACTGGAAAGAATGATAGAGCTGAAGAGTGTAGTGAAGCCGAAGAAAGATGAAAAGGTTAAACCTGCTGCCACAAACAATACACAACCACAGGAAGATAGCGGTAAAAAGATCAAGCAACTTCAATCGAAAATAAATAAGATCGAAAGTGATATAGCCGACCTTGAAAAGAAAATATCGGAAGCGGATAAAATTCTTGGTCAGCCGGATTTTTATACTAAGCCCGATTCAAATTCTGTCTTAGCAGAGTACCAGTCATTAAAAACTCAACTCGAAGAGAAGTTCAAATACTGGGAAGAAGTATCTGCTGAGTTAAGTACAATAGCCTAGCTCTTTCTTATTTCTTGGTGCTATCTGGCACAAAAAGCAGTGATATTGAATTCACGCAATGCCGTGTATTGGTTTTTGTAAAACCTTCGCCTGTAAACACATGTCCCAAATGAGCGCCACAATTGGCACACTCTATTTCGGTTCTGTACCCGTCAGGGTCCGGAATTCTTTTTACTGCTCCGGGTATTTCATCATCGAAAGCAGGCCATCCGCAATTGGCATCGAACTTATTGGTGGACTTATATAATGGTGCGCCACAGCGTTTGCAAACGTAGGTACCCGCTGCAGTTGTATGTTCATATTCTCCTGTGTAAGGAGCTTCCGTTCCTTTATCTACAATTACTCTTTCTTCAGCAGGTGTAAGTTTTCTGTAGTGGCTTTCTTTATTTGATTTTGTGCTATCCATTTTGGTTATGGTTTTATTTGTTGAATTAGCCGGTTTCTGTTGAGAGCATGCCTGGAGAGACACTGCTATCAATATGGTTGTAATTAATCTGTAATTCATTTTGCTGCGTTTACAATCATATACGGAACCAACAGACCTACGGTTTTGTTAAAATTTGTTATAAAGTTAGCCATAAATCGAAATACGTTTGACACAACCTTTCCTAAACATATTACATTTGTTCGCATGATTAAGAATATCAATAGGTATATAGTTATAGGCCTTTGCATTGTTTTACTAGCGTCGTGCAACAGTAACAGGTTAAAAATAGATGTATCTAACATCACTATTCCGCCTGTTAAAGTAGAAAGGCTTGAAAAGGATATGTTCTCTATGCCGGTTGATAGTATTTATCAATACAGTCCACGCCTCGAAAAAAAATATGGCAAATTCTATGCCCGTTTTGTAATTGATATTGTATTTGGTGGCGGTGGCGTAATGGATTCAAGTTATGCAGCAAGCTTGAGAAGGTTTATTACAGACAATGACTTAAGGCATGTATACGATACCTGTGAAAGAATATACCCTGACATGAAATTCCTGGAGAGTGGACTTACTGATGCATTCAAGCATTTTAAATATTATTTCCCAGATAGACAATTACCTAAAGTAATTACTGCAATAAGTGGCTTTAATAACGAACTGGCTTATTTTGATAGTACACTTGAAATATCACTCGATTGGTATATGGGAACAAAATCGCCCTTCTATATTATGCTTCGCTGGCCCGATTATAAGGTAATGCACCTGAGCAAAGACTATATGCTGAGTGATGCTATTTACGGATGGCTGCAAAGTATTTTTAAGCCCAATGAGAACAAGAACGATATGCTTTCTGCAATCATTCATGAGGGGAAGATACGATACCTGCAAGATGCTTTGTTGCCTGAAGTTGATGATACCATTAAAATGTGGTACACTAAAAAACAAATGGAATACTGTAAGCAGTTTGAATTTAACGTGTGGGCAAAAATAATTGAGAAGAACCTGCTCTACTCTACCGACCCGACAAATATTACAAAGTATACTGAAGATGGGCCTTTTATTGCCGAAATAAGTCATGAATGCCCTTCACGCATTGGAAACTGGTATGGCTGGCAAATTGTGCGAAACTATATGGCTAAAAACAGTAAGGTTACATTGGCACAATTAATGGACGAAACTGATGCCGATAAAATACTTCGCAAATCAGGCTATAAACCTAAGAAGTAAATTAGTTAACTGAATGGGTATAGAAATTGGCCTTGATCAATTCCTGCAATAACATACGTTTACCATTGTACTCTGCAGTTACCCAGGCATCTTTTGTTCCCTTTCCAATTATACGCTGACGGAATATCTCAGCAAGCTTAATGCTCTTGAACTCACCCATGGTAAAACGGGTAATATCATCCTCATATTTCTTAACAATTGGTAATGGCGGTACAAACGATAACAGGTTTCTGTAATGATAGTTCTCAGGGTGGCGATACGCACCTATCTGCACCCTGAATATAAGTCCATCTACACATATATCAGCTGCAGTTGCAATTAGCTTAGCATATATAGCAGGGTCGTTCAGGTCCTTGTCAGCAAAGGCTGTAAAATCTTGCGGAGGTCCGGGATCACAAGGAGGAGCAAAGAATTGCTTAACAGGTTTTGGTTTTTCGTCAAAGTAAAACACCATTACCAATGCATTTGCAGCCGCTGAATCCTTCTGGCCAATTGTTGTTTTGAATTTCTGTGCCTCAGACAAGCTCTGGAATTTTCCTATATAGTAGTGGGTAGTTCCATCGGCCATTGTCTCCTTAGATATTGGCCCGTATTTGTTCAAGTACCCCAATTTAAACTGAGTTGTATCGGTGTAACTTCCTAATTCAAGTTTATATGAAAGCCCGTCAACTTTTGCCGTTCCATAGTCCTTTTCTATTTTATTGGTATCAATTTCACCATTGCCTTGTCCCTGTGTTCTATCCTGGGTATTTAAACTTACAATTGGTGCAACGGGTGCCTTCTCAACTGTATCAGGCAAAAAGTTTTCCTTATCCTTTCTGAATTCACTTACATAAAACTGGCTTACCAGTTCACGCTTTCCATTGTTGTCAACTGTTACTTTACTGGTTTTCTTAAGTGTACTATCGGCTGTAATGGCTTTATCCTTTAATATTTCCGCATCAAGCATGGTGTGAATACCTGAAACATAAAAGAGTGTATTTCCATACGCATCTGTTTTACTTTCTATTTTACCAAGGCCTTTGAATTTGGTAGAGTCGAACATACTTGGGTTTTGATAAGAGCCAAGTTCCACATTATATGTAATACCGTTTGAATCTACTGTACCGTAATCATTCAATATACGCTGATATACTTTAGTTTCATACACATCAATTCGCTGGTTGCTTTTATATTCTGCCACCTGCTGGTCAATATTATGTTGCAACACACTGGAAGTATCGGAAACAGTAATATTATTTGCCTTTCGGTATTCAGGGGTATATAAATGAATGTCTTCCTGAACCTTAACAAAGGTCGCCAGGGAATCAACATCTAAATATTCAATGTGAGCATTTGCACCACCTGTTTGCACGGCTATTTTATATTTATTACCCGGTGTAAGGGCAATAACATATTTACCGGTTTCTGAGTTTGAATGGTAGTTGGCCTCTACTCTATTTGTAATTCTATCTGATACCTGTATGTTAGCATCAGTCGGTTTTTCGTCGTTAGATACTATACCAATGGTAAGTGCAAGTATTGGCTTAGGGCCGCGTACACCTGGTGTAACGCTATATAAGTCCTGCTGACCAAACCCGCCTTTGCGGTTAGAAGAAAAATATCCTCTTGTTCCATCAGCATTCAAAACATAATACCTATCATCGCCCGGCGAATTTATCGGGTATCCTAAGTTAATAGGCTTACTCCAGCTGCTATCTTTAAGATTAAGCGTAGAATAGAAAATATCACTTGCACCCATACTGTTCCATCCTTCCGAACTAAAGAATAATGTTACTCCATCAGGGTGCATAAATGGGGCATCTTCATTCAAGGTTGTATTTATGTTTTTACCTAAGTTCTTAGCGGTTCCCCAACTTCCGTTAGGCATTTTAGACGACATATAAATATCTCTTCCGCCATAACCACCCGGGCGCTCACTGGCAAAGAACAGAGTCTTACCGTCTGACGATAAAGAACAACTTCCTTCCCAGAAAGGTGTATTTACGGTAGGACCTAGCCTTTCAGGCTTACTCCACTTATTTCCATTCAAATTACTTACAAAAATATCACCACCATCCTGTAGCGAGCTTCTAAATGTAAACAGGGTTTGACCATCTGTTGACAATGCAATACTTGCATCATTTGCTTTGGTATTTATTTCACTTATCCCTTGCGGTGGCAACCAATTATCACCTAACTTATGAGATATAAAAACGTCTTCGTAGTATTCACCATTGGTATCGGGTTTCATTTTCACGTTCATTAAGCCACCCGTGCTTTGAGGCCCACGATAAGTGTAAATTATTTCAGATTCATCGGCTGTAATAACCGGTGCATATTCAGAAGCACCTGTATTTATTACTGGTCCCAGATTGGTTATTTCTACTTTTTCAGGGTGAGACACAAATAGTTTTGCATTCTTGCAATAACTTATATAGTTCAGGGCGCTCTTCCTTAACTCTTCAGAAGGGTTCTTGGTCAAATATTTTTTAAACAGCACAATAGCCGTATCAAATCTGTAATTCACGTGGTATGCTCTTCCCAGATAGTAAGTAATATCCTTTATGTCCGGGTCCTCATCAAACACCCGCTCTAAAAAATCAATTGACTTTTCTTTTTCATCGGTATATATATAACACACACCCGCCTGAAAGCGATAATATTCTTCAGTAGAATCGAGTTTTATTAGTTTAAGGTACAAAGGAAGCGCTGCATAGTAGTTTCCTTCAGAGAAAAGAAAATCAGCATCTTCAGTATATAAGGTGGCTTCTTTTTTTGCTTTGCCGGTCAGTTGATCCTTCTGAGCCTCTACCAAAAGGCCATTAAACAGCAGGAATATGCAAAACAGGAATATCTTCCTCATAATTAGTATGCTAATTTCAGGCTTTAACAAGCTCTCCTAACTAGGGTTGATTTCATGTTCTTAACACCCCTTCGTTGAAAAGCCTATATTTATAGTCTAAAAAAAGCCTATGAATTTCTTGCCTGAAATACTTGAAAACTACATTGAAGAGCACACAAAATCAGAGCCTGAAGTGTTGAAAAAATTAAACAGGGAAACGCACGCACATGTTTTAATGCCGCAAATGCTATCAGGTCACCTTCAAGGGCGTTTTTTAAAAATGCTGACCTGTATGATACAGCCCAAGCAAGTGCTTGAAATAGGCACCTTTACAGGGTATTCGGCTTTATGTATAGCTGAAGGATTACCTGAAGGAGGAATGCTGCATACCATCGATATAAATGAAGAGTTATCAGGTATAGTGAAAAAATATTTGACCGAATCGGGAGCAGATAAAAAAGTAAAAACATATACAGGAAATGCGCTACAAATTATACCTGAACTGGACTATACTTTTGACATGGTTTTTATTGATGCAGATAAAAAGAATTATGTGAAGTATTATGAACTTGTTTTTGAAAAAGTCCGCAAAGGAGGATTTATAATTGCCGATAATGTGCTGTGGAGTGGAAAAGTGGTGGAAAACAAGGTAAAGATCGATGAGGATACAAAAAGTATAATGGCTTATAATGACAAAATTATGAGTGACCCTCGTGTAGAGAATGTACTTGTTCCGATCCGCGACGGGCTTATGATCGCTCGTAAATTAGTTTAGTTATTCAGTAAACTTATACCCTACACCCCTAACGGAATGAAAATGTTTCGGGTTTTTAGGATCTGGCTCAAAATACTTCCTGAAACTTACAATATAATTATCCACAGTGCGGGTTGAAGGTATTGATTCATACCCCCATACTTTCTCAAGTATCATATCTCTGGGCACTACTTCATTCTTGTGATCTATTAAAAGCCTGAGCAACTCTATTTCTCTTTTAGTTATCTGATGTTTTAACCCATCAGCTGTTATTATCTCATAACTTAAAAAATTGATGGTATTCCCATCGAAAGAGAACTTTTCGCTACCACCGGAATGTGAAACAGGTGAGCTACGTTTTATTAACGATTTTACCCTGAGTAAAAGTTCCTCTAAATGAAATGGTTTTGTCAGGTAATCATCCGCGCCTAATTTTAATCCCTGTATCCTGTCTTCTGCGTCGCCCCTTGCTGTAAGGAATAGGATAGGGGTATGTTTATCTACCTTTCTTATATTCCTGCACAATTCAAACCCATCCATACCGGGCAACATAACATCTAAAATAATAAGAGCGTATTGTGAACCCCTGAACTTTTGCCAGGCCTGGTCGCCATTATCAAATGCTGTTACCGCATAACCTTCCATCTCCAGGTTCAACTTAATGACTGATAAAAGGTTCTTTTCGTCTTCTATTAAAAGAATTGCGTCCGCCATTTTAATTGGTATTAAATATCCTGCTCATAATTTGGAATTGAGAAAAATATTTACCATCTTTGATAATGTATAATCCCTGACAAACATATCAAATTTATTAATCAATTATTATGAAAAAGAAAGTACTACCTATGGCATGTGCCTTGTTTTTAATGCAATCTATAAGTTTTGCACAGGACGCTCAAAAAACTTCCGGCACACAAAACACTGCTAAGTCATCTCCAAAAACTGCGAAAGTAAATGGAACAAAAAAACTTCCTTCCGGAACACATTTGAACGCTCCAAAGCAAGCTCCGCAAAAATAAATTTGATTTTATTGTAAATTAATTTATCCATAAGAAACAAAAAATAATCCATAAATATGAAAAAGCTTACTTCCCTGGTAATTGCACTCGTTGTTGGAATTATTAACGCATCGGCAGGTGTAGTTACACAAAATGTAGCCCAAACCGTGGCTGCAAATTTTTACAATCAAAACTTTCAAACATCGGTTACGTCCATAAACCTAGCATATTCTGAAAATGACGCTAACGGCCAGGTTGCTTATTATGTTTTTAACATTAATGGTAATGGCGGATTTGTTATTGTTTCTGCTGAAGATGCTGGACACCCTATTATAGGATGTTCAAATACCGGAACATACGGAATACCTAAGGGAACAAATAATGAGTTCGATTTCTGGATGAAAAAACGGAATGCTGAAATTACGGAAATGCGTACTAACAATATAAAGGCTGATGCTGAAGTGAATGATGAGTGGCATTCGTATGTTACTAATACAGTTCCACAAAGCTTGATGAAACATCAACCGCATAAGGCACTTGGTAGTTCATTTCCTTCACCTAGTTTATTTCTCGTAAAATCAACATGGGATCAACAATATCAACCATATCCTTACAATTATTTTTGCCCTCCGGGTACAAAAGGCGCTATATCAGGCAATTCGGTTACCGGTTGCGTTGCAACTACCATGTCGCAAATTATGAGATACTGGTCATACCCTCCTAAGGGTATTGGTTCAAGCAGCTATTGCGATTGTACTCCTAATTTTACAAAACAATATGGCACCCTTTCAGCAAATTATGCAACTACTAACTATAATTGGTCTGCAATGCCATTAACTCCTACCGGTACTGCTTCGGTGAATACCGGAGATACGGACATTGCCCGTTTAATGTACGATTGTGGTGTTAGTGTGCAAATGGATTATAGCACTTCCGGTAGCGGAGCTTTTGTTGTTAAATTAGATGATCCTAATAATTGCGCTGAGATTTCATATCCTAAATACTTTGGCTACAACAGCAAAATAATACATGGCCTGAGAGCTAACAGTAATGCAACCACCTGGCAGGATACTATTGAAAATGATCTGAATAAGAACAGACCGGTACAATACTATGGTACGGACCCATCAAATGGCGGACATACTTGGGTTTGTGATGGTTACAATGCAAGCAATCAATTTCACATGAACTGGGGATGGAGCGGAACAAGTAATGGTTGGTACGCGCTTAATAACCTTGCACCTACCGGTCAGCCAGACAATTTCACAACAAACCTGGGAGCTTTAATTGGAATTCAACCTCCTCCACAAACGCCTGTAGCTGATTTTACAGCTAATGTTACAACCATTCCGGTTGGAAGTGCAATTAATTTCTACGACCTTTCTGTACAGTTCCCAACTTCATGGGCATGGACATTTACAGGCGCTGCTACAACTTCATCAACAGCACAAAACCCTACAGGTATAGTATATAATACCGTGGGTACTTACCAGGTTGTATTAACAGTTACAAATGGTGCCGGTAACAACACCATGACTAAAACCTCATACATAAACGTAGTTAAAGGACAAGGCTGTGATACACTAAGCAATTTACCTGATAGTGCATACCTTACTGTTTATGGAAGCCCTACTACGGGTTGGATTAATGGATGCTATGGTGATACGGTTCAACAGGTTGCTGAATATTTCCCATATACGCCTAGCGCTGGCTTTACAATAGGTTCAGCATATGTATATTTATACAAAGCAAGTTCAACAACTGCGGGAAGAACTGTAAATATTAATGTTTGGGATAATACCGGAACTGCAGGAGCACCCGGTAAGATACTGGCTACAAAAGCTATAGCTGTTAGTACTGTTAAACCTGCAAATGGTGCCACTCTGGTTACATTCACCACACCGGTTGCAGTTACTACTCCTTTTTATGTGGGCGTTGATTTTACAACAATTGCTGCTGCATATAAAACCGATACCGTTGCCATTGTAACAGATACTAATAATGACAAGGGAGCACCGGCTACTGCATGGCAATATGATGTAGCAGCAAAGTATAGTTTAAATGGATGGAAACCGGTTGCCAGTGTTTGGAATATTAATATTTCAAACGCAATATGGCCTGTGTTCTGTGCCGGAACAGCTTCACCTACAGAAGTGTATAACTATGACCTTTCGGAGGGTGTAAAACTTTATCCTAATCCTACTAAGGGCATTATTACTGCCGATGTTGCCCTTGAACAATCAAGCGATGTGCAGGTGCAGGTATTTAATGCATTGGGACAATTGGTACAACAGGCCCATTGGGGTAATGTGCTGAATGCCACTTACACTATAAACCTTTCAGATCAGGCAAATGGAATGTATTTTATAAAGCTGATATCTGATAAGGCAACCGTTACCAAAAAGGTAATGTTGAACAGGTAAGCAAATTAAAATCAAAAACAGAAGATCCCGGCCTTTAAAAAGTCGGGGTTTTTTGTTTAACTTTGTTTCAATGCGTCAGTTTATAAAAAAGACAATTCTGTTGCTATTTGTGCTTCATGCAGGTTTCGTGTTTGCCCAAAAACCATTTACCTCCAAACATGAAGTTATTCGCTGTATTAATATGGAGGATTATGAGTTGCAATTGCAGAAACAGGATACTACCCGTAAAGCGCGCCGTAATAATGCAATAAAAATAATGGATACGTGGATCGCTGATCGGAAACTTCATCACCGGCCCGATTCTATAGCACAATATACTATACCTGTTGTGTTTCATATATTATGGAATAGTGCCACTCCGGCAGAACAGATCTCACTGGCTCAAATAAGAACTCAGATAAAGGTTATGAATGAAGATTACAACCGGATGAATAGCGACACCACGAAAACCCCCTTGCCATTTCAACCTTTGGCAGCAAATTTTCATATTACTTTTTGCCTTGCACAAACTGACCCGAATGGTAAACTAACCAGTGGCGTAGTGTATAAACAAACTACTACCACTAAATTCTCAATGACTAACAATAGCGCTAAAAGACCTGCCCTAGGAGGTGATACGGCATGGGACCCCAATAAATACCTGAACATATGGGTGTGTAATATTTACGATCAGTTCGGAAACCAATTGCTCGGTTATTCGGAGTTCCCAACCAGCCCGCTCGATAATACATTCGGATCGGTAATACTTTATGAAGCAATCGGAGACTCAGGTTACTTACCGCTCGCTGCATATAACTTAGGACGAACAATTAGCCACGAAACAGGGCATTTATTAAATCTGCACCACCCCTGGGGTGATGATGGTGGACTTTGCCCATCGCAAGCAGGTGGAGCAGATGATGGTGCTGCCGATACCCCACCTGAAGGTAATTCATTAAATGATGGTTACGGTGACGGAAGCGGACCAACCTTTGGCTGCCCGCCATTTCCATATGTAGATAATTGTTCAACAACCAGCCCCGGAATTATGATCGAGAACTTCATGGAGTATACTGATGATAATTGTATGAACTTATTTACTAATGACCAATACACTATTGCACTGGCTGCGCTAAATGGACCCTTATCAAAATTGGTTACATCAAACACATGCGTGGCACCAAATGGAGTAGAAGAATATTCTTTTAATTCTTCCATTACTATTTACCCTAACCCTTCGAAAGGAAAATTTGTAATTGCATTTGATAATTCAAGTCGCATTACTATTCAAGTATTGAATGTGCTTGGGCAAATTGTTGCAGAAGAGAATTCAAACAATATGAACAATCATAATTTTACCCTTGATATTACTGACCAACCCAATGGAATGTATTTTGTAAAGATCAGCAATGGAGTTTTCTCCACGGTCAGGAAAATAATGGTTTCAAGATAGAGATTACCCGAGTATTTTAAGACGTGCAAAACGAAGTAACAATTGTTTCTTCTCACCATTCTCAAACAACACCGTAGCTTTACTATTCGGGTATTGACCTTCCATAGTTATTACCTCGCCCATTCCAAACCTGTCATGCTCCACTTTCATTCCAACAGCTAATTCTTTCAGGTGACTATTATCAACCGGCGCACCGGTCATAGGAGCTTTATTAATACTTACCAGTTTCTTTTTTGTAAGTGGGTTTTGCATTACGGGCGGAGACACATTAAACACCTTAGGTGTTTTTGGGAACGATGATCTGTATGTATTATCTTCAGAAGAAGATGCCGTATACGAAATTGTATTTTCAACACAGTCTTCAGGTAGTTCTTCCAAAAAGCGACTTGGTTCGCAGCTTAATGCATTGCCATATTTATACCTGCTTATTGAATACGACAGATATGCTTGTTTCTTAGCGCGGGTAAGAGCAACGTAAAACAATCTCCTTTCTTCCTCAAGTTCTTCACGAGAGTTTATTGCCATTTGAGAAGGGAAAAGATTTTCCTCTAACCCACCCAGGTAAACATAATTAAACTCAAGTCCTTTAGCAGCATGTATGGTCATTAACAGCACCTTGTCACTACCATGTTCTTCATCCTCATTAATATCTTCACTGGTAAGCAATGCAATATCTTCCATGAACATATTAAGTGTAGGCATCTGGCCTTCAGGGTCTGCCTTTTCAGTAAAGTCTTTTAATCCGTTCAATAATTCCTGCACGTTTTCCATCCTATTAATTCCCTCAGGTGTACGATCCTGGTATAGCTCTTTCATAAGGCCGCTGTTCGATGCTATATATTCCGCAAGTTTAAATGCACTATGGGTTTCCAGCATTGCAGCAAAGCTTTTTATAAGTGTTGCAAACTCACCGATTTTTTCAATGGCGCGCGATTGAACAGGTAAGTTGAAGTCTTTTATATTCTCCATTACCGTCCATATACTTACGTCGTTATCATTGGCAGACACGATCATTTTATCGAACGTAGTATCTCCAATTCCGCGTACCGGGTAATTAATAACCCGGCGCAAAGCTTCCTCATCATGATGATTAATGGTAAGGCGGAAATAAGCCATTATATCTTTTATCTCTTTACGCTGGTAGAAAGAAACACCACCATAAATACGATATGGAATATTGAGCTTGCGCAAGGCTTCCTCAAGTGGACGGCTTTGTGCATTGGTACGGTATAGTATTGCAAACTCCTTATTCGAAGCTTGTTTTGATATACGTGTATCGAATATAGATTGGGCTATTTGTCGGCCTTCTTCCGAATCGCTATAGGCACGGCTTATTTTTATTTTATCTCCTTCTTCGTTCGAGGTCCAAACTGTTTTTTGCAACTGATCGCGGTTTTTGGAAATAACCTGGTTAGCTGCATTTACTATATTCTTGGTTGACCTATAGTTCTGTTCTAATTTAAAAACCTGTGTGTCGGCGTAATGCTTTTGGAAGTTAAGTATGTTCTGAATATTTGCCCCGCGGAATGCATAAATACTTTGTGCGTCATCACCCACAACACAAATGTTCAAATGCCTTGCAGCCAGCTGGCGCAATATCATGTACTGTGAAAAGTTGGTATCCTGGTACTCATCAACCATTATATAGCGGAACATATTCTGGTACTTGAGCAACACTTCCGGATGGTCGCGCAGCAATAAGTTGGTGTGATACAGCAGGTCATCAAAATCCATAGCACCAGCCTTAAATAAACGTTTATTATACGTTTCAAATATTTGCCCGAAGTGCTCACGGCGTGCAGCCCTGTCTTCGTTCATATACGTAATGTCAGCCAGATATTCTTTGGGGGAAAGAAGCATGGTTTTAAGAGTCGAAATTCGACTCAACAAAGCTGAAGCTTTGTAGGCAGCATCATTAAGCCCGAGTTCTTTTACAATACTTTTTAAAAGGGTTTTTGAATCATCGGTATCGTAAATGGTAAAGTTTACCGGGTAGCCTATCTTACTCGCCTCGCGCCTTAACAACCTTGCAAAAGTGGAGTGAAATGTTCCCATCCAAATATCGCGTGCACCGGTCCCGACCAAATGCGTAATACGCTCTTTCATTTCTCTTGCCGCCTTATTGGTAAATGTAAGTGACAGAATACTATATGGATCAACACCTTGATTAATGAGATGCGCTATGCGATATGTAAGTACACGTGTTTTACCTGAACCGGCACCTGCAATTATCATTACAGGCCCTTCAGTAGCCACAACTGCAGCGCGTTGTTCCTCATTTAAGTGTGCTAAAAAATCCTTTTCCATGTACTGATTTTTCAAAGATTTCAAAGGTAGTATTAAAGCCGCTGAAAGTGATGTGATGTTGAAAAATACTACTAAATTTTACCCAACCTTTTAGGTTTTCCTCAGTAGATGTATTGTTTGAAACAAGAATCGTACTTCTTTCGGTTATTTCTCGTACATTTGGCTATGAATATTGAACCACATTACATTACCTATATGAAAAAGACCTACTTCTTCAAAAAACTAAAACCTATTCTATTCATCTGCGGCTTTCTTTTAGCTGGGAATATCAATTTATATGCCCAGTCTAAAGATACTCTTGAACTGGCAGAAGATAAAGTCGCAAGCATAAGGGACTTGGTATTTAATGGATTCAGGGAGAAAACAGGTGTTACGGATATTGAGTTTCAGGAATTTACCTTGTATTACCAAAAAGTAATTGCAAGAAATATGGGAAGGTTATTTAATGCCTTGAAAAAAAATCCTGATATAGAACCCCTACAAGAACAACAGTATATTGCAAATATGCAGAACGGGTTTGTTTCATTATATGCAAAGCTTAAGAGAATAAAGGCTGAGTTTCCATCGAGTGTAGCGGAAGCAATAGCACCCAGACAACCTCACCATGCAACAGGTACTTGTAACCCTTCACCTGAAAATTTAGACTTTGCAAGTGGAACATTAGCGGGTTGGACGGTTGGTTATGCCAGTTGTTCATCTGAAGATGTTGGAAGCTGCCCTCCTGCAAATAACAACACTCCTCCTAATTTCATATATAGTACTCCCACGTATTCAGTTCCCGGCGCCGTTAATAAAGGAGCCTTGGATCCATCTAAAACCAATAGTTACCAGATATCTTTGTGTGGGCCAGGTACAGTAAATACCGGAGCTAATGATCCCATAGCAGGATTCCCTGTTGTTTGCCCAGGTTATACTCATTCATGCATGGTTGGTGATGGCTCAACCCCAAACTATGGGGTTGCTATATTGGAGCAAACTTTTACAGTTAATCCTGATTCTACAGAATTTTATTACAACTATGCTATATTATTAGAAAACCCTGGCCATTGTTATCATATGCAACCCTATTTCATCTTTGCTATATTAGACCAGAATGGAGATACAATTCCTACCTGTACAACTCCACGCATAGTATCAGGTTCAGGATTAAATGGTTGGGGTAGTAATGGAGATTGGCAATATTTAAACTGGACCCCTGGCCATGTTTCACTACAAAAATATGCAGGGCAATGCGTTACAGTTATTGTAATGACCTCAGATTGTGGCGCAGGTGGCCATGCAGGGTATGCTTATTTTGACGCCTCTTTTGGCGCAGGTAAGAACATTATAAGTTCATCATCAACTATATGTGGGACTACTCCTATTAAATTAACTGCCCCCCTATCTGGCATAGGTTATAAATGGATGGGGCCTTGCATAAATGGGTCAGATTCAACTCAAACTATTAATATAGGTTGTGCCGGAACCTATTCCCTTCTCATTAAGAATGGAACATGTACAAATGATACTCTTGCAGTAATTGTTAAACAAGATTCTACAACACTTTCTTTAACAATTTCTTCTTCACTTAAGAATGATACCGTGTGCCCGGGCAGCGCAATAACCCTTACTGCCAATGGAGGCACAACCTATAGTTGGACGGGAGGAATTACTAATGGTGTACCATTTTCTCCTTCGGTAACGGGTAAATATGTTGTTACCGCTACCAAATCAGGCTGTATTGGCAAAGATAGCATAACCGTTGTTGCAGGTACAGGTGCCTTACCTTCGGTAACTATAACTTCATCGCCTGCAAATGATACTGTTTGCAAAGGAAGCCCTGTAAAGCTTTCAGGTAATGGCGCTTCGTATTATGCCTGGTCAGGTGGTGTTACTAACGCAGTAGCTTTTCACCCTTCATCATCCGGAAAATATTTCGTTACCGGTACCGGTACAAATGGATGTAGTAATACTGATTCGATGAGTATAACTGTAAACCCGCTACCTATTCTAAATATTACTTCCTCCCCATCTAATGATAGTATATGCCCGGGCGGCAGTATTACTTTAACAGCAACAGGAGCTTCAAACTATAGCTGGAGTGGTGGTATTACTAACGGTGTTGCGTTTTCACCCGCATCAACTGCGAAGTATGTAGTAACTGCCAGTAGTGCGAGTGGTTGCAGCAATAAGGATAGTGTAACCGTTGTAACTGGCCCTAATTTAATACCTAACATTACCATTATCTCTTCACCAAAAAATGACACAATCTGCCCGGGCGGATCTATAACCCTTTCGGGCAAAGGTGGTAGTTCATATGTCTGGTCAGGAGGAGTCACCAACAATGTTCCTTTTAAACCAATAGTTTCAGGCCAATATAATGTTACAGGCTACAACTCAATTGGATGTAGTTCAAAAGACAGCGTTGTAGTTATTGCCGGTAGTGGTGCACTCCCTACAATAACCACAACCTCATCGCCTACAAGTGACACTATTTGCAAAGGTAACACGGTTAAACTTTCTGCTTCTGGTGCTTATTATTATAGCTGGTCAGGTGGTATTTCGAATGGTGTTTCGTTTACACCAGGTTCATCTGGTAAATATATTGTAACGGGCACGGGTACTAATGGATGTAGTACTACTGATACTGTAAACGTGGTGGTAAACCCATTGCCTGTTATTACAATAACGGGTGTAACACCTGTAGCATCTGGAACACCAGATACATTAACAGCAAGTGGCGGAGTTTCTTATACATGGAGTACAGGCAGCACAAACGATACTACTATTGTAAGTCCTGCAAAAACTACTACGTATACAGTAACAGCAGTAAGTAGTAAAGGCTGCAGTAGCAATGCAAGCTTTACAGTTACCATTCAAGCTTTAACAGGTGTAATTAATATTAACCCGGTTAATGGTATTGTGCTTTACCCTAATCCTGCCAATGAAATTCTCAACCTTAATTTTACTACAAATGGTAGAACTATTGCTGCCATACTAAAAATTGCGGACCTATCGGGCAAACAATGGCTGGAACAAAATATTACAGTAACTGGAAACAAGATAGTTCCGATAAATATATCTTCACTTGCAAATGGAATGTACTTCATCAGTATTGAAACCAATTTGGGAACAAAGACACTGAAGTTTATTAAGGAATAAGATCACCTGATTGTTAATAAATCTGTAGCTATTTATTCAGTGGCATTAAATAGCTTTGTGTTTATGAAGCGTTACCTATTATTTCTTCCGTTCATTTTTGTTTTAGCTGCATGTAAACACAACATTGTATCGAAGTATCCCGGCTATTCTACAAAAAACAATACGGATTACTTTAAGTATACAGATCTAGGCAGCAACAAAAGAACCGCAAGGGCCGGCGATGTTATGGAAGTAATTATAAGTTATTCCAAAATGAACGATTCAGTGTTTTGGGACTCACGCAACAATGGCTTTCCATTTGCAGTTTATTTACCTTACGATACCTTAAAAGAAGGTGGTAGCTATCAGAAAGTATTAATGAGTGGAAATGAAGGAGATAGCATTAATTTAATAGTCCCTACTCAAGAAGTATTCAGGCAAATACTGCACCTGACCGTACCCTATTTTCTGCAAAAGAATGAAATGATGAAGGTAAATACCCGAATTGTTTCAATTATGGATGCCGGCCAGTTTGCTGAAAAAGAGAAGAAAATACGGGAATTCAGAAAAGACATGGACATACAGGAACAATTATCTCTCCTTCAATATGTTAACGTAAATAATATACCGCAAAGCACAAAGCAGGATAATGTTTATTTTTTGGCTGAGAAAGATGGAAACGGGCCTGAAGTAAAGGACAGAAGCACGGTGAGTATTGCCTACAGGGGCTATTTTCTTAATGGCCATACATTCGACTCTGTTTCGCCCAATAACCCCTTGCAATTCAGGCTGGGAGATACCGCACAGGTAATTACCGGCCTTGAAATAGGTATAAAAAGGATGAGGGAAGGAGAGAAAGCCAAAATTATTATACCTTCGCAACTCGCCTTTGGAGAGAATGGGTCCTCCACTGGAATTGTACCTCCTTATACTTCGGTAATTTATGAGGTTACAATGTTGAAAGTAAACGATCCAGGTAAATAACATTTTTTATAATTATGAAATCTAACATTTTAAAAACAGGTATCTATTCAATTGCTATTGCTGCATTGTTAGCAGGCTGTAAAGGTTCATCGAACGGCAGTTTTCAAACCGATGAAACCACAGGCGTTCAATATCGTTTCTTTAAGCACGATGATAAAGGCGCTAAACCTGTTACCGGAGATTTTGCGAATGTGCAAATGATCGGTAAAACAGAAAAGGATTCTGTTCTTTTTAACTCTATAAAACAGGGTGGTGATTCACTTGGCACTTTTAAAATACCTATAAGCAATGGTTTTAAAGGTTGCCTTGAACAAGGCTTTACATTAATGGCACAAGGCGATAGCGCTGAATTTAAAGTAAGCGCCGATTCACTTTATTTGAAGTCTTTCCACCAACCTAAGCTTCCGGCTTTTATTCGCCCGGGTAGCTTTATAACTTTCAACATTAAGCTTGTGAAGTTTGAAACAGCAGCACAGGTGAAAGAAGAACGTAATCAAATGATGCAGAAGCGTATGGCAGAAATGCAGGCACGTAAAGCTGCAGAGCCTGGTATGATCGCAAAATATATTGCAGACAATAAAGTAACTGCCAAGCCAAGTCCTGACAGTCTTTTCTTTGTTATGCGCGATGGAAAGAGTGGCAAAGCAATTAAGGATGGTGACTCTGTTTATGTAAAATACACCGGCATGTTGCTCGACAACACCGTATTTGAAACTTCAGACCATGGCCCTGGCCACAATTCTATTACCGTAGTTTACAACAAGGATATGCACCTTATTCGTGGCTGGGTAGAAGCATTGGGCACCATGCACGAAGGTGAAAAAGTAAGAATACTTTTGCCTTCAGCTATTGCTTATGGACCACAAGGCGCACCTCATTCTCAAATGATATTACCATACACTCCACTTGTTTTCGATCTGGAAATATTGAAAGTGGTTTCTCCTAAAAAATAAATTAAGATTCCCGGCATAAAAACCGGGGATTTCTTTTTTCTAACACAGCCCTTTTATGACAATACGATTTCATTCATTATGTATGTTTTTTGGTACCATAGCCATTGCAAGCATTACTACTGCGCAAACAAAAAGCACAGCTAACCCTGCTGCTAAAAAAACAGCGCCTGCAAAGCCAACTTTTACAAAGGACCCTGTTACAGGAGTGGAGTATCACTTTTTTAAACACGATAAAACCGGAAAGAAGCCGAAGCCTGCAATGGGTGATTTCGCCAGCATGGTATTGATATATGAAACTGAAGGCGATTCAATAATTTTCGATTCGCATAAAAAAGGCGGCGATTCACTTGGTTCAGTTACTATACCGGTTAAGAAGACCTTTAATGGTTGCCTGGAACAAGGTATTGCAATGATGGCTGTTGGAGACAGTGCTGAATTTAAGGTTAACATTGACTCCCTATTCATTAAAACTTTCCACACACGCGGCGTACCTCCTCAAATGAAGTCGTATAAGAACATTGTTTTCCAGGTAAAGCTTCTTAAAATTCAAACTGAGAAGGAAATAATGGACGCACAGATTAAAGCGGCAAACGAAGTAAAAATAAAAGAGCAGAAGTCAATCGCCAAATATCTTACCGATAGTAACATTCATGTAAGCCCAACTGCAGATAGTTTATTTATACTTAAACAAACCAGCTCAACCAATGCGTTGGTACAGGATGGTGATTCGGTATTTGTTACATACGTTGGAAAATTACTTAATGGAAATGTATTCGATCAATCGGCCGATCATGCTGGTGTACAAGGATTTGTAAATGTAGATGGAAGACCTACTCTTGCCATGGTGTATAATAGCCAATCTATGCCACTTATTAAAGGCTGGATTGAGGCTATGGGAAAAATGCACATGGGAGATAAAATAACCATACTTTGCCCTTCGGCATTAGCTTATGGTTCACGGGCAATGGGGCCAAAAATTCCGGCCTACTCTCCTTTGATATTTGATATGGAAATGCTTAAGGTAGTTCCTAAAGCAGCCAACGGAGGAGTGAAAATTGATGCTAGATAAATAAAACAGATTAAATTTATTACAATGGCTACAGAAAGTCCCGAAAAAACTGCAATAGCAAAGCACATTGCTGAGAAACATTCCAATGCAAAACACCTGGAAGACAGTTTATATATTCTTACCAATACCGCCGGCAGTGGAAAAGCTGTAAGTAACGGAGATAATGTTGAAGTGCGCTACAAAGGCATGTTCCTTGATGGTAAAGTATTTGACCAATCAGCCAACCATGGTGGCAAAGGCACTTTTAGTTTTGTGTATAGCCCGGATGTTCCGCTAATTAAAGGCTGGATAAAAGTTATTGGTAATATGCGCGAAGGGGAAAAAATTTCTGTTTTAATTCCTTCATGGCTTGCATACGGGCAACATGGTGCAGGAGGATTGATCCCCGGAAATACACCTTTAGTATTTGATATTGAAGTGGTTAAAGTTGGCTAATAGCCGGAAATAAAAAAGGGTAAGCTACTTACATCGCGCCGCTCAACCGTAATGCCCTTGCTTCCTTCCGAACCTGGGGGAGTTAAACAGGAGCTGGCCGTATAAGGCTTACCCGCCGCAAATGTATTATTATTTCCTTGTCGCGAGGCTTTTCAATGCAACCGAAGATTGAAATTCGTTGGCATACCGCTTAATAACCTCTGCAGTAAACACTTTTTCTTCTTCTATTCTGCCTATTACAGGGTATTTACAAAACGAAAATATAGCCCGCTCAGACTCCTTATTAGGTGCACCATTAAGTACAACTCCCAATACTGGAATATTTCTTTGTTGCAAAGCCTGCAACGTAAGTATTGAATGGTTAATGCTACCGAGATATTGTTTTATAACCACTATAACCTCTGCATTCAGCGATTGAATCAGATCAATAATTAACTCCCTTTCATTAAGTGGAACCATTAATCCGCCGGCACCTTCTATTACCAGGTAATTTGAAGTTTTAGGTGCAGTAATATCTGAAACGCTTAATGAAATATTTTCAGCTGCAGCAGCTGCATGAGGAGAAGCAGGCATTTTCAACCGAAACGCCTCCGGGTGAATAACAGTTTTTTTATTTGATATAAACCTGCGTACTTGTTCAGTGTCGGTGCCATCATCAAAACCACATTGAACGGGTTTCCAGTAATCGGCTTGCAAGGCTTCAGTTATAACAGCTGAAGCAATTGTCTTCCCTATCCCCGTTCCTATTCCTGTTATAAATATTCTCTTCATTATTTCAACTCCTCTCCTATTACTTTCATTAACAGATCAATTTCAGCCTTTGTATTATATGAATGCAGGCATACACGTATTCTTTCTTTCCCTTTAGGCACAGTAGGGCTTACAATCGGCCTTACATCCATATCATGCTTCTGAATAGCCTTAGCCAAGGCTCTTACATTTTCGTTTCCCGGCACTATAAGGCTTTGTATTGCACTGGTGCTATTCAGCCAGCTATGCTTTGTTTCTATCTTACTTCTGAAATAGCTGATGTTTGCCTGCAACTCTTCAGCGGCTTTTCTTTCTGAAACTAATAACTTATAGGCACATTCAATACTTACAAGGCTATGCGAAGGCAAAGCCGTTGTATAAATAAATGAGCGTGCATAATTTATTAAGTATTGCTTTAATGTGTTATTACCAATTACAACCGCACCATGGCAACCCATAGCTTTTCCAAATGTATGCACACGGGCAAAAACTTTATCTTGCAAATTAAATTGCTGCACTAAGCCCATTCCAAAAACTCCGGTAGCATGAGCTTCGTCAACAATCAGGTTTAGGCTATACTTACTGCATAAACCTTCAAGTTCTTCCATAAATGTTACATCACCATCCATGGAATAAACCGACTCTACTATAACAAAAATATTTCCTTTAGCAGCTTTTAATCTTTCGTGTAAGTGTTCAATATCATTATGCCTGAATGAAAAACTATCAGCTTTGGAAAGCCTCATGCCATCGTGAATAGATGCATGCACCAGTTCATCATAAAGTATAGTATCTCCCCGTGTTGGAACAGATGATAGCAAACCCACATTAGCATCATATCCTGAATTAAAAAGCAATGCCGCTTCAGCCTGGTGGATAGTTGCGAGAAATGCTTCCAATTCTTCGGCATAGGTTGAATTCCCTGTTAAAAGCCTTGAACCACCGGAACCATTACTGGCTTTCAGTTTACTCATAGCTGCCTCAATATTCTCATTGAGTAGCGGAGACCTGGCAAAGCCCAAATAATCGTTTGAGCTGAAATCAATGCTTTTGTCTGAAACAGATAATTTCCGTAGGGCTCCAATGCTTTCTCTCTTTATCAGAGCTTCTGTAATAAACTTATCGGCTGGGAACATAAAGATTTAGCAAAAATTCATCAGATCTTCGAAATATCACCTCTTATTCCAAATGAAATTATGCCCGAATATATGTTATGAATTATTACGCTGGGACTTTCATTCCTATTATTATGAAAGTATTTATACTCAAATTCAGGATTAATAAATACCTGTATGTTTTCAATTACTTCATACGCAAATAAAAATCCGGCGCTTGCATGGTATGTACTTGCAAGCTGATCGTCACCAAAAAAATTGAGATGCCTTATTCCGTTATAGCCATAAAACCCTGCATTCATATCATATTCAAGTGAATAAGGCTTCCCGGCACAAAATGAAAATGGCACATGAACCAGCGCATATATTTCATTGAACCAGAAATTCTCTGTAAAAAGCAGGTAGTTATCTGGTATACTTCTACCCGAACTATCTGAAGAAACAAGAGAGAGTTTATCCATCGAAAATTTCTCAAACCTAACACCCATTCCAACCCGAACCTTTCCTACAGGAGCACATACTGAAAAATCGTACTTGTACATGGGGTTGGTAGCTTGTAATTTTAAGTTACCATACTTTATTACAGTACCATCTAAATTATACAAGGGCGCATCGTAAAACTGAGAATTCCACCGGGCACTGCCTACACCATAACTAAATGAAACGTAGTACTTTTTAGTGGTAGTTTTTTTAGAGTCTTCGTAATATGACTGAGCAAACAATCTTACCGACGAAAGAGAGATCAAAACGAACAAAGAAAGTCGCTTAATAGTTTTTTTCATTCAAAATGATCTCAATTATTATTCCGCAATTTAACAAATAAATTACTCTTTGCAAACTTGTAAGGTGAAACAATTATTTAGAACCGGCGGAATGCCTCAAAACAGACTGAAAATAAGTAAATTACAGATTAATTATAGCTTGCACAAGGCTTACTGTGCATACGCAGTCTGAAAGAAAGTACTATTCCTGCAAAGGAATACCAATCATCCTTACCATTACCTCGTTGTTCACCAATATCAGATGCCTTATCAGCTGTCAGGCTCCTGTCAGCTAAAGTTACAGCCATCGCTCCATTAAGACCTCTATTAGCCAGCAAAATAGCAGGGTTTACATATGTTCCGCTTACATCATCAATATATCCTGTAAAGGTTTTTCTCATGCCCCATTCTAAACTTATGCAAATTGTTTTAGAGAAATTAGCCTTTATGCCAATTCCAAAAGGTATAGCAGGTTGAACCAGAGCATAGGGGCGGTTTGGATTAGCAGAAGTTCCCTGGCCTTCGGTACCAAGTGGCTGCAATGCAACCCACTGGGTACCAACTAAACCCTGCGGGTTCATTTCAAATGCACCAAAGCCGGCGAAAATATATGGACTAAATGAATGTTTTGGGTCTCCCAGCTCATATTCAAGGAAATTAAATTCCACCTGGGCTGATAATTCATCTATAGGAGATTCAAAATTAAGGTTTCGTTCTCGTTGAGATGATGATTTCGACTGAGAGTCATCGCCGGAAACTTCTCCAAAGAACAGGTTTGCCCTAACAGCTAAACGGTTACTTAGTGTATATCGGCAAACAGCGCCGGCAGCAATATGTGTAAACTGGTCAAAAAAGCCATTGGGATTTAATTCGCCCAAATAATAAGAGCAACCTAAAAAGGGGCCTATTTCAAGGTTTCGTTGAGCAAATACGCTGGAAGTATACAATACTGCCCCTAAAAACAATGCAATTAACTTCTTCATACGCGAATTTGCTATAATGGCGGAAAATCTAATCATTAACCTTGCAAACGTAGTAATCTTCCACTTATTTTCCAATAAATTTACAGAAAAGTTCAATAAATACTTATTAACAGAGTTTTTTTTATATCTTTGCAGCCGATTTTAAGTAAGTGACTTGAGGAGGAGGAAAAAATGACCTCCTTTTTTGTTTATACTAAATGAGTATTTTGGAAGACATAAGAACCTTTTTCAACGAACAGCAAAACGATGGTTATTTCCTGGTGGATATAAAATCATTGTCAGCTGACCGCATTATGGTATTTGCAGATACCGTTAAGGGAATAACAATAGATGAATGCAGTTCACTGCACCGTAAGCTGATAGAACAAATTGCTTCGGCAGGTGATTTTGAAATTACAGTATCGTCTCCGGGACTTGACGAGCCTTTTAAAGTACCCCAGCAATACAATAAGTACATTGGTAAAACAGTTAGTGTTATTACTACCGAAGGGCAAAAATACAATGGTACATTAACCTCATTTGAACCGGAAAAAATAGAAATTGAAGAACAGAAAAAATCAGAAATAGTTAAACGTTCATTTAATTTAAATACAATAAAATCAACACAGCTATCTTTATCTTTTAAAAACCATAAAAAATGACAAAGGCACCGAGCGCAGCAGAACAAAAAGAGGCAACGCACCTTAACATTATCGAGTCATTCTCCGAGTTTAAGGAGATGAAAAGCATTGATAAGGCGACCCTTATGAATGTTATTGAAGATGTATTTAAAGCCATGCTTCGTAAACGCTATGAAACCGATGAGAATTTCGATATCATTGTAAACCCTGATAAGGGTGACGTGGAAATATACCGCAACCGTACTATTGTTGAGGATGGTGCTGTAGAAAACCCGAATACACAAATAGCATATTCTGATGCTATTAAAATTGAACCTGACTTTGAAGTAGGTGAAGATGTATCAGAGCCTGTTACCTTCAACGAATTCAGCCGCAGATCGATTTTAGCAGTAAGGCAAAACCTTAGCTCACGTATTTCTCAACTTGAAAAAGAATCATTATTTAAGAAATATAAAGAAAAAGAAGGCGATGTAGTAAGTGGCGAAGTATACCAGATCTGGAAAAAAGAGATCCTTATTATGGATGACGAAGGAAACGAACTTATCATGCCAAGGACCGAACAGATTCCTTCTGACTTCTTTAAGAAAGGTGACACCATTCGCGCTGTAGTATTAAAGGTAGATATGAATGGTACAACACCAATCATTACTTTATCACGTACCTCTCCATCGTTCCTTGAACGTTTATTTGAAATGGAAGTACCGGAAATTTTTGACGGACTTATTACTATTAAAAAGATTGTTCGTGAACCAGGCGAAAGAGCTAAGGTTGCAGTAGAATCATACGATGACCGTATCGACCCTGTTGGAGCTTGTGTTGGTGTAAAAGGTTCACGTATACATGGTATTGTTCGTGAATTGAAGAACGAGAATATTGACGTTATCAATTACACAACCAATTCTACACTGCTTATTACCAGGGCGCTTAACCCTGCTAAAATATCGTCAATTAAAATTGATGAAGAAAAGAAACATGCCGATGTATTCTTAAAACCTGACCAGGTATCACTTGCAATTGGTAAGGGCGGACATAACATTCGCCTGGCTGCAAGGCTAACCGGTTACGAAATTGATGTATACAGAGATGCAGAGAATTATACCGAAGACGTTCCATTGGAAGAATTTGGAGATGAAATTGAAGGATGGATATTGGACGAACTCAAATCAATTGGTTGCGATACAGCTAAGAGCGTATTGGAACTAAGTGCTGAAGAGCTTGTGAAGAGAACCGACCTTGAAGAGGAAACAATTAAGGAAGTACGCAGTATTCTTCAGAAAGAATTTGAATAAGATACTGTAAATCGCATTATTATAATATGGCAGAAGGCAAACATAGGTTAAGTAAAGTAGCAAAAGATCTCGGTGTAGGTATTGGGACAATTACCGATTTCCTGAAAACGCAGGGAATAAGTGTGGACACAAACCCCAACGCTAAAATTACCGATGAGCAGTACGATGCTGTTCTTAAAGAGTTTGCAGGCGATAAAAAAGTAAGAGAAGAGGCGAAACAAATGCAAACCGAAAAGGTTGTCGCTGTTCCTGAACCTGTAGTGGTAAAAGAAGCACCTGCTCCTGTTAAGAAAAAAGCTCCTGAACCTATAGTGGTGAAAGAAGCACCTGTTGTTGAAGCCAGGCCTAAAATAAAGATCGAAGAGCCTAAGATTATTAGTAAGATAGATATTGATGCTATTAATCCTCCTAAAAAAGGCCGTGGTAAAAAGAGTGCAGAAGAAAAACCGGTTGAAAAAGAGGTTGAAGCTGAGGCACCAAAGAAAGGGAAAAAGAAAACAGAAGAACCTGCTACACCTGTAGTAGAAGTTCCTCCGGTAGCACCTGAAGCACCTGCACCGGTAGAAAAACAAGCGGTACCCGGAGACAATTTTGTGCCTACGCAATATGGTAAGCTTGAAGGCCCAACTATTATTGGCAAAATAGATCTTCCTCAAAAGCCTATAGCTTCATCCAATACAGGTGCTGCATCAAAGGATCAGAACAAAAAGAGAAAGAGAATATTTAAAAAAGAGTTCAGTCGCGAGGATGTAGGACAACAATCTACAAACAACCCTCCGCCACCGCCTAGGAAACCAGGAAGTGGAGGTGGGCCAAGGCACAATGAACCACGTGCCCCATTGACCGATGAAGAAATTCAGGCACAGATAAAAGAAACCCTTGCACGTTTAAGTGGCCAGGGCAATAAATCGAAAGCAGCTAAGTACCGCCGTCAAAAACGCGACCTGATAAGCGAAAAAATGCAGCAGGAAGCGGAAAAGATGGAACAGGACAAGAAGACCATTAAGGTTACCGAGTTCGTTTCTGCAAATGAATTAGCCAAGATGATGAACATACCTATACAGGATATTATTTCTACCTGTATGAGTTTGGGCTTGTTCGTATCTATCAACCAACGCCTTGATGCTGAAACTATAACTATAGTAGCACAGGAATTTGGCTTTGAAGTAGAATTTGTGAGTGTTGATGTACAGGAAGCAATTAAAATAGAAGAAGATACTCCTGACCAGCTTTTACCACGTTCACCTATTGTTACAGTAATGGGTCACGTAGATCATGGTAAAACATCGTTACTTGACTATATACGTAAAACAAACGTTATTGCAGGTGAAGCGGGTGGTATCACTCAGCACATTGGTGCATATAACGTTACATTAGAGAACGGTAAAAAAATCACCTTCCTTGATACACCGGGTCACGAAGCGTTTACCGCTATGCGTGCACGTGGTGCGCAAGCAACCGACGTTGCCATTATTGTGGTAGCGGCCGATGATGGTGTTATGCCTCAAACAACTGAAGCTATTAATCACGCACAAGCTGCGGGTGTACCAATGGTATTTGCAATAAATAAAATTGATAAGCCCGGAGCTAACCCTAATAAAATTAAGGAAGCCCTCGCAGGTATGAATATACTTGTGGAAGACTGGGGTGGAAAATTCCAGTGCCAGGAAATATCTGCAAAGAAAGGAACAGGAATAAATGAACTACTTGAAAAAGTATTGCTTGAGGCAGAATTACTTGACCTGAAAGCAAATCCGAATAAACGTGCCAATGGTATTGTTATTGAATCGGCCCTGGATAAGGGTAAGGGTTATGTAACTACTATTTTGGTTGAAGGCGGATCATTAAAAGTTGGTGATGTAATTGTTGCAGGTTGCTATAACGGTAAGGTAAAAGCTATGCACAACGAACGTAGCCAGCCTATAGAAACTGCAACTCCTGCTATGCCGGCTTTAATACTTGGTTTAGATGGTGCACCTCAGGCAGGTGACCAGTTCCACGTAGTAGAAAGTGAATCGGAAGCACGTGAAATTGCGAACAAACGTTTACAATTGCAACGTGAGCAAGGTTTAAAGACCAAGAAACATATTACGCTTGATGAGATCGGAAGGCGTTTGGCTATAGGTGACTTTAAAGAACTGAATGTTATTGTGAAAGGTGACTTTGACGGTTCTATTGAAGCATTATGCGATTCGTTATTAAAACTTTCAAGCACGAAAATATCTGTAAACATTGTACACAAAGGTGTAGGTGCTATTACTGAATCTGATGTGTTATTGGCTTCTGCATCTAACGCAATTATATTAGGTTTCCAGGTAAGGCCTTCAGTAAGTGCGCGTAAGTTGGCTGAACAGGAACAGATCGATATTCGCCTCTACTCTATCATATACAATGCAATTGAAGAGGTGAAAGCCGCTATGGAGGGTATGTTAAGCCCTGAAGTGCAGGAAAAAGTTACCTGTAACCTTGAAGTTCGCGGAGTATTTGATGTGTCGAAAGTAGGAACAGTAGCTGGTTGTATGGTACTTAACGGAAAAGTTACCCGCAATACCAAGATACGTATTATACGTGATGGTATTGTATTGCATACCGGCGAATTAGGTTCACTGAAGCGCTTTAAAGACGATGTGAAGGAAGTAGTATCGGGTTATGAATGCGGATTGAATATCGAGAAGTTCAACGATATTAAAGTCGGCGACATAATTGAAGGATACGAAACTGTAGAGGTAAAAGCGAAACTATAAGCTTCCTTAATTCTCATGGATTCTTCTGCATTACTTCAACGATACAAATCGGTGTGTGAAAGCATACCCGCACATGTAACATTGGTAGCAGTATCTAAATTCCAACCAGTAGAAGCATTACAAACTATTTATACTGCCGGGCAACGTGTTTTTGGTGAGAACCGTGTACAGGAATTAGTGGAGAAAAAACCGCAACTGCCCGATGATATTCAATGGCACTGTATTGGTACGCTACAAACCAATAAGGTAAAATACATTGCTCCCTTCGTATCACTAATTCATTCTATCGATAGCTTTAAGCTATTGGCTGAAGTTGATAAACAAGCCAGGAAAAATAATAGGGTTATTGAATGCTTGCTTGAAATGTTCATTGCACAGGAAGAAAGCAAACACGGGCTTACGGAGCAAGAAGCAGAAGAGATTCTTACAACTGCTTCCGCATTAACCAATGTAAAAATTGTGGGCTTAATGGGCATGGCAACCAATACGGCTGATGCAGAACACATACGTAAAGAGTTTCGCGAGTTATCGGCTTTCTATAAAAAACTGGAAAAGCAGCACAATTTCAAATACCTTTCAATGGGCATGAGTGGAGATTACAAAATAGCTATTGAAGAGGGCAGCAATATGGTAAGGGTGGGTAGTTCTATTTTCAAGGGCTAAGAAACAGTATATTTGTTTTGAAATGAATTCAGCTCAGATAAGAGAAAACATACGGATCTCATTAAGTTCCATTGCGAGCCAAAAGCTACGCACCTTTCTTACTATGCTGATCATTGCCATTGGTATTTTTTCGTTGGTAGGCATTCTAACTTCTATTGATGCAATGAAAGAGGCTATTAACAGCAACTTTGCCAGCATGGGTGCCAATACGTTTACCATAAAAAACCACGATTCATTTATTCACGTTGGCAAAGGCGGTAAAAAACCTAAAATATATAAGAACATTTCGTACGAAGATGCCAAGTCCTTTGTGGACCAGTATTCTTTCCCGGCAACGGCTTCTATAAGCACAGTTGCAAGTAATATTGCCACATTAAAATATGGCACAGAAAAAACCAATCCGAATATAGAGATTGATGGCTCTGACGAAAACTACATGACAACATCAGGCTATGACCTGAGTAAAGGAAGGAATTTTTCGAAAGAAGAAGTTACGGATGGCAGAAAGGTTATTATACTGGGGCAGGAAGTAGTTGGTGATTTATTTAAAAAGCATGAAGACCCGATAGGCAAAGTAATTACTGTAGGTAACGGTGGCGACTTTAAGATAATTGGTGTTTTCAGTTCTAAGGGCAATGGCTTTGGTTTTGGTGGTGACAGGGTTGTAGTTGTTCCTGTTAATGTGGCCCGTGCTATTCCGGATATCGGTTCCATGACATTCAGGGTAAGCGTTAGAGTTAATAGCCAGAACCAAATGGACGCTGCAACAAGTGAAGCAACAGGTTTATTCAGGATAATACGCGATGTGCCTTTAGGCAAGGACGATAATTTTGCCATTGCAAAGAGTGATGACTTTGCCAATACATTAATAGGTTTAATGTCGAAGGCAACCATAGGAGCCTTGGTGCTGGGTATAATAACTATGCTCGGGGCAGTTATCGGGTTAATGAATATTATGTTGGTTTCGGTTACTGAACGTACTACCGAAATAGGCATCCGGAAAGCGATTGGCGCTACCAAAAACTTTATACGAAATCAATTCCTTATTGAAGCCGTTGTAATTTCGCAACTAGGCGGGCTAATTGGTATTTTGCTTGGCATTTTAGGTGGTAATATGCTGGCCCTGATGTTTGGCGTTGGTTTTATAATTCCCTGGGTTTGGATATTTACCGGTGTTACCATCTGCTTTATTGTAGGGGTAATTTCAGGTGTATACCCTGCCATTAAAGCATCGAGGTTAGACCCTATAGAAGCGTTGCGGCATGAGTAAAAATCTTTTTAAGGAGATGTATGCAAAGTATGGCAAATACTTTCCTGCTGATCTTTGGGCATTCCTCATTATAATCATCACGATTATAATTGCTGCTATTTTTGTTTTGTAGAATGGATTTTATAATACTTGCACCATTGCGATATACCGCACTTATCGCACAATGGTTTTCGTGCAAGGCATACGTACCTGCCATGCAAAATTAGCCAGTGATGAGCCAAGGGTATTTTTTCTTCCGGAATATGTTTTATCAATTGCATTTCGGTTTGCAAGGGATTCTTTGCATTTGTAGTTAACCCTATTCTTGCTGCTACCCTGAAAACGTGCGTATCTACAGCCATGGCTGGCTTATTATATACCACAGAGGCAATTACATTGGCTGTCTTACGCCCAACCCCGGGGATGGTGGTGAGCTCCTCAATAGTAGAAGGCACTTCACCTTTGAACTTATCTATTAACACCTTTGAACCATTTACAAGGTAACCGGCTTTGCTATTCGGGTAACTAATGCTTTTTATATATTCTCTTACCTCATCAATATCTGCCTCAGCCATTTTTTTTGCTGTAGGGAATCGATGAAAAAGTTCGGGCGTAACCATATTTACACGCTTATCGGTACACTGTGCAGAAAGTATCACTGCTACAAGTAATTCAAACGGATTACCGTAATGCAACTCAGTGGCTGCATTGGGCTGGTGAGCCTGGAAATAGTCAATAATATGACGGAAGAGTTCTTCTTTCTTCATGAACAATAGTCTGATTGGCAAAGCTATAAAGCCTTACATTATCAGGTAGCTTAGAACCGATAATTAGTTAGCTACGTATTCAATAAAGCTTTCCCCGTCAGCCTTTGGTTCAATATGCAATGCCTTTGAGAAATTTAAAATATTCTCAATGACCCTGCTTGAAGGTTCAGCTTGCTCCCCGCTATTTTTCTTCGCAGAATTGAGGGAAACAGGAATGTCCTGCTCCGTGTTGGAGTGAATAAAAGAAGTAGTATTTTTTTGCATATACCATATTGGTTTTTGATTGTTATAATATCTTAAACGGAAGATTCTCATATTTATTATGTATTGTCCTAAAATACCTTTTCATCATATTTCCGCTTTACAATAAAACGTGTTTAGACTTTGAATATTGCCTGCAATATTTGCTCCATTCATGGCTAAAGCCTATGTTAATGTATTTTATGGTAAACCCCACCTTTAAAGGTGGGGTTATTTGCATGCCAATGTTTTAAGGCTTTAGCCATGACACATGGTTCGAGTAGTTGATTGTAATTATTTGATTATTAACACATTACTGCACAATATAGTTATAAAAAAAGCCCGGGTAAACCGGGCTTTCTCTCATCATGAAACATAAACCTAAACAGTAAGTGCAACCTGGTGCTCCTCGGCCAAGCGGCGAAGGTTTATAAGTGCATAGCGCATGCGGCCCAATGCAGTATTGATGCTTACATTGGTATGATCGGCTATTTCTTTAAAGCTCATATCATAGTAGTGGCGAAGTATTACCACTTCCTTTTGCTCTTGCGGCAAATGCTCTACCAGTTTACGGATATCCTTGCGGATCTGGCTCTTTATTAAGGTGTCTTCGTGAGAGTGGTCTTCTATCTTAACCACATCAAACACATCAACTACCTTACCATCGGGCCTTACAATTTTGCTTATGGTAGATATCTTTCCGTTCTGGCGGAAATAGTCAATGGTTAAGTTATGCGCGATCCGAACCACCCACTGAATGAATTTTCCCTCGCTATTGTACTGCTTCTTTTTAAGTGTACGAATAACTTTAAAAAAAGTCTCCTGGAAAATGTCTTCAGCAACTTCGCGGTTGCGTACTACGTTTAAAATGTATGTGTAAACACGTTTTTTATAACGTTTAAGAAGTTCGGCCATAGCCTCTTCTTCTCCACCCTGATACTGACGAATAAGATCGTCATCGTCAACAAACTGCTCCATGAGATTACTTTTTTAAAGTTAATTGAGTAGCAGTTTATCTCTATGGGTGTCTGTTTTTTAGATGTTGTTTGTTAGAACAAATGTATGTTAATTCTTGTTAAAAAAGCAGCTGAGTGGCACTTATTTTCAAAACACGTCTACAACCAGTTGATTTAAAGTGGTTTACAAATATCTAATTAACCTCTCCTTATAAGCCAATCTTCCGGGTTCAGTTTGTTTTCGTCCTTCCAAAGTTCCAGGTGAAGGTCTGTTTTACCATCTTCATCGTTGAATAATATGGTACCTATCGTTTGCTTGGTAGTAAGGATATCACCCGCTTTTACAAACACATCCTTCAGATTCGAATACACACTGAAGTATTCGCCATGCTTAACAATTACCACTTTACCCAACTGAGGCATTTCAGTTACAGTAGTTACCGTTCCCTGAAAAACAGCCCTTACAACAGCGCCTTTTGTAGTCGAAATATCAACCCCATTATTATTCAGTTCAATACCGGGCATTGGTGAATAAGGGCCAAAGTGCTTATATATCAAGCCTTCTACAACAGGCCAAGGCAAGCTACCCCTATTGCCTTCAAAGTTTTTCGATAGTGCCTTGGCTTCCGGTGTCAGGCTCATTTCACTGCCATTGTTCTTCGGATTTTTATGCGCCTTTTCCCGCTCCTTATTCATTTCATCAGCAATAATTTTATGTATCGCTTCATCTAATTTCTTAGCAGCTTTCTGTTTCACTGCAATTTGCTTTTTAAGCTCCTTCTCTTTCCCCTGAAGCTTTACAAAGGCTTTCTGTTGCTCTTCTTTTTCTTTAGTAAGCTCCTGTTTCTCTGATTCCTCATTAGCCAATAACTCCTTCTTCTCGTCTTTCTTCTTTTGTAAACGCTGCACCTGTTCATTTAAATCCTTCCGGGTAGAATCTATCATTATTGCCTCCTTATGTTCATATTCCTCATATTCTTCAAGATAATGCATACGCAATACAGCCTGCTCAAAATCCTTTGCAGCAAAAATGAACATGAGTTTATTATAAGCGCCTTGGTTTCTGTATGCATCACAAATCATCCGGGCATACTCTTTCTTTAGTTCACCCAGCCTGCCACCCATTACGCCAATGGAATCGTTTCCATCTTCTATTTGCTTCTGAAGAATTTCAACCTCACTTTGCATGGTGGCAATAATTTCCTCGCGAACACTTATTCGCTTGTTCAGGGTAAGAAGTTCGTTGAGTGTGATCTCTTTATTAACGTTCACGTCCTTAAGCGACTTATTGAGGGAAGCCATTTCCTCCATCAGCTTCTTTTTCTTTTCCTCAAGGTCTTTACGGTCTTTTTGCGCATAAAGCGGTGCCGAGAAAACAAGAAGTAAAAGGATCCAGAATATGCTATTTCTTATACTGTATGCGCTCATACTTGGGGAGGATATTGAATGGTGTTTCCTCCTGCGTTTTGAAATATACTTTTTTATATTGTAAGTCAATCTTTATGGTCTTTTCAGCTGATATTACGTATTGAATATGCGTAGGGAACATCACTGAATCGACCTGTTGAAAATCGGTATAAAATGCATCCAACGTACGGTGATTTACAAAATCTTCTACACGTATCCTGTTAATATGATAGTCTTTTTTATCGAACCATATGAACTGAACATCGTTCTTGGTACGGATGTTAAGGTTATGGAACAATATCCTTTTTAGTTGCCTGCGTGCCACCGTACTCAGCAAATATTGTTGCCCATCATAGTACCCTTTCAGCTTGGCAGTATCACTATAAAAGTCAATATTACTCCCTACCATAACAGACTGTATCAATTCATAATCTATATCATCATCCAGCAATGAATCTATATAATCGTAATTACCTTTAAAGTACCTGTCGTGTACTTTATCAATAAACATGGCAGTATCTTTATTTAACAGTACCCTGGCAACCTCAATACCAAGTAATGGGGAAATTGTCATCCATATAATACTATCCTTTCGTATCCTCACCGTTCCGCCGAAAGAAGTAGTTGAGCTGTCAACAGCAACATCTACTGAAAAATGCGCACTGATCCATTTGTAATCAAATCTGCGCGATTTCAGTTTTGCAAGCAGTACACTTGCATTCTCATGTTTAAGCCCCGCAGCATTGTAATAAGTCGTTTCAGAGGTCTGGATCTTTCGGGCAGGCTTACACGAAACAAACAGTATTACAGGAACAAAAAACCACAATATTCTCTTTTTAAACACTTTAGTTTATTTATTGTAAAGTTTTTTGTCTTGTATCTTTCTATTTAATAGATCGCTATTCAGTCCCATTGATTTTGCCTTTTGCCAATAATCAAGCGCGGTATCCTTATCGCCAACCATATATACTATATCTCCATAGTGATCTAACACGGCAGCATCTTTTTGTCCGCCATGAGCAAGAGATTTGTCTTCCCAAATTTTAGCATTCGCATAATTACCTTCTTTATAAAATATCCATGCATAGGTATCGAGATAGGTTCCGTTATCAGGTGAAATATCATTGGCAAGTTTCGACATTTGTTCAGCCCTTGCCAAATCGGTATCTCTTTCCGACAGGTAATAACTGTAATTATTCAAAATATTATCGTTATTCGGATTTAGCTTAAGTGCGGCCTCGAAAGCAGAATCTGATGCATTATACCTTTTCAATGAATTGTATACATCGCCTAATGCAGAATAAAATTCGAGCAAAAGTGCATTGTCATTTACCACATAATCTACTCCTTTACTTAAAGAAGTAACAGCAAGCGTATAATTTTTCTTTTGGTTATTCGCCACTCCATTAAATAAATAGGCTTGTGGGTCGTTCGGAAATAATTCCATTGCACTGCTGCTTACTTTTGCAAGGTCGGTAAAATCATTCAGTTGTATATCGCAACCCATAAGCTGGCTCCATATCAGGTATTTGCTGCTATCTTCACTAACCGTATACCTGTATTGCTCCCTTGCTTCATTATATGAAGCTTCACGGAAAAGAAAATCACCGTACAGTCTGTGCGCTTCTGGATTATTAGGATGTGCCTGAACCATAGAGGAACATAATTCCAGCGCCTCTATCTCCAAGCTATCGTGTCCGTTACTTACGGAATTAAAGCTTAATAATATTCTTCGTTTCGAATCTATGTCCATGCCTGGTTCCTTAAAGGCAGCGTCTAACTCTTCAAATGATTTTTTATCATTTTTCTTAGCACGGTAATATTCTGCCAACGCCAATCTTACAGATGGCTCATGCGGGTAACGTTGTTCTAAACTCTGATAAAGTTTAAACGACTCATCGTGTTTACCTTCCAGGTCATACAGATCACCCAATTCAACATAATTCTGTACGTTGGTAGTATCAAACTTTATTAATGATTGTATCTGTGCTTCGGCCTTGGTAAAGTCCTTAACCGTTTCATATAGTTTTATCTTTTCTTTAGTAATCTCCTCACTGAATCCACCCAATTTCACTTCTACTCTATCATAGGTGTCTGCAGCTTTTTCATATTCTCCCAATTCAATTTGTGCAAGTGCCAGCTTATAATAATAATCAGTTTCATCCGGATGATTCTTTATTAGCCCTTCATACACTGCCTCCATATCCTTAAACCGGCCTTTATCCTGCAAGCACTGCGCATATAAGTCCTGGTACCATATGTTTGAGGGATCTATTTGAGCGGCGCGGCCTGCATACACAATTGCAGAGTCAGGCTTTTTGTAGAATTCATAAATATCGGCTATCTGAAAATTGGCAGCAGCATTATCAGGTTGTATTTTCAGGCATTGCTTATATACTTCAATTGCCCTGTCGTAATTTCCAAGTATGCGTTGCTTGCTTGCCTCATAATAATCTGCCATAACCTCGTCACGGTCATCACGGGTAAGTTCTTTGTGTACAACATTTACTTTGGTAGGAGCTACTGTCTTTTTTGAAGTTCCGCAAGAATAAAACAGCATTGCAAAAGATGAAATTGCAGCTAACTGAAAACCATATTTGCGAAGCCTTTCCATGGGATTCAGGCTTAGTTTTTAACCTGGTTGTAATCGCCAATACTCAAATTGCCTTTTATTCCTTCAAGTGAAACATAACTACCTATCATCGACGAATGAATATCTGATTTGAGAATGGTAGTGCTTTCCTGAATAATTGAATCTGTTATAACTGAATTTTCAATTACTGTCTTTGCTCCTATAGATACGTTAGGGCCGATCGTCGAGTTTTTCAGCACTACTGATTCATCAATATAACAAGGCTGGATAATTTTCGAGTTCTCCACCTTGGTCGTAGTTTTTCTATCTGTTTTCGTAGCGAGCATCCGTTGGTTTGTAAACAACATAGCATCTTTATTACCACAATCGAGCCACTCCTGCACCTCAGCCACTGTAAACCGGGTGCCTTTCTTTTTCATGTTTTCAAGAGCATTGGTAAGTTGGTACTCTCCTTTCTCTTTTATGTCATTATCAATAAGGTATTGCATCTCTTTATGCAAATACTCACCATCGTTGAAATAATAAATACCAATAATAGCAAGGTCCGAAACAAACTCCTGCGGCTTTTCTACAAAATGTGTAATTATGTTTTGTGCATCGAGTTTTACTACTCCGAAAGGTCTAGGGTCCTGAACTTTTTGTACCCATATCACCCCATCTTTCGATGCATCAATTTTCACCTCGCCTCTGAACAGTGTGTCAGCAAATGCTACTATTACCTTACCTTTTAATAATTCAGCTGCGCACAAGGTTGCATGAGCCGTTCCCAAAGGTTCTTTCTGGTAAAATATTTTTCCTTTAGCTCCCATGTTCTCAGCAACCTTAAGCAGGTTTTGCTCAGCTTCTTTACCAAAATTGCCAATTACAAAACCAATCTCTTCAATTTTTTCGCCTGTCATTTTACAAATATCTTCAACCAGGTGCTGCACCATTGGTTTACCTGCCACAGGTAATAAAGGCTTAGGTACAGTAAGTGTATGCGGGCGCATACGTTTACCCATACCTGCCATTGGAATGATCAATTTCATAAACTATACTCTTGTTTAAAATTACTTTTTACCTGTGTGTCCAAAACCACCATCACCTCTTGCTGTTTCCATAAGCTGTTCTACTTCAACCCACTCTGCCTGTTCATGCTTTGCTATAACAACCTGTGCAATACGTTCGCCGTCGTTAATTGTAAAGTCTTCGTTGGAAAGATTGATAAGCAATACTTTTAGTTCGCCTCTGTAATCGGCATCAATAGTACCCGGTGAATTAAGAACGGTTATTCCATTTTTAAATGCTAATCCGCTACGCGGGCGAACCTGCGCTTCGTGCCCCACAGGTATTTCGAAAAACAAACCCGTTGGCACCAACACTCTTTCCAATGGCTTAAGAACCATTGCTGCATCAATGTTTGCACGTACATCGAAACCTGCCGATGCAACTGTTGCATATTGCGGCAAAACATGTTTCGACTTATTTATAACTTTAATTTTCATGATATGCTATTATGTTAGACGTTACTTCTTCTTTAATATTGCAAATGTTGGCCTTTCTACCAGGTAAACTATAACTGCAAAGGCAACAATCATACAATTATCAAATATCAAATTAGCTACAGTTGACCCGATGTGAATATACTCACTTGTAAGGTACAAAGTTAAGGATAATGCAAAGTATAATCCAATACGTGGCATATCAAACTTTACAGGGAATTGTTTACGGCTGGTAATGTACGACATAACCATAGTTGCAGCATAACAAATGAGTGTTGCCCAGGCCGAAGCCATGTATCCGTATTTTGGAATAAATACAACATTTATAACAATAGTTATTACTGCCCCGAAGATAGTTAGATAGGCCCCATACATAGTTTTATGTGCCAGCTTATACCACATAGATAAGTTATAAAATACACCAAGGCATAAGTTGGCAAGAAGCAAAATAGGGACCACTGCAAGCCCCGAACGGAAATTTTTACCCACAAAATATTGTATCCATGGGAGGTTGAACATAGTGCCAAGGAAAATAAGCAAACAGCCTATTATAAAGTACTTGGTTACATCAGCGAACATTTTGTAAAAGTCCTCGTCCTTGGAATGGGCAAAGAAATAAGGCTCAGCAGCATACCTGAATGCTTGAACAAACATGGTTATTATAATAGATATTTTATAACAGGCGCCATAAATACCAATCTGCTGTTTGGCAATATCATCGGGTAACAGGTACAGTAAAATGATACGGTCAAGGGTTTCGTTAACCATACCGGCAAGCCCCGCCAATAAAAGAGGAAGCGCATAGGGCATAATTTTCTTCCAGAGTTGCATATCGAAGTGAATACCTGCTTTCGACATAGTCGGTAGAAGCATGAATAAGGTAATTACACTCGATGCCACATTGGAAATAAACACATACCCAACACCTAAGTTGGGGTTATATATATGCTGAACTAGCCCGTAAAGAATATTGTTCGGATCAGCATAAATTTTAGGGCATATAACAATGAAGAATATATTGAACAGTATGTAAATGAGAATATTGAATGACTTGATGATAGCAAAATTCCGGGCTTTATTCTGTTCCCGTAATTTGGCAAAAGCCACTGAAGCCAATGCGTCGGCACTTAATATAAGTGCCACCCATATAATAAAGTCGGGGTGCGTAGGGTCTTTTACAAATGCTGCAATATTGAACCTGAAAACATAGGCCAGCGACAGAAAGATAAGCGATGAAATAGTAACTGAAGTAAGTATAGTGCTGAAAACCTTCTTCTTGTCTTCTGCCATACGCGAGAAGTTGAACAGGGAAGTTTCCATACCATAGGTAAGCACAATATTCAGGAATGATACATATGCGTATAGTGAAGTAACGGTACCAAAATCGGAGGTAGAAAAAGCACGTGTGTAAAGTGGAACGAGAAGGTAATTAAGCAGGCGCCCTATAATACTAGGAACGCCGTATACTATTGTTTGGCCAGCAAGTGCTTTTACCTGTTTCAATTATCTTTTCAATATTAACGCCCTGCAAACTGAGGTTTACGCTTTTCTACAAACGCATTTATTCCTTCTTTAATATCCTCAGTAGTAAAACATTTCGCAAATTCTGTTAATTCTGCCTCAAAACCTGCCTGTGTTTCATCAAAGGCATTAATTGCACGTATTGAACATGCAATAGCTTCGGGTGATTTGGTTTTTATAACATTCAGCAGTTCAACGCATTTTGCAATAAGTGCTTCGGGTGCAACTACGTAGTTTACCAGACCTAATTGTAATGCCTCGGGTGCCTTTATCATGGCAGCCGTCATTGTCAATTCAAGCGCCTTTGTGCGGCCAATATATTTTGTTAACCGTTGTGTTCCGCCATAACCGGGTATTAATCCCAGGTTTACTTCAGGCTGGCCAAATTGTGCATTTTCACTCGCAACACGCAAATGACATGCCATTGATAATTCACAACCGCCACCCAATGCAAAACCATTAACGGCCGCAATAACAGGCTTGGGAGAATCTTCTATACTTTGGAATATTTGCTGGCCCGATCTGGCTAACTGTTTACCTTGCTCAGCGGAAAGGCTCATAAATTCCTTAATATCAGCACCTGCTACAAATGACTTTTGACCTTCTCCGGTAATTATTACACCCATTACATTTTTGTCAGCAATAGCTTCTTTTATGGCTTCGCCAATTTCTACAACCGTTTGCCTGTTAAGCGCATTCAGTTTATCTGGGCGGTTAACGGTAAGAAAATATATGCCGTCTTTAATTTCTGTTTTCAGATTTTGAAATGTGCTCATATGCAACTTTTATTTAAAAATTTCTATGTTCTTTCACCCACTGGCGAATGTATTCTACAATAACACCGGTTTCGGTAGCCGGGCCAAAAAGCTTGCCTACACCTATTTTTGCCAACTCATCCATATCTTTTTCAGGAATAATTCCACCGCCTGTCAGTAGCACATCATTCATTCCTTTTTCCTTCATCATTTTTATAACCTTTGGGAAAACTGTATTATGCGCCCCGGAAAGAATACTTAAGCCGATCGCATCTACGTCTTCCTGCAAAGCTGTATTTACAACACTTTCAGGCGTTTGATGCAAACCGGTATATATAACTTCCATGCCTGCATTACGCAAAAAAGAAGCAATTACTTTCGCTCCCCTGTCATGTCCATCAAGCCCCACCTTAGCTACTAATACCCTGATAGGCCTTTTTATGTCTGATTCTGTCGCCATATGTTGCGCAAATTTATGATATATTCTTTTGCAGTAGTTTTTCTACAACAACAGGATAGTTCTCATGTTCAAGTTTATGAATTTTATTTGCCAATGTTTCAGGCGTATCACTTGCTTCAACACTGCATTCTTGTTGAAAAACTATCTTCCCTTCATCGTAATGTTCATTTACAAAATGAATAGTAATGCCACTCTTCTTCTCTTTGTTTTTGATCACCGCTTCATGTACATACTTGCCGTACATTCCCTTGCCACCATAGCTTGGTAAAAGAGCCGGGTGTACGTTTACCATTTTACCATTAAACGCTCTGATAAGATTTTCAGGTATCATCCACATAAAGCCTGCCAACACAATAAAGTCTGCCTTGTGCTTAAGTTCGTCTACTATTTTATTTGTACTGTAAAATGTATCTCTGTCAATAAGTAAGTATGGTATCCCTGCTTTTTTAGCACGCTCAATTACATTAGCTTTTGCGCTATTGGTTACGATCAGTGAAACCCGTATATCCTTGCTATTCTTAAAGTAATCTATAAAACGCTGTGCATTAGTTCCCTCGCCCGATGCAAAAATGGCAATACGATTCATCCTCAATTCTTATTTCGCACAAAAGTAAGGGGTTTAATAACACCCCTCTGTTAGAAAATCGTATCTTAGCCAATGTTACTGAGGTTGAATTGTAACCATTTTTGTGAAATTGCGTATACAGAATACCGTTAAAAGCCTATTGATGTTGAGGAAAATATTTATTCACACTAGTATATTTTTATTGTTTTTCCTGTCACTTGCCTTTAATGGCATGGCCGGGACCTTATACTGGGTGGGGAATGGAGGTAACTGGAACGACGCAAGCCATTGGTCGCATACCAGTGGCGGAAACGGAGGAGCAGGTATACCAACCTATACCGATGATGTATTTTTCGACTTAAACTCCTTTAGCAATCCTTACGAACAGGTTACCATTACCGGCACGGCTTTATGCCATACGCTGCAGACCTTACGCGACATTGACAATCCAGTATTGGAAGGTAACAGTGCTTCTGCAATAGATATTTATGGATCCCTTTTATTAGAGGGGCATTTAGATTATCAATTTCAAGGTAGTTTAAACCTTAAATCTTCGCAACAAGGTAATGTTATTAATACCGGATGCAGAAAACTCGGACCCGTCTCTTTTGACGGAAGCGGATCGTGGAAAATGTATACCATGCTGGATGCTTCAACTATTACAGTTAATTCAGGTCAATTAATAGCAAACGGTTTTGAAATAGCTTGCGGTAATTTAACGATAACAGGAAACAGCACTAAAACAATTGATATTACACACTCAATTTTATTTATTGAGCAACAGGTAAACCAGCAAAACTTTAGCAATTTGAACATAGTTTCACCAAAAGGTAAAATCTATTTTCAACATTATCAGGTAAGCGACCTGAACGCAACAACACACAGTACACACCATGTTACTTCTGTAGATTCTTCTCACTTTGGGCAAACGAATTTAACTTGTCATTACAGTAGTAATCCAGCTGCCTGTGATAGTCTTGGAGGAGGATTGGCACCATGTAATGGGAGTGCCTGGATAACAAAAGTCTACCCAACTGCAGGTGGGCCTTATTCATACCAATGGAGTACCGGATCTACAGCTACAACGGATACTATTACTGGCTTATGCAGTGTCAACGTGAATTATCAAATTTACGATTCATCTGACGGTTCACTTTCTGCCCCCAATTATATTACAATCAGTGAGCCAAGCAAATTAGCTATTGCCTATACACCCAAACAACCAACTTGTGCTACCTCCTGTAACGGGTCCATTCATTATTGCGTTACCGGTGAAACACCGAGTTATACCTATTCCTGGTATAATGGTGGACCCAAAGGCTCAACTCCTGGGTGCCCTACCTATTTGAACTATACTAATTTGTGTAATGGTTCTTACAAGATCCATATTCAAGATGTTAATGGCTGCCATAATACACTTGCTCCAATCACAATCTCGTATACAGTTACTGTTAAGTCAATTGTTTCACATAGTAATCCTACTTGTAATAGTAATTGTAATGGTACTGCAACGGCAGTAGGTTCAAGTGGACATGGCGCACCCTATACTTATGTATGGGAAGCTCCTAAGCAAACAACCCAAACTGCAACAGGTTTATGTGCAGGAACATATACCGTAGTTGTATATGACAGTTTACTTTGTACTGATACAGCAACAGTACTTATTACTGCACCCACTCCAGTCTCTGTCTCTATTCCAACCCCTACAAATGTTACCTGCCATGGTTTATGCAATGGATCAGCAACAGCAAACCCCAGCGGAGGAACTCCGGTACCGGGGTATACTTATAAATGGACACCCAGTAACCAAACTACTCAAACCGCAACCAACCTGTGTGCAGGAGTGTATAAGGTTGTTGTAGCCGATGGTAATGGTTGTAAAGATTCCAATACTGTTACAATAACGCAGCCAAGTGCGCTTACCATACAATCTATTACTGCGAGCCCTAACCCGCTTTTATGTAATGGAAATTGCAATGCAACTGCTTCGGTTACTGTTTTAGCCGGATCGGGCACACCCGGTTATACCTACGCATGGAATAACGGAAGCACCAATTTTACAAATACCAATACTTCTGTTTCCGGCCTTTGTGTTGGTAAATACATAGTTACTGTAACCGATGCGCAAAGCTGTACAATCAAAGATTCTGTTACCATTACGCAGCCTAACCCTATAACAATTACCAATGTAATTGTTGAACCTAAATGCCATGGAGGTGCAACCGGTTCTATTTGCCCTACAGCAAAAAACGGTACTCCACCATATACTTATAGTTGGGCGCCGGGCGGACAAACAACAGCATGTATAAACGGGCTGACAGCCGGTATATATACCTTGACAGTAACTGATAAAAATGGTTGTTCCGACACAAGTAAGGTTACCCTTACTGATCCTTCAGCTGTTACCATTGCAACTACAAATACCCCGCCAACCTGTTTTAGTAATTGCAATGGCAGCGCTACGGCAACAGCTTCAAATGGTAATGGGGCACCATATACCTATTTATGGAGCAATGGAAAAACAACTACAAATATTATAAACTTGTGTGCGGGTTCATATAACATAACTGCTGCCGATGACTCAGGCTGCACAAGTACTACAACGGTTACCATTATAGCTCCATCCTCTGTAGGAATACTTATCAGTAATCAGGTAAACGTAACCTGTAATGGCTTATGTAATGGAAAGGTTTCAGCTGCTGCATCAGGAGGAACACCGGGCTATACATACAAATGGAGTAATGGCCAAACTACAACAACCGCTACAAACCTGTGTGCAGGAGTATATAAAGTTGTAGCCACCGACGCTAATGGTTGTAAGGATTCTACCAATGTTACCATTACACAACCCAATCCATTAGCTACAATTACAACTGCAAGCCCTAATCCGCTCCACTGTAATGGCGATTGTAATGCAACTGCTTCGATTACCAAAATAACGGGTGGTACAGCGCCGTATAGTTATTTATGGAGTAATCTTACAATAGGTCCTAATGATCCTAACCTTTGTGCGGGAAAATATATTGTAACTGTAACCGATGCACAAAGTTGTAAGATAAAAGACTCGGTGACTATTACGCAGCCAACAGGATTAAGTGTGGCGCTTAATCCACCCCCTGTAAGCCCGGTATGTAATGGAGCTTGTACAGGTATTATTTCTACAATTACTACAGGTGGTTCACCCGCATATTCATACTTATGGGAACCTACGGGACAGAGTACAGCTAAAATTAAAAACCTGTGTGCAGGTACATATACATTATATGCCAGTGATAAGAATGGATGTATTGATTCAGCTACTGTTGTTACACTTACTCAACCTATGGCAATTTCTGCAGGCTTAACCATTTCTGAAGCTACCTGTAACGGAACTTGCGATGGAAAAGCAGTTGCAAATGTATCGGGTGGTACCCCCGGTTATACTTATAACTGGAATGGAGGTGTTACACAAACAACCGATAGCATTACCGGCTTATGTGCCAATGCTAACGATTCCATGCGTGTGAATGATGCCAATGGTTGCTCTTCCTCTGTATTTTTTGGCGTTACACAACCTCCCATACTAAGTACCGCTATTAAATCGCAGAATACAAGTTGCGTTGCGTGTAATGGCAATGCTAGAGTAATCGTACACGGCGGTACCCCGCCTTATGTATATTCCTGGAATACCAGCCCGGTTCAATCTACCGATTCCGCTTCAAATTTATGCCCGGGAACGTATACAGTAACAGTTAAAGATGCTGATTCGTGTGTAATAACTCAACCTGTAACTATTGTACCAACAGTAACCATTACTATTACCAGTTCTGCCACAGGCCTTAGCTGTTTTGGCTCATGCAATGGAACTGCCAGTGCGAATGCATCAGGTGGTAATCCTCCTTATATATATTCATGGAGTAACGGACAGACCACTTCAACAGCTTCAAACCTTTGTGCAGGTACATATTACATTACAGTCCATGATAACGGAGGTTGTACTAACAGTGATTCAGTAGTGTTTAGTAATCCACCGCAACTTGCAGGGTCTACTTCTCAAACCAATATAAGTTGTAATGGAGCCTGCGTAGGTACAGCAGAAGATACGGTAACAGGCGGCACCCCACCTTATACCTATTTGTGGAGTAATGGCCAAACAACATCAACCGCCAGTGGATTATGCCAGGGTGTAAATACCGTAAAGGTGACAGACTTTAATGGCTGTTCAATTATTAATTCTGTAACAATTACCGAGGCACCGCCACTTGCATCAAATCCTACAGTTTTTCAACCTACGTGTAAATTCGCTAATGGCTATATAAAAGTTTCACCAACCGGTGGAGTTGGAAAATATACGTACCTGTGGAATAATGGTTCAACTAAAGATAGCATAGGTTCTTTATTTGCCGGTACTTATACAGTTACCATTACCGATAGCCTTGGTTGTAATCATGCATTTGCAATTGCCCTTAGCAATTCAAGTGGTGCTACATTAGTGAGTTATATTAAGAAGATGACTTGCTGGACACTTTGCGATGGAAGTGATTCTGTTGCAGTAACAGCGGGTACTGGTCCTTATTCATTCTCATGGTCAACAGGCAGCACAACAAGTTCTATTTCTGGCCTTTGTGCCGGCCCATATATATGTACAATTACAGATGGCAACGGTTGCTTAACAAGTGAGTCAGATACAATAAAGAAACCTAAACCTATAAGCCCGGGTATAACTGTGCAGAATGTAAGTTGCAATGGTGCAAACGATGGCAGTATTTCTCTTGGTGTGTCAGGTGGTAATGGAGGTTATTCATTCACATGGGCACCTAATGTTTCCACCACCTCTACAGCTAATAATCTTATTCCGGGAACATATACCATTACAATTGGAGACAGTAAAGGTTGTGATACGGCCTTTACCGTAAAAATAACCCAACCTAATTTACTGACTGTTGCAATGTCGTCAACTAATGTAACCTGTAACGGAAGCTGTAACGGAACAGCTACAGGATCAGTACATGGCGGAACATTGCCTTACATTTATTCGTGGACAAATGGTGGTGTTGATTCCAATATAGTTAATCTTTGCCCTAATTCATATACCCTGTCCGTGACAGATGTTAATGGATGTGCAGCATCAGGTAATGTAACTATTACTCAACCTGCACCACTAAAAGACAGTATGAGCCACACCAATGATTCTTGTTACCTGGAAAGTGATGGAACAGCTACTATGACCCTGAAAGGTGGAACATCTCCTTACGCATACTCATGGACAGGTGGATCAACTACAAGTTCTGTAGCAGGTTTATCGGCTGCATTGTATGTAGTAACTGCCACTGATAAAAACCTATGTACTGTTGTTGATTCTGTAACTATTACACAACCTGCTCAAATAACTATTTCAGTTGTCCCTGTAAACTCAACATGTAATGGTGATTGCAATGGCTCTATTACTGCTAATCCTTCCGCAGGTACAAGCCCTTATACCTACGCATGGTCAAACGGTGAAACTACCAGTTCTGCAATCGGTTTATGTGCCACTACCTATACAGTTGTGGTAACCGATGCGAATAAATGCACAGCAACAAAAGATACAAGTGTTGGTCAGCCGCCTAAATTAAATAACCTGGTTACGGGTTCAAATACCCTTTGTCCTTCTTCATGCGATGGCACTGCCCAATCAAAACCTAGCGGAGGCAAAGCGCCTTATACTTATTCCTGGTCGAATGGTGCTTCAACAAGCTCTATCACTAATTTGTGCGCAGCAACGTATACCATAGTAGTAACCGATGCTAACTTATGTACAGATACAGGGACAATTATAATAGCCAATCCTTCACCTGTTACTCCAAACGTTTCTACATCAGCAAGTAATTGTGGTGCAGTTTGTAATGGGGTTATTTCATTATCGCCCTCGGGTGGAACAGCTCCTTACAAATTCGTATGGAACACCGGACAAACCACTGATAGCATAACCAATAGGTGTGCAGGGCTTTATACCTATACTGTAACCGATGCGAATTTATGCGTGGCTACATTTACTACAATACTTACTAATTCAAGCGGCCCTACCGCAGTAGGTTTGACAACGGTTAATGATAGCTGTAATGGAAAATGCGATGGCAGGATCATATTGTCGCCTATTACAGGCGGAGCTGCTCCGTTTACCTATAGCTTTAATGGAGGCCCTCAGCAAAGCAGTGATACAGGCAAGAATCTTTGTGCAGCCAAATACTTTTACATGGTGACCGATAGTAATCTATGCCAGCTAACTGACACCACTACTATAACACAACCTACAGTTATTACTGATACCGCTACAGTTACAAAAGCTACATGTGCAGGATTATGTAATGGAACTATTACTCTTCACGTACATGGCGGCACGCCTCCTTATAAATATTTATGGTCCAGTGGAGTGCCTTCGACAACAAATTCAGCAGGTGGATTGTGTGCCGGTATATATACCATTACTGTAACGGATGCAGATAATTGTTCCCTGATCGAGATGGATACCGTTCAGCCTAGTATAACCATATTGCCTCACCAGATCACTGTAAATCCTTTATGTTATGATAGTTGCACAGGAAGTGCTTCCTTATCACCTTCAGGCGGTACATCACCATACACATTTACCTGGAGCAATGCTGCAACCACTTCAAGCCTTTCGAATTTATGTGCGGGCACATATACTGTAATCATTACCGATCAAAATAGTTGTGTAGCGCAGGATACGGCAAAGATCATACAGCCTTCCGCTCTGGCAGCCGTGTTTAAAGTAACGGCAATAACCTGTAACGGAGATTGTAATGGAAAAATAGTTGCGGCCATTTCAGGCGGTACCCCCGGATATACATATATGTGGAATACAACACCGGCATTAACAACTGACTCTGTTATGAATTTGTGCCCGGGCAGAGATACAATACATGTAACAGATCTGAATGGCTGTCCATTTGACACTAGCATTGCACTGGTTAACCCTCCGGCACTTCACCATATCGATACTATAACCAATGCATCGTGTAATACAACTGCCGATGGCAGTGTAATGGTAACTGTAACCGGCGGAACACAGCCTTATGTATTTAGTTGGTCAACTGGTTTAACTGCATCGGGCGTTACTACGTCAACCCTTAGCAACCTGAAACCAGGCACCTATATTTTATCATTAACTGATTCTGTAAAATGCGATTTTACTGATACCGTAAAAGTTATTGCTGATACAACTGTACTTGCCAATGCAGGTACCGATACATCTGTTTGTTCCGGCATTTCAGTAACCCTTAATGGAGCAGCAAGTATTAATGCAAAGGGATACCAATGGTTCTCTTTACCTGCTCCGGGAACATTCGTAGGTTCTACGTCAAGTGTTGCCATTTCACCTGTTGCAACTACAACATATATGCTCGTAGCCTCTGACGGTACTTGCCGCGATACAAGTCAAATAACTGTAACTGTCAACCCGCTGCCTGTAATAAATCCCGGAAACGCACAAACTATATTCACAGGGCTTGCTCTTACACTGGGAGGATCACCCACTTCTTCTGCTGGCTCAACATATATATGGAGGCCTTCAGCGGGAATGAATGACAGTACATCATCCAATCCTGTTACTACACCAACTGTAACTACTGTATTTACGGTTATCGTAACCAATGCATTTGGATGTGTGGCCACCGATACTGTTAGCGTTTTTGTAATACCGCAGTTTGTACCGCCGGATGGGTTTACGCCTAATGGTGATGGCATAAACGATGTGTGGACCCTTAGTCAGCTGGCAAATTTCCCTAATGCAAGTGTTGAAATATTCAACAGATGGGGCGAAAGAATTTACCATTCCGTTGGATATAAGATACCATGGGATGGCACTTACATGCATGAACAATTGCCTGTAGGAACCTATTATTATGTTGTTAACCTGAATGACCCTCGTTTCCCGAAAGCGTATACAGGGCCGGTAACTATAATGAGATAATAAAATATTACAATGAGTAAACTAAAATATATACTTGTAGCGCTCTCATTACTGCTCAGCATTTTCAACATGCAGGCACAGCAGTTACCGCAATACAGCCAGTATATGTTAAATGACTTTTCAATGAACCCGGCCATAGCGGGTACCCAGCCTTATTTTGAAGTTAAATCAGACAATCGGTATCAATGGGTTGGCATAACCGATGCACCCAGAACATATATGCTTACCTTCGATGGGCCTTTAACGGATAAACACATTGGTATAGGTGCTTACCTCTACTCAGATATTACGGGCCCTACCAGGCGCACTGGTTTTGATGTTTCGTATTCATACCACATGAAGATAAACAGCTGGCTCAATGCATCGCTGGGCCTGACTACCGGCATACTTCAGTTTGCAGTAGACGGACAAGAAATAGCATTAAATGAACCGGGCGATCCGGCACTTACAACAAACTGCGGTATTACAAAAACGCTAACAGTATCGGTGGCCACACATCCAAA
>Ga0206876_1016_pt1 | contig 53166 bp, 78 predicted proteins | sample Alteio_BWOrgCont_10_FD_152619 | JGI IMG/M metagenome (GOLD analysis project Ga0206876, IMG submission 152619) | Enriched cells from forest soil in Barre Woods Harvard Forest LTER site, Petersham, Massachusetts, United States -... | ecosystem: Environmental > Terrestrial > Soil > Temperate forest >...
CGATGATTCGGTGTTCCTCGACATTGAAAGTGTCAATTTGTCAAAAGGAATGGCGTTCTCGAAGCCAAAGTTCAACTGTGAAGCTCATCGGGCCGACAATCATTGAATACGATTCGTTACGATCGACTCGCTGCAATCTCACTCCGAATTACCAGCACTCGACCGTCTCTGTCCGGTTTGTTCGGCGTATTCACTCTTGATGCCATCAATTCGTTCCTGTTCGGCCACTGCTTCAATCAATTTCTCACTTGGCGGATCAAGAGAGAGCCAATGTCGATAAGAAAATTGTTCCCGCTTCAGAATACCTCGGTCAACCGATTTCCTGTTTTCCTCATCGGTGTGAGGTACGTCATCGTCTTCTTCCAGTTGCTCGTCTTCCCGTAGGATGTTCTGAATGTCGGCGACAGTAATTTTGCCTTGGTCGATCAATCGCCCGATGACCTCCTTGTAGTCATATTTGTTGACAAGTATCCCAAATCCGGGTTCAACTTCTTTGCAGTTGGCAACAATCGTGGCAGCGTGCTTCCCCTCTAGCTGCATACCGTCGCCGTAAACACTGCCCCTTTTTTCATCGTACTCCCATCTCGTACCTTCGACGAACGATTGCTTCGCCCATCGTCCACGTTTTCGTCCATCCGGTGTTGGGTTCAGGAGCCAGGCGGTCTGTTCAAGATACTTTGTCATGTTCACGTTCCGTGCTTTGCAACGAATACTGAATGTCCACCCCTAATTAGTACCACTGGTTTTCGTTTTTGTAAAATCGGCATTTACGAAGACCTAGATGGCCCTGTCTTTTCGCAAAAATCCCCTGCTGCCAAAACTCAAACCCCCTCCCGCCTATTTTTGGAATCCTGTTTCCAGAACTTTTTGCCGCCTCAATCAAAAAAGGACAGGGCGACATGGCACGGGTGGTGGGGGATGAGACTCAACGATTCCCAAGGTTTTTGATCAGAATTGTTTGATTCTTATTTTTGCAACAATGTTTGGACAGGTCGTAGGTTTGTGCAAAAGTCGACCTTCGGTCTGGACGTTTCACGCAACGAAACTGTCCACATCAAAGTCCGTGGTCGAATCCTTCAGTGGGTCTAATGAATCTGTTGCGGGGCCGAGACTGATGCGACCTGTTTTCAGACGAGACCTACTGATAAGAATCCTTTTCGGAAGACCTTCGTTGCGAAACGATGAAAGCAACGTGAGAATAGGCTGAGGTGATCTAAACTTTGGTCAGGGCGTACAACGATTTCTTGGGGACATCGATGAAACACAGATATCGACTCATGCTCATCGTTGCAATGTTGCTTGGCTGCTCGTCGCAACCTCAATGGAACCCACCGCTCGGCGGTGGCGGATTTGTCGGCGAGAGCGATGCGTGCATGTTGTCGATTGAATACCGGCATGATCCCGCACGTTCGATTGTTTTCTTTTTCCCTTTTTCCGGGGGCAGCAATGCGGAGCACCTAGTCAATCCGCAAAGTCGGACATTCAACTATTCTGGTCATGTGTCAAAGAACGGAAGCGACAACAAAAATGTATTAGCATACGAAATCAATTCGACGAACCCTTCAACCATCATTTGTAATGATACGCATTATTCTCTCGACGCTGGCACGGTGTTTCATGTGGATGGAGAAGGCAAAATATCGCAGCTTCCGTTCGTTGGGCTTCAACCAACCAAAGAGTACCTCAAGGTGCTAAAGAACTTCTTTGCGACATCCCAACAAACACCTTTGGCGGCGGAAGGTGACAACTTGAAAACGCAGCCTGAGTGATTCACATTGGCAAAACTCAACAACGATAGCGCCACGGCACGAGACCGCCACGCAGCAATGATAAAGCGAGTTCCGTCACTTCAGGTTGAATCATAGTCCTAATGCTTCCCGCAATTTCGCTTTCGATTGAACGCCGACCAGTCGCTGAATCTCTCGCCCGTCCTTGAACACGATGAGTGTCGGAACAACGGAAATTCTCAAGTCCGTGGCAAGTTCTTCGTTCACCGTTACATCGACGGCAACAACCTTGGCTTCCCCGTTCAGTTCACCCGCAAGTTCTTCAAGGGCTGGCTTCAGTTGCTTGCAGGGACCGCAATACACGGTGAAAAAGTCCACGAGGACTGGAACAGCCGACTCTAAAACTTCCGACTTGAACGTTGCTTCGTTTGCCTCAATCAACTTGCTCATGATTTTCCTTTGTTCGTACTTCTTGTTTCAGCGTGTCGATGATTTCGACTGGTTCGCTATTCGGAAGCGGTTCCAGAATGCAGACCATTGAGAAAGGAGTTCCCCAAAAAGTTCCTCGGAACCCAATGAATGGCAGCGTGTTTTGTTTTTTGAATAAACTTGAAGCTCCGAAGTCTTCGAGTTGGATTCCCATCTCACTGATGAAAGTGTCAATGTGGAACTCGAAGGCAGACCAAGTGAGTGTGCCGTCGCCTTCGCCGCCGAAAACTTCTTGAACGACCGGAGCAGTTTCGATGAACCAACCAGTGTCGTCAGGCATTTCGTGCGCCGACCAATGAATGTGTTGGCACAGGGACTGATGCTTCCAGTTCCTTTCGACTGCCTCACGAAAGCCGCCTTCATCGAAGTCCATTTCATTTCTTTCACGAATAAATGAGTCCATCGTCGCCGACATAAAGGTCAACAGTGCCGTAGACGTGGCTGGCTTCGGTCAATCTTTTGCCGACTGCTTCGTCCCAATCGCCGTCCCAGAATCCTGCTCCATGACGATTCCTAGTGAGCCAGAAATCGTGTCCCGCTCGTTCGAGGTTGCCGCCGATGTCCTCACCATGATCTCGCTGAAACGCCTCGCAATCCTCTTGGACTTGAGCCATTGTTTCGGGAGCGATGTCTTCGATGCCGTAATTGTCATCAAGCGGTTCACCGCCTTGTTCATCGCTGTTGTCCGTTGATGACCACAGGGCAGTTTCGATGTAGGATTGCTTAAAAGCGTCCATCGGGCATTCCTTTGATTGGTGGCAACAACCGATGGGGTACAGATGGACTATTTGGCAACGTGGTTCTTCCACAGGGGAGGTCGGGGTGGTCGCTTCACGGTTTCGGTGTGAGGGAGCGAAGCTGTGTTCTTCCAGTGTTCATCGATTTGAGGTAAATCGGCTTGCGGGTAGAATACGGCTGACACGTAATTCGATCCTTAAGCCGTCCGTTCGCTTCCCGATCCAGAAAGGTTCGTGTCATGTCGGTGATCACAGATTTCAAAACGAAGCTCATGACTTCGTTTGAGCGAATCTATCTTGAAGACAATGAACGGTATTTTGGTCTTCGTCATGGTTGGGAAGTCGAACTGCGTTGCCCTGGGTGCGGGGAGGTCGCCCGTCCCGTTTTCAAAGGAATTGACGTCCTGGCACAGTGCAAGCCGGACCTCACAAATCTTAGTTTCCGAAATCCCGCAACGATTTTTGCCAAGGTCCATTGCCCAAAGTGTGATACCGATTTGAAAGAAGTCGCAGGCGAGAAACTGGGGGAAATATTTGAAGACGTCGCCCTACCGGCAAATAACAGAAAAGCAATTTGGGGAATTGCCCTACTGTGGATTCCATTAGCCGCTTTTGTTTTTTCGAATTTCAATAACCAAGTTTTTTGGAAAATGGACTTTGGCGATCTGAAGTGGTGGTCGGACAACTGGCTCAATCTGTTGGCGTTGGCGACTGTTGGTGCGTCAGCTTTCGGACTATTGTTCTACATTGACTCGTTGCGTCGCCGATGCGAATGTGGGAATCCGTCCTATAAGTTCATGGGTGAGTTGGGGCGGAGCTATGGTTTTCTCGGGCGGAACATGTGCTATCGATGTTCATCATGCGGGAAACTGCTTCGGCTTCGTGGTTGAAAACGACTGCAAAACACGCCGAAGAAAATGAGGCGAGTGATGCCAACCTTGCTTAATACTCTTCCGGCAGCAAGACGGTTGTAGCCTCACGGAGTCCTTTGTCATTTTCGGCTTCCGTGATGAACCATATTTTCGTCTTTTCGCCATCGTTCAGCAGATAGGCACTCAGCAACCGAGAGCCGTCCTTGAGCGATTCGTCATTCGCCCGTTTGTCGTCGTCACTGACAATTCCCCAATCACCCGCAAGATGACGTGCCAAAAATGTCCAGATGCTTTGGCCTGATTTATCCAGGGCTTCGAGCAGAGCAGGGGTCGCTACGAGACGGCCAGGTTTGAATAGAGTTGGGCTGTTTAATGCAATCATTTCTTTGTCCTGTTTGGAGTCGGTTGGTGCAGACTTCTTGGGTACAAACAGACTAAATCAGTGGGTCGAAACCGCATGATCAGCGAGTCGAGACAACTTCACGGCAACTTCGAGAAGGTAGTCCTGAAAATCCCGGCTATTGTCCGTGGCTCCATTCGTCGTGTAATGGGCAACTTCTTCCATCGCCACTTTGAGCAAACGGTCAGACAGGGCAAGACGACCACCCACGACGGAACCAGATCCACCCAAATCACGATGCATGTAGACCACGCCATCACGGTAATAGCCGTTCAGCATCACCCCACCATCAAGGATGCTGGTGAAACTACGAACGGGAGGCTTTTCTTTGCCATTTGTGAGTCCGATTTGTTCGATACGTTCCCACACGTAATCAACTGCGGCTTGAGCATCCGGGGTCGCCTCGGTGATTTCACGGCCTGACAATTCATCAATGGACAGGACGCTTGATGAAGTTTGAACCCCGTAACTGCTAGCAGCGCTCACGAGGTTTTCAGGAGCGACAACTGCCGTATATCCCTTTCGTCCTAGTTGATTCACAGAACCTTTTCCGGTCAACGCTCCATCTTCACCAATGACCATCGTGAACGCTTCTTGCCAGTTCTTTTGACGACGAACGATGGTCTCGGTTCCGTCGCTGTAATTGTCGAAACTAAATTCCCAAGCAGGATTGTCAGAGTTCAGCAATCGGTCGAACAGAATTGCCAAGGTTTTTGTGTCGGCATCGGCCAGGGCTTTTCCCGCACCGTGCTTCACGTCCCAATCGGATGCCTTACGGCTTTCATCAATCGTGAGGTCATTGAGGTTGTAATCAAACAATGACTCTGTATCGGACGATTCGAATTCACGAACCCGAACACCACGACGATAGATGACCGCTGCTTTTCGGTCGCCGAGATTTCGATTGGATTTGGGAAGAATGGCTTTGGTCAATAATTCTGGTTCGCTGAAATGAAGGAACCATTTTCCCAAGTTGTTGTAGAAGTCGAGAACGTCGGCAGTGAGTGGGATGAAGACTCTGGTGAAATCTCGTTTCGCACGCACTTGTGATTCATCCACGATTTCAATCTTCACTCCGCTCCAATCGCCGATTTCACGAATGCTTCGGTCGATGGCATTTGAAACGAATTCTCGAAGTGCCAATGCCGTTGCAGTCCAATCTTTCTCGCCGTAACTGAGAACGAATCCCAAATCTTCGGTGGAAGAGCGAGAAGCACCAGTCACGGGGTCAGTGCCGCCAAACTTCACGACCACACGCCCGAAGTCCTTGCTGGCAATTCCATCATTCACAGTTTGAGGACGAGTGCTGAATTCCATTTTCAGCGTCCCAGCAAACACAATGGGAGCCAGTTCATTTCTCAGCAGCACGGCTACTGAGTGTTTTGAACCTGAGCCGAATTGACCGATGACAGCACGGCTATCGCTGGTGTTTGCCATGCTGACGCCTAGAACCGTGAAACCTTCGACGGGAGCCTGACCAGGATTTTCAATTTTGAGGTAAGCCGACATTTCTGTACCCTTGAGAACATGAGACTTTTCGTTTCGTATTCGGCAGGGTACAGATGGGCTAATTCTCCCACAGGCTCGTTCATCAATGACGGGTTTGGACTTCGATCAGCAATCGCACTGTTCGTTTTGATTCGATGGGAACGACCCAATGGACGAGATGCCTGTAGAATCCGTGACGCCAGTTCGCTTTTCGGTAAGATGATGAACCCAAACGTAATGGCGTCAATGGCGAACCTTGTGCATCAGTCGAGAATCTGAGTGACATTCCGTTTCCAGGGTACAATGATTGTGGGCGGCTCCCCGTTCCCTACTCGTCATCGCACCAATTCCTCGAAGTATTCAGCAATATGACGGGGTAGGGTGATTTCATCGCCGATGTGGTCCATGAGCCAGTCCAAGGTATCTTGGATGAATTCTTCTTCGTCCGTGACAGCAGGGGCTTGCCAGCCAGACAGTGAAGCGGCTTGTGAACAGGTACATGTGATGAGAACACGCATAATGTACATTGAGCAAAAGACGGGCGATTACGCTCAAGCGTTCATTGGCCGTGTCACTTTCTCGAAGGGTGGTAAAACCATTTACTATCGTGACAAGGCGTTCAAGTCCGTGGGGGATGGTAATTATGGGAACTACCACGGCTACGACAAAGAGGAATACATTGCCAATCAAAACATTAAAGATGCGAAGCCTCTGGCATACGAAGTCTATTGGATTTCTGGGCCAAAGAAAGACGGCAGCGACCGTCTCTTCGGTCGCACTCCCGTAATTCAGATTGATGAAGATGTGCGTGAAGAGTATTGGACAACAATTCGTGGTTTGCCTGAGTTCATCAACAAGGACTCATTCTGACCGAGATTCCTAAATTCCGCAGACAAGACGAAAGCCAGAGAAGGATGGTTCACCCACCTGATCTATTTCTCATGTGGTTGCCAGTTAAAGTAGAGTCGTGGCGAGTGTTGGAATTCCAGACTGCCCTTCATGTCATCAGACTTGCGGGTGACGACAATGAATGGGGCCATGAAGCCAATGGGTTGGAACTCAGCCGACATTTCAACGGTGGTCCAGACTTGTCCGTAAGCGGCTTCAAGGGCTTCACGGCTATCCTGTTCGAGATTGATTTCAGCGACTCGTTCACGACGAATAGATTCGGTTGCGTCATTCATTTCGTTACCCTTGAGACATTGAGACAGGTCATTTTCTCAGTAGGGTACAATGAATTTAGGTGGTAGCTTTTTGCCGAGGATCAGAGCTTGATGTCTTTACGCTGGTTCCCGATACTTCGGTCAGCAATCGCACTGTTCGTTTTGATTCGATGGGAACGGCCCGATGAATGAGATACTCATTGAACCGCTGACGCCAGTTGGTTTCTTGGTAAGATGATGAACCCAAAGGGTAATGGCGTCGATGGCGGAACCTTGGTGCATCAGTCGAGAATCTGAGTGCCATTCCGTTTCCAGCGCAATGAGGTCGTCGTCGAGTTTGGCGGTATTTTCCTCTTCGTGATTTCGTCAGGTAAAGCTGAATGCTGTCAGAAAAACTACGTGCACACCGAATCATTTCCATCGGAGTCTACCTACCGATTGTCACGGCAATTGTCGGGATTGTGTTGGACTTAACTGGTGTGACTAGAAAGTTCATCGAATACTCGGGAATCTGGTTTGGAGACATCGAGGAATTTGAACTGCATGTCTTCATCGGTTCAATTGGTGCAGGAGCTTGTATTGCCATAGCGGGTGGACTTCTTCTCGCTATATCACGCTGGAAACCTCGAAAGTCGCCATACCTTGGGCGCATCGTTGTTGCGTTGGTTCTCATCCCAGTCGTTCAAGTAGTGTTTGTTTGGCTGTCCGTCGTGTTGCCGTATCAGCGGGAAAGGCAAATTGCAGCGAGGGTCGAAGTCCTCGGTGGGAAAGTACAGGTTGAATACCGTGGACCGGTCTGGATTTCACAATCGCTCCAAGGCAGATTGCCGTTTTTTGACCGTATTACTGATATCCAGGTCCACGACGGAGATGCGGCACTTTCAGACCTGCTTTCGGAATTGGGTACGCTACACAAACTCGAATCTCTCGAACTTAGCGGAACACAAATTACCGATGTCGGACTGGAGCACCTGAAAGGGCTGACGAATCTCAAACGACTGTTTCTCTACAGAACACAAGTCACCGACGCTGGACTAGACCGTTTGAAGGGTCTGACCAGCCTGGAAGTGCTTTACCTCATCGACACCCTGATTTCCGATTCAGGTTTGGAGCATCTGAAGGGAATGACAAACTTAAAACAGCTTATGCTAGGTGATACGCAAGTCACCGACACAGGCTTGGAGCACCTGAAAGGGCTGACCAGTCTTGTATTTCTTGATCTCGACAACACGGAAGTCACCGACGCCGGTATCGAACATCTCAAGAATACGACTGCCCTTCACCGGCTTAGACTCGGCAAAACGCAAGTCACCGATGCCGGACTGGAGCATCTCAAGGAACTGCCCGGACTTTCATGGCTTGAACTCAGTAGCACGGAAGTCACTGACGGCGGATTGTCACATCTAAGTGCACTGACCAGCCTTGGTATTCTCGACCTCGCTGGCACGCAAGTGACGGATTTTGGACTTGAACATTTCAAGGGACTGAAGAGCCTCACTCGCCTCTACCTCAGCAACACAACAACCACGGCAGAAGGCAGAGAAAAGCTTCGGAAGGCGTTACCAAGTTGTCAGGTCGAACCGAACCCATGACAACCAGTTCACTTCCTCACTTCCCGAAACAATGCGGTCTTCTTTCGGATGGTTTTTTTGCCAATTGACCGATTGAACATCATTCCGCAATTCTTGCATCTCAAGTGTTCCCTGTTGCCGAGAACGCCGAGTCTTTCGAGATGACCGCCACACAATTTGCACGCCATGATTTCTACTCCTGTTCCTCGAAACCAAGCGTCTCGAACGCTGCCCTCAATGCGGTTTCCTTGGGATAGCCACCCTGATCGTCCCTGTTCTCGATTTGTGATGAATCGTTGTCTGAGAGCCATGAATAGGCATCGCACTCCCAACCTTCCGACAGAATGAATTCATTCTTCAACCGCCATGCTGCGTCTTTGATGTTTTCCAGCGTGGCTTCGTATTGCCTGCTACCTCTGCTGCCACTTCAACATCCAGTGTGGCGAGCATTTTCTTGTCCCTGGCTAATCGGTGAAATGGTACCGATCAGGCAGGGTACAATGGTTTTATCGGAGACTACGAATCTCCCTCTTAACGAACATCTCACCGAACAACGGGCGACCACGCTGATCGTAGAAACTGCATCCGTGAAATATTGGGATTTCGACAGTACCCTTCTTCAAACGCCTAACCTGTTAGAGTGGACCCATTGTCCAATCTGTGGAATGAGCACAATTGTTCACTCGAAACCAAGGAGAATCACAAATGCTGATGACAAGCAGACTATTTTCAGCACTGCTTTTTTGCACATTTGCCGGGCCTGCCGTGGCGAACGGACTGGAGTTGGCACCAGTTAAAGATGATAGGCCCCCAGCCGTCAATCCGAATGAAGCAATGGCGAAGGCTTTAATTTCGGCCTCAGATGCGTTCACTTCAGCCTCCCAAGCATTTAAGGCAGTTTCTACCAAAGACGGCCGTGGCCTCTCATTAAAAGATGCGCTCGTCCTGCTTTTTGGAACTACTGGCCTGGCGACTGGCATTGGCGGAAGCATTTGGAGGCAATGGAGAGCAAAGAGAGATTTACAGACGCAAAAGCTAGACGAGTTCGTGAAAGAGCTTCGCCATCCAGACTTACTTGAAATAATATACTTTGTTGAAAATCCTACGATTACTCCTACGATAAACGGAGAACGGCTCCGAGGTCTTCCAGCGATTCTCGAATCAATGCTCGATGATATTGATGCTGGCAGACTACTTGCACAGGAAGTGAAGAAGCGATGGAACGAACTTTTTATCAGGTGCGCAGAACACAGATTCACATGGAAAGACGAAAGTAAAGAAAAACGGGATAAATACTGGAAGAAGTTTTTCGACTTTGCAAAAAACATTAAGAGTGACATTTGTGTACCGTCGCATGAAGTCATCGCACCTACCCAATGAAGTAAACAAACGGAATTTATGATGCTCGTGATTATTCTCAATCTTCTTGCTGGATCTCTCCAAAATACTCCACAACATCCTTCGGTGCCTCAATGTCCTCATTGATGTGGTCCATGAGCCATTCCAAGGTATTTTGGATGATCTCTTCTTCGTCCGTGACACTATCGGGGGGCTTGCCAGCCAAAAAGCAAAGCGACTTCGAGATGGTCTTCATATCGTTGAACGAGGGGGAATGAATTGCCGTTTGCATCGGCAAGAACCCAATGGCCGAGGTCGTCTGGACCCATTAAGGTGACGAGCATGGTGTGTCTCGAATGAGAATCTCGTGATGAGTGCCAGGGTACAAAGTTTTTGAAGGGCGGTTGGGGGACGAGTCGTTTTGAATCAGGACGGCTCTTCGTTGTTCCTGCAATTCAGCAATACACTCTGATTCAACGACCTGACGAACAGCGAATTGAAATTGCCTTCGGTGATGTCGAGAAGAGGCACGGTGACTTACGACTTGTCGAGCAGTAGAATTATCGCCGTCGCAGACAATTGAAACATTCCGCAATGTCATCAATGGATGTCGAGAAAAATGGACACAACTGAAGTGACGCCTCGCAAACCATCAAAGATGCGGCGTTTTCTGCGTTCGTATTTCGGAAGGGCAGTCATTGGATTGATTCTGATTTTTGCCATCAGTTCGTGGCATTTGTGGCAGGCGTTTGCCGAATACCAAAAAGAAGAGCGTATCGCAGAGAAGATCTGGAATGCAGGCGGCGGTGTCGGTCGTAGAGGACTCATTCCAGCATACCGTCGCATCATCTCAGTCCACTTGAGGGATTGTAAAAAGCCGAACGGGCTGCCTGAAAATGTCAACGAGTTGCGTCACCTTCAAGAACTGAACCTTACCAATTACCTGGTCACCGATGCTGATCTCGAACATTTACGGGGGCTCAACCAACTTGAAGATCTTTGGCTTCGTGGGACGCAGATTTCAGATTCTGGATTGGAAAATCTGAGAGGACTGACCAAGTTGCGTCGTCTCGACCTTTCTTACACACAGATTTCAGATGCCGGACTTGAACATCTCAAGGGGATGAACATCAGCGAACTCTGCCTTGGGGAGACGGCAGCGATGGAAGATGTCCTTGGGGCAGTGTCGGAAGCTGCACTCGAACACCTGAAGGGTATGACGAATTTGAAGCGACTTATTTTTTTTAACACTCCGACTAACCGAGCGGAACTTCAAAAAGCCCTCCCCAACTGCAAAATCAGTCCATAACGCCAAGGAAGTTTTGCGATTCAATTCCCTTCCGGCGAACTTTCAACACCCTACTTCCCCGCCAACTTCACTCGAACAATTGCCTTGATGGAATAAACGGGAATGTGAATCAGATTTACTCCCGCAATGTCTTCAACGAGCAAATGATCGGGTTCAATCGCTTTGACCGTGTATCCTTGAGCGTCGGGGACTCCTTCAAATAGGCTGATTTCGTATCTGGCAGCGACTTCCTTCAAGCTCACCTTTTGGTCCATCTTGAGAACATCGAGAATGGTGGAACGCTTTTCGGCTGGTACCTGCGCCATCACTGAATACGTCAGGCCCAACAGCAGAAGGATAATTGGGATGTGCTTCATGATTTTGTCCTTGGTCGTGATTGCGAGCGTGCTCGTTTCAAGCAGGGTACAATGATGTTAAGTGAATCGAGGTGAGCCGCCGTGAACATCACGATTTGCATTTCCGAATCGCAGTAAGTCATTAACAAACGTCTGGATTCATTCGGAATTCGACCGTAGTATCACCGTTTAGGCTTTCCCAAGGCGATGAGAATTCGACGGGTTTGAAGAGTCCTTTGATGAAACAAGAATTGAGTCTGTTGGGAGTGGGCAAAATGAGAATGTGTCTTCGGGGCTTGATGCTGGTGATGGGTTCAGTTGCTTTGGCTGATGAAGCCGACAAATCACTGGTCGAAGTTTCAGCATCCGACTCAACAACGTGGCGACTTTGTTTGCAAGACCCATCTGAATGGAAAATGCCGGGCAGACTCTCTGAAGCAAAACGAGCCTCTTGGATTGCGACTCAACAAGAGGCAATCAAAGCGCAAGTCAAAATCGAAGCTGAAGCAGCGAAGCATCCGACCCGAGAATTACAACTCAAGTCGGGGTCCGTTCCGAAGGACATCGAAGAGAAGATGATGGTAATGAAATACCAGAAGCAAAAGACTGATGACCGAAGCGAAGTTTTGAAGCTTCGGATGCAAGAGTCAAAGGACAAACTCAAAAAGAAAATGGACGAACTCGACATCATACAAGAAAGACTTAAAGCCAAAATACGTCAAATGCAACCGCCGCCACAGCAGGCATAACGGGGAAGCCTGAACCCATTGAGCCGTTGTTCATGTCCGCACTCAAAACGGCAAATAACTCGAACTCGAATCACTCGGTCGGGCATGAAGATATTTTCCCGTAGTCGCAATCGATGAATGACCGAGTGTCGCCTGCACGAGATGAATCGGTGCGCCGTGGTCGAGAGCGTGGCTTGCATGAGCGTGACGCATCCAGTGGCACGAAACTTTCTTTTCAATGCCTGCTCGTTCTGATGCTTTTCGAACGATTCGCCAAACTTGGGACTCGTCCAAATGACCGCCTTTACGACTTCGAAAAACTGGGTCAGTGTCTTTGGCTTCTTTCCGCAATGATTGAACAGCATTCCAAACGTATTCTGGCATCAAAACTGTTCGAGTTTTCCCGCCCTTGCCGAAGACGGTGATTTGTCCAGCCTTGTCCCGATCAATGAGGTCGGACCATTTGAGCGAACAAACTTCCGAGACACGAAATCCGCCTGAGTACAACGTCAAAAGAATCGCCTTGTTCCTTGGCATGGCAACCAATGCAATCATCCGTAGTACGTCAGGCTCGTCGAGAATTCGTTCAGCCAGCGTGTCTCGCAGCGCAGGAAGTCGAAGTGGTCGGGCAACGTCAAATTGCAAATATCCAAGTCGGTGCCCGAATGCAAAAAGACTCTTCACTGCCGACATCGTTCGATGAACCGAAGACAGCTTGAGTCCCGAATTCGCAAGTTGTTCCGAATAACTTTGAAGCTCACCGAGCGTTATTTGATGGAGCGGTTTCCGAATCGTTTCGAGGAATCGGTCGGCATCAGTCCGATACGCTCGTTGTGTATGTCGGCTTCGACCGTGCAGCCAAAGTTCAATCAATTGCTTATCTGATTCGGCTTGTGGAGGGATGACAATGGTAGTTGATGCCACTGGAACGATTTCATTTTTTGGGTCTTCGGGCGAATGCAAGATAATGCTCCTTCTCGTGCTTAATTTCGGACATCAACCGAACACAATGCCGTAGGTTTTCAACCAGGTGTCATTCAGTTTTCTTGCGGCTATCGGACGATTTTCTTGCTGCTTTCGTTCATGATTCGACGACATTCGGTCAGTCATGGGCGTTTTCCGCACAGACGCCGAACAGTCATCAACACAAATCACACAACTCCCGAACGCTTCAGGTGCCGAAAAACGGTCCTCAACACATTGGCTTCGTCCTGACCACCAGTCCCACTGGGAAAAGTGATCGCCAAAGCCGATTCAATTTGGTCCGTGGTGATCGCCGTGAGACCGAGGTTCCTTAATCCATCCATCAAGGACGAATGATTGCCTTTGGGTTTCCTGATGGGGGATTTTGTGGTGGACTGCTGCCGCTCGTAAAAGATCACGTATTCACCTTTAACCGAGATTCCGCTTTCCCTGGCTCTCAAGTTGTCCTCGACCATCGAGGCTGTGAGGTACGGTCGATTGTTCGAGGTCAAGTAAAGGGGAGCATGGAAGGTTCCCTTTTTGACGTGCCAGTAATACTGACTTCGGCTCATCCCCAATTGCTTGCAATGGCTGGATACCGAGACAGCTTTCATCGAGTTTTCGGTCTTCATCTGGGCAGTCATCATTCACCTTTCAGACTGAAATCGGACAATATGCAACAGGTTCATTGAGCGGTTGTGGTCAAGTGTTCGATGCCTTTTGCCGTCAACATCCGACCCTTTTCGGATTTGGCAATCAGGCCGAGCCTTAGAAAGTCAGCCTCGAACATTTCTATTGATTGACGAGGAAGACCGAGTTTCGTGGCAATTACGTTGAGCCTGACAGCTTTTTCTTCCGAACGAAGAATGTTCAGATATTTCCGCTCGATGGCATCCAGACCAAGTGGGTCGATTTGTTCGACCTCGCACATCTTTTGAACATGAACTGCTGTGATGTTGTCGGTTCCTTCCGATGATGCCTGACGCTTCGCTGACTCAAGCAACCGTATGGCTAACCTCGGTGTCCCACGACTCTTCGTTGAGAGTTGTCGAATCGCAACATCCTCAATCGTCCAACCAAGACGTTTGGCTCGTTGTTGAATCAAGAGGAACGTTTCTTCGTCCGAGTAGTGGGTGAGTCTCAACTGAATACGAAACCGCTCACGCATGGAGCGAGTGAGAAGATATTCGTCGGTAGTCGCACCAACGAGAGTGAAGGGTGGCAACGTGACAACGTGTTTTTTACCGAGGAACAGTTTCCGCTCTTCCAGCGCCCGATAAAGCGTGACCTGGGCAGCAGGGAGCAACTCGTGAATTTCATCAACGAAAAGGATGTCGCCCGGTTCAAGCATCATCAGCGATCCGTGAATGTGTTCGGGTGTTTTCAAGTTCTGTGCCAACTCAACGTGCATGTTGCAGGCAATTTCTTTGGCAACGATTTCGCTGAGAAGTGTTTTTCCAGTTCCTGCTGGGCCGGTGATGAGCAGGTGGGGAAACGCCTGTTCTTGTGTCGCTTTCGATCTGTCGTGAAAATACGCATCTATCGCAGTCCTCAACACTGCTACTGCCGTCTTTTGTCCGATGACATGGTTCAGCGTCGGGACAACTTGGCTGTTCGTATCCGGCTCCATCGTGAAACTTTCAATCTGGGGATTTCTGCTGATTCATGTCCAGTAGGGTACAGATGGACTAACTGTTTGTTTCTGGTTCATCGTGATGCCTTTCAGGAAAAGGTCGCCAAATTGCTGGCTTCCTTTTCAAAGTGGACCAAATCGGCTGACGACTTCGTTGACTTCAAACAACAGTCAGGCCGAGTCGTTGAATCCAGCGTCGTGCTTTCTCAACGTTCTCGAAGGAAGCGTGCAGTTCTCCATCACGAAGAAGATCCACAGTCAACACTCGACCATCGCCAAGATCGACTGTTTGGACCTTGTTTCGAATCTGGATTTCCCCGTGATGGTACTTCGGATGCTGATACAGGATTCGACCGCCGCCGCTTTCACGAACCCGAACGATGCAATGGTCGAGAATGGCACCACCGCCCATACTTCGCTTGTTGGCAATCATCAACGGGACTTTGACTGGTCCCATCGAACGACCGATGTAGCCGTGGCTATCGAATTCTTCGAGCCAGTCTCTACCGGTATTGGTGTCTCCGAGGCTGATATGAAGTCTGGTTCGGTTCAGACGTGCCTTTTCCAAAACACGGACAACTTCATCAGGGGTTCTGCCATCGTAAAACGTGCCGTTGATGACTTTGTATTCAATCATGATCGGGTTCCTCCGACCATTGGGGTACAGATGGACTAATTCACCGCCACAGCCCCGACTTCCTCAACTTCTTCCTTCTCTCGGCTGAACGACAAAACGTAATCGACCGCCGCTGACGCTGCCGACGACGCAGAAAAGATTGCCGTGGGGTCTCGTTCCAATACCTTTAACCAACTGCCGAGGTAGGCCGTGACGTTGCTCAAATCGTCGGATTGAGGCACACCGAGTTCAGCCGACAAGAACGCTGAACCCAATTCCGCCACGAGTTCTTCAAGGGCATACGCTTCATTTCCAAACCGGGCAAATCTGTCCAAACGATTGAGACGCTTTTCGTTCCCCGTCCAATGGGTGATTTCGTGAGCGAGGACGTTGTAGAACTCATGGGACTTCGCAAACGCCTCTTTCTGTGGCATCTGGATGTAGTCTTCGCTGGGTGAATAAAACGCTCTGTCACCGCCAAAACGAATGTCCGCACCAGTCGCTGAAAAGATTTCCTCGGCAGGGGGAAAGTCTTCAAAGGTCATCTCGGATTCGGTTTGGGGGACATCCCGATACTTCTTCAAATCGCCGTCTACCTGTGAAATGTGGAAGACAGTGAAAGTCGTCAGGAAAGAGAAGGATGTGATTTCCTCGTCTCCGTCGTCGTTGATTTCGGCTTTTCTGACGGGCTTGTAGAGGATGATGGTGCTTCCCTTTTCACCACGACGAACTTGACCGCCAACGCTTTTCCACTGGTTGTACGTTGCCCACCATTTTGAATCGTGACCAGCCAGAGAGAGTAGGAGCAGATTGATGCCTCGATAGCGTCTTCCTGTGGCCGCATTCGTGGGAAATCCTGATTGATTACCGTCTGACCAGGGCTTTCGCCAAAATGGGACGGCACCGGACTTCAAGGCTTCAACAATTCTCGTTGTGACAGACTGACGGATTTCTGATTGGGATTTCATGTTCGGCTCCATTGAGTGGGTGTCCGAACATTTGGGGTACAGATGGGCTAAACGGGATGAGGGGCTTCGAGCGTCGGAAACTACCGACAGAGGGTTGGCAGTGAGTCAGAGTTCAACCGATTGACCGAAACTGATTGAAAGTTGCCCAATACGAAACTGGCCAATGATTCTTGGCTTCAGCCAGAACGGTCAGGATGACATTCACACCGGAATACGGTCATTTGGTAACGAAATTGGTTGCGGTTCGAGGACCATCAACAGTTGCCCAACATTTTCGCCAAGGGATTCGTCCTTCGTTGAGTGAATTGACGATGCTGGTGGTGATGGACTGGCGGATTTCTGATTGAGTCTGCATTGCGTGTTCCTTTGAAGGTTGTCACGCACTTGCAGGGTACAATGATTTTAAAAGGGGATGAGGATGGCGGCCAGACGAGGCTGTTGAAATCCGCTATTCAAAATTCGTATCCATCCTTGCTCACTATTTTCGTATTTGTCAGCGATTCCTTAAGTCGTCTCGCCCCGGCCTCGGTCGTTTTCGTATCCCGAAGGTCGAGCCTCGCCAGGTCCTTGAGATGGCTGAGTTCTTTCAAGCCGTCATCGGCGATTTGAGTGCTCGCCAGAGACAGGCTAAGGAGATTCGTCATCACAGCGAGGTCTTTCAATCCACTATTGGTGATTTTAGTATTGTAAAGAACGAGTATCTTCAGGTTTTTGAGTTTGGTCAGCTCTTTTAAGCCGTCGTCCGTGACATTAGTGTCGAGCAGATTCAGGCTTGTGAGGCTCGTGATTTTGCTGATGTCCGTTAATCCAATGTCAGTTATCTTGGTACGGAAGAGAGACAGGGTGGTCAAGTGATCGAGACCAACGAGTTCCTTTAAGCCTGCATCAGTAACTGAGGTCCCACCCAGGTGGAGGGCGGTCAAGTTCTTCAGTCCCTTGAGTTCCCTCAAACCGGAATCCGTAATTCGGTTTCCGACTAAATTGAGCCTCGTCAGGTTTTCGAGTGCGACTAGCTCTTTCATGCCAATATCTGTGATCTGGGCACCCCACAGGTTAAGTGTGGTCAGGTTTTTCAACCCCTGAAGCTCCTTCAGTCCCTCGTCCGTTATCGGGGTGTTGGTCAGGTCGAGCGTCGTCAGGCTCGCAAACGAATTCAGCACATGCAAATACTTGTAATTGAACCTGTCCTTCTCACTGGGGTTGTTCTTGCCAAAATTGACGCCAATCACCGGACGCCCTGGCAACGTCTCATCTCTCGTCACCTTGCCGCCCAGCAGCTCAATCTTCTCAATCGCTTTTGATTCGTCGAGATTGTCTTCAGCAACGACCTGCGAAGCAGCCAAAACGACAACAGCAATCAACGCAGATTGAAAACGCATCGTTGAGCCTGTCATGAGAGGTTTTGGAATAGGCAACTCGGAAGGCGACATCTCATCGTTCAATCTTCAGGTTCGGAAGAGCTTCCTGGAGTTCCTTCACGCCTGTATCGGTGATCTTTGTTTCGGAGATGCGTATCTCCTCCAAAGTTTCTAGTCCCGAAAGTTCCTTCAGGCCGACATCTGTGGCCACTGTGTTGTTCATCCAAAGAACAGTCAAGTGCTTTAGGTGACTCAGTTCCTTCAGTCCGACATCAGTGACCTTTGTATACTCAATGTAAAGTTGGCTCAGTTGAGTCAGTTCGCCAATGTCCTTCAACCCAACGTCTGTGATTGCCGTTGCTCCAAGGAGGAGGCAAGTCAAGTTTTTCAGTTTTCTGAGTTCCTTCAAACCGGCGTCCGTAATTCCAGTATGCCGGAGATCGAGTTCGGTGAGACTCTCAAGTTCGCAAGTCACCTTCAGATCTGCATCCGTGATCTTGCAGAAATCGAGATTCAGAGACTTCAGATCTTTCAACTTCTTGAGATATCTCAAGCCGAGAGTTGAAATCCGACAATCCTGAAGACTGAGCTGGGTCAGGGTATTGATTTCACTGATTTCCTTCATGCCTGCATCTGTGATCTTAGTATTATCCAGACGGAGGCCATTCAAATTCTTCAGCCCCCGCAACTTCTTCAAGCCATCATTTGTTATTTCCGTCTCGGAAAGACTGAGGAAGATCAGGCTCGGAAACGAGTCCAGCACACAGATGTGTTCGTCATTGAACTTGGTGACATCTTTATTTCTCGCAGGGAGTAAATCGACGCTGATTACCGGACGACCCGGCAATTTGTTATCTCTCCTGACGATACCGCCCAGCAGTTCAATCTTTTCAATTGCTTGGGACTCGTCGAGATTGTCGTCTGCAATGATCATCGAAGCAGCCAAAACAAATGGAATCAGCAACAAGTGCAAACGCATCATTTAGCCCTCATCCGAAGTTCACGAATCGGCATTGGAAGAGATTTGATTGACGCCCTAAAGACAGTGTGTCATCGTATCGGCGAGCGAATCTGACACGCAAGACCGTTAAGGTTGTTGGGTGGGTGAGCCGTTGGGGGAGTCATGAGAGAATTCTTTCGAGGATGGCGAAGGAAGATCGGCGTGGTGACGCTGATGATGGCGTGCATCTTCATGGGCGGGTGGTGCAGATCAACCATGTTTCATGACATTTGTTGTGTTCGTGCCAACCGGACTTCCTTTGTCGAGCTTCACTCTCTTAGGCATTCGTTCGTCTGCCAACTCAATTACGATAGCTCAGATGGACCGGATCTCGCCGAAGTGAGAAGCTTCACGATGGCCGAATCTGATTTCGATCCGTTTCAATACTATGGCGAGTTCTTCAGCGATCACTGCTGGCAACAACACGGTTTCGGAATCTGCCGTTTACCGCTCGGAATTATACCCAAAGGGTCTTTTGACGCTATTTCCATCCCCTACTGGTCCATCACGATTCCCATGACCCTCATCTCATTTTCGCTTTTGCTTTCCAAGCCCCGCAAATCGACCCAGAAGAAAATCACTGAACCCGTCACCGTCGAAGGGAAATGAATCATGGGATACTTCAAACCGTGGCGACGGAAAATCGGCGTCGTGACGCTCGTGATGGCAGTAGTTCTTGCAATCGGATGGATCAGATCGATCTCTCTTGCAGACTATGGAGGATGCGGCGGAGAAGTGGTGCCTGGCGAGTTTCACGACATTATTGTGACCGGATCGGTTCGGCAGACGTTGTTTTTCCATATCATTGATAGACGGAAGTTTCCGCCATTGTCTGAGATGAAGTTCTACTGGACTTCGGAGAAAATATCAGACACCTCTCCTCACGTCGGGAATATGTCCGACTTTGCAAATCCCGGCCAAAAGGTATGGGGCTTGTTCGGTTTCGCATTTGGCAGTCCTCTTGGTTCGGATGAATTGCATTTTAGTGAAGTCGAACTGCCGTATTGGATGGTGACAATCCTGCTTAGCCTGCTCTCGGCATTTTTGCTCCTTTCAAAACCCCGCAAATCGAACCAGAAGAAAATCACTGAACCCATCCCCAGCGAAGGAAAGTGAATCATGGGCGATTATTTCCACGGATGGCGAAGGAAGGTGGGAATCGTCACGCTGTTGATGGCGTTGGTATTCATGGCGGGATGGGTGAGGAGCTTTAGTGCAGATGATTTAATCTGTTTTAAGCAGCATCAGTTCAATTCGGTTTGTGGCGGTCTGGTTTGGGAACGACCTGCACAACAACCGTCTATGCAATTCAGCCATTTTGTTTTTTCATCGAGGGATTTGAGGAATCCCAACCACATTGTTGGCCCATTTGAAAGTTCCACGCCAGACGATAAATGGCGAAGGCAATTTGCGGGTTTTGTCGTCGCTGAATATCGAGTAGCCGTCACATCTGCAAATAAAACCACTTCGATTGAAGCCAACAGATTTTACCGAGTCCCCTACTGGTCCATCGTCATCCCAATGACTCTGCTCTCCACCTTTTTGCTTCTCACCAAGCCCCGCCAATCGAATCAAAAGAAAACCGTTGAACTCATCCCAGAAAAGGTGGCGTGAGTCATGGGCGGCTATTTCAAACCGTGGCGAAGAAAACTTGGCGTTGTGACGCTGGTGATGGCGTGTGTGTTTGCGGTGGGGTGGGTGAGAAGTTTTCGTATCTGCGACAACATCGGGATTTCAAATGGCGACCGGTCCTATCACCAATTATTTTCGTGTCCCAATTGGTTTGGATGGGTCATGGTTCCTTGTACGAAAGGGACTATTCCGAACTGGTACCAAACGAGTGTCCACGGGTGGCACACGTCGAACCTAGACCACCGAATGCGAGAAGAATCCCCTTATTCGATGGTTCACCTTCACATGGAAGCGAAGGGAAGAGGCTACAATTGGAGATATTCGGACGTTTCGAATCCTCATTTCATCGTTCCCTATCCATCCGTCGTCATCACGCTGACCCTCATCTCATTTTGGTTGCTCCTCTCCAAGCCAAAAACATCGACGACGAAGAAAATCCCCTAACCCAATCTAACCGAGGGAACGTGAATCATGTGGACATTTTTCAGACCGTGGAGAAGAAAAGTTGGCATTGTGACAGTCGTGGTTGCGTGTTTGTTCATGGGCGGTTGGCTGCGAAGCGATGTGATCCGTGACAAGATTGCTTTCTGCCCTTCATACTTTTGGCCGCAACTCCCTTGGTATGGTGAAATTGTCTCGTTACAAGGCAGTTTGGGTTGGCACAGATACGAAATGGACTCGGACTGCGGTGGAATTGGAACGAACTCTTTAGTGAAGTTAACTTCATTTAATGCCAAGAATTATTTTGCTTGCTCCCCAAAGATTGAAGACACTCTTGTTTGGCACTCCCGATGGGCAGGTTTTGGTTATGGTGCGGGCAAGACGCATTTGAGGGGGATGTCGGCTCAAGTGTGGACCATTCCCTACTGGTCGATTGTCACCCCCTTGACCCTCATTTCACTTTGGCTTTTGCTTTCCAAGCCCCGGATATCGACTCAAAAGAAAATCCCTGAACCCATTCCCACCGATGGAAAGTGAATCATGGGCGAGTTCTTTCGGGGATGGCGAAGGAAGGCCGGAATCGTGACGTTGCTGATGGCCTTGGTGTTTGTGGGCGGGTGGGTGAGGAGCGTCGGTACTTTTGACGAAATCGACTTCCAAAGCGGTGAACGGCAAATGACCAATCTCATTTCGTCACGAGACGGCCTGTCATGGTTGAAGCTCTACTACGCCGAAGGTCAACGAATGGACGACCGCACTCAAAGGTTTACCGAACAAACCAGATGGGTTTCGGAAAGTGGTCAGGTCGTCAATTCTCAACTCTCCTTCGACGTTTCGAAGGACTTTGCACACGCCAAAAGGCATTTACAGTGGTGCGGATTTCATTTCGCTGAAAGTGAAGGCAATGTTGCCGCCCGCCGCATTCAATTCGCAGTCTGGACTGTCCCCTACTGGTCCATCACAGTCCCCTTGACCCTCATTTCACTTTGGCTATTGCTTTCCAAGCCCCGCAAATCGACTCAAAAGAAAACCATTGAATCCATTCCCGAAAAGGTGGTGTGAATCATGGGCTACTTCAAACCATTGCGTCGAAAAATCGGCATCGTGACGCTGTTGCTGGCGTGCGTGTTCATGGGAGGCTGGGTGAGGAGCTCGTTTTTCATTGAGGGTGTCTATTTTCCCCTCGAAATGAAACGGTCAGCATCGTTGGAGTCGTATGCCTCTTCAATCATTTGGATGTCGCAACACGGTAGTGATTCGGGTCCATATCCCGAATTCCATTCCCGAAGGATCTCTGATATCGATGACCGGGTATTCGAAAATCCGCTGTTTCAGTGGCGCTGGCAGTTGTGCGGTTTTGGATTTGGCAACACCGTTGATGGTCCAAAACAAGTCGGCAATCAAATTGTTATAGTCCCACAGATTACATTGGCAGTCATCCCCTACTGGTCCATCAACATCCCGCTGAGCCTCACCTCTCTTTGGCTTTTGCTTTCGAAGCCCTGTAAATCGATTCAGAAGAAAATCAATGAAGCCACGAATGCCGAAGGAACGTGAATCATGGGCGAGTTTTTTCGAGGGTGGAAAAGAAAAATTGGTTTGTTGACGCTGGTGATGGCGTTGGTGTTCATGGCTGGGTGGGTACGGAGTTTGTCGATTCTGGATCAGTTCAACATCCCCTGTATGTCTACATCATACGGGGTCTTTTCGATTTTCGACAGAATGGCATTCACCACATTACCGGACATTCCCATCGGACAGGGAGTTAACTATCCCGTGTGGTTTACAGATCCGAACCCGCCAGCGAATATCGAAGATTTTTATTCGTTTAAATGGCAAATCTGCGGATTCGGTGTTGCTGAGCCAACCATGTCATCGGACCTGGTTAAGATTGAATTGATAATCGTCCCCTACTGGTCCATCGTCATCCCAATGACCCTGTTTTCAGCCTTTCTGCTTCTTTCGAAGACCCACAAAACGACCCAGGATAAACTTTCTCAACCTGCTACCGAAAAAGTTGGGTAAATCATGGGTGAGTATTTCAAACCGAGGCGACGAAAATTCGGGGTGATCACGCTGTTGATGGCGTGTGTACTCATGGTCGGGTGGGTCAGGAGCAATTTCTTTAAAGATGAATTGTGGTTCAGCAAAGACCCCTCACCCAATCAAGTGTTTGTCCAAAGCTGTACCGGGGGGGTGAGATTCTTTTATGGCAGTGCCAACGGTGAAATAACCCGTGGGGGGTATTGGTGGATATCGAGGCGTTGCGGGGCGGGGGATCTTAACTTTGCCGGATTCGGTGTTCCGTTCGTTTTCGATAGGCGATGGCAATATTGGGGATTTGATTTCGGCAAAGGTCACGAGATTCAACAACCGCCGACCGAATACATTTTGCAGTTTATGTTCATCCCTTATTGGTCTATCGTCCTGCCGCTCACGCTTCTTTCCGCTTTTTTGCTTCTCTCGAAGCCCCGCAAATCGACCCCGAAGAAAATCACTGAACCCAGTCCAGCCGAAGGAAAGTGAATCATGGGCGAGTTCTTCAGAGGGTGGAGAAGGAAAGTCGGCGTTGTGACGCTGGCGATGGCTTTGGTATTCATGGTCGGGTGGGTGAGAGGTCACTACATCGACGATATCTTCTGCGGTGGCTCTGGCAATGGGCGTTCGTACTACGAGTTCATTTTCTCTAGGGAAGGGGTAACGTGGTATTGGAATGCATCGGATGACATGGACGGTGGATTCGGTTGGACTCCGGGGTGGGGATTTTATGGCTTCCATCGAATTCCCTTCGATCCATTTGACAGATTTGTACATCCAGACGCAGATCCGATGCAGTTTGATTTTCGCTGGAAGTGGTTTGGATTCGATTGTGCTCGATTACACGATATTGGCCTTCCAGCTTATCACCACATTTGGCTTCTTGTCCCCTACTGGTCCATCGTCGTCCCGTTCACTCTGCTTTCGGCGTATCTGCTTCTTTCCAAGCCCCGCAAATCGACCTCGATGAAAATCACTGAACTCGTTCCTGAAAAGGTGGCGTGAATCGTGGGCTACTTCAAACCGTGGCGACGAAAACTGGGCGTGGTGACGCTGGTGATGGCCTGCGTGTTTGCTGCTGGGTGGATCAGGAGCGGCGATTCTCAGGATCGTCTGGCGACCATGCTTACGCCCAAATGCGTTGGGATGATCTTCAGTGACAAGTCATGTATCGCTATTTCTCTAGCGTGGGCGACGGACAACGAATCAGATATTGGGTGGTGTCAGAAGATAATGCTGATTCACTTCTCTTATAACATGGGCTTCACGATTATGGATTCCTACCAAAATAGACTGGGTTCGTGGCCGACTGGATTTGGTTTCTTTCAAAAAGAGATCATCGATGATCAATACGTGGGATTTTTGGCCCCCTACTGGTCCATCACGGTCTCACTGACCCTCATCTCATTTTGGCTGTTGCGTTCAAAGCCCCGCAAATCGACTCCGAAGAAAATCACTGAACCCGTCCTCGCCGAAGATAAGTGAATCATGAGCGAGTTTTTCAAATTCTTGACCCGCTTCTTCCACGGATGGAGGCGAAGAATCGGCGTTGTGACGCTCGTAATGGCGTTGGTTTTCATGGTCGGATGGGTCAGAAGTCTCGACATTTCAGATGAGATATCTACAGATTTCAATAATTCAGCATACAACATCACATCGCAGCGTGGTGTGCTGGAGTTCTCACGAGTGAATCGAGGGGATTTCGGGCGATTCATGCATCTTGAATCACAAAAAATGGATACGCCCGAAGATTGGGGTGGACCCAGTTGCTGGGACCCTGACATCTACGATGTCAAATGGAGATTCTCTTTTGGCCCGTTCGATTTCGGATACGCAATTGTGAACGGTCAGAACTGCGACATCTATGGATTTCAATACTGGTCCATCGTCATCCCGTTTAGCCTGCTCTCGGCGTACCTGCTTCTTTCAAAGCCCCGCAAATCGAATCAAAAGAAAATCGCTGAACCCATTCCTGAAAATGTGGCATGAGTTTGCAACGGCTCACAGATTGGCGAAGATGCCGCAAGAAAAGCAATTGAAGTGATCGGATAAAAGACGACTCAACGAGAACTGATCATGTTTGAGTTCTTTCGGGGATGGCGACGAAAGATCGGCGTGCAGACGCTGGTTTTGGCGTGCGTGTTCATGGCGGGGTGGGTGAGGAGCCTGTCCAAAGTGGATTCGATTTCAGTCCCTTGTGGCGATGCACTTTATGGTGTCCAATCCATCGACGGTCGCATTGATTTCTCCAGAACGACGAATACAGAATATCCGCCGAAGTTTGATTGGTTCTCTGTGGAATTATCATCAATGCGAAAGTTTTGGGTCGATGCGAATGGCAACCCAAGGGAAATCGATCCGTGGCCACGACACGAAATGGAATGGCGATGGGACTGGGCAGGTTTTCATTTTGGAGCCGGGACCGCTTCCTCTTTCGTAGCCGGAATTGCTAAAAAACGACGAGACGAAGACTACATGCTCCCGTTTTGGTCAATCGTAATCCCGCCGACTCTGCTCTCGGCCTTTCTGCTTCTCTTAAAAGCCCAGCCAATCTACTCAGAATAAAATCACTGAACCCCTTCCCATCGATGGAAAATGAATCATGGGCGAGTTTTTCAAAGGACTGCGAAGAAGAATCGGAATCGTGACGCTCTTGATGGCGTGTGTGTTCATGGGTGGGTGGATTAGAAGCCCTCACCATTGCGATTCTTTCAATTCCCCAATTGGAAATCTTGGTATTATTTGGCTGATTTCAGCAGATAGCCAAATTGGTGTCTCCGTCATAATGAACGGCGACTCGCCCATAGCACCAAAATCTGTTGGATGGATCACCTACTTGCCTGAGACGTTTGACGCCCTCTTCCCGCCTGATTTGGGATTTGTTTGGCGGTTGCGGCTTTGGTATGTCGACGGATCAATCAGGAAATGTATTCCTCTGGGTTTGTCCCTACTGGTCCATCACCGTCCCACTGACTCTGCTCTCGGCGTATCTGCTTCTCTCAAAGCCACGGAAATCGAATGCAAAGAAAGCCGCTGAACCCATCAGTGCCGATGGAGCATGAATCATGGCCGAGATCTTCAAAGGATGGAGACGGAAGCTCGGCTTGCTGACGCTGGTGATGGCGTGCGTCTCAACTTGTCAATGGATCAGGAGCGAAAGGATATCGGATCAGGTAATTCGGTATGGCAACATTACCTACTCTATTCTTTCACAAGATGGCTTCATGGTCTTCGACCGTAGAACTCCTCTCGTCCTCTCAGACACAAAGGCACGCAGAGACGCAAAGATTGCAAAACTCAATGAACGCATCCAATACGTCAGTGATCGGAGTATATTACCGTTCGGCGTTGAGTGTATTTTTCGTTCGATCAGAATTGAGAAGGATCGCCGCCTTCCCTTGGACGAGAACATTGTCCGAACGAACCGTGACTGGTTCTCAGGCTACGAAGTCGAATGGCAACGAGATTGGGGTGGATTCGCCTTCGGTGCTGGGCGAGGAAAGTGGGACCACCTCGAACTTGTCATAATCCCTTACTGGTCCATCGTAATGCCGTTCACTTTGCTCTCGGCGTACCTGCTTCTCACCAAGCCCTGCAAATCGACTCAAAATAAAATCGCTGAACCCGTCCCTATTGATGGAACATGAATCATGGGCGAGTTCTTTCGTGGATGGCGAAGAAAGGTCGGCGTGATGACGCTGCTGATGGCTTGCGTATTAACTGGCGGTTTAGTGTGTACAACTTCTGGTGGTAGACAACTTGGAATTGGCGTTGGCGATTCGGATTATCTCTTTACATCGACCGACGGATTCCTTCGCTGGACTCGCTATACCGGTGAGTTTAATCGGATTCCGTCGCCTTTGTGGCAACGTGTCCCTGCCGGTTCACCTGGAGAGCCAATTGACGGAGGTGGTACTAAATGGAGCTGGCATTGGTCGTGGTGCGGATTCGACTTCGGAAATGGCAAGTCTCTCAGCGGCGGTTCCATTGCCGTTTGGTCGATTCCATACTGGACCGGCATTCCGTTGACTCTCCTCTCGGCGTATCTGCTCCTCACCAAGCCCCGCAAATCGACCTCGGACAAACTCAGTGAACCCGTCCCCACGGAAGGAACGTGAATCATGGGCGGCTACTTCGAACCGTGGCGACGAAAGATTGGCGTGATGGCGCTGGTGATGGCGTTGCTGGCGATGGGCGGGTGGGTGAGAAGTGTTGTGAACCTAGATATCGTGGAGTTCACAACCGGGGACCACTCAAAAGTCGGATTGGAATCCGGCGAACAAACGATTTGTTTATTCAACTGTTACTCGACCAACAAAACTCTGAATCCACGCACCATCTTTTGGTGCAGTATTTCGTTTCACGATCAACCAAATGCACGCAGTAGCATCGTTTTCTCGAACGAGTATTGGCGATGGCAAATATGCGGATTTGGTTACCAGTTTAATTCCTGGCGTAACCAATCGAGCATCCCGTCGGGTGCCTTCAAAGGTGATTCGATCTTTTTTCCCTACTGGTCCATCACAATCCCGCCCACGCTGCTCTCGGTGTATCTGCTGCTCACCAAGCCCCAAAAATCGAATCAGAAGAAAATCGTTGAACCCATCCCTGCCGAAGGAAAGTGAATCATGGGCGAGTTCTTTCGTGGATGGAGACGAAAGATCGGAATGGTGACGTTGCTGATGGCGTGCGTGGTGATGGGAGGGTGGCTCAGAAGCCCTCACCATTGCGATTCTTTCAATTCACGGATTGGAAAACTCGCTATCATATGGCTGATTTCAGCAGATGTCCAAATTGGTGTCTCCATCATAACGAGCGAGGATTCCGTCATCGCACCAAAATCTGCTGGATGGATCACATACATGCCAGAAACTTTTGAAGCGCTCTTCCCTCGCCAATTGGGATTTGTCTGGCGATGCCGTTATTGCGGTTTTGGCAAGTCAATAAATCAATCGGGGGACGTGTTCGTCTGGGTGTGTCCCTACTGGTCCATCGTCATCCCCTTGATGCTGCTCTCCGCCTATCTGCTTCTCACCAAGCCCCGCAAATCGACTTCAGTGAAAGTCACTGAACCCATCACCGTCGAAGGGAAATGAATCATGGGCGAGTTCTTCATTCCGATGCGACGAAAGATCGGCGTTTTGACGCTGGTGATGGCGTGCGTGTTTGCGGCAGGGTGGGTGAGAAGTCAGACTCTCGCCGACTGTTTCGTGTTCCCTCCCAAAGGGCGGACGACGGAAGCTTTCCAATCTCGATCAGGTTATTTAATTTGGACAACAGCCACAATTTTTTACTTCGACACCGCATCCATGATGCATTCGTTTGAGTACCGAATTCTTCCGTTATCGCCTTCTGTTGCCGCTGACCCTTGGATTCAGGAATTTAACCGATTGAGATCGATTGGGTGCCTTTTCTATCATGATGAAATAGAGAGGCAGACCGAATTCGAGAAGAGGTGTCGGGTCATCCCCTACAGGTCCATCGTCATCCCGCTGACCCTTCTCTCGGCATATCTGCTGCTCTCAAAGCCCCGCAAATCGAATCAGACGACAATCACTGAACCTGTCGCAGAAAAGTTGGTATGAACGATGCGAGAGTTCTTTCAGGGATGGCGAAGAAAAGTCGGCGTGGTGGCGCTGGTGATGGCATGTATCTTTGCGGGGGGGTGGGTGAGAAGTTTCAGCCGAGCGGATTTATTGTCGCTACCGAAGCCGAAATCGCTTTTCCAGTTTAGCTCACATGACGGTGTGATTCATTTGCACTGGAGCACATCAATTGGAGATCAAAGGCCAAAATCTTGGCAGTCCGCACCAAAAGGCTATGGGTGTTTGCCATTTTCCAAATCGCCCAAATCAAGGGCTTTTGACGACGGCCTATTTGAGAGAGATGGGTGGGAAACGAAAACAAAGATGAAAGCATTCGGGGCATTGTTCCTGATTGCCGAAAACAAGATTCCGCCTGAACAATCCAGAACATTAGTTTTACAGTCCCCTTACTAGTCCATCGTCATTCCCTTGACCCTCTTCTCGGCGTGTCTGTTGCTCACCAAGCCCCACAAATCGAATAAAACGAAAATCATTGAACCCATCGCTGAAAACTTGGTGTGAATCATGGGCGAATACTTCAAACCGATGCGACGAAAACTCGGCATTGTGACGCTCGTGATGGCGTGCTTGTTTGCGGCGGGGTGGGTGAGGAGCCTCCGTGGGACACAAGATTCTCTCACAATCCGTACCAGTGATAAAGATGCACATATTTTCGCATCATTTCGAGATGGATTTGCGTGGCATCGGATGAATACGCCGAGCGAGGAGATGCCTCCAATCACTGGGCTTTTCGAAAGATTCTCATTTTACACGGCGACATTCGACCACACGGAGTCGGTTATTGAAATCGGCGAACATAGAATGACTTTTGACTGGTTGGGATTCCGAGCAAGACAAACTGAATTTGGAGAAATCAAAATCACGGCTTGGGCAGTCCCCTTTTGGTCCGTCATCTTGCCCCTGACCCTGCTCTCGGCGTATCTGCTGTTGAGCAAGCCCCACAAATCGACCTCGGAGAAAATCACTGAACCCATTCCAGTCGATGGAGCGTGAATCATGGGCGATTTTTTTCGGGGATGGAGACGGAAGGTTGGCGTGGTGACGCTGATGGTGGCATTGGCGTTTATGACGGCGTGGTTCAGGAGCATCGGTGTGCAAGAAATGTTTTATCTTGCAAAGAGCGATTACAACATCGCTCGGATCGTCTCGACAAACGCCTCCCTCGTGTGGGAAAGGTTCCAGCCAGAAGTTCCAATGTTCGTCGTGTCGGGCGATAGTTGTATCAGTGTAGCTTTTGAGAATTCACGAGACTGCGTTTTATCGAGTCCATTTAATTATACGCTCGACACTACTGCTGAGCCGACTCTTGCGGGGCCACCGTGGGAAAGGCCAGCGTTTCCGCCTCACCCTGTTGTGTGGAGTTGGCAATGGTACGGATTTGGCCAGGGGGGATGCCACCACACTGGATATTCGGGGAACGCTCGACTGGCACTCCTGAGAATTCCTTACTGGGCAATCGTGCTGACATTCACTCTGCTCTCGGCCTTCCTGTTGCTTTCAAAGCCCCGGTCATCGATTCAAAAGAAAATCACTGAACCCGTCCCCAGCAATGGAACATGAATCATGGGCGGCTATTTCAAACCGTGGCGACGAAAAATCGGCGTGGTGACGCTCGTGATGGCGTGCGTGCTGATGGTGGGGTGGGTGAGAAGCCTGAGTGGTTTAGATAGCTTTCTATGGCCGAGTGGAACTGGGAGGGTATTTGGTCTGATGTCGACAGATCAATACTTTGGGTGTGGCGTTCGTGACAGTGTTTGGAAGCAAGAGCCCCTCGGTTTTCCCAGATGGCATACGGGGGAATTTAGAAGCGTCAATCAATGGATAGACGAAATACCTGATAAGTCTTGGCAATTCAGGCAAGTCAACTTTGCTGTGATCCATTCCAAAGGAGAGAATACAACAATCTGTTTCACGCCCTATTGGTCCATCGTCATCCCGCTGACCCTCCTGTCGGCGTATCTGCTGCTCCCCAAGCCCCGCAAATCGAACCAGAAGAAAATCGTTGAACCCCTCATCGAAAAGGTGGCGTGAATCATGGGCGAGTTCTTTCGAGGTTGGAGGAGAAAAACTGGCTTGGTGTTGTTCGTGATGGCACTTACTACCATGATGTGCTGGTTGCGAAGCAGCACGACACGGGATCAGTTCACCATTGCTTTACCACACGGAAAATCATTCATCGCCATATCTCGAAGCGGACATTGCAGCTTCGCAGTCATGCGAGGACGAGTGTTTGGCTCTGAGACTTGGAACAGAACGACGACGACGCAACCGAAATGGGGCTGTGGAGAATCTCAAGAATTCGATGCAGACCAAATGGCTTCGGCCTTTCATCTCATGATGGGGCTACCAAGAAATGGGATCTCCCTTTGTGAAAGTCGCTTTTCCTTCTATTGGGAAGCGAGAGAATCAAAATGGATGTTCGGCTGTTGGATTCCTTATTGGTCAATCGTCTTCCCGTTAACTTTGCTATCGGCCTCCTTGCTCCTCTCAAAGCCCCGCAAATCGACCTCGAAGAGAATTGCTGAACCCATCACTGTCGAAGGTAAGTGAATCATGGGCGGATATTTCCAGCCGTTGAGACGGAAGATCGGCATGATGATTTTGCTGACGGCCTGCGTCGTCATGATGGGATGGGTGCGGAGCCTGACGTATACCGATGAAATCCAAGTATTCCTCGGCCAGAACACGGTGCACCAACTGATCTCAAACAAAAGCGGTCTCGCTTGGGTATCGACATGGGGAGCGATTACTGACAGGCAAGGGAATGTGCTGCAATGTGCCAGAGTTCTGCGGAAACCGCATCATTGGATGTTTTTTGAGCCAAGTAGAATGAGCTACTGGGAGACATCCACAGTTCTCGACGCCGAGGAGAAAGGCGACGTTTTTGGCTACAGTTTTGATAGATCGTTCCCCGCTGCACGATGGTATTGGAAATGCATCGGATTTTGTTTTGGAACAGAGGACAATCCGCCTGAACGTGCGGCATTTCTAACGGCACCCTACTGGTCCCTCACCATCCCCCTGACCCTCATCTCACTTTGGCTTTTGCTCTCCAAACCCCGCAAATCGAATCAGATGAAAATCACTGAACCCGATCCCGAAAAGGCAGCGTGATCATGGGTGAGTTCTTTCGAGGTTGGCGACGAAAGATCGGCGTGATGACGCTGGTGATGGCGAAGCTTAAGCATCGCCGACCAAATCAATCTGCCAACCCGCATTTCAACCAAGTACCACATAATTGAGTCCGTGAATGGCTCACTCCGTTGGTGCTACTTTGACTGTTTCACGAATAACGTTCACTGTACAAAAATCAGATGGATGACTCATCTTCGCAGCGAATGGCCCGGCATCTTCACGTTTGACGCTCCCGAAAATGACTACGTTCCTTTCGAAATGAAGTTTCGATTTTACGATTGGCGATTCCGACGATGGGGATTCGGAGCAGGAAAGATCAAAGCCGACGAGATTTCAATCGCTAATATGTCATGCTGGTTTGCACCATACTGGTCCATCGTCATCCCGCTGACCCTGCTTTCTGCCTATCTGTTGCTCAGCAAGCCACGGCCAGTGACACAGATGACGTCCACTGAAACCACTCCTGAGAAGATCGTGTAAATCATGGGCAGCTACTTCAAACCTTGGCGACGAAAGATCGGTGTGGTGACGTTGCTGATGGCGTGTCTATTTGCGGTGGGGTGGGTGAGGAGCATGAGCGTTGAAGATGTCCTGAAGTTTCCCTCTGCCGAAGGATTTCGTTTTTTTTGCACATCGGAGCACGAAAGAATCTCGTGGGGGGAAATGACGGGGCCGGAATCGGAAAGGTCCGACAAAAGAGTAACACGGTGGAAATGGTTGTCAGGTCGAATTAACCTGCACTCTGGCATTGACCCGACGAACACCAGCGATAACAAGTTCTATCATTTCGAACACGATTGGAAATGGGATTTGTGCGGATTTTATTTTGCCGAAGGGCACGGGAAACTCACTGGCCCTTGCCCGTCTACAAGGCTTCGGCTCAATGTCATCCCGTACTGGTCCATCGTCCTCCCGCTGACCCTGCTCTCGGCCTTTCTGCTTCTCTTAAAAGCCCCAAAAATCGAATCAGAAGAAAATCACTGACCCCACCACTGCCGAGGGAACGTGAATCATGGGCGAGTTCTTCAGAGGATGGGGACGAAAACTCGGCACTCACGCTGCTGATCTGGTCCAAGTAGTAAAGGAGTATCGAATGATGAAGCTGTCGCTTTGCATTCTGTTGTTCGTTTTCGGACTGTGCTATCACCTCAATGCCGACGATATCGTCATTAAGCCAGGCCAGAACGTCGTCCGAGTAGCTGAACAGATGGCAGCAGCCAAATACCAGAGGACTTATCTGCAAATACTTTCGGCGAATCCCGATACCGACTTGCTGTTTTGGTCCGTTGAGCCGGGAATTCTGATCGTCTCTTATTCAACAAAAAGCAAAAATGTCGCTGGCCTGAGTTTTTTGTTGAATTATGAAGGCGAAAACAAAGCAGAAAAAGCTCGGGATAACATCAGCATCAATGTTATCGAGTTTGCACCTTTCACTGGAGAAATGAAACTCAAACTGCCTGAGAAGAAGGAAGCTGCCGACGATTTCGTAATTAAACCGAATCAGAACATTGATGAGGTATCGAAACAGATGAGTGCAGCAAAATTCGAGGGGACTGGTCTACAAGTCGTCTCGTCATTGCCCGACAGCACGTTGGCGTTTCGGATTGTTAAACCGGGAGTACTGATAGTTGCGTATTCAACTGCAAGTAAAAAGGTGACAGGTCTCACATTCTTATTGCACTATGAAGGAAAAAAAGAAGACAAGAAACCGGTTTCCCTTGATGTCACAGAGTTCGCACCCCTCACTGGCGAAATGAAGATAAAACTGCCTAAGAAGGAAGAAGCTGACAAAGGCAACAAGTAGACCATCTTTCGTCTGAAACCATTGTCCGCATGATTGCTGTTCAGCTACTTCCCGATCAACACACGTCCATGACAGCACCTGCCATTCGATGAAAATCCCAAGTTTTGTGTCCAGACGGTTCATTCAACGGCTTCTCGACGAGGCTCAAATATCGCTTCCTAAGCCCTCATTTTTCCCTCGACCCGTGAATCGATTTATTTAAACAAATGGCTCCTGGTCAATTTAATTAAATCAACATGTCTGTCGCCGAGTGGTGAAGGGATTTGTCAGGACAGTGGTGGTCGCTGGAACACTTTTAATCGTGTCGTTTGGTGAAAAGTCGATTATGATTCCTATACTGAACGGCTTCGACAATACATTCTCGCACGAGAAAAAGATTCCACAATGACCGGAAAACAATTCAAAATCAGGGCTGATGAAATTCTGCCACTTGCACCCCGGCGAGGAAGTTGTTTCGCCAGCGACATGATTACCGTACAGGGCGAGAAGGTCGGTTACCTGTACAGAGAGAAGCCAGATTCCGAATACGATAGCGGCTGGCGATTTCTCTCGGGAACGGAATCACAAGAGTATCTCGATGATCCAGAAACTCTTCAGATTTATGACGTGAATACCATCGCCAATTACGACCCAGAAATCATTCCCTTTTTGGATGAACCGATTGATTCGGCCTTTGAGCGCCATCAATCAACAGGGAAATTCGTCGCAACCGACTTCCCGTGTGACCAGTCGGTCGACGATGAGTGATTTGCTTTTCCTAAGTCATACCGCTGTTTCGATCCTGTTGGTTCCTCGACCGACTTCTTGACGACCCTCAAATTTCGCTTCTAAAGCCCTGATTTTTTCCCGAGCCGCCTGATTTAATCCAACGGCTCCTGGTTGATTTAAATCAATCAGCATGGCCGTCGCCAAATGTTGAAGGGATTCAGGAGGAAGGTTTCCACTGCTGAAATTATTTCCCTCGTGTCGTCGGGCGAAAAACAGCGTGAGGGTGTTCTGCTGTTTCAACGACCAAAGCCCGGATTCAAGACAAATTGACGCAGAATTGCATTTGAAATACTGTCCGTTGCCGCACCGCCAAAGGTTGGTGCAAATTCATCGACTCATCGAGAATGGAATCACGAGGGTTAAACAATGCGTCCTTGCAAAACTTTATTGCTACTGACAGTCGTGGCCTTGGTTTCGAGCGTTGTCATTGCCGACGAATTCGACGAGTCCAAGGCAATCGAGAAGATTGAACTGTTGGGAGGCAAGGTCAAAAGCGCTGACAATTTGCCAGGTCGCCCCGTGGTCGAAATCGATTTTCAAAATCCGGCCAGGTTCAATGACAAATATGTTCATCTGCTGAAGTCGTTTCCGAACCTGAGCAAGCTCAATTTCAGCGGGCTGACAATTACTGATGCAGTGGTGAAGGAGATTGGCGTACTTGAAAACCTTCAAGAATTATCTCTGATGCACACGAGCGTCACGGACGCTGGCTTACAGGAGCTGAGAAACACGCACCTGTCCACATTCAGGCTTTCTAGCCGCACAATTACGGATGAGGGGCTAAAGGGCATCAAGGGTCTGAGATTTCTGAGGACGCTCTCCCTAGATTCGCCGATGGTCACGGACGCTGGCATGAAGGAAATCAGCAACCTCAAATACTTGACCGTACTTAGTCTGCAACGCTTTCAAATGACCGACGCAGGACTGATGGAACTCGCCAAACTAGAAAATCTGAGCAAACTTGACCTCTTCAATATGCAAATCACCGATGACGGCTTAAAGGAACTCAGCAAGTCAAAAAGCTTGACCGCCCTGAACATCCACAACGCCAAGATCACCGATGACGGATTGAAGGAACTCAGTAATTTAAAAGACATGGCCGACCTGAATATCCAAGAAGCCCAGATTTCAGATGCCGGGCTGAAGGAACTCAGCAAGCTCACAAACCTGATGACACTCCACATCCGTCAACCAAAGATTACGGATGAATTCACTGAGGCAGGCTTGAGGGAACTCAAAAGAACTTTGCCAGATTTGAAAATCGTCCAACAAGATGCAGCTACCGCAAGGGTGATTATTATCCAAGCAGGCGAAATCGTAAACAGGCGGTTTTAGAGCATGTCTCAATTGGATGGCGCTTGTTCGGTTCATCCGATTCAACGGAGTCAAATATGCGTTTCAATCGAGTTTTCGCAATCTTTGCCCTGATTGTTACTTCGGGATTTGTTGTACTCGCCGATGAAGAGACGAAGACAGTCAAAACTTCCGACGCATTTCTGACAGTTCGTCTCGTCGATGAAGATGGAAAGCCCGTTGCGGATGCTCAAGTCGGGTTCTACTACTTCTGTAATCGGGTTGAGAAAGAGTGGAAATTTAGACCTGACGTGAAGTCGGACAAAGATGGCCTTGCGAAACTCTTTGAACGAGAGGAGCAACTTAGCCGGTTGAACATTTATGCCCGCCAGATGGATCGTCGCCTCGTCGCTGTTCAAAATGAAGAAAAAGCAGACTCAGATAAAGTGTTAAACCTGGTGATGCGACCGGAGTGCCATGTGACCTACCAACTCTCGTGCCGCCAAATGGAGATCCTGGGACGCAAACCGGGCTATGTAGGATCAGGAGTCAAAAATAACAAACAGTATTTCATTCAGGAGCGATTGAGGTCTTTCGATTCAACATTTGATGTCTATTTGCCTCCTGGGGTGTTCGTTTTGGCAATTGGTGGCGAACACACCCATGAAGTAGAACATGCCATCGAAATCCAGAATGGACAACGTGAACTGGACCTAGGAACTATTGACCTTCCTGCCACAAAAATGGCGTTACTTATCGGACAACCTGCTCCTGAACTGCATGATTGCGTCGAATGGAAAAATGGACCACCATTGAAGTTGGCCGAGCTTCGTGGAAAAGTCATATTGCTGGAGTTTTGGGGTTATTGGTGCGGCGGTTGTGTGTATCAAGCTATTCCCGAAATGTTCAAGCTCCAAGAAGAATATCGAGGACGGGATTTGGTCATCATCGGCATTCATGTTGATACCGAGGACAATGAGGCTGGCACCGTCGAGAAACTGGACGAGAAACTGGCGGGCATTCGTAAGAACGAGTGGAAGGGAAAGGACATCAGCTTCCCAGTGGCATTGGCCCCAGTAAAGAGGACATCGTACGGCACCGGCGTCGAGCGAAAGGCGAGAACCGAATTGAGTGCCGAATACGGCGTCATAGGGTATCCGACAACAGTTTTAATCGACCAAGAAGGAAAAGTTGTGGGGTCGTACTATGTCACGCTTAAGGAAGACAATGCCAAGCTGAGAGAGCGGCTGACAGAGTTGCTCGATGTTCCAGGCGACACTGCTCAATGACCGAATTCTTGACAGCATCGGTATTTCGCTTCCCAAGCCCTCATTTAATTCCCGCCCAATGAATCCTTTTATTTAAACCAACGTCTCCTGGTTGATTTAAATCAATCAGCATGGCCGTCACCAAATGTTGAAGAGATTTCGGAGGACTCCTCAATCGCCGAAATCCTTTCCCTCGTGTTTTCAGGCTATTAACGTGTCTTTTGGTGAGATTCCAGAAACTACGTCCAGACTCATTCGGTGAGATTCTTGCGAATGAATGGAATCTGCTCGCAATCAATCACCCGACTGACCCTCGCTTCGTCCTTCGTGCTACAGCACTCCCACGACCGCATTGAAATGCCTGAATCGACATGCTTTGCGAACGACATGACTTCTTGGCACAACGTTGATGATGTGGACACGTTATTAACTTTATCTGCCAGCCCATTTCTGACTTCCATTGGAACTTCCAGTTGTGCTTTTTCCATCTCCTGAATGACTGATGGTTGCAGGGTGATCAGTTTGCCATTTCTGCCAGTTGAATAACTGCTGCCTCTTTTAATAACGCCAGTCTTTTCGAGAATCTTCAGATATTTGGCAATTTGATTCGGGTTGTTGTACCCCAGAAGTTGCAGCAATATCGGTCTTCCCAAGTATTCACTGCCATTGTTGCTGTAAAGCCGATTCAGAAGTTTTGTGGCAAAAGGAAGAATCTTGTTTCTGCCTGCTTGAGCCTTGATTCGTTCCTGAACCTGATTCGGAAGAGGAACACCAAAGTTGATACACATAACAAATGGACAAGAAGAAGAGAGAGATACATCTTCTTTGTCCTCAACTTGTGAAACTGTGTCCTTGTTGGAAAGTCCATCAAACGAACCAGTCAAAGCAGGAACAATACGAATTGGGTATTTGTATCCACCATTCAGCCATTTCTCACGAGTTTCAGCAAAACCATTGACTGATTTGGCATCAGCTATCTTTGAAGCCAATTCAACACAACGAACGATTTGGGCAATCAAATCTTGTTCATGGCCATTACTCAATCTGGTAACGCAGTTATTGTGCTTCTTCAGGACGAAGGCCGTTAATAACGAAATGATTTCAGCAGTCCTGGTTGATTCAGGCAAATGGAATAATTCAATCCACCAGAGCCATTTCGCCATTTCATGAACGACAGTGGCAACGGAATCCTCATGCTCAAGACCAGTACGGGCCAGCCTCAAAAGCTCTTTTGGCCAATTTCCATTTCTCATGGAAGTCAGATCATGTCGTCCAGTTCCAGTTTTTCGAACCGTGTGACGACAATCAGACTCTTGTTGGTTTAACTCGGCGCTGGCTTCTTGAAGAATCGGCTGGATATCCTCGGTTGTTTTTTCACCAAACGTCACGAGCAGGATCGCTTGGCACATTCTTTGAATCGGCGGTGTTGTTTCTGCGGGCTGTTCATTCAACGTTGCGGCCAAAATGTCACGACAAATGGCGGTGGTCGGATTGACTTTTTCTGGAACGGGAACCAATGGCTCCAGAGTACAGCCAGCTTTCAACCATTGTTGAACTTCGTGGAGTTCTTGCTCTAACTCGTCGATTTTCAGAACTGGTGATTTGTTGGGGCCGCATCTCACGGAAGTTTTCCATTGAAGGGAAACGGCGTTTAACAGTTCCCAACAGATTGTGGGGAAATCCGGCGTGCGGCCATCATTCTCAAAATAATTCACCTGGTCGATCCAGTGAGTCAGGATACCGTCAGGGGTGATGGTCCTGTAATCCGCACCAAATGGTCTGCGGAAACAGCGCCCCGGCATTGGATGCGACTCGATGCTTCCGAGGCCAATCCTTGAAAGTGCCGCCTTGTTTTTTTGATGCACAATTTCTGACAGCTGGAGGCGATCATGTTTTTTCCAAACATGAACCCCCAAAGTTTCCGAACTAATGCACCAGATTCTTCTGGGAAATTGATCGTAGATCCGCTTCAGCAGTTTGAAATGTTCGAGCGGCAGATGGACGACTGGCTTCATCGGGGAATTGCTTGAAGATCCATCCTGGTAATATCCCAGCAGGTATTTCTTCGCATCGACATCAATGGCATCGACCGTTGTGAGTTTGGGAATGTGTAGTCCCAACCAGATTGGGTCAGTTCTTCCTTTTCTCCCTTTCCAATCTGCCCAAGAATCAGCGTCGAGATGTCGTTCGGTCAATTCGACGGCATAGGATTCGAATAACGGTATTGGCTGGTCACTGCCCTTGCGCTTCTTTTCCATGAACCCCGTTTGATAGGCGTATTTGACGTGGAATCGCTTCTTGGGCCAGTAACGCACAAATCGGTCGTAATAGGTCCAGAATTCAAAAGGGCGAGATTCAGACCACCGCAGTCCGGTTCCAAGTTTCCGATCAGGACGGAGATCATCATCTGGATCGTCATCATCGACGAAAAAGAAAGTGTCATCGTGTGCGAGGAAGCAGGGTTCATCGAAGTCCTCTTCAAACAAATCGGGATTTTCTATCCCCGTGATGCTCAAATCAGATTTTTTCGACTTCGTGGTGCATATAATACTGTATGGCATTTATCGTGTTTCCAATCTAGAACGATGGATGCCGAGGCTTGGGCCGTTTCTGCGACCCAAGCCTCGTTTGTTTTGGTTAGCCTAGTGCGTTTGCTGATTGACGAACTCCGTCAATATTTTGCAAATCACTTGGGCAATCACTGGATCGGTTGCCCAAGCGATGATCTGGCCGTCACAATCAAGAATCTCCTGACCGATGCTCCCATTCGTCGTTATTTGAAACTGCCCTCGGATATTCCATCTTGTCGAGGATGTCGGTGGTTGAAATTCGGTCCCATACCCAGAAATAGGTACCAGGTTGAGTACTTGGGACTTGCTTGACCAGTCCGTCCCTGATGGCTTCCTTGCTGGGATGTCCGTTTTCCCGGAGTCCAAGTCCCGTGAGCCATTTTCCAATTTGATGCGAGGATACGCCGTACAGTTTTCCGAGGTCAGTCTGTGAGAGGTAGTCATTCATTTGCCTCCTTCAGACCAGACCACAACTGGTCTCTTTTGGCAAAATATTCTCGTGCTGCTTTCACGTCCGCTTCGGTGAACAGTCGCCGATTCGTGATTTGCAGTGGTTCTTTCAGCCGTCCATTAGTCAGGGCGTAACTGATTTTGTGCGGGGAAACATGGATTGCTTTCGCAACGTCCTTTAGTGAGTAATATTTTTGGTTCATTGAACCTCCTTTTATTTATGTATGTTCGTCACCGTCATTTTTTGGCGGCGAATGGGAAAAAGATGAAAAGATTTGAAAGCCAAGCAGGGACGACAGAGACGACAAGCCAAAGTCGTCCCCACTTGGTTCAGTTTCGATTGCGTCATAACTGCGGAGTGAGAACCCGAAGGTGGCAATACCGCATCCCTGCTTCTCGTGCCGCACGAAATTCTGGCGAATCGTGCCCACCCCATCCAAATCGGTAGAAGATTGGGAAATCTTCGCTTCCGTCCTTTGGAATCTGCATGGCTCTCGACAATGCAAACATTCCTTCGAAACGCAAACCGGGAAAATAAATCAGGTCGTCGGTTGGCAGAGTGGGGTCGAGAATTTCACCATTGAATTCCAGCCAGCCGTGTTCGATAGGAAATCCGATGTGAGCAAACCCCTCAACATAAGTGGCACGTTGATATTCAGGGCAATAATTCATCGTCTTGAATGCGTTGTAATAGCACTGTCTTGGTTTCACCCGAATCCGCTTGTCGTTGGACAGCTTCAACGACAATTCGACGTTTTTCCGCATCGGATAAACGCCCGTCCAAATCGACCTTATCGGAACGTGGCCATCGCACTCACAAGTGATTCGCTGATGTCCGCACACGGAGCATCGCTCGATGTCACATTCATTTTGATGTGGCTGACCACTTTGACAGTCGCAATCAGGGCATCGAGTGTCAATGCCCTCATTAGAGATCGTCGTGATATTTTCTGGCTGGTGACTTTTCATCGTTCACCTGCCTTCATTTTCGTCACACCGTCCAAATGACGGTCGAATATAAGTTCGCAGAAACCGTACACGTCCTCAAAGTGCGCTAGATGCCTTGCCACGCCCAGCCATGAATTATGCCACACGACGCTAACAACTGTGTTGCCCTCAATCTTGATCAAGTATTGCGGATCGTGGGCAACATCACCTTCGACAACCGTGTAATAACCGACGAACAATAATTCGTGTTCTGGCCACCCCTCGTCGCCCCACGATGCGTCCCAGTGCTGCCATTCAATCGCCATCGGCATGAATGGGGAAGATTGGTCTTCGTCGTCATCTCCACCGCATGAATAGCTGTAATTGTCGCCATCCATGCCTTCTTTGCCGTTAGCCTTCAACCATTCGATTATCTGTTTTACTCGTTTATCCATTTTGCACTATTTCTTTCAGTTTGTTTTTTTATTGTCCCTTGCAGCCCAAAGCCAGCCAACGAATACGTCGAGGCGGCGAAGTAGGGTCAAGGCTTTGCTCCGAGTTAGAAGACTCGAAAGCGGACGCCCAAAGAGTGGGGCGTGCCAGTTGTTTTGTGTAATACGTGCAGTTCGTTCATCTCCATTATTTTACTCCCACAGATTCGGGGCAGTCCGGTTGCCAGTCGGAAAATATATCCCGTTTTGTTTTGGGTTGGGGTCGGGGGTGATCATAATTCCTGAGTGTTTCGAATGTATAGCCGCAACTATCGACAGTAAATTCTGGAAATAGGTATCCATCATCTTCGGTGAACTCGTGTTCTCCAAACTGGACGTAATCGACAACCCGGCTCCCGAACACTCTGGTATCGGGGTCCTGCGGGTAATACTCAATATCGACATGTAAATAGCCATTTGGTAAATCGGTGATAGTGACACTAATAACGCAGCCAGTAGTCCAATATTCGCCACGGAACCCCAGCGTCATGTCTTCGATGTCGTAGAATTTGTTTCTTTGCATTTGGCACCCATTGCTTTTGGTGTTGAGAGTCTTGGGAATGCTCACGACCAAGAGGGTCGGAGCGGACGCCGAAAGAGTGGGGCGTGCCAGTCAAGAAAAAGTATATTTGAAAGTTATTTGCAGTGTTGTTGTCGTTGCGATAATGAATTATATGCGAGACGCAAACTCGAAAAAGCCCAATCGATAGAAAATCTTGAAAAATCTGAAAAAGACTTAATTTGTAGAGTGTAAAGCAAAGTATTTGGCATCTGACCACCATAAATACCGACATGGATTATTCGTTCATCGAATGGGAAAAGCGCCGAAAACTCGCACCAGAAGCGGACAGAGTTTTGCCGCTGATTGCCGCAGCTGGCACTACGGGAATGACAAGGGCGCAGATTGGCCATGCCGTGAAACTTGATCGAGAAGTTCTCGATGAAATGCTGAATGCGTTGGTTCAGATTGGATTGTTGAAGCAATTCTGGCGTGATGGGTTGCCGGTATTTCAAGCGGTTTGAAAGTGTCACACTTTGACACTTTCAAAAACTGACCATCGCCCTCCCCAAAAGGTTTGGCTGGTGTATTTTCATTTTAATGCGTCAGCGTCACTGAGTGTCGCCAAATCGGTTCGTACTGATTGTCGTTCTTGGGCCAATCTCTGTCGTATGTGAACGATTTGCCGGTTGATATCCGAAATCGATCTTGGTGCGTCCAGATGCAATTAGGAATCGATAAAAGAAAAAATCCCGCAATCAAAAAGCGAATGGCCTGGGGTATGAATCCAGCCAGGCTTTTTCCGAGTCCTATCCTAATTCCTCAATTGCAAATCCTATGAAAGTTTTTGGCAGTCCATCCTGATCGGGCTCGCTGAATGTGTTTTTCCAGGCGATTGAATCAAGAAGGAAAGTGGAACTTATGAAGATGTCGAAGAAATCGATGACGGCTAAACCTTGAGACGTTTGAGACTGGTGCTGGTGTTGTTGGGGACATTTCCACTGAATCAGCGGATGTTGCAGTTCGGCGAAAATCTCATTGCCTTCACCCATCTTAGATTGTGAAAAAAGGACTGCCCTGAATTTAGCTGGTAGGGAATAAAGTGGCTGGATATTCGGATATTCGTTTTGAAGCCGCCAGAAAGGCAAATCGTTCGTATGTGAACGATTTGGCGCAAAATCGCCGTATGTGAACGATTTGCTGGTCGGGGTTGCCCCTGTTTACGGTCAGGGATATATCCGAAATCGATCTTGGTGCGCGTGCAGATGCAATTAGGAAGCGATAAAAGAAAAAGTCCGCAATCAAAAAGCGAATGTAAAAAGCCTGGAGTATGAATCCAGGCTTTTTCATTAAATCAGCAGAATCAGTTCAATCCTGAGATGGTTCCTCCAAGACCATTGCCGCATCGTCCTTGGCAACTTTCCGACTGGCTTCTTCGAATTGGTATCGATAGTGTGGGGAAGCATCCTCGAATCTTCCCTGCGGCTTTCTCAGTCGGTAAGTGATCTGTTCTGTAGCAGTACGAACAGAAAATGTCTCTCCGACGAAAGGTGAAAGAATTACCCCCATCGCTCTTTGACAGGCGGCATTATTCGACGAGTCAACATTGGGTAATAGAATTTTGGCAAGCCCTTGGGTCACGGCGATCTTGGCCATATCGCCAGCACGTTTCGGCTCAGCACCAGCATTGAACGCCAAGATACTCAAGGCTTCTCGAATCGGGTCGGCAACTGATCTGATGTCGTTGTAATTTGCCAGAAAATCCTTGAAACCGTTAGCGGTCAGGATGCCACCAATGGTCTGTGCCCACGGCCCCATTGGGTGTCTTACCGCCTGATCCAATGGCTTACCGTTCTCAACCCAGCGTTCGATCATTCCCCACAGTTCGGCTTCGATTTGATCTCGGTTGGCTGGCAACCAATCATGTTTGACATCGCCTCCAAGAGCAGCCTTCGCCCTCGTGATCCGTTCTGACAAATCACCAGTCGGATTCAAACGAATCGGAAGCGACCTATTCAGGAGGTCGATGGACAGCGAACCCTCGTTGGTATTGAGCAGCACCACGAACTTGTTTGTGGTGCGTAGCGGCTTGCTTCGAGATGTGGCTGAACTCAGAACGATCTCAGAGTTCGTGATAAAACTCTCCAAGAACCCTGTGCGGATCAATTTCGCCCGTCCCGAACTATCCGTCCGAACATTGTCGAAATTGATGACGCCAATCTCCGGCTTCTGAAGCAACTGATCATGCAGGTTCCGTTGCATGGGCCAGTCCTTGTCTTCGTAACTGATTTCAGCCTTGGCTGTCTTGCCACGAATGAAGTCAATCAAGGTTCCTTTACCGGCATGGGACTTTGATGCCGTCACGAGGACAAAAGGCTTGCCTCCTGGGAACTGATGGCGAAGTGGCACAGTGAGTAAGGCGGCGACAGCATTGGTGCGGTCCGCTTCGGTTTTGAATTGCATCACATTCAGAAACTTGTTGATTGTGCCAATGCCTTTGACGGCAACCACAGGCTGTCCCAGGTAGAGGATACTTCCCTGTTCGTTGAACCCAGGCTGGGATGGTGTCGAATCGGGAAGGACGATTGGTGTTGTTACCACGTCTTCGACCATTTGGAAATTTGTCAGAAAACTCTTGGAAGACAACATATTATTGAGTACGCCGTCTGCGGGTTTCTCCCCGACGTACTTTCCGTTTTTTGAAACGGAGATACGGATGTTGTCGATTAACAGTGGAGCCAGCCCCTTTGCCGATGTGATGCGGACAGCTTGATTGCCATCAATCATCATCAGACCACCTTCCGGGTGGCGATATAATTTGAGAATGAGGTCGGCAAGCAGCTTGCCGACCTTCTGGAAATTGCGGTCAAGACCCGCTTCCATCTGCCACTCAAATTTCGGCTTTCTGGATTGACCCTCTACAGCCTCTACACCCTCTACGGCGACCCTTGTAGAGGGTGTAGACCGTCTTTTAGGCACCACCGGCTTCGGCTTGTGGGTGGTTTTGGATTTAATCGGGGCTTTTGGCTTACTCTTCTTTACAACGGCTTTCATCGGAAAATCTCCTGAGTGCATAGTACGGATGCGAACCATTCGCATCGCACCGAGGAGTCTGCCATCGGTCGCTGAAATACCGTTGGAAGCGCCGCTGAAATCCTGCGGAAATCTCGCTGAAAGCTGATTGAGGAAAATGGGAGCGTTAATCAACATTCGGCGGTTCGGTTAGGATCAGTTTGTAATGATCTTTAATCGACCCGATTTCAATTCCATTGAGCTTCTTAATCTTTCTTCTTAGATGTTTGACGGTAGTTTGGACCGTTCCCTTTTCGGTGTTGTCATCTTTCCAAACGTCGTCGATGAGCCTGGCGACGGGTATGTAAATCCCAGGTGTTTGATTCAACCGCTCCAGCAGTTCAAACTCTTTGGTGAACCCCAACTCGCAGGTTTTTCCTCGATACGATGCAGTAAAAGTGTCTCGACTCATCACGAGTTTATTTGAGACTGGCGCTGGCGATGGAAGAACTTCGTCTTCCGCAACGACTGGTTGAGGCGTCGATGGCCTCACTACATCTGATATTGCTGACGAGTCCCCAATCGGCGGCGGCAAATAAATCGGTGGTCTGTCAGGCCAGTCGCCGATATGAACTACGTCATCCATGCCGAGCCAGACCTTGATGGCCTCAGCCGACGACCGAAAGACATCATCCTGCAACGATTCCATCATTGGATGAATTGGAAACGAGGAAAGACCAGAAGCTTTCGCCTCTGACATTGCAGAAGCCACTTGTTCGGGGGTCTCATCCGGTTTTATGGTGTGACCCCAAGTGCCGATTCTCACATCGAGAAATAGTGTCCTGCACTGCTTGGCGGTCAGGTGCAGCGCTTCCATCCAATACAAATAAGTTTCTTTGGTCCGGTCCAACTCGATTTGCTCAACAAGCCTCGTGTCGAAATGCCAAATCTTTCCAGCATTGGCCGCAGCCGTTTTCAAAAGCCCCATGCCGTTATCAGCCAATCGCCGGAATCGCTCGAAAGCGGCTTTGTCACCGACACCGACGAACCGACTGCACACCGTTCCGTCTGGATGTGGCACCCACTTTCGCCATTCGCCTTTTTTCTGGTGGTCCAACCCCAAATAATTTGCAAGCTCGAAATCATCCCAGGTGCGTTTCGTCAACGCCTGATCAGGCAGACCACTGAGTCGTTGGTGGAAAATGGGAGCGGCATCGGACGAAGCCGACGCAAACTCGTGCATCAGTCGCTCAAGCCCAGTACGAACGGCGGTGTTGAGGTCGGTGTTCATCAAAGCATTGTATGTCGACGGCAGGCAATGTGAATCCTGAAGCGACCGCAACCCGTCTCCAACCCGACAATCTCCATTCAGCGATTTTTCCGCAGGATTTCTGCGGTACATCTCACGGTATTTCAGCGCCTCGTGCGAAACTTCTCACCGTTCGCACTCCAACATGTTGTTAAAGAAAGAAGCCAATGACATATCAAAATGAGGATGAGCGAGAGAAAAAACAAACTCATCGGGATTGCGGAAGGTCAAACAAGTGTCGCCAGCGACACCGGAACGCCCAATACGGTTCTTTCGATTCAGGGATTAACCATAAGGATAAAGAATGAGCAAGTTCAGAATAACCCAAAAAGGCTATCGCACCATTGAAGTCAACACCGAAACGATAGTCGAGTTGCCGGAGGGAGAAACCCCCGACAGTGGCGATATTTATGATTTAATTCCGGATGTTGATGACTGCTGGAATGATTGGAATGTATGCCACATCGCAATTGAAGATATCGACCCGCCAAAGTGGGAAGAGATTCCCGAATGAACAATGGATTCAAGAAGGCAAAGAACGGTCCGGTTCGTCTGAAGGAAAGTGTCCAAAGTCGGTTGGACAAAATGCAAACCCGCCTGGAGTTCAATAATGTTCACGATGGTACGACGTTTCAACAAACAGAAGTATGAATGGCTTGTCGTTGATTGGCCGACGACAAGCCCTGATTTCCCAATCGATCTGACGGAATCATGTAACCGACGAGGGGAGGAGATGCCCGACAATATCTTTGACATTGAACCTCCGCCGTTGCTGGTTGCCTGCTGTTCAAAGCGAGACGAAGCGAGGCAACTCGTTCGGTTGGCCCGTAACGGCGACATTCATTTCTTTCGCACAGATTGAGGAGACAAATGATTAAAAACGAAGAACCGGCTCGTCAAAGGATGATGGCGATGCACCACAAGACTGTGGCTGAGGCGATCATGTGGAAGGTTTCAATGATGACCAACAAGATGTACAGAATTAAGGCGAAAGAAATGGCAGGTGAATAAGTGATGATATTTGATGGATTCCCGAACAGACAGGCGGCGGAAGACTTCGCCGAACATATCCATACGAAGTACCAGCGGCGCACATGGATCTGTGATTCGCAGGCAGACTCTGACGAACTTGACCCGTTTCCTTTCATGTTAAATCCGCCAATTGTCCTAGTGGATCGTTTGGAAGATTCCAGCGGTGAGAGCCGGATAGAGCGGGCTGTCGGCAAGTTCGGCGGACGATTCGCAGGGACTTGAAGAGGGACAATAATGAGTACAGACCATTAAAAAGCCGATGTCCGCTCTGCGATTGAAATCAGTGGGGCGAAGAAACTGAATGGTCACACGTCTCAGATCCAGACGACCGAGACCAACTGCTCATCCATGAAATCTGCCATGCGGTGGTCAGCGGTGGTCATGGAAAAGTCTGGCAAAGTCGCATGGATAAAGCGGCGCAAAAAGCGATTGAACTCGGACGACAACGGCTCGGTCAATTGCTGTGACAAGAAATCGTTCATTGCCGCTACTCTCTTGGGCGGACTGGTGCAGATTGGTAATTGGTATGAGCAAGAGCAACGAAGTTTTACAGTTGGGCAGAATCGTAATATAATAGGTATGTGTGACCGGCTTTTGTCCATGCTCGTAAAGCCGCAATCCGCCAATCGACGTGGTAGAGGCGGGGTCTTTTCCTAACTGGGGTGAGACCCCGCCTTTTTTTACGGAGAATGAAACATGAAGAATAAGAGCACAGTCAGTAAGGCGTTGCGGAGAACGACGCAATCTAAGCCGACTCAAAAGCCAAAGAAGTTGGAACCTCACCCAATTGCCGATCTGTTCCCAAGAATGACACTGGAGGAGAGGCGAGAATTAAAAGAGGACATGAAGCAAAGGGTGGAGCGAGGCCAGAAGCCACTCGAACATGAAATTGAGATTTACGAAAACAAGATCTTGGATGGCCGTCATCGGTATGAGGTCTGGCTGGAACTGGCTGAGGAAGGTGCTTGCGATGGTTTCTTCAGGAGGAATCAGCCAGCCACAAAGATCGTGGCGAAGAATACCGACACTCTCGCTGCTTGGATGAAGGCGAAATCAGCGAACATGGTTCACAGGCATATCCCTGCGGATCGAAAAGCGGCGATCTTCCTGAAAGCGGTTGAACAATTTCCTGCTTTGAATGAAGTCATTGAACAAATCAAAGACGAGAATTCTCAGCGACAAAAGGCTGGAAGACGTTTGGTCGCTAGCGACCGAAGGACAACGACGAATAAAGCCGTTGCTCAAATGGCGAACGTTGGCGAGACGACAATCAAAGCAGTCAAAAAACTCAAAAACGAGAACCCTGAAAAGTTCGAGGAGGTTGCCAAAGACATCGGCGAAAAAGGAATTGAAGGCACTCGTCAAAGCCAAGGCAGAAGAATCCGAGGCGATATCCACAACATCGGACAGCTTGTTGCGTGATGTGCAAAACTGTCATGAATCGTTGCTTCAAGCGGCTCAGGTTGTTGCGAACTTAACAGACCAGGAGTGGGCACTGGCTGACGAAAAGTCTTGGAAAACAATGCTCCAAGATCTGAGTGAAACCGTCGATGCGATTGCGAATGAGGTTCAAAACGCATTCGTCCCAAAGGGAGATGCTGCTTCATCCAAACCAGTTGTGAAATCGAAGATAACCTTACCCAAAGAGCCGATCACTTCCAGAAAGCTGAAATCGATCTTCGGTCAACATGCCGAAACGGTTCTGGTTGATTATTTGAAAGAATTGCCTCACAAGGGCCGAGAATCCCGAAAATACAAAGTCATCGAGCCATTGCCTGAGTTGGATGAATATAAGGAACTGGAAAAAAAGCGATTCACCACAACTGTTCAAGACCTTGTAGAAAGTGCGTTTGCGGATTTTGAAGATTTGGGGTCCGAGATGAGCGACTGGTACGAAAACTTGCCAGAGTCATTTCAAGATGGCGACAAGGGTGATGCCCTCTCAGAGGCAAGAGATACCCTTGAGGGATTGTCTGTCCCAGAATTGAACGAGGAAATCCGAGCGATCCCCATCTTTTACCGTCCAAATGTGAACATCAAAAGTCGGGCGGATCGAAGGGATGATGCAGTAGATCGACTGCGGGCGGTTGTTGGGACACTCGAAGAAATCGAAGAAAATAGCGATGTGCAAGCTGTCGTCGACGAATTGGATAATGCGATTGACGAAGCAGATAGCGTTGATTTTCCAAGGATGTATTGACGGGATGACCAGATCCAAGTCTTCGAATTGCCTTGTGAGGCTACGAAGGCGAGTACCAAATGGCGAACACTTGGTCCGTTTATGAATAGAAATCCAAAGGCAGTAAGAACGGCCACAAAGAGCGAATTTGATCGACTCAGTAACCATACGTTGATTTTCCCGGACGAAAACCGAAAAAACATTTGACAGAGACCGCCTCGGCATCAGAAACACCGAAGCGGCCAACTCTCACCGAGCGGAAGGAACCGAGCATATTGACCACGAACTCACTCGACAGCCACGTCAAGGTTATTCATACATCGAATGATGGCATTTTCGATTTTGCTGGCATGACGGTCACGACAGTAATGGAATCTCTTGAACAAGTTTTCAACATTCCTCCCGAAGCACTTTCGTTCGTAAATGGGGAATTGGTTGGACCTTCGTTTCGGCTGCGGCCAAACGACGTTCTGGAATTCATCAAACAATTTGGCGAAAAAGAAGGATCGTCGTTTTTCAGGTATCCTGGAGGAAAATTCAAACTTCGTAACGAAATTATCAGGCTAATCAAGCCTCAATTGAACGACTCAATCGAGTACCGAGAACCGTTTTTCGGTGGCGGCAGCATTGGGCTACAGTTGCTTGAGGAATGCCCCGAACTGCTTTCTTCCGTCTGGTTCAATGACCGAGATTTTGGCATCGCCGCACTGTGGTCATCAGTCATCCGTTATCCTGACGACATCAAACAACTGGTAATGTCATTTGCGCCGGCGCTTGAAGAGTTTTACTCGTTTAAGAAGCAACTTGCGCAGGTTAATCATTGCCCGCTCCAGAGAAAGCGACTGGTCAATCTTGGCTTTCAAAAGCTGGCTCTCCACCAGATGTCGTTCTCTGGGTTGGGGGAAATGGCAGGTGGTCCGCTCGGAGGAAAACTCCAGCTATCAGACGGCAAAATCGACAGTCGATGGTCGCCTGAATTCATCTGTAACAAAATAGACCGGATTCATCAGGCATTGTCGCACAAAGCCGTGCGAGGCGACTCTTGCTCATGCCTCGACTTTGAAGAAATGATCGACGGTGATGACAGCATCTTGTACCTGGACCCTCCCTACTATGATCAGGGGACTGCACTTTACAAGCACGCTTTTATGGTTGAAGACCATGAACGGTTGGCACGTCTGCTTCGCCACAGGAAAGGTTTTTGGCTGCTGTCGTATGATGACTGCGACGAAATTCGGGCGCTGTATGACTGGGCTGTGGTTGAAGTCGTGCCCGTCACCTACTCAATAACAGGGACACGCATAAAAGGAGAATTGTTGATTTGTCCGAGGAGTGGACTGCGCACATGAACCTCACCAATCACTTTAAACAAATCAAAAAAGAATTCTTTCCTCGCTGGGATAGGACCGGACGATGGCCATCGGTCTAGAAGAAGCGTACCAGTGCATTCAGGAGTGGGTCGCTCATGAACCCGACCTCACGTTGGCGCAGGTCAAACGCTCATTGGCCACTGAATACGGTTTGCTGGTTGCGAAAGTTGGAACGAAATTCAAGCGAACTGAAACGGTTTATCGAGAAGCGAAAAGGGAGGCTCAGGCGGGGAGGGCGTTGAGGCAGGCGTGGATGCGGCTTTCGATTTCCATCGTCAAAAGTGAATGATGAGTTGGAATTTCATGGCAATGTATGAAGTGACAAATCATCCACTCGACAAATTGATTCGTTATGGAAGGGTCTGAGCTGCGGACTTACTCAATGCCGGAAAATCTTGCATTTTGCCATTTGCAACGAGCCAGCGGCAGAATCTCTTTACGCTGTTCAATGTTCCCCGTGCCGTGCTTCGTCCCAACTCCCTTGGAAGCAACCGAACGTATCTTGCCCAAGACTTCGGCGTAATATCGGCACACGGAATGTGGCCAATTACTTCGACAAAACGTCGGATTCTGGCAGGTAGCGTCTTGAAGCTTTCTTTCCGCATCGTCCCTTTCTGTTGCAAGAGATAATATTCAGAAGCACCAAGAAGGTCATCGGGAATTGAATCCGGCAATTCTACAGGTTGAAGAAAGAGACGAGCGAAAGTCGCAAAAATCTGTTTGCTCCTAGCAGACTCAGGATTTGTCAAATCTACTGAATACCCCGCTCCACACCAACCTTCGTTATCTAGTGGAAGCTGCTCATTGGTTCCACTGAAACCAAACGGCGTACAATGAATTTGCCGATACAGACCAGGGTGGAACTCGATTAACGCAGCCCACCATACCCGCCCGTAGTGCTTTTCAGGCTTCAGATGGATGCGTTTCACCAATCGGCTAATCACACTTGCGAGTTTTTCACGGTTGGCCGTATCCGATGCAGCAGCAACCAAAGATTGAGCTTCCATCAACGGTACACCACCGGCTCCTTGCGCCCGAAGTTGTTCGATTTCCTCAATCAATGCTCGCTCTCTTGCCTCAGTAGCCTGCGCCGCAGCCAACAGCGTCTTTGGAGGGCGTCCGTCCGGGTCAGCAAGCAATTCTTGCAATTCGAGAAGCCGCTTCCTCACCCCGGAAAGTTGCTGTTCTTTTTCGGGAAGCGTGCTGTCGTCCGTCGAAGGTGCAGCAAGGTCCTGGAGACTTACTTCAGACAAGTATTTCAGGAAGACTCCCTCGAATTGAAAATATGGTACGCCCACAGAGTCGCATTCTTTGATCTTTCTGATGTGGCCGTAGGAGACGAGTCGATAATCGCAGGTTCCATCGGGCCGTGCTGCTCTTTGCAAGTGCATCGAGTGTCCATCGTGAGCGTTAACGATCAACCCTTTGAAAAGATTAAGTACGCTTGCCGTTCTTCCCCTTGGTTTTTGTCCCGGTCTCGTCGCCTGGACTCGGTCCCAAAGCTCTTGGGAAATCACTTTCGGGTAGTATCCTGGTATCGGCTCACCTACCGGAACTCGTTTGCGCTCCTTGTCAACTTCAATGAATTCGTAATGTTGCCGCAGTCCCAAAACCGCAACATCGTTCAGAACTTTAGTCAGATAGGAACTATTCCACTTTCCGGACCTTCCGATTGGAGGAAACTGTTCCTGGAGTTCACGCAGAATTGTCGGTTGTCCCTTCCCTTTGGCGACTTGCTGGAAAATGAAGCGGATTGCCGCAGCACCTTCGTTCACGTCGAATCTTTGCTTGTTTTCATTCCAAGAAATCCAAGCAGGACTCATTTTCTCGATTTCACCACTTTTTGTTTTAATCGGGGCCTGATCTGCCAACGATTCTTTCCGCTTTTGCTCTCGGTCCTTTTTTATTCGGAATGACTTATTCTTGCTTTCCAACGACGCCAAATAAAATGAAATCAGTGGAATCAAAGTGCCGATTGGATCGTCGAGGCTCGATTCGTCGTACACGGTTGGCGTGGGCTTGAGCACAGCGATTTTGACGCCTGTTTCAAGGATTTCTTGAAACAGGTGGTTGGCTTCTCGAATACCTTGCCGACTAAGCCTGTCTAAAGCCTCTATCAGAAGAATCGAGCCTTTCGGAATTCGACCTTCTTTCGCCAAGTCGAGAAAGGTCTTCAATGCTCCTTTGTGCTTGTTTGCACCTCGAAAGGCACTGACCCCCAAATCCTGAAGGCTCAGGTCTGCCTTGGTGTGTCCATTGGCAGCAATCCAGTCGTCCCCGTCTTCCGTCTGCCGCCTGAGTGAATCACCTTCTGCTTGGCGCTTTGAACTGAATCTGACGTAGCTGTAGACTAGCGCCATCGCTGGTTGCACCTTTCGTTTTCCGTTTCCTCCGATGGTTGAATTCTACAAGACTATGAAACAAAAGAAAGGGGTTCTCTTTTTAGACGAGCTGCCCGAATACAACCGGCGCACTTTGGAAGTCCTGCGGCAACCGCTGGAAGACGGTTGCGTCACGATCAGCCGGGCGATGGGCAGCTTGACGTTTCCTGCCAATCTGATGCTCGTTGCCGCAATGAATCCCTGCCCGTGTGGCTATTTCGGTGATCCCCGGCGGCAGTGCCAATGCAACCCGATTCAGATCGAACG
>Ga0206876_1017_pt1 | contig 52246 bp, 41 predicted proteins | sample Alteio_BWOrgCont_10_FD_152619 | JGI IMG/M metagenome (GOLD analysis project Ga0206876, IMG submission 152619) | Enriched cells from forest soil in Barre Woods Harvard Forest LTER site, Petersham, Massachusetts, United States -... | ecosystem: Environmental > Terrestrial > Soil > Temperate forest >...
TGGTCGCGGAACTCCACCCAACCCACAGGCGCTCGAACGCGCCGCCCTAACCGCAGCTAGTGAATCGCTCACGGTCATGGAACACCGTATGACCTGGCTTGCAACCATCGCACAGTCTGCCACCTTCATCGGCCTCTTCGGAACAGTCATGGGAATCGTCGACGCCTTTCACGGTCTCGGCACCGCGGGGGCTGCCACGCTGCGCGCAGTCGCGCCCGGCATCTCGGAGGCACTGATTACAACTGCCGCAGGTCTTGCCGTTGCCATCCCAGCGCTTGTCGGCTACAACCAGCTCACCGCACGTTTGCGCGAATCCGCGGCACGCATGGACGACTTTGGCCGCGAGTTGCTCAACGCCATTGAGAATGCAGCACTGCTCGCGCCGTCTACTCCTCCACCTCAGCCGCCGGCCATGCCGGCATCTGGATTGCTCGAGGACCATCCGCGACGGAGGTCGTTCTAGCCATGGCTTTTTCCATGAGAGGCCGCACGCAGACTGCGCTTGCAGACATCAACATCACGCCACTGGTTGATGTTGTTCTTGTGCTGCTGCTGATCTTCATGCTCACTGCGCCGGTGCTGCAGAGCGGCATCGAGGTCGCAGTGCCTCAGACGCGGACCGTGGAACAGATCACCGAGCAGCGCACTGTTATCACCATCGACAAAGACCAGAACGTGTTTCTCAACAACACCGGCTCCGACCGCGCCATCAGCATCAACGATCTTGCCAACGCACTTGGCCCGTCGCTGCCCGGCTCCAAGCGTGTCGTTTACATCCGTGCCGACAAGCAGGTGCCCTTCGGCGGCTTTGCGGTGGTTATGGACGCGGTCAAGCAAGCCGGCATCACCAACATCAGCATTGTGACGCACCCGATCGAGAATGCTTCGCAACAATAGTGCTCTTCAGCGCTCAGAGAAACGATGGCCCACACTCTCACAGTCCGCCCAGTTGCCCAGGAGAAATTCGGCAGCGGTCTTACGCTGGCCATCGTGCTGCATCTCCTCCTGGCTGCGAGTATAGTCACAGCGGCAGTCGTCAATCCCTTCAACCTGGATCGATGGGGAGGCCATGAATCCACGGAAGGCGCAATTCAGGCTTCCATCGTAGATGCGCTTCCACTCCCTCCCAAAGCTCCGCCCGTCGACAAATCCGTTCTTGTACAACCGGATGTCTCACCGGCTCCTGCCCCGCCGCCGAAGGCCGCTGCTACCACCCCACCCAAGGAAACCGATCTGCTCATCAAGGGCAAGACCGCGCCGAAGACCGCAAAGGTCGAAGCCCCTGCCCCACCCAAGCATCCTCAACCAACGCCGGTGACCACCAAGGCAACCAACGGAACGCCTGCCACTCAGATCCCGCAATCCATCGCGCAGAACCACGACGGACAGGCCGCACTCACGGTCGCCGACCACGTCTTTGGCCAGCGCTATGCCTACTATTTCGATGCGGTCCAGCGCACCATCAACCAGAACTGGTTCGGCCGTGAAGCTGACCCAGGTTCCTCCATGGGCAAGAGCGTCAAAATCATATTTGACATCAATCGAGATGGCACGCCGTCCAATATCCGCATAGAAACCAGCAGCGGCTCACCGAGCCTGGACCTTTCGGCCATCCATGCTCTGCAGCGCGTAGACACGTTCGGCCCACTCCCCGCAGGAAGCAAGCAAACCGTAGAAGACACCTTTACTTACCACCCGCAATGACGTATCCAGTGAGTTAGGGTGCCATTTCGCACAGGTCAAACGTCTACACTTCAGGAGATGGTTCAAAGGATGCGATCCTTACATTTGCCGCCCGGTCTTCAGCGGCTCGCCGCGCTGACCTGTTTTGCCCTGTTCGCCTCCGTCGCGGTTGCGCAAGACCCGTTCCCACAGCTACATCAGGACTTGAGCAATAGTCGTATCCGCATTGCTGCTGCTGATTTCAAAGCTGGCGGCGACGCGTCCGCAGGCGCGCAGAAGCACACCTTCGACACGGTTCTCTTCTCCGACCTGCAGAACGCCGGCATCTTCGATCTGGTCTCGAAGTCAATGCAGCCCCCCGCTACACCCGGCTATCCAGCGGAGATCAATCTCGCTCAGTGGTCGGCAGCACCGGCCAGTGCTTCGATGGTGGCCTTCGGTAATTTTGCGGTGCAGGGCGGCCGCATTATCGTGAACGGATTTCTTGACGATGCCAAGAACACACAATTCCCACAAGTCTTTGCAAAGCAGTACAACGAAGCAGCTAGTGACGATTCCGCGCGCCAGATTGCCCATCGCTTTGCTGACGAAATCATTCTGCGTCTCGGCGGCGGCGTAAACGGCATCGCTGAATCAAAAATTTATTACATAAAAATCGGTGGCGCCAACGATAAAGAAATATGGGAGATGGATTACGACGGCGCCAATCAACACGCGATCACGCACCTCGGCACTATTTCAATGTCACCGCGCGTTTCACCGGATAATTCACGCCTAGCTTTCAGCGCTCTCGATGCGCGTGCAGGATTCACTGTTAAGATGTATTCGCTTCTGCTGGGCCGCTCTGTCGCATTCAACGGCGGCAGTAACAGTGGTGCACCTGCCTGGGCCTCCGATGGGTCGCAAATAGCATTCTCATCTTCGCGCTCTGGCCATCCTGAAATCTGGGTCTCCGATACCGAAGGCCGCATTGCTCACCAGGTAACCAACTTCGGTTCAGACACTTCGCCTACCTGGAATCCCAAGACCAATTCTCAGATCGCCTTTATCTCAGGCCGCAGCCACCTGCCACAGCTCTACATCATGGAATCTGACGGCTCCGGCGTGAGCCGCATGACTGATGGTGGCTATGCCAGTTCGCCCTCGTGGTCGCCCAATGGGCAGTTCATCGCTTTCGCCTGGGACCGTAAATACGGCCCCGGAGCGCCAGGCGGGCAAGACATTTACGTTATGGAAGTCTCCACCAAACGCTGGATCCAGCTCACCCATGATGAAGGCCGCTGTGATTTCCCAACCTGGTCTCCTGATGGCCGTCACATTGCATATGCAAGTTCCGCAGGGGGCCGTGCCGCCAACTCCCGCATCATGACCATGCTTGTAGACGGCACTCAGAAACACGCTCTTACTGGTGCTGGAGCTGATATGCCCAACTGGAGCTGGAAATAAGTCCAGATTTAAATTATTATCGTATTACGATGTACTGTATTGTGCGTCTAAGAAATGATGAGTATGCACACAGGGCCAAACTCTTTGCTACCTTTCACTTTCCATGCAGCATGGCATCTGAATCCTTCATATGATGATTGAGGTAACTACTATGCATTCGACGCCACGACATCCTCAAGCGCTCCGTAATTCGCTTAAGCACGCTGCCCTACTTGGGTCAATTGCGCTTCTTGCGGCCACGGGCTGCCACCATAATTCGAAGCTACCGCCCGTCAATACCGCACCGGATACCAACATCCCCGCGCCTACGGCCAGCATCACGGCAGATCCGTTGGCAATCGATCTTGGGCAGTCCGTTGTGCTCAACTGGCGCACAACCAACGCCACAGCTGTCTCCATTGACGGCATCGGCCAGGTGGCGGTTAACGGAACACAGACTGTTTCGCCTGCCAACTCCACCAATTTCCATCTGGTGGCCAAGGGTGATGGCGGCACAACTGAAGCTAATGTTCGTGTCACTGTCAAAGTGCCGATGACTCAGCCTATGGGCAGCGATGATAGCGGCCTGGGTGCAGGTACTGAAGCAGAATTCCATGCCAATGTGCAGGACCTCTTCTTCGACTATGACAGCTCCGAGCTTCGCTCTGACGCACAGGCTTCAGTGTCCGCAGCGGCACGCTATCTGAATTCGCATCCCGGTATTCGCATTCTGGTCGCAGGCTTCTGCGACGATCGCGGCTCGGCGGAATACAACATTACCCTCGGTGAAAACCGCGCTGACTCTGCCAAAACGGCTCTGGTCAGTGCCGGCGTCAGTCCGAGCCGAATCCGCACCGTCAGCTACGGCAAAGAGCGGCAGTTCTGCACCGAGGAAAACGAGAGCTGCTGGCAGCAAAACCGCCGCGATCAGTTCAGCATCGACAAATAACATGCTGTCCTAAGCTATATCCTGAAATACCGGTGCCCCATCCATAGCACAGCATCAACGGGCTTTGGATGGGGTTTTCCTAATCACTAGGAGCAAGCAATGTCTCTTCAAAAAACAATCCGCATGGCCGCCTTAGTCCTCGCTTTCAGCAGCTTCACCGCGCTCCCCTCCCACGCCGCCGAGAGCAAGGATATGATCCAGCTCCAGCAGCAGGTGCAAGATTTGCAGAACGCTATCGCCAAGCTGCAGCAATCCAACGATGAGCGAATGGGCGTACTCAAAGACCTCGTCCAGCAGACTGCTGACTCCGTCAACAAGATGTCTATCGTCGTTAACGGCTTTCAACTGCGCATGCAAAATGTGCAGGACGCTACAACCACAAAAAACGATCAACTCTCCGGCCAGGTTCAATCACTCAATGATTCTCTCGATGAGCTAAAGGCGCGAATGGGCCGCATGGAAAAATCTCTGAATGACATCCAGAGCCAGCAGGCCTCTACCAACGCCATTCTTAACAACCTTCCCGGCAACTCCACGACGCCAGCTGCCGGCCAGCCTCTGCCAGCACCCGGCCCGACCTCGAGCAATTCCAACTCACCTGGCTCAGGGCTGGCTTCACGGCAGGCAGCGACACAGGGCATCCCGGTGGGTGATCTATACAAGTCCGCCTACGCTGATTACATGACCGGCAAATATCCGCTCGCTGCGTCTGAGTTCAACAACCTCATTACCGCATATCCAGACGACAATCTTGCCGGGAACGCGTACTTCTATCTCGGCGAAATCGACATGAAGGGCCAGAAGCTGACCTCTGCTGTAAAGGACTACGACCAAGTGCTGGAGCGCTATCCCGACAACGCCAAAATCCCTTCAGCACATCTGCACAAGGGCGAGGCTCTCATCGCGATGAAGAATCCTGATGCTGGTTCGCGCGAGTTGCATACACTTATCCAGCGCTTTCCAAACTCGCCAGAAGCTGCACAGGCCCGCACCAAACTGACCGCTCTGCCCACTCACAAATAAGCGGTTACGCTCGCAGCACTGCCATTACGGAATCCACACGTTTGCGCTCGTCCCCGGTAAGCGCAAGCCGTGGCAGTCTTGGCGGTCCTCCGTAGTATCCATTCAGGTCGCAAGCGTACTTTACGCCTGCGATACCCAGTTCGAGCATCAGGGCATCGGCATCACGCAACCGCGCTGCCTTGTCGCGAGCGAGCGCAGGATTCCCATCCTTGAATGCGGCATAGACCTCGTGGCAGGCTTGTGGAGCGCATGCTGCCAGTCGCAGCATCGCTCCGGCGACTCCAGCCTCCAACAGTTCCACGAGGCTTTCCGCCTTGCCTGCCGCCATCGTTTGAAAACCCACAGTCTTCACGCGGGTCTTTATTGCCGCCTTCGGTGGTGCGATCGCCAATCCGGCGCCTCCGCCCAGAGACTCTGCAGAGACAAATGTTGCGGCTCCATCGCTCGCAACTTGCTGTTTCATGCGGCCAGTCACCGCGGCAAACACGGTGGTCACTTCGACCTCACGACGCTTCTCGCTCGTAACTTGGGCAATTGCACGAGTACGTTCGCCAGTCAGACCATCCACATAAATTCCAATGACATTGGCGTGGGCTGCTAGCTCCGCAATGTGTGGCACGGACATCTCTAGCCCAGCCCTTAGCATCACTGGCAATGCCGAGCGATCGGCGACAGCCGCAAAATAAACTCCAAGCTCGGCCGCGCTCAGGCTCGCTTCCGGCGCACTCAGCAGAACCGCATCGAACCCAGCCTGCGCTGCCTGTTCGGCAACCCACAAGGCTCCACGCACGCTATCCGCCGCAACACCTGCGGTCAGCACCTTCTCCCGTGCAGCAGATGCACTCACAACTTGCAGTGTTTCCACCACTTCTGCATCAGAGAGCGTGCCCGCTTCACCGCCCGGAGGCATCGCCAACAGCCCTGCCGCAGGGGTCAGCGAATAACGCCCCACGTTGTGCTCCAATTTGCGCCAGTAGCTCGCACCATCGCGGTAGAAGGGTGCCGTCAGAGGTACATGAATTCCATCGATCAACATAATGTGCTTTACCAAGTTTAGCTGCTCGGAGCTAAACTGTTTTCAGGCTATGACCGAAGATTTTGAAGTATCGCAAGGCAAGTCCATCGGCGACCTCGGCCGCGAGGCAGTGTGGTTCTCTATACACACGATTTTGGCCATCCTTACACTGTTTGGCATTGTCGCCGTCATGTGGACATTCCACCCCGATCCCTCAGCCAGCTCACCTAAGCTGCTGGCCACCCTTTTGTCGCTTGTCATTCCTTTGGTGGTCGGCTTCATCATCACTAAAATCTCCAACAATGATATTGGCCGTTATGTCTGGATCTCCGGTCTACTCATCTTCGCCATCGTCTGTGTATGGGTCATCGATTTACCCACCGGCCCTGGCCTCTGCGAGCATTGCACACTAATGGAGCGGCTCTGGCGCACGTTCTTCGACTTCCAGCATGGCAGCGGCCTGATGGGCGGCGACGGGGTGCTCATTGGTACATGGATTCCGCTTTCGCTCTTCGGATATGCGATCGGCTCGAAGTTTGCGCTTGGCTCAGAGTAAACCTCCCACAGAATAGCCTTACGCCCCCACCGCTTCTCTTGCGGCATGCAATGCTTGTAGCGACTCCACGCCAATTTTGCCTCGCTGCAGCGCCTCAATGCCTTCCGCAGCTGCACGCGCCGCAGCCAGCGTAGTTATCGCCGGTACGCGTCCGGCAACGGCAGCTCTGCGGATAGCCTGGTCGTCAAACACACTGTCTTGTCCGGTGGGCGTATTGATGATGAGCTGAATGCGGTCGCTCTTGATCAGATCGACCACATTGGGCCGGCCTTCTTTGACCGCATACACACGCTCCACCTGCATTCCCGCATTCTCCAGCACATCCGCTGTACCGTGCGTTGCGACGAGTTGGAAACCCATGTTCACAAACCGCCGCGCAACAGCAGCCACGTGTTGCTTATCGTGTTGCTTCACGCTGAAGAACACAGACCCTTTGACTGGAAGGAATAGCCCAGCGGCAATTTGTGCCTTGGCAAACGCCTCACCAAAGGTCTTTGCCACTCCCATCACTTCGCCGGTCGAGCGCATCTCCGGCCCCAGCACAGGGTCTACACCCTGGAACTTGCCCCACGGAAATACCGGGGACTTCACAAAATAATGATCGCCCGTGCTCAAGTCTTCACCGCTCGCCAGCTGCTCGGGCAACAATTCCTTAAGCGTTCGGCCGGTCATCAATCTCGATGCAATTTTCGCCAACTGCAGCCCTGTAGCCTTTGAGACATAGGGCACTGTGCGCGAAGCTCGCGGATTTACCTCAATCACAAACACTTTGCCGCGCTGTACAGCGAACTGCAGATTGACCAGTCCCACAACATTCAGCGCCAGGGCCAGCTTGCGGGTGTAAGTGCGGATCGTGTTCTTCACCTGCTCACTCAAGTCGACCGATGGCAGCACGCAACTCGAGTCACCCGAGTGCACACCTGCTTCCTCAATGTGCTCCATGATGCCGGCGATAATCACATCCTTGCCGTCGCAAAGTGCATCGACATCCACTTCCTGAGCGTCCTCAAGGAAGTGGTCAATCAACACTGGCCGCTCCTGCGAATACTCGATAGCCGTCGACATATACCGCACCACTGCGGCATCGTCATACGCAATCACCATGGCGCGCCCGCCAAGAACATAGCTCGGGCGCACCAGCACCGGATACTCGACACGACGCGCGCCCTCGAGCGCTTCTTCCACGCTTGTCGCCATCGCTGCAGGTGGCTGCGGAATTTCCAGCTCGGTAATCAGCTTGCCAAACCGCTTGCGGTCTTCAGCCAGATCGATCGACTCTGGCGATGTGCCGATGATGGGCACGCCGGCGGCCTTCAAAGGCAGCGCAAGGTTCAACGGAGTCTGCCCGCCGAACTGCACAATCATGCCAATCTCTGCGCCGCCACTTGCCTCATGCTCATACACAGCCAGCACATCTTCCAGAGTCAGGGGCTCAAAATACAGCCTGTCGCTGGTGTCGTAATCGGTCGAGACCGTCTCCGGATTGCAGTTCACCATGATGGTCTCGAAGCCATCTTCGCGCAGCGCGAACGCAGCATGGCAGCAGCAGTAGTCGAACTCAATGCCCTGCCCAATGCGGTTCGGTCCTGAGCCAAGAATGATGACCTTCTTCTTCGCCGTCGGCGCGGCTTCGTCCTCTTCGTCGTAGCAGCTATACAGATACGGCGTGAAGCTCTCAAACTCCGCCGCGCAGGTATCGACCAGCTTGAAGACGGGTTTCACTCCCAGCTTCTTGCGCAGCTCGCGCACACTTGCACCGGATTGCTTTTCATCCAGCCCCAGAGCCACAGCCAGCCGTTCATCGCTCAACCCCATACGCTTGGCTAGCTGCAGATCATGCGAATTGAGTTTCTTTACCTCAAGCTTGCACACTTCAGCTAGCTCGTCGGCAATCTGTTTCATCTGGTAAAGGAACCACGGATCCATCCCCGTAAACCGTGCCACATCGCGCACGCTCATGCCGATTTCAAAGGCATAACGCAGGTATGCTAGTCGTTCAGGATGTGGCGTCACCAGCCGCTGCCGCAAGCGTCGCGGGTCAATCGTATCCCCCGAGCCCTTTTTACCTGTTTCCAGCGAACGCACTGCCTTCATCAGCGCTTCCTTGAAGGTGCGGCCAATCGCCATCACTTCGCCGACAGATTTCATCTGTGGCCCGAGAATCTCATCCGCTCCGGGAAATTTCTCAAACTGCCACTTTGGAATCTTTACGACTACATAGTCAATCGTCGGCTCAAAGCATGCCGGCGTCGCTTTGGTGATGTCATTCTGCAACTCGTCGAGCGTGTAGCCGACCGCAAGCCGCGCCGCGATCTTCGCAATTGGGAACCCTGTTGCTTTACTCGCCAGTGCCGAGCTGCGGCTCACACGAGGGTTCATCTCGATCACTGTCATGCGGCCATTCTGCGGATTCACCGCAAACTGCACATTACTTCCGCCGGTCTCAACGCCAATTTCGCGAATCACAGCTATCGCAGCGTCCCGCATGCACTGGTACTCGCGGTCGGTCAGTGTCTGCGCCGGCGCAACGGTGATCGAATCCCCCGTGTGCACACCCATTGGGTCGAAGTTTTCGATGGAGCAGATGATGACGACATTGTCCTTCAGGTCGCGCACCACCTCCAGCTCATATTCCTTCCATCCCAGCACGCTCTCTTCCAGCAGGCACTCATGCACCGGAGAGAGATCGAGCCCGCGCGACAGAATCTCCATCAGCTCTTCGCGGTTGTAAGCAATACCGCCGCCGCTGCCTCCCAGCGTAAAGCTCGGCCGGATGACCACAGGGAATCCGAGCTTGGCAGCGAACTCTATCCCGTCGCGAAGATTATTTACCAGCATCGACTTTGGCATGTCGAGACCGATCTTGGTCATCGCATCCTTGAACAGTAGCCGGTCTTCGGCCTTCTTGATGGCCTCCAGCTTCGCGCCGATCAATTCAATCCCGTAGCGCTCAAGAACACCGGCGTCGGCAAGATCGACGGCAAGGTTCAGCGCCGTCTGCCCACCCACCGTCGGCAGCACAGCAAATTTGCCCTTTGATGCATCGAGCGATTCTGCTTCCACGCGCAGAATCTCTTCCAGGTATTGTGGCGTCAGTGGCTCAATATAAGTGCGGTCGGCAACATCCGGGTCGGTCATGATGGATGCCGGGTTGGAATTCACCAGCACTACTTCATAGCCTTCAGCCTTGAGTGCCTTGCAGGCCTGCGTGCCGGAATAGTCGAATTCCGCCGACTGCCCAATCACAATCGGGCCCGAACCAATCACCAGAATCTTCGCAATGTCATTCCTACGCGGCATCTACTGCTCACCCACTGGAGCTCTCACTTTTTGAACTCCTCCATCATCTTTCTGAAGTCTTTGAACAGGTAGTGCGAATCGTGCGGCCCGGGACTTGCCTCCGGGTGGTACTGCACGCTGAACATCGGGTCGCTCTTATGCTTTAGACCAGCCAGTGTGTCGTCATTCAAATTCGTATGTGTCCGCACCACATCCTCAGGCAGCGAAGCCGGATCGACATTGAAGTTATGGTTCTGGGCCGTGATCTCCACCTTGCCCGTCTGCAGATTTTTAATGGGATGGTTGCCACCGTGATGCCCGAACTTGAGCTTGTAAGTCTTGCCACCCAGCGCCAGCCCGAAGATCTGGTGCCCCAGGCAGATACCGAAGATTGGCGTCTTGCCCCGCAGAGCACGCACATTCTCAATGGCGTAGTCCAGCGGTTCAGGGTCGCCCGGGCCGTTCGAGAAGAAAACTCCATCCGGCTGCATCTTCAAAACATCTGCTGCAGGCGTCTTCGCCGGGACCACGGTCACCCGGCAGTTCTCCCGCGCCAGCATGCGCAAAATGTTTTGCTTGATGCCGAAATCATAGGCCACTACATGCATCTGCTGCGCTGAAGCAGATGCATCATCTCCCGGCAGCAGCCTGTCGCCGGTCTGGTTGCGCGCCTCGCTCTCGTCCCACGAATACGCTTGCTTCGTGGTCACCGTGCTGGCCAGATCGGTGCCATCCATTTTTTTGTGCGCACGAGCCTTCGCTACAAGAGCGTCAGTATCTTCGACGGCGGTCGAGATCACGCCGCGCATCACGCCGTTGGCACGCAGATGCCTCACTACTGCTCTTGTATCAATCTCTGCAATCACCGGAACGCCGTTGCGTTCGAGATATTCGTCAGCGACTTCGGTCGAACGCCAGTTCGAGCTCACCGGCGAAAACTCGCGCACCACCAACCCCTCGATATACGGCTTCGCAGACTCCGCATCGCTCGGCGAAGTTCCATAGTTTCCAATGTGGGGATTGGTAAGCACCACGATCTGTCCTGCATAGGATGGATCGGTAAAGATTTCCTGGTATCCAGTCAATGATGTGTTGAAGACCACTTCGCCAACGCGCTCAGTTATCGCGCCAAATGCCTTCCCGCGAAAGAGGCGCCCATCTTCAAGGGCCAGAATCGCTTGCATGGCATCTCCTACGAATGTGATGTCTCTATGTTATCAGCCGGGTTGTGCATAAATTCTCACCCGCAACTTCACACCTCCCGCGCTTTTTGAGCAACAGAAAACCCGGCCAAGGCCGGGCTGTCCGATTGTCGCAAATCCTCCGCCAACTAGCGGCGGCAATGACGGTGATGGTGCCGAACCCAGCAATGCCGGTAGGCGTGGGCCTGCGGCACAACTGCAGCAAGTGTCCCCAACATGATCAACGAAAGTAGAACCTTCTTCATTTGTTTAGTCTCCTAGAATACAACAGCAACAGCATACATCCCAAAACGCGCGCAACAGCAATTAGTTGTGCGACTTGCAATAATAATTAGTCCTCTTGAGGCTGAACTTGCAAGAAAATTCACGAAGGTATCCGAGTAGGTTCCTTGCAAGGCACCTCTCTGCGGAAGAAATAGCCAGCCGCGACTCCAAATTTCGGTGGCTGCGCAGTCGATACAGCCGTGAGATTCTTGAATTACCCTCATGCCGAAGCCTTCCTCCCCCTCACGACACAGCACAACATCTTCAGCCACCCCTGACGTAGATCCTCGCTGGCTGCTCAAAGCTGCAGGTGCAGCCATTGCCTTCGCGCTGGCCTGCGCGCTGGCCCTGTTTTGGACGACCTTTTACTACACCCAATGGCAGTACGTCCTTTCGCCCTCAAGAAGCATCTTGACGGACCCCGCAGCAGTCGGACTCGCCTTCAACGAAGTTCACTTCGGCGTCGACGCTACAGGCCAGCCACAACTTGACGGCTGGTGGATGCCTGCCGACGCCCCATCCAGCCCCACTGTGCTCCTGCTGCATGACGGCAAAGGCTCTATGAGCGACGCATTGCCTCAGGCCCGTATCTTGCACAACGCCAATCTCAATGTTCTGCTCTTTGACTATCGTGGTTTTGGGCACTCCGGCTACAACCACCCCACGCAGGCCCTCATGCAGTCTGACGCTGAATCTGCGCTCGCCTTCCTTCGCGATACACGCCACACCGACCTCAGACACATTCTCGTCTATGGCAACGGTCTTGGCGCTTCTGTCGCCGTAAATCTCTGCGCCGGCCATAATTCAATCCCAGCCGTCATTCTCGATGCACCGCTCGGTGATACCGAAGCGCAGGTCCGCCGCGACACGCGCACCAAGCTCATTGCTGTCCGTTGGCTTTTTCATGAGCAGTTCCCTCTCGCGGCTCCACTTCAAACCCTGCACACGCCCAAGCTAATTCTTACTTACGAGGATTCACCTACCTTGCTTCATCGCCAAACTATCGCTGACCCCAAAGTGACCGTCGAGATGAATTCGGCCAACGACACGACAGCGGTGCATGATGCCATTAGCCGCTTCCTCGATTCGTACGTCTCCAATCGCTAGAAAGAAATCTCCCTTAAAGGCGTAACGCCCCCGATGTTCTGGGGGCCTTACCAATAGGTGGGGAGGGTGTTGCAGATAGGGGAAGCCAAGCCTGTGGGAACTACCGGCCTGACGGTTACTACTGGGTGGTACATCCAGTAAGACGGTTATTCGCGAAAAAAGTTGTGTGGGCAATCCCACACCTGGGTCATCATTTTGTCGGCGGGTGGCAAATAATTTGCATCTTGCAGGCAACGTCAGGGGGTGACTTACAAAATCGAGAAGGCCCATGACGTATCCGGCTCTGTGGATGCATCATGGACCTTCTTCGTCTAAAGCGTGACAATTCTTTTACACGAAATTCAAAAACTGTCCCGGCGTCACACTTGCTCCCGGGAAAACCAGATCCAAGTTCCGCGACCCGAGCGTCTTGTACGCTGCTTCCCCCAGCACGTTGCGGAAATCTGTCGTCACCTTCAGATCGCGACCTTCATTCAGCTGTTCGTTGGAAAGCCCCGGCCACTTGCCGTAGACCTTTCCGCCTTTCACAGTGCCACCCAGCACAAACATCACGTTCGCGTGGCCGTGGTCTGTTCCTCCAGTACCGTTCTGCCGAGCAGTACGCCCGAACTCACTCATGGTCACCATGGTCACGTTCTCCGCGTCATCGCCCATATCTTTCCAGAACGCTGAGATCGAATCTGCAAATTCTTTCAGCCGGTTGGCCAGCTGACCATTGGCCGCACCCTGGTTCTGGTGTGTGTCCCAGCCGCCTATGTCGCTAAACGCTGCTTCAACGCCGAGGTTTGCCTTCAACAGTTGCGCAACCTGTTTCAAACTGTTGCCAAACGCTGTATTGGGATAGTTCACCCCAGCCGCCGGCTGATAGTGAGCAGGATCGGCGGCCTTGAGCATCTTCACGGCCTCAAACGTCTCCTGCCCGGTGCCGTGCAGTACTGCGTCAGAGCTCTCGTCGTACATCGCCTGGAATGCATTCGAGATCGGCGAAGTTTGTGGTCCTTTGCCGGCCACCGAGAAGTCCGCGAGATTACTTACTGCAATTGCCGGGACAACACCTTGCAACGTGCGCGGAACCTGTGTACCAAGGGCAACCGCGCGAAACGCAGTAGGCTTGTCAGTCAGCTTCTCCGCCTGAAGTGCGCGGTTCAGCCAACCATCCTGCGTGACCTTCACACCGGGCGTTCCACTCTCCATGTAATCCTGCGCGTCAAAGTGCGAGCGCGAAGGGTCAGGGGAGCCCGCAGCGTGAATTATGGCAAGGTGGCCCTGGTCATATAACGGCTTGAGTGGCGCCATCGCCGGGTGAAAGCCGAAGAAACCATTCAGATCCAACACTTCATTCTGCTTGATAGCGATGGACGGCCGCATCGAGTAGTAGTTCGACTCCTTATACGGCACCACAACATTCAGGCCATCGCACGCGCCACGCTGGAATATCACCACCAGCTTTTTCTTGTTCGCCGCGGCGTTAGTCACTTCGGCATAAACGCTGCGAGTAAGAAAACTCGGAATAACACTCGTTCCCACCAGAGCGAGCGCTCCACCCTTCATAAATCCGCGCCGGGTCACGGCATTGCGCCGCGGTAGGTCACGGCCGTGCATATCGCAACCCCAGTCGCTGGCATCGGTAAAGATCATTTTCTTTGACATGGTGGAAAATCTCCTTGGCTAACCGGCGGACACGACGCCTTACTTATTACAGACTCGCATTCCGACATAAAGTTTCCCATATTCAAAAGATCGCGGGAACCTCCACAAACAACTCATGCGGCGGCGACTCTACCTCCTTTGGAAGTCCGGCGAGCCCAGAAGCAGCCCCGCCATCGTATCCAGCGGCGTCTCCGCCTGGTTCTGACGCGGCCCCTGACCTCGTCCAGCGCGGGTTCGTAAAAGCGCTGCACCATTTTGCTTCATCGCCGCCCCGTTCATATCAGCCATCTCAGGGTCAGCCGCCAACCGCTGGTTGAAGTTCTTCTCTGCTGTCTGTTGTGCGGTCGGGTTGTTGAACTGTTGCAACACTGTCTCGCGTGTACGTTCTGCAGCCGGTTCACCCAGTATCAAGCCTTCCAGTTGCTTCTCAGTCGTGGGAGTTGGTGTAGCAACTACGTCTGAGTCGCCTGCGGCGCCCAGCAAGGGTGGCCAACTCGTCATCGTCCCCGGGACACGTCCACCACTCAATACGAGCGCAAAATTCATACGTCCGATGAGCGCATTCGAGCTCACCCAATCGTCCTTCTTCCAGGAGTAGCCGTTCGGCGTCTGCATTCCATAGATCGGCATACCCAGACGGTCCAACGCCTGCACCAACGCCAGCGGATTGCGCACATCGGCATTGCTTGCACGCAGTGCGCTCGATACAAATTCGAGTGGCGTCTTGACCTTGGCGCGATAGCTCTCCGGTGCCCAGAACTCCTGCGAATGGAACATCGTCCGCAACACTGACTTGATATCGCCATGCGTCTCCAGGAAGGTCTTCGACATCTGATCGATAAGCGCCGGTGAAGGATTGTCACTCACAAACCGAACCGCCAGCTTGGTCGAAACGAATTTTGCAGTCGCCGGGCTGGTTGCCAGGATGTGCAGGACCTCCAGCCCTTCCTTTTGGCCATTGCTCTTGATTACGTGACCCAACACAATCTTGTCGCCGCCTTCATGGCGGCTTGGGTCAAAGATTGCTTCCCCACCGCCTTCGCGGTTGGGCTGTGTTATCGTCCACCCCGTAAATACCTTCGCAACTTCCTGCACATCTTTCTGCGTGTAGCCGCCATTCACTCCAAGCGTGTGCAGCTCCATCAGTTCGCGCGCATAGTTTTCGTTGATCCCCTGAGGAAGCCGCTGCAACGCCTGCGCGACATTCGGCCGGTTCATCGGCAAGTCCATTTGCTGTGCCTGCTGCCGTCTTTTCACTGCACTCACGTTCGCAACGAACGCGCTGTTCGGCCCTACACTCTCCCAGTTGTCCAGGTACATCAACATCGCCGGGCTTTGCGCTGTCGCAACCAGCAGGCTTTCGAAGTTTCCCAGTGCGTGCGGCAGGATCGCGTGGCGCTCATATTCTGGCAGGTAGTACGCCTCGTTCTGATTCTTGCGAACATAAACATTGAAGTGGTTCAGCCAGAAGTCCGTCATCACGGCTTGCAACTGCCGCTCGGAATACACATCCCGTAACAGCCGGGTCTCCAGCGCTTCCGCTCCTACTACCCGAGCCGGCCCCTGCATTGCTGTCACAATCTCAATCTGCGCTGGCGAGAATCCTGCAACCAGCTTTCCTCGGTCTTGCGGCTTCAGCCCCTCGCGGAACGAGAGCATCTCTGGCGGGCTAAGAGACAGTAGCTTCTCCATCCGCGCATCGGCAGGCAGAGCCAGGATCGCATTGACTTCCGCCGGCAGCATGGCTTGTGCGGCAAACTTGTCCTTGGTCTTCGTCCCGTTCTTTCCCGTCACCCGTGCAGGCGTGGCAGCCTGCTGCATGGCCTGCCCATCCATTTCATTGCCTGCCGCATTCATCTTCGGAGCGTTGGGGTCCTGCGCCTGCATGTTCGCCTCCTGCCCATTCGCAGGTGTTGCACCCAGTGGCGGCTGCCCTGCGGCGACTCGTTTCTGGTTCAGTTCGTAGGCTGCCTCCGCATCGGCATAGATCGCACGCAACTCCGGGTCGCGTGGCAATGACCCATCACGCTTGCTCATCTGCCGGATAATCTCCGGCGAAGGAAAACGCCGCTCCAACTCCTGTTGCGAAAGCTTCATGGCTGGGAACGAATCAAGCCGCTCCTCTAACGCCGAATCGTCAATCGTCTCGGGGTGCATCTGCTGCTCCAGCCAGGTATCGAACCCCATCTTCTCGATGACTGCCTCGTCTCCCGGTCGCGGCCCGAATGTCAGCCGATTGAGAGCATGTAAGGCCCTTTCTTGCTGGTTCAGCGGGGTTGTCCGCACCGGCTGCGGCGTCATCGCATTATGACCATCCGCCGCCCAAGCCGGAGTTCCCGGCCCAGCAACCATCAATACACAAAGCGAGGCAACCGTAAGTCCTTTCGCTGCCTGGATTCCTGACCGTAACGTCATCTGACGCATCGAAATCGACATTTTCCCTCACTTGAGACAGGCCCACGCTCACCTGCCACTCAATCGAACCCAGCCCACCAGACCCAGTTGCGAAAAAATCTGGCTAAATTGCCCCGAATCTTAGTCGGTCCGGCTCCTGACCCGCGCTAAAACGCTGCCAACTCCGCCATCGCGTCAAATAACCGCTCGGGTTGGGGCAGGATTACATCTTCCAGCAGCGGCTGATAAGCCACGAAGGTGTCCATCGCTCCCACCCGTCGCACGGGACCATCCAGGTCGTGGAATAGCTCATCGCCAATCCGCGCGGCAATCTCCGCCCCGTAACCCCAGCTCAGCATGTCTTCGTGCGCCACAATCACCTTGTTCGTCTTCTTTACGGATTCGGCAATAGCCTCCCAGTCATACGGGCTCAGGCTCCGCAAATCGACAATCTCAACACTCACGCCCTTCTCGCGCTCAATTCTTTGGGCTGCCTGCAGCGCCCTTGGAACCACAGCACCGTAGGTGATTACGCTCAGGTCCTTGCCTTCGCGCACCACCTTCGCTTTTCCAAACGGAATGGAGTAGTTCGGCCCCGGGTAAGCAGCCCTCCCGAACGTCTCCCGATAGAGCCGCTTGTGCTCCAGGAACAATACGGGGTCGTCGCAGCGGATCGCCGTCCGTAACAGCCCCAGCGCATCCAGCGCATTGGACGGCATCACCACCCGCACTCCCGGCGTGTGCGTAAAGATGCTCTCGCCGCTCTGTGAGTGATAGATCGAACCGCCGGTCAGGTATCCGCCAATCGGCACGCGCATCACCAGTGGGCAGCTAAATGCTCCATTCGATCTCCAGCGCATCACGCTCAACTCATTGCGCATCTGGTGCATCGCCGGCCATATGTAGTCAAAGAACTGGATCTCCACCACCGGCTTCATCCCGCGAGTTGCCATACCAATGGCGCGTCCTGTGATGTTTGCCTCTGCCAGCGGAGAATTCCACACACGGTCGTTGCCAAATTCCTTTTGCAGTCCGTGCGTGAGCTTGAATACGCCGCCCTTACCCTTGATCTTGCCCTCGCGCAGCGCCTTATCTCGCGTCGCATCGGCCACATCCTCGCCGAAAATCACGATTCGCTCATCACGCCGCATCTCATCGCGCAGGCAGGTATTAATCAAGTCAGCCATCGTGCGCTCGGTATCGTCTGCCGTAGGTTCCGCAGGCACATCAAAATGAGGGTCGGTTGGTTTCAGATCTTCCGAATACTGGTATCGCAAGATCGCCTCATGCGTGGCCTGTGGAAGCACCGCTGCCAGCGCCCGGTCGCTCGCATGCTGCACCTCTTCGTCTACCTTGCGCTCTAGTTCCTTCAACCCCTCTTCATTCAGGATTCCCTCGCGCAGCAGCCACATCTGCATCTTCAGGATCGGGTCGCGCTTCTCATCGGCCTTCAACTCTTCGTCACTGCGGTAGAGCCGCTCATCATCGCTCAACGAGTGGGAATAAGGCCGCACCACATGCCCATGCACCACTGCTGGCCCATTGCCAGCACGGCAATACGCGACAGCTTCCACCATCGCCGCATAACTCGCCGCTGCGTCCGTCCCATCGACCTCGATAAAGTGAAAATTCGGGAAATTCGCAATCAGGCGGGAGATGTTCCCTCCCGGCGTATTCGCCTCAACCGGCGTCGAGATCGCATAGCCGTTGTCTTCGATCACATACAAAACCGGTAGTTTGCTGTTCGATGCAGTATTCAGCGACTCCCAGAACTCTCCCTGGCTCGTCGAACCCTCGCCGATGGAGACATACGTCACCTCGTCGCCGTGGAACTCCACATCCTTGTACGCGCGATAGTCCACCGTCCCCACCGCAGGCTTCTCCGCGGCCTCGGGATGCTGTGTGAAATACCGTCCTGCTTCCGCACATCCCACCGCTTGCAGGCACTGCGTCGCCGTCGACGATGACTGCGAGACGATGTTCAGACGCTTGCTCGTCCAGTGAGATGGCATCTGCCGTCCACCGCTGGCCGGGTCATCTGCCGCGCCAACCGCCTGCAGTAGCTGCTCCTCTACCGTATTTCCAAGTGCAAGGCTGATCGCCCGGTCGCGGTAGTAGGGATAAAACCAGTCATAACCAGGCTTCATCGCCAACCCAGCCGCCACCAATAGAGCCTCATGCCCGGCACACGATACCTGAAAAAAAATCTTCTGCTGCCGCTTGAGCAGTATCTCGCGGTCATCCGTCCGCCGCGAAAGGTACATCAACCGGTAAAACTCAACCCACCACGCCGGAGCTTTTCCTTCGATCAACCGATCCGACTCAGCGCTCTCCACCGGACGCACTGCGACCTTCCCATTACCCCTCTGTGCCACGCATTTGTCTCCTGTCAGGGAAGCTCTGTCCAACCCCAAATTCTACTCGCACATCCGGTGCATTTCCTACCTTCTTACACCCGAGAGAATCTATCAGACCGCTTGCACCCTGTCCCACATCGCAACATTGATTCCATGATTCTCCTGGCAGCCGATAACTCAAGCGGAGCCAATCTCATGCGTATCCGATTTCTGCCACTTCTTGCCGCAATTCTTTCATTGCACAACATCGGTGCGGCACAAACCCAGCCACGGCAAGTTTCAGGCGGCCTTGTCATCGTGTACCGCAATTCAACGATTCCAGACAATATGGACGAGACACTTGCCCGTCTCGGTCTCCACGGTCAGAAACACCTGCATCATCTTGGTATCACGACCGTCCGGTCAGACTCCAGCGTCGAAGATCTCACTATCACGCGTCTTCTCTCTCTCCCACAGGTGGCCTCTGTGCTGCACGATCACTACGTTACCGGACACACTCTTCTTGTGCATCCAGTCCAGCCGATTCAGGTACCTGTAGCCGGCGGCCAGCCTGCTTCGCAAGTCACCTCGGTCACGTTGCCAGATCCCGTAACCTTTCCTGTGCGTCACGGTGATCCTAGCTCCCTTTATGGTTCGGCAGACAGCTTTTACAACTCGCCCCAAAACTGGGCTGTACTCCAATCCGGCGGCTTTGGTGACAACATCCCCGGCGGTCCGTCCACAGGTGCCTGGAACATCACCAAAGGCGCTGGCATTCGCATCGCAATTCTCGATTCTGGCATCGACGCCAATCACCCCGACCTCATCTCGGGCCTCGCCTTCAACCTCAGCGAAGTCGACCAGGCAGCACTGCCTTCCCCATGCGACGATGGCAGCCCACAGGACCAGCAGGGTCACGGAACCTTCGCAGCCTCACTGGCTGCAGCAGCGGTTGGCGGGGGTAACACCATCGGCGTCGCCCCTCAGGCAACGCTGATCAACATCAAGGTGTTGCAGCGGATGGCAGCGGTTGGCGGCGCAAATCTGACTGCGCAATGTGAAGCTGGAGAACCCGGCGGCCTTCTTAGCTGGGTGCTTCAGGGTATAGATGACGCGGTTGCACAACACGCCAGCGTCATCTCACTTTCTCTCGGCACGCTCGTAGACATCTCAACCGGCGAAGGCGCGGGCTGGCAAGCCGCCTTCAACCAGGCCACCTATGCCGCTGCACAATCAGGCGCAGTCATCGTTGCTGCACTCGGTAACGACGGCCTCGACCTCAGCTCGGGAACATTCGTTGAACTTCCTGCGCAATCGCGTTCGGTACTGCCTGTTGTCGCCTCCACGAATCCCGCTTGCGTTGAAAACGTTACGCCCAACGCAACTTGCGCAGCAGGTCTCGTCACGCGCGCCTTCTACAGCAACTTTGGAGTTCCCGGAGCACTCGCCGCACCCGGCGGCAGCGTTCCCAACGGCCCTGGCGCCGGCGTCTCCGGCTATATCCGCGGAGCATGCTCAAGCGGACTCCCCAACACTGCCGATGGCCTTCCCCTTAACGGTGGTGGCCAAGCCAACCAAAGCTTCGGCTGCTTTGGCCTCGGCCACACCCAATATGTTCAATCGATCGGCACCAGCGCCTCAGCCGCGCTCGTCGCCGGCGCCGCGGCCATCCTGCGTGCCTCACACCCTAACTGGAGCTCCAGTCAGATAGTCAGTGCCCTGCTCAACTCGGCCATACCTTCCACCGTGACAGGGCCACGACTGAATCTCCCCGCAGCACTCGCAGAACAGTAGCGTGTTCGAAATTCAAGAGACTCTCTTTACTATTGCTTCATCTTCTGCTGAACGTCATGCGCCAGCTTCTCAAGTTCAGCAGCTTTTTTCAGCACTTCTAGTGAGAGTTCGTCCTTCTGAGTCTTCTCCACATCTACCTTCAGTTCGTTGGAGAGCTGCACCAGCTTGTTCGCGTCATCGAGCATTTTTTTGTGACGCTGCTCGTTAGCCTGATGAATCATCTGCTCTCGCATCGACGCACGCATCGGATCTGGCGCGGTTTCCGCCGCCGGCACCCCGGGCATATGCGGTGTGCTTGAAGGCTGCGATATATCAGGCATCGCGCCCGGCTGATGCGTTGGTTGCTGCTGCTGTTGCGCAGCCACAGGGGTCATTCTAAGTCCCGCTGCCAGAATCATCGCCAGGATTACTCCAGCGCTTCCTACTTTCCAAAGGCTACTCATATCGTCATCCTCCGGCTGCGAATGCCTGCTGAATCCTGATTACATAGTGCCGTATCCACTCCTTGCCGTCTATCCGTTAAGGTCACAGCATTGTCATTTTTAGAGAGAACCAGCACCTATGTCGCGACAAAAGCTACTCTCTCGCACAGAATACCGTTCTCAGCTCAGTCGCCGTCTGTACTGGCGGAAGGCATGAGTTCCCTCGGCATACCACTGCCACGCTGCGCTCCTGCTTCGGTAAATGGGGCAGCGTCTCCTTGAGCACTGGCGGCAGACCGTTCATATCTCGCACCCACGCCACGCTCTTGTTCGCCGCAAAAGGACGCAGTCCTGCAGCTATTAATTCCTCGGCAGCCGCATCCTCTCCCAGCACGCATACCATCGTTGTTCCGCTGATTGCTCGCCGAAGGGCCAGCCCATAGCTTGCTGCATACAGTCCGAAGTGCTCCACAATTCCTGCAAACGTCTCGAGCGTGTCCCTGGCTCGTGACTCATAGAGTTCTTCTCCTGTCAGCGCGGCAAGCCGTAATAGCGCCATAGCAGCCACAGAATTCCCCGCCGGAGTCGGAGCGTCCTGCAGCGGTTTCCGTTGAGTGCTCAGCGCGCCGATGCCGCCTTTATCTTTCTCAGTATCGAAAAACCCACGACTCATCGCATCACCTGGCTCCGAGTCACAAAACCTTGCCAGCAATGTGTCCACAATCTCGCGCGCCGAGTGGAAATATTTCATCTCCCCTGTCACTTCCCACACATCCAGCGCTGCGTTCGCAACAAACGCATAGTCCTCCAACACGCCTGCCACCTGCGCCCGCGCAGCCACGCCTTCGCCATAGGCCACCACATGCGCCAACCCATGCTCGCCCCACGCTTCATTCAATAATCGTTCCAAAGACTTCACCGCAAACGCGACTGCATCTGCCCTGCCCAGCACGCGACCGGATTGAATGTAGGCACTGATACACATCCCGTTCCAGCCCGTGTACACCGTCCTGTCTACATAAGGAGTCTTCCGCTTCAACCGCGACGCATACATCTTCTGCTTCGCGCTGTCCGCCAGTTCGCGCACCCTATCAATATCCATTTTCAGGGCCTTTGAGATCTGCTCCACTGTCGCTCCGCCCACCGGCGACAGATGCAGCACGCACTTCAAGGGATTGTGGTGCATGTCTCCCACCGCGCGCAGGTTGTAAAACGCCTCGGCAATCAGGAACTCTTCGCGGTCCAGCACGGCTTCGGCCTCCGCGCGCGTCCATGTAAAATAATCGCCGTCATCGTCCAGCGAATCGTCGGCATCTTGCGACGCATAGAACCCGCCACGCTCGCGGTCACTCAGCCATTCATCCATCCAGCGCAGGATGTCCTTCGCTACGCGCGCATACTCCTCATTCCCGAACGTCGCGTATGCGTGTGCATAGTTCTTCAGCAGCTCGCTGTTGTCATAAGCCATCTTTTCAAAGTGGGGCACGATCCATCGCTCATCCACCGAGTAGCGGTGGAATCCGCCCGCTAGCTGGTCATAAATCCCTCCCGAAGCCATTCGTTTTAGCGTCGTCTCAGCAACCACTTGCGCTCGGCTATTTCCCCGCCCTGCGGCATCGATTAGCAAATCGATCGCCGCCGGATGCGGAAATTTTGGCTGCGACCCAAACCCACCGTTGCGCTCATCGAACTGCCGTATCGCCGAATCCAGGAGCTTATCCACCAATACATCGTTCAGAGCTCCACCGCGCCCGGAGAAGCTCTCATTGTGCTCAATCGCACGCATCACACTGCCGGCCGTTTCAGTCACCTCATCGCGCTTCTGCGCATATGCCTCAGCCATGGTCAAAAGCACCCGCGGAAACCCGGGTCGTCCGTAGCGGTCATCTGGTGGAAAGTAAGTGCCACCGAAAAACGGCTTGCCTTCCGATGTCAGAAAAGCCGTCAGTGGCCATCCACCTTGTCCACTGATAGCTGACACGGCCGCTTGGTAGCGTGTATCCACATCAGGACGCTCATCACGGTCCACCTTCACCGCCACATAGTGTTCGTTGATGATCTCTGCTGTCACTGGATTCTCGTAGCTCTCGCGATCCATTACATGACACCAGTGGCACCACACCGCGCCTATATCCAGTAGCACCGGCTTGTTCTCGCGCTCCGCCTTCGCGAACGCCTCTTCGCCCCACTCCATCCACTCAATCGGCTGGTGTCGCGCCGACCGCAGATACCCCGACGCCGCCGCACCTAATGCGTTCTCTTTGCCTTCACTCATCTCTAAAGCCTACGCGACATTAGCAAGCATGAAAAAGCCGCTAACCCAAACGGTCAGCGGCTTTCTTTATTTCGACTCGTTCCGCCTGATTTATTGCGGAGGCGGAGGTGGATTTGCAGTCAATGGTTTGGGCGGTTCGGGCGCCTTAGGCGCTGTCAGCCCCGGAATATGAGGAGGCGTCATCACTCTATCTTTCGCCGCATCCTCAATGTTGATCCCGTAGTGGTCCAACGTGACGGCAAGAATCTGCTCCAGAGAAACCCGGTCGCGTGCGTAGGCCGCGGTCGCCGAGATCAGATTGTCCTCTGCCGTCGCCAGGTTACGTTCCATCTGAAGCACATTTGCTGTGGTGGAGGCGCCCAGCCGATACTTCTTCTGCTCAGCATCAAGCGCCTGCGCCGCATAACCGCGTGCAGTCTGTGCCGCATTCACGGCGGCACGGTCGTTGGTCACCGCGAGTTGCCCGTTGATAACCTGCATCTTCAACGTGTTGTAGATCTGTTGCAAGCGAATCTGTGACTGCTGGTATTCCATCTGCGACCGTACCTGGTCAGCCTGTGCAGTCCGGTTACGCAGATTCACACTCAGATTCACGCCTACACCGTAGTTCGGATAATCGCCCGCAAACAGGTTTTGCAATGCTCCGCCATAACCACCTGGAACTGTGGGTGATGCTGTAGTCCCAGCTCCCAGGTTCGTAGCGTTCGGGTTCGGCGTTCCTGCGATTGCCTGCGACCCAATGAATGCATAGGCATCCAGCGTTGGCAGCAGGCCATTTTTCTCCGCGCGGATGGTGAGCAGATTGTTCTGCATGGTCAGCACCGCCTGCTCCACCTGCGGATTGTTGACATATGCTTCTTTCACCAGTTCATCTACGCTCTGGTCTTCTTCAGGGAGACGATCCAGACCCACGCGATCGGTAGGAATGACGGCCGCAGACGTCAGTTGCGGATCGTCCAGGTTGCGTGAGATCGCCTGTATCATCAGCAGCTGCTGGTATTCCAGGTTGCTCTTCGAGGCAATCAGCGATTGCTGGTCGGTCGCTACTGCCGAATCAGAATTCACAACATCCAGCGGCGCCAGCGTGCCGATCTCCAGCTGCTTGCGGTTATCGCTTGAGAGCTGCGAAGACTGAAGCAGCGCTCGCTCCTTGGCCTGCTCATCTTCATACGCGCTAACCAACGCCCAGTAAATGCTCTCTACCTGGCCAACCGTGTAGATCAACTGCTGCTTGAAAGACGAATCGGTGATCCGGCGGTCGTTCTTCGCCTGAATAATGAAGCGTGTGTTTACCCAACGGCAGCAACCTTGCAATAGGTGCTGCGTAAATGTCCCGGTCAGCGTCGTACTGATTCCCGGCGAATAGCTCGAGAAAGAACTGGTCGTCGTATTGCGCGTGTTGTTGAATGTGACATTGAACTGCGAGCCTGTGCTGAAACCTTCGTTGTACTGGAAATTTCCAGTCAGGGTGTTGGTTGTCGCCGAGGGCGCAATCACGCTCGAGCTTTCGCTCGTCACCTTCTCCAATTGAAGGGTTCCGCTGATGACCGGCTCCATCGTCTCCGGTACCGGTCCCCCGCCGCTTGTGCTCAACACCAGTCCGGAAGCACCCGCACCCGAGCCGCCCGTTCCACTCGTCGTCCCACCCGGCCCACCACCCCCCGTGATAGTCGACGTCTGACCACCAAGCGTATTCGTCACAAGGCCAGTGGAAACACCACGTAACGGCGAGCCTGCCTTGGCGCGCAAAATGTCTGTGTCCGCGATATCCAGGTTGATGCGGGCAATCTCAATGTCGTAGTTATTTTCGAGCGCCAGCGTCACGGCGTCTGTCAGGCTGAGGTAGATCTTTCCCCCGCTGAGCAGTTCACTCAGCCGCGGAGTATTGCTCAGCCTCGGCGCCGGATAAGGCGTTGGCTTGAAGACCTGCAACGGATTCGGCCAGAATCGGTGCGCATCGGAGAAGTCCATATTAGTCGGCCGCAAATACAGCGGCTGCGTAAGCGTTGGCTCCGGCGCCAGGGGTAAGGCAGAGTTCCACTTCGTATTGTTATTTATTGGCTGCTGTTGTGAACTCGGTGCCGGCGAGACCTGTGTCGTTTGTGCCTGCGCCGGTGCCGCCGGCTGCTGCGCCTGCTGGGCCATGCCCGGCTGGAACCCGCTCAACAGCATCAACCCTACGCACACTGCAGCCTGCCCATGACTCAGTTTCACGATCCGCTTCTCCACAAATTGAATTCTTGCCGCCATGGCGGCCCTGTCTGGTTTGTCTGGTTCTCTACTCAATACGCCGTAGCCCAGGTCGAAGTTCCACCAGCGCAACGCTTTCAAATCGGTTTCGCCAGTATATCGCCCCCACCCCTCCATCTACGTGACACTTGTCATTCTGAGGCCACTGCCTTATTTCCCTGGCCCAAAAATGCTACCGTCGCTAAGATGCCACACTGGAAACTCATTCTGTCTTACGACGGCTCCGGCTTTTATGGCTGGCAAATCCAGAACACCCAGAACGGCTTGCCCACTGTCCAGGGAACGCTTTCTAAAGCCATTTCCAGCCTTACCGGCGAAACCGCTCTGCCACAAGGCTCCGGCCGCACCGACGCTGGTGTTCACGCCCTCGGCCAGGTAGCCACCTTCGCGCTGCAGGCACCCATCCCCCCCGCCAACCTGCTCCGCTCCCTCAACCGCGCCCTGCCTGCATCCATCCGCGTCCTTTCCGCGGAAATTGTCCCTGAGACCTTCCACGCGCGGCATAGTACAACGGCCAAGACATACGAGTACCGCATCTTCGAAAACCGTTTGCAGCACTCTGGCGGAGCCATCACCGATCGAATCTGCACACCGTTTCTTGCTCCATTCGTCTGGGATTGCCACTGGCCCCTCAACCTGGTCGCTATGCAAGGTGCTGCAGACGATTTTCTCGGCCAGCACGACTTTACCAGCTTTGCCGCCGCGGACCCCGATCTTGCGGCGCGAAATAACCCGTCCGCCGGCCCATCGCCGCACAAGACCATCACCCGCTCCACGCTCACGCGCGAATCCAATCTGCTCATCTACCGAGTCACGGGCTCAGGCTTCCTGCATCACATGGTGCGCAACATCGTCGGCACGCTTGTTGAAATCGGCCGGGGTGCCTTGCCTCCTGATGCCATTCCCCGCATCCTTGCAGCCCATGATCGCAGCGCCGCTGGCCCCACCGCTCCAGCCTCTGGGCTCTTTCTCGTCTCCGTCGAATACGACTCCGACAACTCTGCCTCCTCCGCCGAAGCCGAGGCTGCCCCATGAGTCCAGATAAACACGCAGCCTCTGAATACAACCGCTCCATCACAACTCTGGCGTCCGATCGCGCCGTCCATCGCGCCTTCCATTGGCTTCATCTGCATGAGCCCCAGCTCCGCCGCTGGCAGCTCGAGTTCCTCGCCATCCCCGCGCCACCCTTCTACGAATCCGCTCGCGCCGCATGGTTTCTCTCCAAATTCCGCGAGCTCGGTCTGCACAGCCCACACCTCGATGCCGCCGGCAACGTGCTGGCCGAGTATCCGTCCACGTCAAAATCACCCGCCTGCATCCTCGTCTCTGCACATCTTGATACCGTCTTCCCCGCCGGCACAGACACCACGCCTCGCGAAGCAGGCGCCGTAATTCATGGTCCCGGTGCCTGCGACAATGGTGCCGGCCTCGCCGCTCTGCTCGGCCTCGCCGCCGCTCTGCGCCACGCAAATATTAAGCCTGCGACTACGCTTCTCTTTGCTGCCAACGTCGGTGAAGAAGGCGAAGGCGACCTGCGCGGCATGCGCCAGCTCTTCTCCGGCGAATCCGAATACTTCCAGCGCATCACCGCCGCAATCGCCATCGACGCGCCCGGCAATGCCACCGTCATCGATCGCGCACTCGGCAGCCGCCGCCTGCGAGTCACCGTCACTGGCCCTGGCGGTCATTCGTGGGCAGACTTCGGTCTAGCCAATCCGGTCGTCGCTCTCAGCTCTGCGATTCAAGCCATCTCCAAACTCAAACTTCCTGCTAACCCGCGTACGACACTCAACGTCGGCACCATCTCTGGTGGGACCTCCATCAACTCCATCCCCTCCTCGGTCACTGCCGGCTTCGATCTCCGTTCCACCTCCGCGCTTGAGCTCGACCGGCTAGAATTAGCCGTCTTAAAGACACTTGAACACGCGCTCAAGCCGCATAAGGGCGAGCTCGCGCTTCACGTCGAACGCATCGGCGACCGCCCCTCCGGCGCACTTCCACCGTCTTCACCACTCGCGCAAACGCTGCGCGCGGTCGACCGCCATCTCGCGATCAAGACCTCCGCGCATGTCGGCTCTACAGACGCAAATTTGCCCATGTCTCTAAACATTCCCGCGCTCGCTATCGGCTCGGGAGGCTCTGCCGGAAACATCCACACCGTCCAGGAATGGTTCGACCCCACCGGCCGCGACCTCGCCCTGCGCCGCATCCTTCTCCTGGTCCTAGGTCTCTGCTTCCAGTAGCGTTGCGAAAACTTCGCGTCCTTAGCGTCTTTGCGCTTTCCTGTGTTTTTGCCTTTGCATTTGCTTTCTCGTTGTCATTCTCAAAGAGAATCTGCTGTATCAGGAGTAGCTTGCTAAACTTCTCCCGTGAAACTCCTCACCCTCCTGCTTGCTCTCATCACAGTCCCCGCCGCCGCTCAGTATTGCGGGAGCGCCCAGGTTCTTTATTTCAACGGCCATATCCTCACCGGAAAAGGTCTTGAAACCTCACACCCCGAATTCGTCACAGCACTTGGAGTCACAGATGGCGTGATTGGGGAGGTCGGCGATCTCGCCATCGCCTGTGGCGGTCTCAAGCGCATCGACCTCCACGGCGCTTTCGTCATGCCCGGCTTCAACGATGCCCACACCCACATGGCCTCCGCCGGCCAAAACTCTCTTACGGTCAATCTGGATAACATCCCATCGCTCAGTGCGATGCAGGCCAAAATCAAAACCTATGCTTCCACTCTGCACGCAGGTCAGTGGATCACCGGCGGCGGCTGGGACCACACCAAGTGGGACAGCAAAACCCTGCCCACGCGTCAGGATCTGGACACCGTTACTGCCAACCATCCTGCATTCCTCGAACGTACCGACGGTCATATCGCGGTAGTTAATTCCGCCGCGCTCGCCGCAGCTCACATCACCGGCGCAACCAAATCGCCCATAGGTGGCTCCATCGATCTCGATTCCAACGGCCAACCCACCGGCATCATCCGCGACGCAGCACTCGCCCTCATCCGCCCTGTCATTCCAAAGCCCGACGCCGCCACTCGCCGCCGTGCCCTTGAAATCGCCATCCACGACGCCCTTATCCACGGCGTCACCTCCGTGCAGGATTACTCCGACTGGGACGATTTCCTCGTCCTCGAACAGATGGAGAAAGAAGGTAAGCTCGGCGTCCGCTTCTCCGAGTGGCTCACCTTCAACGACTCGCTCGAAACCCTCAAAGCCCAGCGCGCACATCACGACCTCAACGACCCCCTGCTGCACACCGCCATGCTCAAAGGCTTCACGGACGGTTCGCTAGGCTCACGCACCGCTTCTTTACTCGCGCCCTATTCCGACGACCCCAAAAACTCCGGCCTTCCGCGCTACGACCAAAACAAGCTCGACAAGATGGCCGCTGAGCGTGCTGCAGCAGGTTTTCAACTTGGGTTTCACGCTATCGGAGATAAGGCCAATGCCATGGCGCTTGACGCCTATGAACAGCCGCACCTTCAATGCGAGATCACGAAAAATACAACGGACAAGTCCTACTGTCGCGAACGCACGCGCAACCGTATCGAGCACGCGCAAGTTGTCTCAGTCGGCGATTTCCAGCGCTTCCACGACCTCGGCATCATTGCCTCCATGCAACCCTCCCACCTCCTCACCGACATGGCATGGGCCGGCGATCGCCTCGGCCCCGAGCGCAGCAAGTACGCCTACGCCTGGAAGTCTTTCCTCGACCACGGCGTCGTCCTCTGCTTCGGCACTGACTATCCCGTCGAATCCATCAGCCCCTTCCGTGGCCTCTACTCCGCCGTCACACGCATGAACGAAGCCGGAACTCAAACCTTCGAGCCGCAGGAAAAACTCACCATCAACCAGGCCATCTACGCCTACACCCAGGCCTCGGCCTACGCACAGTTTGCGGAACATCAAAAAGGCATTCTCGCGCCTGGCTACCTCGCTGACTTCGTCGTGCTCGACCGCGACATCACCAAGGCCACGCCGCAGGAGCTTCTGCACACGAAAGTTCTGCGCACAGTGGTCGGTGGTGTCACACGTTATACCGCGCCCACAACCCCGGTAGCTGAAACGATTCACCGCAGCAAGCCTGACGGCGAATAGCATCCATGCAACCCACCCGCCGCCAATCGCTCATCGCGCATCTGCTCCTGCTCGCCGTCGTCTTCGTCTGGGGCGTCACGTTTACGCTGGTCAAATCCGCGCTCACCCATGTCTCGCCTCTACTCTTCAATTTGCTGCGCATGGCCATCGCGGCAATCGTTTTAATTTTGTTTAATTTTTCATCCCTCAAAAAGCTCACGGCGAAGGATTTCAGGCTCGGCGCCTTCGTGGGAATTTTTCTCGCCGTCGGCTATCAATTCCAGACCGTTGGTCTCACCCTCACCACTCCTTCGAAATCCGCCTTCATCACGGGCCTCGTTGTCGTCTTCGTCCCGCTTCTCGCCACTATCCCGCATCTCGCGCCGCCCGGCGCACCCAAACCCACGCTCGCCACTGGCGCGGGAGCCATTCTTGCCTTCATCGGTCTCGCTCTACTCACCGCGCCGTCCGGAACAGGCTTAGCACTTCTCAGCGGCTTTCATCTCGGCGAAGGCCTCACCCTCGGTTGCGCGATCGCATTCGCAGCGCACCTGCTCACTATCGCTCGCGCAGCTCCGCGCATGCCTGCCCGCCGCCTCGGAACGCTGCAGATCGCCTTCGCCGCGATCACCATGCTGCTGCTCTTGCCGCTTGAAAAATTCACGCACGGCGGCATTCACTTTCAGTCCACTCCAGTTGTGTGGATCGCCCTTGCCGTCACGGCTCTGCTCGCTACAGCAGCGGCTTTTACCATTCAGAGCTGGGCACAGCAGCACCTGCCGGCCAGCCATACGGCACTCATCTTCACGCTGGAACCGGTATTCGCATGGCTTTTTTCGCTGCTCTTTCTGGGCGAAAGGCTTGGGCCCCGCGCTCTGGCCGGTGCAGCGCTCATACTCGCCGGAATCCTTCTCGCCGAGCTCGCCTCTACCCCACCCTCTGACAAGTTTGAGGCCAACTCTACCGCTAACCCGGGTATCCTATAAGTCATGTAATTTATTTGTCTGATTGGTTCTGTCTCCTGGCGCTGCCGTACCCGCACTTCATACTTTTTCCGTCTGGCAGCGTCTATCAACCGATACACTTTCGAGCCTCCACACGAGGCTCCGCCCGGCTGGCACCGGCGAAAAATCAATTGAGCCATGAAGGAACGCTAAACCACATGAGTGACGCAAAAAATCAGAACCCCTCCCCAAACTTCTTTACGCGCCTGGGCCAGAATCTGCGCAGCGGGCGTCTGTCCACCACCTTCGTCGTCCTCTCTGCACTCTCCGTTGGCATACTTGCCGGCTCGGTTTTCACTGGCCGGGTTAGTGGCATGGAGCAGCACATCGACTCCACTGACGCACGTCCCCTTACCATCCCCAGCCCTGTCATCCTGTCGAATCAGTTCTCCACCATCGTCAAGCAGGTTGGCCCGGCGGTCGTAAACATCAACACCGAATCGCTCCCCAAGACCTCGGCCAACACCAATCGGCGCCGCCGCGGCGTCACACCTCCGGGAGATGACCAGGGCGATCAGGGCGATAACAACATGCAGGACCTGTTCAACCACTTCTTTGGCAATCCCGGCAATGATGATGGCTCCAACGAAGCCGGTCCGCGACGCGCCCTGGGCTCCGGCTTCATCGTCGACCCACGAGGCTACATCATTACCAACAATCACGTTGTCGACAAAGCCGACCACATCTACGTGAAGCTCTCCACCGACCCCGAGAACGGCGTTGACCAGGGTCGTCCAGCCACCGTCATCGGCGTCGATAAGGACACCGATATTGCAGTCATCAAGATCGACACCAAGACCCCGCTGCCCACCATCAAGCTCGGCAATTCTGATGGCGCGCAAGTTGGCGACTGGGTTCTCGCAATCGGCAGCCCCTTCGGCCTCAACCAGACCGTCTCTGCCGGCATTGTCTCCGCCAAGAACCGTGAGATCGATGAGCCCAGCGAGAACGGCATTGCCCAAAACCAGTTCCAGCGTTTTATCCAGACGGACGCAGCTATCAACCCCGGCAATTCAGGCGGTCCGCTCGTCGATATGGCAGGCCAGGTTATCGGAATGAACACCGCTATCTACACCCAGTCAGCCGGCTCTGAGGGCGTTGGCTTCGCCATGCCATCCGATACCGTCATTCGGGTCTACAACGACCTCATCAGCCCCGAACATAAGGTCGTGCGTGGCTCTATCGGAATTCAGTTCCAGTCAGCGCAGGCTTCCGCCGTAGGCCGCATGTATGGCTTCGCCAACGGGGGCGTTCTCGTCGGCGCAATTACTGCAAATGGCCCGGCTTCGAAGGCTGGCCTGCAACCCGGCGATGTCATCACCTCCATTGACGGTTCTCCGGTCAAGGATGGCGACGAGCTCGTTGCCGTTATCTCCGCCAGGCACCCCGGCACTACTGTGCACATCGGCTACGAGCGAAATGGCAAGCATCAAGTCGCCGACGTTGGCATCGCCGACCGCGCGAAGCTATTCGCTGACAACGGAGCCGGCGAAGAGAATAACAGTGCACCCGAGGAATCTGATATCGGGCAAAACAAGCTCGGCATTACGGTGCAGCCCACTGGAGCAAGCGTTGCCAGCAAGCTTGGTCTCAAAGGAGGCGTCACCGTCACCTCGGTTCGTCCGGGTTCTTTCGCGGATGAGATTGGTCTCGGCAAGAGTGCCGTCATCAGCGAGATCAATCGCAAGCCGGTAACCGATGAAGCCAGCTATCGCTCCATCGTCAGCGGACTCAAGTCCGGCGACGACGTGGTCTTTGTCATCCACGATCCGCGTGTTCAGGGTGGCGGCAATTCTTACGTCGGCGGAACTTTGCCGTAGTCAACACTTAGAAATTGCAAAGGCGCGGACGCTGAGTCCGCGCCTTTGCTTTATCCACAAGCAGTATTCCTTCCTCAGGACCAACAACCGCCATGAAGCACTTTCCCAACCTCAGAAGAAAGAGTCACTTAGCCGCTGGACACCGCTTCCTGCGTTCGTTTAGCATGATTTGCGTACCCGTAAAGACAACTGCAATTCCCTTGTCCAACCAGGACTCTTCGACTAGCCTTTTCAAATCGGGGAGCCCTAATCGGTCTCTGGGAAACCTGTACTCGGAGGTTCCTTAGCACGATGCGTATCAGCCTGCTCGCAGTGATTCTCCTCGCTTCCGCTTCCGCCACAGTTGCCGTTGCCGCCAAACCGGTCCACCATCGGACGGCGCGGCATAGCGTCAGCCACGGGATCACACGCACCTCTTATTCCCGCTCCGCGCGTTCAAGCGGGATAGATTCAGAGCGCGCCAGCCAGATTCAATCGGCTCTCATCAAGCAGGGATACCTCAACGGTGAGCCCACTGGCACATGGGATTCGCGTACCGTCTCCGCCATGCAAAAACTCCAAGGCGATAACGGCTGGCAGACCAAGGTGACTCCAGACGCTCGAGCCCTGATTAAGCTAGGCCTCGGACCACAATCCAATGTCTCGGCTCAGCCCGCTCCTTAAACTTAGCGAACTTTGTCGGCGTCCCATCCCTCCAGCCAAGCCTTTACGGTCAACTTGTCCGCCTCAGCCTTCGTCAGCACCTTGGACGGTGCAATTCGCTGGTCAGTCTTCACAGGCCCATTGCTGTCGTGCGTGTTGTAGTCGCCGTACGTACTGGTTACCAGCTTCCCCGACCCATCCATGTTCTTCCACTCCAGCCAGCCTTCCGGCTGGATCACTGCAGCACCCTTCAACTCTGTGTCAACGAAGTAGACCGTTGAATACGCACGCCACGGTCGTCCAAAATACATCTTGTCGATGCCCGCTTCCGCGGTGATCGTGCAATGCAGGAACAGGTAACCGGAATCCTCCAGCGGGTACGCTTTGCTCTGTGCGGTCAACGCAATCACCGGGTGCGCCATTCCGTGTATCTCGCAGTTCTTGAAAACTGCTTTCGAATCCCCAAAGATAAAGTCCACATGCCCTTCGATGTAGCAATCTTCAAAGAGCTGTCTCGCTGCCTGGCATGCCACCGTACCCGCATCACCCGGCACATGACACAGCTTTGAAGTTGCGTAGAGCGTGTCCTGGTATCCCAACAGCCGTACGCGCCGCAGCACCTCGCGGTCACCGGTAATCATCAACGCCACCGCCTGGGTACCTTGCCCAACACGTCCGTTCTTCTTCTCCCAGTCGTTTTGAATCGTCAGGTTCTCCGCATAAAAATCATCGCCCGTCACACCAACGCTAAAGCTCTTGTTCGTCCCGCCCGCACTTCCCGCCGAATCGTCGTAGGTCAGCAGCACGTCTTTCGGCAGGCTTCCCGTTCCATGCAGCTCAATGCCGTTCTTATCGATATGTACCTTCTCCTTGTAAATCCCGGGCGCAATTCGTATCACCTCACCCTGCTCGGGTGCAGCATCCACTGCCTCCTGAAGCGTCTTGTACTGTCCCGTCGTGCCTCCAACCGTCACCACAGGCTTCTTCGCAGTTTGCGCTCCTGCGACCAGAGCAATTGCAAGCCATCCCGCACCCATCAATCCACTAACTCGCACAGAAGAATCCTCCAAGCCCGCAACCTATCTGACAGCGAGCCTCTCCTGTATACCGCAGACTTACCAGCCTCGTCCAAGCAAGGCTAATTTTCCGTCGGTTTATCGTCGATGTGATCGATCACCAACACAGGCATGGGGCGCTTCTCTTTCACCAGCTTGAGGCCCAGCTGTTTACTCACGGCGTCGTAGAGTGACAAGCCACCGCTCGGGTCGGAAGATTCGCCCGAGCCATTATTCTGCGGCGTCGAAGAATTCAGTTGCCCAATCGAACTGAAGCTCAAAGTGAAATCATATCGATCGGTCAGCTCCGTCTTGTCCAGCACGGTCCCATAGATATATCCCCCAGCCACGCGCTGAAGTTCGTCCGCGATCTCCGCCATGCTCATGTTCTGGCATGTAAGCAACCGCCCCAGGATGGGGTTCGCTATGCGTGGGTCTTTGCCATCGGGTCCCGGTCCTTCATAACATTTCGTGCGGCTGGCGGGATCAGCCTTGCGCATTTTGGGAGTGCCCGCATACAGGGTATATGCAGGAATCGGCCTGTCTTCCATGTGATATTGCATGTTGAATCGCTCAGCAATAAACGCCTTGATCATCGTCCGCAGGTCCTCTATGTCGATGGTCGCAGCAGGTGCCCCTGGCTGTGCTGGGCCATCTACTGCCGCGGCTTTCGCGATAATGTCGAACTTGCTTTCGTTGAACCACTTCGGCGGATTGATGACATTGTCGTTGCTGTTCGGATTCAGGTCCCAGGCAAACGACACCATAAACTTCAGCGGCAGAGCCTGAACATTCACCTGCCCGCCATTGATCCGTGCGTTGCTCCGCTCGTCTGGCGCGCTCGGCTTGATAATCGCCACGTCAAACACCGGCGGAGGAAGCGGTGGAAGAATTTTCGCAATGTCCGAAGCATTCGGTGTCGGCTTGCGGTCGGCGTTATCTACAAGCCATACCTTCTGCGGCGAGGTTTGAAGCTCAAGCTTCAGACCCATCTGTTTGTCGACCGCGTCGAAGATAGAAATTCCATCCGCGCCGGCACGCTGCAACGCTCCTTTTGACATCCACTTAAATTCAAAATCCCATGCTCCCTCTAAACCTGTCTTATCAATCACTGGCTTATCCAGATAGTCGGAGGCGTAATTACGCAGCGTGCTCGCTAGCGATTCCATCGTCATGTCGTGGCACTTCAGTCCAAATGGAACCACTACCCCCGCTGAAGCCGGCGGCTGTTGCTCTGGATCGCAGCCCTCGGTGCCTTCTCCGGCTGATTGCTTCAGCTTCGGCTTACCCGTCTTTCCTACCGTCAGCCAATACGTTGGCATCGGCTTCTCGCCCTCATGCATTTTCAATTCAAATCGACTGGCCAGAAGCGATCTGAGCATTAGCTTCAGCGTCGCCTGTGATGTCTTCGGGTCAGCCTTTCCTATAATCTCGAAGCGGTCGCGCTCGAGCCAGGATGGTCCTCCCTGCACCAAATCGGCGTCGACTCCATAAGCTGCTGAGATAAGGTCCAGCAGCGTCGCCTGGTGCCATATATAGCGGTCACCGTGTAGTTGACCGCCATTGCCAAAGGCCTGGACACGGTATGGCGCCACACTTACATCCGCCGCTTCAAACTTCGGTGGCACTCCCGCCTGGCCCCATGCAGCGACGCACACCAGCGCACCTGCCATAAAGCCTGCTACAACAAGCCTTTTCATAGAACCTCGCATGGAGACATAATTTTTCAAAGCGGAGAGACATTATCCTAGACGCATGAGAACGCCATCGGTTAACCGCTGTCTCTGCCTTTTTTTGTTGTCGGCCCTGTTCATGCCGGTCGCTGCCCATGCCACGGAGATCAAAATCTCCTCCGGCGCTCTTGAGCGCACACTCAACAAGCAGCTCTTCACCGCACCGGGCAATCGCTACTACATCAAGGGCAAGCCCGATGGCGGCTGCTTCGTCTACGCTGAAGAACCCAAGGTCAGTTTCAAAGACGATCGCATCTGGATCCACATCAAGACCCACTCCAAGCTAGGCACATCCGTGCATAATGCCTGCCTCGGCGTAGACATCAACGCCGAGGCTGACGTCTCCGTTATTCCTGAAGCACAGGGAGAAACCATTGGTTTCCGCGATGCTCGCGTCGAGCACCTGAGCACATCGCGCGAGCTGAACGTCTTCCTCGTACCGTTCCTCAACGGCAAACTTCCCCAGCAGATGAAAATCAATGTCGCCGATCTCATCCGCCAGCTACTTGCAAAATCGTTGGAGTCCACCGGCTACAACATGACCCTCGACAATCTCAAAATCCACTCCATGCAGGTGGACCACAGTGATCTCGATGTAGATTTCGACTCCATTCTTGCCGTCCAATAGCATCCGCCGGCCACGCAGCATCGTACCTCTGCTGGAGGCAATTCGCTGAGAGCAATAATCCACGCACGCTGGAGCGCCTGGTGGCCCTTCGTTCTGCTCTGCATTCTCAGCAGCACACGCTGGATATTCACAGACGCCTTCCCTGATACCGCGACCACACTTCTCTCAATGACCGCGGGCTGCGCCGCGGCGGCTTTCGTCGCTCTCTTATGGCAACTTATAGCTCCAGCGCCTCGCCCGCGACAATTCAGCTCGAAGACCTTTCTGGCCGGCGGATTGCTCCTCATGGGTCCATTTGTATCTCTGGCGCTCACCGGCCACGGCATTGAGCCCAATGGCATAACTCTTTCGCTGGCACTTGTCCCTATCGTCGCCACGGTAGCTCAGAATGCAATCGGCACTTCTGCTCCAGATCACTTTGCCGCGCGTACCTGGCCGGCATTCGCCGCCGTAACAGGCCTCTTGCTGCTTATCCCACAGCCATCTTTCAATGATCCTGTCAGAGATGCCGTGCTTCTACTCTCCCCGCTTGCGACAGGAATTGGAGCAGCTCTCTTCTCCACGGTTTTGCCGGATCGAAAACACTCTCTCGCCCTGGCCTCAGCGCTTTCCTGTGCAGCACTTCTCTTTGGCGCAGCGTGGTTTGTACATTTTTTTCTGCATCACGCCACCACTCACCTCTCTTCTCTTGCGGCCTTACTCGATGGTGTCACCGCGACACTCCTACTGTTCTCGCTCATGCGGATAGGCCTCACGCGCTGGGCATCGCAGTTCGCCCTCGTTCCGCTTGCTGTCATCCTGGAAGGATTGGTCCTGCTGCGGCCATCCATGAACCTCTACAACTCCTCCGGAACAGCTCTTCTCCTGCTCGCCTCAATCTTTCTTCTTCTTCCACAGCCCGCCGAAAAAGCTCTTTAGCGTCCTGGGCCTCGCGTATACACTCGTCTGCATGGCGGCTTCCATGTACATCGTCGTCGAAGGCGAAGACCCCGGCTTCAATATCTTCGTCAATGGCCGGCATCTCGCACGCTACGAAAGCGCAATCGAAGAACTCGCTCTCAGCCTCGGCGTCCGCCCGTTGCTCGAGTTCTTCTCTGCCGACGAAAACTCCATGCTGCTGCTGATCGAAGAAGGTGCCGGTAATCCCGAACTTCTGCCCCGTCTCCCGCCGCCGCAGTGGTATGCAGCCGGCGAAGGCCTACGCACCGTCACCGCTCTTATCTCCGCTCTCCAGGAAGACCTTCACCAGCTCGGTAGTGAAGGTCCAGCCGTTTTAGAGGAGCTTCGCGAGTACGAAACCGTGCTGAATAAAACAGCCGAGCACAATCTTCGCTGGCACCTCGCTGTTAGCTGGCAATAAACTTCTTTGAGCAAACAAAACCGCGCCCGAAGGCGCGGTTTTGTTATTTGATTTCAGAGCAGCTTAGTGATTGCCACCCTGAGGAGCAGAACCACCACCACCGCCCGGGCGACGTCCACGACGACGACGACCGCGACGTGCACCGGCAGGCTTGTCGCCCTGAGGTGCTCCGTCAGCAGGTGCAGGCGTTGCTTCATTCGTCTCGGCCTCTTCACCACCCTCTTCGTCGTCGAAATCCTCATCGTCATCATCGAAGTCTTCGCCGCCTTCAATCGTCACGGTCTCCTCATGCTTCGGAGCCTCTGCGCGCTCGGTGCGTTCCGGCCTCGGTCCACGATCGCGATCACGTCCGCCGCGGCCGCCTTCACCACGCTCACGTCCGCCACCGCCTTCCTGCTCCGGAACTTCCGGCAGGCCCAGCTTGGCGCGCTGCTCGCGCAACACAGCTTTGCGACTCAGCTTGATGCGGTTGCCTTCAATTGCAAGCACCTTCACCAAAACCTGGTCGCCTTCACGCAGTTCGTCCTTCACGTCCTTTACGCGATGTTCCGCGATTTCGGAAACGTGCAGCAATCCGTCAGTGCCCGGGAAGATTTCGACAAACGCGCCAAACTCCGCCAGCCGAACAACCTTGCCAAGATACGTCTTGCCGACTTCCGGCACCGCCGTAATGTCGGAGATCATCTGAATTGCCTTTGCCAGACCATCCGCATCGCTGGAAGCCACGTTGACTCGTCCCGTATCGTCTACGTCGATCTTCACGCCGGTTGCATCCACGATTCCGCGAATGACCTTGCCACCCGGCCCGATCAGATCGCGAATCTTGTCCGTCGGAATCTGGATGGTATGAATGCGCGGAGCAAACTGTGACTTCTCTTCGCTCGCCTTCGAGATCACCGCATCCATCTTGTCCAGCAGGAACATGCGGCCTTCGCGAGCCTGTGCCATCGCCTCTCGCATAATCTGCGCGGTGATGCCCATGATCTTGATGTCCATCTGCAGCGCTGTAATTCCGTTACGCGTTCCGGCCACCTTGAAGTCCATATCGCCGTAGTGATCTTCCGCGCCTGCGATATCGGTCAGGATGGCGTACTTGTCGCCTTCCTTCACCAGACCCATTGCCACGCCCGCTACTGCTCCCTTGATGGGGATGCCAGCCTGCATCAAGCTCAGTGACGCACCACATACCGTCGCCATCGAACTCGATCCATTCGACTCCAGAATGTCCGAAACCACGCGCAGTGTGTAAGGCGACTCTTCCTCACCCGGCAGCACCGCTTCAATCGCGCGCCACGCTAAAGCACCGTGACCGATCTCGCGGCGTCCTACGCCCGTCATACGCCCAACTTCGCCAACCGAAAACGGCGGGAAATTGTAATGCAACATGAACTTGCGCTTCTGTTCGCCCTGGTAGCTCTCCATGCGCTGCGCGTCGTCAGTTGTGCCCAGTGTTGCGGAGACCATCGCTTGCGTCTCGCCGCGCTGGAATAGCGCCGATCCATGCACGCGAGGCAGAACGCCAAGCTCAATCACGATCGCACGAATCTCGTCGAATGCTCGGTGATCCGGACGGATACGCTCATTCAGCACTTGCTCGCGGAAGATGCTCTCGCGCAGGCCTTCGAAGTACTTGCTCAGTTTTTTCGCCGCAGCGGCATCCCCTTCCGGAAGCCCCTTCTTCAGCTCGTCCTTGATCTCCTTGACTTTGGCATAGCTGTCGAACTTGGGGTGCTTCTTGGTGTCCAGCGCGTCCTTCAGACGGTCACCAATCTTCGACTTCAGCTCCTTCGCATACGCTTCATCGTTCTCGAGCGGTGCAACTTCGCGCTTCTTCTTGCCAGCCTTGGAAACCAGCTCTTCAATGCCCGCACAGATCTTCTTGATCTCCACGTGCGCAAACTCAATCGCACCGACAACGATCTCTTCGCTCACTTCCTTCGAGCCCGACTCGACCATCACGATACCGTCTTTTGTGCCGACGACCATGATGTTCAGCAGGCTGGTCAGACGCTCCGTGTACGTCGGGTTCACGATGTACTGGCCATCGATATAGCCCACACGAATTGCGCCCACCGGTCCGTGGAACGGAATGTCGCTCAGCGCCAGCGCACAGCTCGCGCCGTTGATGCCCAGAACGTCGGGATCATTTTCCTTGTCCGCTGAGTACACAAACGCAACAACCTGCGTCTCGTTGCGGAAAGCTTCAGGAAACAGCGGGCGAATCGGACGGTCGATCTGGCGCGAAGTCAGAATTTCCTTCTCGCTCGGCCGGCCCTCACGCTTGATAAATCCACCCGGGATGCGTCCACCGGCATACGTAAACTCGCGATACTCCACGGTCAGCGGAAAGAAGTCGATGCCCTCTTTCGGATCAGGCGATGCCACGGCTGTAGCCAGCACGGCATTGTCACCGCTCGTTGTAAAGGCCGCACCGGATGCCTGCTTGGCAATCCGTCCGGTCTCAAATTTGATGTGCTTGCCACCGGCAAGCTCAATAGTTACGTCGTGCTTCATAGTGTTCTTCCTCTTTTTTCTTCTTCTGTCTCTAAGCTTGTTTGATTCGTCTTCGCACTACGCTGTTAGCAGCGCTTCAATATGCAAAAACAAAAGCCCCGCCGAGTCTCACTCGGTCGGGGCAATGGTGGAGTCCAGTGGCGACGTTTCCGCAGACACGCGAACGAAGACGCCCGCGGGCAATCTCCTCCGGCTCTTGTCGTCCAACTGGGTCAATCTGTTCGCTCCTGGCTGCCTTGCCAGCTCGGGGGCCTTCGCATTGGGACGCACACGCGCCCAACAGGCCACTCCGCTGCAAAACCGTAGGCTTACTTGCGGATTCCCAACTTGCCAATTACATCGCGGTAGCGATCCGGATCCGTCTTCTTTAGATAATCCAGAAGGCGGCGGCGCTTACTCACCAGCATCAGCAGGCCACGGCGGGAGCCGTGATCTTTCTTGTGGGTCTTGAAATGCTCCGTCAGTTCACCAATGCGCTCAGAGAGGATTGCAATCTGCACCTCCGGGCTGCCGGTATCTGACTCATGTGTCCGGAACTTCGTAATAATGTCTGTCTTCTTTGCTGAGGCCAACACGGCTCGTCTTGCTCCTATTAATCTTCTTTTTCTCTTAGTCCACTTCTCTCAGTGTCTGGATTAAGAATACCACGCAAAAGCCCGGAAACCCGCCTCCGCGCCTAATCAGCGTCCTGTCATTCTGAGTAAGGTTTGGCACTCCCCCAGACGCATAAAATCTATGGATGGTGAAGGATCCACTTCATGCGGCGAGAGTAGAGACCGGCGGCAAGGTTAAAGTGGTCGGGTCGGCCTCGGCACTGTTTCCGTGGTGGAGCTTCACAAAAACAGTGCTGGCCATTTGTGCCCTTCGATTAGTGGAAGAAGGACTTCTTGATCTGGACGCTCTACGGCCAGGCAAGCCCTTCACGCTCCGTCAGTTGCTGCAACACCGCGCAGGAGTTCCCGAGTATGGGCATCTTCGCGGCTACCATGATGCAGTAGCACGATGCGACCCTCCCTGGTCTCGTGCGAGGTTACTGGAGGAAGTTCAAGCTGATCGACTAGACTTTGAACCTGGTACCGGCTGGTCATACAGCAATGTCGGATACCTCTTCGTCCGTGATGCCATCGAAGAGGCTACTGCTCTCAATCTTGGGGATGCACTGAAACGTTTCCTTACAGCTCCGTTGGGGTTGCAGTCGGTTGAACTTGCAACTCAGCCCTCTGATTTCCATCGTGTGCATTGGCCGCAGCTCAGAAACTACGACCCGGGATGGGTGTATCACGGCTGTCTTATCGGCACATCGCTGGATGCGGCCAGCACACTTCATGCTCTTTTCCAAGGGAAGATTCTGAAATCGGACAGCCTGCAAGAGATGGTGGATACCCACCATCTAGGAGGAGCGATTCCCGGCCGGCCGTGGAGCTCTTGCGGCTATGGGCTGGGATTAATGTCCGGACAGGTCGACACTGTAGGGCACATGATCGGCCACTCAGGAGCGGGGCCGTTCTGCGTCAATGCTGTTTACCACTTTCCCGACTTTGCGATGCCAGTCACCGTTGCAACCTTCATGGAAGGCAGTACTGAAGGACCCGCAGAATTTGAAGCTGTACGCCTTGCCTTACAAACAGCAGAACTTCAGCGATAACACTTCCTTTACGCCACATTCTCCTTCAAAAACTCCAGCGTCCGCTCCCGCGCCAGCTTGGCAGCCTCCGGCCGGTATGCCTTGGGGTCCGCATCCCGGTTGAACGCATGTCCTGCACCCTCGTAAATGAAAACCTGTACCTCGGGGTGCGCCTTCCTGACCGCATCGATCTGGTCTTTCCCAATGTGGTCGTCGTCCGCCCCAAAATGCAGCATCACCGGGCAGCTGGGCTCCTCATTCGCGAACTTCCCAATCCCGCCCGCGTAATAGCCGACGCAGCAACTCGGCTGCATCTTGTAATCCTCGCCGCGCACCGCAACCAGCCACGCCGTCAGGCCACCGTAACAGTACCCCACCACGCCAATCCCCTTGTCACACTTCTTCGCGAACTCATAAGCCGCGGCCACATCCAGCAGCGTCGTTTCAGGCTGCAGCTTCGGATAAAACTCCATCGCCCGCTTCCATCCCTCCGGCGAGTAATCCAGATCGACATCGCGCTCAAAACGATCGAAGATCGCCGGCGCCACCACCACAAACCCATCCTTCGCATAACCATCGCAAACGCTGCGGATATGTTTGTTCACCCCAAAGATCTCCTGCACCAGCACGATCGCACCGATCGGCTCGCCTGCTGGCCGTGCCACATAGGCCTTCAACTCGTGGCCGTCCTCAGCCGTCAAATTCACCCATTCGCTCATTCAAATCTCCTTCTGTATCTGATGCTTCCAGCCCCGTCGGCGTCTGGCACATCCTTATTGTTTCCTGAATGTCGCTTCCAAACCTTCCACAACATTAGAAAATCCTGTCGATTGGAAGAAAAAATAAGAATTTCCTAAAGTCACCCTCACCTCCGCCGATAAAGCCTAAGGAGGTTCTTATGAAGAAAAATGATTTCCAGAAGGTTCTGACCTTTCCCAGCCAGTACACCACAGCGATCACAGTTTCTATTCACCCCGACCTCTGGGCCGAAGCCGTACGTCCGACCAGCCTCCGCGATCTCCGCCTCGGCAAAATTGCCGATCTCCGCGAAGCAATCGCCTCCGGTGCCTACTGCGTATCCGCCGCCGACCTCGCCGGAAAGCTCATCCAACATATGTGCACAAATGCCTGAGCGGGCCGCACTCAGGCATTCCAAATCTAAGCTGCCGCTACCGTTTACTCATTGTCTCTTCATCGCCGCGCGCATATGCATCACCGCTGATGAATGAATCTGCGACACTCGCGACTCCACCACGCCTAGCGTCAATCCAATCTCACGCATGCTCAGCTCCTCGTAGTAATAGAGAGTTAAAACCAACCGCTCCTTTTCCGGCAACCCTTCAATCGCATCAATGGTTCGCTGCTTCATCTCACCCTGCAAGCAGCAAAACAAAGGGCTCTCTTCCGGGGCCGCAGGCAAATATGACAGCTCTTCATCACCCGAATCCTCATTGCGCTCGGCATGCAGACTTCCTATTTCCAGCCCTTTCAACTCGCCCAGCAGTTGCTGGTAAGCACCGAGGCTAAGCTCCATCTCCTTGGAAACTTCATGTTCAAGAGGTGCGCGCCCAAGGCGCTGTGTCAGTGCGCGGATCGCCTCTTCCACGGCACGCCCTTTGCGACGCAGCTCGCGCGGGCTCCAGTCCATCTCACGCAACGAATCAAGAATCGCTCCACGAATCCTGAACTGTGCATAGCTCTTGAACTGCACTTTCTTCGAGTGGTCAAACTTGCCGAACGCGTCGATCAGACCCACCACGCCAGCCGAAACCAGATCTTCCAGCTCAATGTGCGCCGGCAGCCTTTCATGGATCCGCCGAGCAATAAACCGCACTGTCGGCAGATGCTCCACGATCATCTGATCGCGCATCTGCGCCAGTTCCACATGAGACGGCTCAACCTGCATCACCGTCGCCAAAACAACTAACGAATTCTTGCCAAACTCTTCCGCCTGCAGCTTGTTCGCTCTAATCGCCATGACATTCACCTCACTTCAGAAATCAGGAAGCAGATTCTTCGTGCTCGCTTCTTGTGTCCTAAACAGATGCATGTCCCGTTCCAAAACAGAAGGCCCTCAGATGAGGGCCTTCTTAGAAAACACATTGCTTTACTTAGCTATTTCTTATCTTCGCGAATGCCTCAACCGAATTTCCTCCACTCCAATCTCAGCCCGGCTCCCGGCCAGGATCGCTCCCCGCTCGAGCACATGCGCCAGCTCGCGCACATTCCCCGGCCAGTGATGTTCTTGTAGCAAAACCAGGGCAGCAGCGGTCAGACGCTTCCGCGGTGCGGCTTTCCCCATGCCCGCTAAAAAAAACTCAGCGAGTGCCGAGATGTCCCCCATCCGCTCTCGCAACGCCGGTACAGTCACCGGAAACACCGCCAACCGGTGATACAAGTCCAGCCGGAACTTCCCTTCCGCCGCGCCCTCTTCCAGATGCTGGTGCGTCGCTGCAATCACCCGCACATCCACACGGATCACCTCGTTCTCACCCACTCTCTGCAGTTCGCCACACTCGAGAAACCGCAGCATCTTGGCCTGCAGCGCCATTGGCATTTCACCAATTTCGTCCAGGAACAGCGTCCCACCATGAGCCGCCTCAATTCTTCCAGTCCGCGACGTCACCGCGCCAGTAAAAGCACCTCGTGTATGCCCGAATAACTCCGCCTCCAGCAGAGCTTCAGGAATAGCGGCGCAATTCAACACGCAAAAAGCTTTGCTCGCCCTGGCACTCAACCGGTGGAGTGCGTTCGCAACGACCTCCTTGCCGGTCCCTGTTTCGCCTTCGATCAGCACCGTTGCTGTTGTCGGAGCCACCAGCCGTATCAGCCGCGCCAACTCCTGCATTTCCTTACTCTCGCCCACCATCCCTTCAATCGCTGTGAACACCGCAGACTTGTCTTCATGAATCAATGCAACAGCCATCTCACTTATTACTGACTCAATCGCCACCACCTCGTTCGCAGCTGCGTCCGCCGGCTCAGTAGTCGCCGTCTCACGCAGCGCATGGAGCAACTCATGCCGCCTCGGACTCTTCGCGGCACCCGCAGCTTCCCCATCCACCCAAAGCAAATCCACCCACGGATACATCGCCGCGATTTGCATGGCGAACTCCCCCGCCTCCAAATCCGGCAGCCAGTGATCTATCAACAAGGCTTCTGGCCTGAACTCTTCCATCTGCGCCAAGGCTTCAGCACCACCTCTGGCTTCGCATACCTTCCAGCGCATTCCCGTCAGGCTCAAGTTCAGCCGCAGACGCAGCTCGCCGTTCGCGCTTGCCAATAGTACGCAGCGTGCCTCGCTTACCTCAGCCACCTGGAGCCTTCTCTTCCCGCTCTAGCCTCTCGCGCATTCGAGTCACCGCCGCCACCACGCGTTGGGCCTCGACCACCCCACTATCCACAGCCTCCTTCATGGACGCCGCATCACCCATAATTTGAGCCAGCTCCAGCCGCCCCTGCAAAGTCGTCAGAGGTTGGCACAGATTATGCAGCTCACGGTCTAAATCCCTGAACATCGCTTCGTTCATTGCTGTTCCCATTTCCACCTAAGCTCCCTGCGCCCATTCCATCGGCTCGATCTCATCGCGTGCCGGCCCCTTGCGTTGGCTGCGCAGCCTGTATCCATGCCCGCGCACTGTCTCAATCACACTCGGCGGCCCCACCTCTTTCGAAACCGGCACAGCTGCTGCCAGCTTCTTCCGCAAATAATTCACATACACATCAACCACGTTGGTGTCGCTCTGCGGATCCACATGCCACACCTCCTTCAGCAGGTCTGCCCGGCTGCAGCATGCTCCATGCCGTTGCAGCAGAATCTCCAGAAGAGCAAACTCTTTCGCCGTCAACTCAACCTCGGCGCCTTCCACCAATACGCTGCGCTCCATGCGATTCATCTCCACCTCGCCGAACCGTAGCACCGGAGACTCAAACTGCTTCCTGCGCCGCATCAGCGCGCGGCATCTTGCCGAAAGCTCATGAAAGCTGAACGGTTTCAGCAGACAATCATCAGCACCCAGGTCCAGGCAGCGTATACGTTCCTCTAACTGGCTCCGTCCGGTCAGCACCAGGATGCTGGTATTCGCAAAACGTTCTTTTCTCGCCAGCACCCCTGTCCCATCCAGCCGCGGAAGACTCAGGTCCAGCACCATCAGGTCCGGCTGATGCTGCGCGGCATGTTCAACTGCAGTCTCCCCATCCCCTACCCACTCCACCTCATGCCCTTCGATCTTCAACCCCTTTTGCAAAAACAGTCCTAACGCTCTGTCATCCTCAACCACTAAAACCCGCATATCCTAATCCTTCGCATCTTTAATCAATCAGCATAAAAAGTTTTGGAGATACTTTTCCACAGGTAACAGCATGTTTACTCTCCTCCGTTGAGCACTTCGATGCAATCACCAAATACGCCTTCTAAACAGTAGTGTCCTAAATCGGGAATTGCCTTCTAAGCCCTATTTCCGTATGCACAGCGCGGCACATGGCAGCACTCTGTATCTCATTGAATCCATGAGCGATCCCGCTGCAGGAAGCCTGAACACCTACTAACAAAGCAATATCGAACTTTTTTGGGAAGGCACGCAAGCAGATGTCCCAAATCTGAACATTCCTGAAACCTAGCACCTCCTAGCCGATACAACACGCGAGGTGCTTTTCAATGAGATCGACGAAGTCCCTGCCGAGCGGTGGCCAGAACCGGAAAATTATGGTCTGTGGCACTCTTCTGGGCTTGCTCTGGCTGACTGGCTGTGCTGAGCCCGGAATATCTTACGACTACACGAAATTAACGATTACGCCTCAACAGGCTTCAGTACGTTTGGGCGCAAACACAACCTTAGAGGCCATGGTGGGAACTTATGAAGTGACCAACGGCACATGGATAGTCGAAGGAGGATCTGCTAATGGCACGATTAGCTCCGGCGGAGTCTACCAAAGTCCAGCGAGCATGCCGACAAATAGCGCAGTCAGGATTGACTACGCCGTAGGAAGCACTGTACACAGTGCGACAGTCACGCTTCTGAGCCCTGTCCCAAATCTAATCGCGATCACCCCGTCGAGTGTAACGACTCCATCTACTATGCTAACGGCAATTGGTTCAGGTTTTGTCAGCGGGTCTGTTCTATTAATAAACGGTGCTGCGACCCAAACTACGTTTGTGGACTCAGGCCACCTTTCTACAGCTTTCATCGTAGGAAATCCGGCGGCGACATCAGTCACCATCCAAGTCATCAACCCTAATCCTGGAGGCCAACTGAGCGACGCGCTGGGCTTGCCCATCTCTTTGGCCTCAATGACGGTTTCACCTTCGACGTTGGCCCATGGTAACAATACCGTGACCGTGAGTTATGCGGGTTTGCCTGTTGGCGCAACACTTTTAGTCAACGGCTTACCGTACACGACATCATCTGCTACTTCCAACTCGATTACCTCAACCGGATATATCACACCTTGGACAGACGGGGTCGCAACAGTTGCAATTGTCAATTCTTCTAAATCGATCATTGCTCAAGCGAGCGTTCCGATCCAACCTTCTGCGGTCTCTTACGACGTTGCGTCTAGATTCATCAATCAAGCGGGATTTGGCCCACGAGAGGACATGATTGAGTTGATCCAATCGCTTGGTCTGTCAGGGTTCATCGACGAGCAATTAGTACAGCCAGCGGGCGCTTACCCAGAAAATGAATTAGACCGAGAATTCGAGACCTATCTTGTCACAGGTCCATCTGTCCTTCGTCTTCGTATGGCATTTGCAATGCAAACCTTTATTCCATCAAATGTTCCCGGCGATTGGGTTCCAAATCAACCGTGGGAGCAAAAGCTAGAAAATGACGCCTTCGGCAATTATCGCCAAGTTCTTTCCGATCTCACTAGCGATCCCAATATCGCAGGCTATTTGAATTTGCCCGGAAATGCGGCATCCAATGACCCGACCGTCCACCCCAACCAGAATTTTGCACGTGAGCTGTTGCAACTCTTTTCGTTGGGCCCAGTTCTGCTCAATAACGACGGATCAACACAAACCGATACCCTTGGAAATCCACTGCCAACGTATGACGACAACACCATCGACGAACTTAGCCGTGCTCTGACTGGCTGGAATTATGCGCCTCCAGTCAATCCTCTATTCACAGTCTTTGGAATCGACTACACGCAAAATCTAATCGCTGATGAAAGCCAGCACGATAAAGGCCCCAAGACAATCCTTGGCAACGTCAATATTCCTGCAGGTCAGACTGCAGCCCAGGACCGAGACCAAGTACTGAACGCTATCTTCGCGCATCCGAACCTCCCACCATATGTGTCACGAATCCTGATCCAGCGCTTAGTAAAAAGTCAGCCGACTCCAGCATATGTATCAAGAATCTCAGCAGTATTCATAGATGACGGTAAGGGTGTCCGCGGCAATCTCGCCGCGGTGGTTAAAGCCATTCTTCTCGATCCTGAAGCCCGCGCGGGCGATACGAATCCACGAAGTGATGACGGGTTCGTCCAGGACCCGGTTGATTTTCAAATCTTCGTAATGAGCGCTCTACAAATCTCGTATGAAGACGATCAACCCAACGCCCTGCCAGGTGAATTGGCCGAGTCTTGGTTTGATCCTAACTCCGTTTTTGGTTATTACTCTCCGACGTACGTGATTCCGGGAACAACCATCAACAGCCCAGAGTTTCAGTTGCTATCGACCTACACGATTGTTCAGCGGAGTGAGCTTTTGTGGAGCATCGTCAGCGAGCACCAACCTGGCTTCAACAACAACGACAACACATGGCTATACAACACATTCAAAACGGTTCCCGCAATCATTGACGCCCTCAATCATTTGCTCTACCACGGCAGGATGTCTCAGGCAGAACAAACCATCATCGCCAGCACCGCAGCAGCTGCTCCCGACAACAATACGGCTCTGAAGTATGCCGTATTTATAGCCCTAAACGGCGACCAATACACAATCGCACACTAAGGAGATTTTCAACATGATGAATCGTCGCCGTTTTCTCACTCGCAGTGCCCAAGCCAGCTTAGCCGTGGCAACCTCTTCACTTTGGGGCAATTCACTGGCATCCAGAGCATTGGCTCAATCAGCCGGCAGCAGTTACAAAGCGATCGTAGTAATAACGCTAGCGGGTGGAAATGACGCGAACAACCTACTCGTTCCACTCGATCCGTCGGAATATGCCGAATATTGCAAAATGCGAGGGGTACTTGCACTTCCAAAGTCCTCCTGCATCCCACTTCAAAGTGCCAATGGAGCACCAACCTACGGTATGCACCCTTCGATGACGAACGTTGCGTCGTTATACAACTCTGGACATGCGCTCGTAGTTGCAGGGGTTGGACCCATGGTGAAGCCAGCGACTAAAGCTCAGGTTATGACAGGCGCCGTTCCCTTTCCCGCATCTTTGCTTTCGCATCCAGTTGGTATAGCCCAGTGGGAGAGCTCACAGACTGTTGAAAACCCATCCACAGGATGGGGCGGTCGAATCGCGGATCTTATTTCAGCACAGTCTGGCTCCCTCCCACCGGTGCTAAATGCGGGACCAAACAGCACGTTTACAGTGGGCAATTCAGTGCAGGCGATAGCTCTTCAAGGCGGTTCTCTGTTCTCGCCAGTGCCTATTGCTCTTAATAATGCTGCTCTGCAGCTTGCAGAAAGCGATTCATCCTCGCAAAACGCTTTGATCGCTCAGGTCGCCAAATTCCGTACGAGCTCCATGCAGCAACAGGTGCTGTTAGATCAGGCGATGGGATACACAACGTTGAAAACAGCTTTCCCATCCAGCCCTCTTGCCCAAACTCTGCAGCGGGTTGCGCAGCTAATTAATGGGCGGTCGGTCTTGGGGGCGTCTCGTCAGATCTTCTACACCCAACAAACGGGTTTTGACACTCACGTAAACCAGATGCCAGGCCATGCCCAGTTACTGCTAGATTTCGACGCAGCATTGGGAGCATTCTTCACCGCGCTTGATGAGCTTGGAATGACAAACCAGGTTTTAGTTTGTACCCACTCGGACTTCTCCAGGACGATGGCTAGTAATACCGATGCTGGGTCGGACCACGGATGGGCCACTCATCAACTCGTCTTGGGCGGAGGAATTCGTGGGGGACGGATCATTGGAACGATGCCCGATCTTGAGTTGGGCGGATCCTCAGATGTGACCAGTCCAGGCCTCGGGGTTTGGCTACCTACAACGTCTGTGACCCAGATGGCCAGCGGAATCGGAAACTGGTTTGGTCTCACATCTTCCCAGCTGGCAGGCGTATTTCCCGATCTCGGCAACTTCCCCTCCGGAATGATTCAGTTTTCCTAGTTCGTAGAGACTCGCACCATATTTCATCAAGCACGTGAAAGAGGTAAGAAAATGCTCACACCCCAAACCGCCGTAATAACACTAAAATCAATTTCCGCACCCTTACAAGGCTTAGTCAAAATCACGAAACTGCACCGTCAAGTTAGAGCGTCGTTATCTGCTGCCAAACCGAGTTGCACACCAAAAACTACATGCTCGTGCAGATTCGCCAAACAGTACTTTGCGATGCAGGGCATACCGGTTTAGTGAGCCTTTGCAGCTATTTCGGGCCAACCGAAATATTAAAGTAGGTTCTCCTAATTTTTCGCCAAGATTATGTACTTGACGCAAGGTTAGGAGTAAGCTCACAATGCTCGCATGGTTTCACTGCCTCCCATCCTGCCGTGTCCTGCAGTTATCCCGGTGCCGTGGCATCTTTCCATCGGGATGTTTATCGGAATTTTGGGGTTTCTGGGGGTTGTTGTGCCTCTAGTCCGCAACGAGATGGGGAAGAAGGAAAAGGCGTTCTGGGTGGCTGTACTAGCCTTGCTTCTTTATTTTGAGTTGCGTTCCATTAATCTCGATCAGATACAAGCGAAACGCGAGACAGAATTTGCCCAATGCGAAAACCAGCGGCGTTTCGATGAATCTGCCAGAGAAAATCAGCAACAGTTTGACTCAACGATGAAGGAAGTGGGGAAGGTCTTCGATAAGACCAGCGACGCTGCGAATACCGCAAAAGATGCCGTCAACACCATCACGGGTGGAAATGGCTTTTGCTATTTCACCATGGGGCCATACTTTATAAAAAATGCCCCGCCACCAGACAAAACCAACATAAACCTAACCACGACTGGAAATAGGTATTTACGCCAAGTTACGGTTCGCGTCGTTGATACCAATGCTTATATTCGAGACAAAACACCGCTGACCGACCCAGTTGAATTTTTGAACAGGCATGCGCGGACGCTGGCGCTAGGAGATTTGAAAGAGGGCACCGGACCGCTATTTCAGGATTTTGGAATCAATACAGACAATCACACTGACAAGAACTACACCATTGAATTTAGTGCCCTAAATGGACAGTGGCGAGAGAATATGCGCTACAAATACATCGATGGGAAGATGGAAGAGGCAATAAGAGTTACGCGTCTAGATTATCCAACTGCAGATGTCCGCAAGATGCAAGAGAGAGTAATTTTCACTACGGTAAGCAAAGGGTACCCTCGCGTCAACGGCAAAGTAGCCTGGAATGCCTACCCCTAATTATTCAAGCTGCCACTAGTTTCTTATACTCCAGCACCGGCGCTTCAATCAGCTTCATCATCGTGTCGCGGAACAGAAACGGATTGTTGCGGTTATTGAATCGGAAAGTCATTTCATCGAGGTAAGCGGGTAGATGCTTCGCAGAGACTTTATGCCACGAACCAATGATGCCGCGCTTCAAAAGCGAGAATGCGGATTCAATGCCGTTCGTGGTGATGTCTCCGATGGCGTAGATGCCGTCTTTGTGGCGGATGGTCTTGTGCTGCGACTTGTGGATGCCAGCGCCAATCATCGCCTTGGGGTAAGCGTTCCATTCGTCCGTCATAATCACTTCCACGTCGTTGCGGACGTTCTCGCGGATGTACTTCGCCAGCGTACCGGACTTGGCATCCTCAGCCTTGAAGAACCGGAGTTCCCCGCCGCGCTGCTTAATGCCTATGACCACCGTTTTATTCGTCTGCAACGTCCGTCCCTGACCACCACGCGCCACGCCACCGATATACGTCTCATCAATCTCGACTACCCCGCCAAGTTTCTCTGGCTGGACTTCCTTCATCGCGGAGCGGATGCGCTGGCAGAGATACCACGCCGTCTTATAGCTCACGCCAA
>Ga0206876_1018_pt1 | contig 51684 bp, 32 predicted proteins | sample Alteio_BWOrgCont_10_FD_152619 | JGI IMG/M metagenome (GOLD analysis project Ga0206876, IMG submission 152619) | Enriched cells from forest soil in Barre Woods Harvard Forest LTER site, Petersham, Massachusetts, United States -... | ecosystem: Environmental > Terrestrial > Soil > Temperate forest >...
GTTTGATCCACTTCTCCCGCTTTGGACGATTACTCTGTTCGGCCTTCTTGTTGAGCAGCTCGCGAGCGGAAACCACGAGCAGAACATCGCAGGCATCTCTCCACTTCCTCCAGTGCCCATTCTCGATGGCTTCTCTTTGGACTCCCGCTAGTGCGCCTCTCACACCGTCGATCGTAATATCCTGCGCCAGCGCAACGATTCGCGCAGGTATCGCAAACCTTCAACAACATGAAAGCGCAGCCGGGAAAAACTAAACAACAGCTGCTTCCGATATCGTCTGACGCTGGTGCGCAAGTCCTCGTTTGAGGCCTTCTGGCCGATCGCCTTAGGCAGAAATAATGGCAACAACGCATGCCGCAGCGGTTGTGGCGGCTGTGCTCCTACGGCTTCCAGCTCTCGCTGCAATAGCAAGTACAGCTTGCTTCCGGGAAAATCACCGTAAATGGCATCAGGTCCGTACTGCGAAACCCACAGTCGAATGGCTTCGGGCAAGCGGTCTACGGTCCAACTGGTCAGCGCTTCCGGCGCAAACTCTCCCATTGCATTTGATATCAGCAGCGTCACCACACCCAGCGCCACAGGCGTCCTTGGATTGGTCTCTGCCAACACCTGCACCCGTTTCCAGAACGAATCATCGTGGTGCCGGGCCAGCACGTTACGGCGGAACTCAATCATGTGGGCCGTGCGTGAAAAGGGGCTGCATACATGCTTGAAGAGATGCAACCCTTGTCCAAGAAAGAGATCGACCGGGTCGAGCACGGGCATAGGTTCGCCGCGGAAACAACACCACTGCACGCGGCCCAGAAGCACGTCGCCATTTGAACCCGCGGGCTCAAGGTGTAATTCAACTTTGCGGCGATGGGTAGCTTTATAAATGTCTTTCAGGCTCATTTCGCCAGTCTGGTTTGTATGGAATTCCCAACTGTTTCCACTGATCGCTCGCAGACGGTAGCCGCGCCATTCCAGAATTTTGCGTGCTGTCGGAGCGCTACTATTCGTAATCAGGAAATCGAGGTCCAATTGCGATCGCAGCTCCAGTTTCGGAACTGATACCGGCCATAGCGAAAACCCCTTAAGCATCGCGTAGGAAAGCCCCGCACTTTGAAAGCTGCGTCGAATCGCTGAAGCCTCGCTAATCATTGCTTCAGTTCGGGCCGTATTTTCCACCAGACTATTGTGCAACCGCGCAAGCACTTCTTGAGGAACCAGGCCGTACAGCTCAAGCTCCGTTATTCGATCGAGGAAATAGAGAGCAAGTCCGCTCGTATCCAGCCAGCGCAACAGGGGTATCCACTCCGTTGCGGAAAGCTGTGGCAGATTAACGGGTTGCCCTGGTTGCAGCTCGCAGAAAACGCGTAAGACCATCTCCCGCTGGCGGTACGCGGGACCGAGTGCACGATATGTAGATGAGCACTGCAATCTAGCGTAACTGTATTCAACGGGCAGCACTGGATTGTCATGTCGCTGTCAGCCAATTGTCATCTCTCCGCAGAGAGCTGTATCGCGGAAATCGCTGTCATCAGGGCATGACAATCAAGTGACAAAGAGTAGATGATCCAGCGACACATCGGTCTACAACGGCCGCTAATTTGTTGACATGGCGCGTTACGACTCAAATTTCAAACTTTCTATGGCGCTGCGGGGCCACGTTCTGGTGGCATTTATTCTCGGCGCTACTGTTTGCGCAAGCGGCCAGAATGTACCGCTGCTCTCCGGCGGCGTCGGCTTCGTGACCAATACCAATGGCGGCAGCACATCGTATACGCCCACCATCGAACCCGTGCTGGCAATGCCATTAGGGCAGCATTTTCTGATTGAATCGCGCGCCAATCTACTGGAATCCTTTGCACCTAACGGAGGCGGACAGCCAGGCTACAATCACACCCACTTTATCGGCCTAAGCTATCTGCAGGGCGATTATATCGTTTCGCCGCACCTCACAATCGTCGGCGGAAGCTTCTTGATCCCGTTCAATACTTACAATGAGCGCCTGACGCCTCTATGGATTAGTAACTTTCAGGCGACGCCACTCATCTTCAGCCTCGGAAATATGTCTGGTGGTATGGCGACCGGCGGACAGGTGCGCGGCTCCTTAATCGCCCGTCCAAAATATTCACTCGATTACGCCGCATATTTCTCCAGTCGTGTCGGCACCGAGCAGTTCGTGGCAAAGCGATCCAGTGGCGTGCGCACCAGTCTCTATCTCCCAAAGCAGCGCCTGGAGATCGGAGCATCCTACGACCGTCTACTGCAGGGATTTCCCGCAAGCCATGAGAATTTTTACGGAGCGCACGTCTGGTGGGAGCCCTCGAACACTGCGTTCCGTTTACGCTCCGAGTTTGCGCGCGGCCACCATGCCCAAGGTTACTGGATTGAAGCTGACTATCGCACCCAGGCATTCGGCGGCCTCGATAGTTGGGTCGGCCGCATCGAACCAGTCTTCCGGATGCAGCAAACATTCCGGCGCGACACTGTGGTGAGCGACGGTCTTCCGCTTGTCAACACACAGCGCGCAGACTTCGGTCTCGACTATAACTTACCTCATAACACGCGAATTCTCACAAGCTACTCGCGGCAGTTCGCGTCTAACGGTAACCGCAATATCTGGCAGACCGGAATTGTCTACCGCTTTCTGTTTCCAACTTGGAAAGGTAAATGACTATGAATCCCAGGGTTCTTCTGCTGGCTTTTGCGGCTCTGCTTTCATCCCCACTTCAGTCGCAGGACACATCTCCCAAGACTCCAAGACAACCAGCTGGCAGCACAAAATCTGCTGCCGCTGCCAAGCCTCAGGAGAGCGAAGGCCAGCGCGTCTTTCAACAGAATTGCTCACGATGCCACAACGCTCCAGAGGGATTCTCTCCCAGCATTTCGGGAACAATTGTGCGTCACATGCGAGTGCGCGCTTCGCTCAGTCATCACGATGAGCAGGAGCTGCTGCATTTCATGAATCCTTAGCAATCAGGAATCTGCAACAAGTACTTCTGTCTCCAGCGCTGATGCCTGGGTCGTACCTGCCGGCACAAAGAAGCGAAAGAGCATGGCAGCCATCATCGTCAGTATCGCAATGCCTGATAGTACGCGTGGATATCCGAACTTTGTAAACAGCGTACCCGCGATCGCTGTCGCACCAGCTGATACGACCGCATTGCAAAAGAGGGTCATCGCCGATGCCGTACTGCGCTCGCTATCGGGGACGCCGCTCATCAGCAGATTGTAAAGTCCTGGCGAACTCATCCATTGCATCGCGAAAAACCCGAGGTAGAGCACTACCGCCAGCCGCGGGTCCTGCGTTGCGGCCAGGGAGCCCAGGGCAATTGCTGTAAGAACTTGTGTCGCAACGATCCCTTTGACCAGGCCCAGCGCACGGAACAACAGTGGCGTGACCAATCCTGAACACAACTGCACTATCTTGGCAACGGAAAAAATAACTCCGATCCGAACAAGGGGCAGATGCAGCGCCCGCGACAGGTATACATTCGCAAAGGGCATGAACGAAGCCATTACGCCAGTCCAAAGCATCATCGCGGGCAAAAAGCGGACTAGGAATGGATGTACTCTCCAGCGCCACCGGCCAATGGATCCAGGTATGTTCTCCATTTCAGCGGCGGTTGCTTGTGGCGAAGGCAGTTGCAGTTTCAACACAGCCATCAATCCGCTCGCGGCGACTGCGCAAGAGGCCAGAAGGATGAGCCGTTTTACTTCAGCCGCAGATGGTGTGAAGCCCGCCTTGTGCAGCCACTGTGGCAGGTAGCCACACACGATGCCGCCCAGTGCGCTGGAGCCAACGCTTACCGAGAAGATCAGACTGAATGCTGAGGCTCGATTTTTTTCCGATGTAAGCCGTGCTACGGCCGGCAGAAAGCACACTCCCCACAGGCACATCGAGATGCCGGCGATGAACGCCAGTATCACTTGTGGGTGCTCGCCGATGGCGACGGCACGCAAAGCGCCCATCGCGGGCGCGGCAACAAAGCACACCATCAGAAGCGATCGCACGCCAATTTTTTTTGCGACGAAGCCCGCCGGTAGTGTTCCTACGACCGACCCAAGCGCAAGTGCCCCACCAACCAACCCGATGGCCTTCTCGTTGAGGTGGAGGTCAAGCAGGTAGAGATTGAAGAGAAAGTAGTAGATTGAAAACCCGAGATCGAAAGCAAATGCAGCCGCAAAAAATATCCAGAAGTTTCGCGACAATTTCTGCTCCCGCAGCCATGCTGCAGGGTTTCTCCAGGGTGAGATGGTGTCCTCTTCACTCGCGTTGTCGGTCTCAGGCTCTAGTAGTGGATGCATCAATGCGCCTCTCTTACCAGAGTTCGGAGCCGCAGGATCGCATCGTCAAGGTCGGAATAGCGCAGCTCGAGAACCTCCGCCGTGAGCATACGCTCGACAACCTTATGCTGCATGGCAATTGAGTCCGCGGGCCCATACAACGACTGGTGCATGTAATACCTCGCAACCTCTTTAGGGTAGGGGTGTAGTTCTGCTTTGCCCTCCGAATGGCGCTTGAGGAAGACGACGAAATCCACGGCAGTACTGGTCGCACTGATCACATGCGGCATCTCAGCGGTTCGCATCTCGATTGACGGCTTCCCAGCGGCTCGCGGCGCAACCTTAAGTCCATTGATCTCTGGAAATAACTCTGCTGCGGTGGGACGTAGGCGCACGCGCGTACAATCGCCGGTTACTTCTCGATCATCGCCGTCGTTGAGCAATAAGGTCATATCGTCAGTGACGAAGGTCCATCCTGCTCTTGCGCACGCGTAGGAAAGCGACGACTTACCAACACCAGAATCACCGCAAAGCAGCACCCCTCTACCGCCCAGCGCAACGCAGCCAGCGTGTACCGGTGTTGCATAGCGAGTCACAATGTGGCCCAGCGGAGATGCGTAAAGAAAGTGCTGCCGCAAATAAAGCTTGTTAGCTACCGCAGCTGTCGAGACCACGACCTTTGTGAAGTTTTGTTCGAGGTTAGCAAGGCTGTAGTTCGACGCATCCGCGATGATCGTAACGTACGGCATCAGATGGCGGGCTTGCGTTCCGGGCGGACATTCCTTTGAGCCCGAGTCAACGACGTGTACCTCTACCTGGACAGGCTCCCGCTCAAAGCCCTTTTTGAACATTCCCCATAGCTCTGCGAATATAGACAGGATTTCGGCTGAGTTTGTATGCACTTCAACCGGAAATCCGAGGGGATAAAACATTTTGTGCAGCTTCAGATCCGGGACTTCAAACGCATTCCTTCGAATGTTCAGCAGCCGACCTGCTTTATGTGCGCTTTCTATCTCTTCAACCGTCATGGCATCTCTCTCTGCTCGAGGTTAGGCACTAGAACGAATACTTCAGCGCAAGTTGAATAATGCGCGGACTGGTCAGCGTGGACGTAATTTTTCCAAACGATGCACTGGGTGAAGGGTTTAATGCAGATGCGTTGCCATAGCCAAGGCTGTTGCCAGGATTTGCAAACTGCGGCGTGTTAGTCAGATTGAAGAACTCCACCCTGAACCGGAAGCCGTTAGTCTCAGTGATTGGGAAGGCCCGCTCTACTGCCATGTCCATGTTGTGCTGTCCAGGCCCGCGCACCAGGCCCACGCTGCTGTTACCGAAGTCCTGGTCCGCCAGGCTGGTTCCGTTCGGCGCCTCAGGAGCGCGAGTGAAGGCAGCGCCATTCAGGTAGTAACCCTGCACGCGTGAAAACAGCGACCCGCTCGTGGAAGGATTCGTCCCAGGGTTACGTTGCGCACGGTTGGATATATTCCCATACACTGAGCCTGCGTTGCCGTCCTGCACCGTAATCGGGCTGCCGGCCTGCAGCACCGCAATGCCAGAAAGTTGCCATCCCGCCAACGCCAGCCGCGCAGCTTTTGGCAGCTCTGCAAATTTTGGAGTCTGGTAAGTGAAGTTCATCACCAGGCGCTGTGAACGATCAAAGTCAGTAAGGCCGTAAGACTGGTGAGGGTGATTATTGTCATTCGCCAATACCCACAGCTCAGTTGTCGCGCTCCCGCCAGACCCACTGGTGTCATCCAGAATCTTCGACCATGTATAGCTGGCTAGAAACTGAAAGCCGTGACTCAAACGCTTGGTGAGGCTGGTTTGCAGCGAATTGTAATTGGCAGGGAACAGGGACTCCGACAACAGCGACCCAGGACTCACCCCGGCAAATGGGAGCCTTTGAAGGATGTTGGCATTTGAGTTCGTTGTTGCTCCATTAACAGGATTCGCCGGGCTGGCCAGCAGCGCCTGGTTGAATGAGAAGAACAAGGGGCGGTTGATGGAGCGCGATCCGACGTAGCCTGTCTCCAAAAGGAAGTCCCGCCCGAATGCATATTGCACGTTCACGTTGTATTCCTGGGTGCTGGGATCCGGCATGTGTGGCGCAACTGCCTCAACAAACGGCGTGCCATTCGGAACGCGCGGGATAAAAATGGGATAACTCGAATTGAGCGGGAGTAAAGGACTGAACGGGTTTTGCAAAGTGGCGCCACCGTTGGGAGAGCCCTCCAGAAATGTTTGGGTGGAGAATGGCTGCTGTCCCAGGGTGTTGTTCATGTAGCTCCCGGAATGTTGATCGAAGTAGATCCCGTATCCTCCACGCAGCAGCAGAGTTGGCTTTTGCGTGAGTTGCAATGCAAAACCCAGCCGAGGCGAGAAGTCAGCGTAGTGCGTAGTCCACAGGCTGGAGTATGGCGTGCGAACAACGCCATTGGGGATCGCCCCCTGAAAGTTGGACGGCACTGTATATCCACTGAAGGAACCTGCCGAAGGAATGGTGCCAGAAGCAATCGCGGGATCAAAATTTGTAAGGCGTCCCTTTTTATCAACTGGCGGACCGTAGATTTCGTAACGTACACCTGCGTTCAATGTCAGGTGCGCCGTTAGCTTGATGTCATCCTGTGCGAAGCCGGAGTAGTTCATATAGCGAACATCTTTACGATGGCTGCCCGACGCTCCGTTACTGAAGTCAATGTTGCTGGCTCCGATGGGACTGCCATTCTGTGTTGCGCTCTGTCCCAGCAAAAAGTCATCGAACGTAATAGTGCTCACTAGCCCATCCACGCTGAATGGCAGATCAGTGTCCACGAGGTTATCTCGGACCTCCGCACCAAAGTGCCATGACTGCCGGCGGCGAGTGAATGAGACGGTGTCCTGCCAAATGTAGGCGTTGGTCACTTCCCATTGGTCGGGTGTGCCGGCATCACCAGTGCTGAACAGTCCGTCGACAATGAGGGCCGGCGCCGGCGAGTTTTGTGACACTGCACCTGTAGGTGTCCCCTGGCCGATGGCAGAAGCCAACAGTGGCGCCTGTACGGCTGAAACCCCGTCGAAGCGCATGTAGCCAAATCGCGCTACGTTTACCAGGTTCGAGCTGAAGACGTGCGTGTCCGCGAGGATGAAGGATGTGTTGCGATCCAGCTCATTCGTGCCCCAGCCCGGCACGGTTGCTGCTGACGGAGAAAATGGCTGAACCGTTGGTGCGCGGGAGTAGAAGAACCTCGCAGCCAGCGTAGTTTTGGCGCTCAGGATTTGATCAAGATTGATCGAGAACTGGTTTTCCTGGTAGCTAGCCGGAATTGCAAAGGTGGATTGTCCCACCGGCAACTGACCCGGCGCATTGTTCGCAAGCGCTACTTGAGGACTGGGTACCGCATACTGCCCGTTTGCCAGCTTCGCGTTCAAGATGGCGAGCGCAACCGGATTGATGTTCGAGCCATTGCATGCAACCTGGGTCCCGCCCGCATGGGTAATGTATCCTGTGTTGCCCGCGTGATTTGCTGGACAGAATTGTGCGCCAAGGGTTGCAGCCGAACGGTCTGAAGTTAGCAGCGGAAGCAACGTTGTTGTTTTATCGCCCAGGCCGTTGCTTGAGTACAAGCCTTGGTAAGCCACGAAGAAGAACATCTTGTTCTTGACGATGGGACCGCCGGCTGCTGCTCCGAACAGGTTCTGCTTCAGGGTCGGTCGTGGCTGACCCTCATTCTTCAAAAAGAAATCATTTGCGTTGAAAATGTTGTTGCGAACAAATTCCCATGCACTTCCATGCATCTGGTTGGTTCCTGTCTTGCTTACGAGGTCAACGTTTGCACCGGAACCATGTCCGTAGGAAGCATCATAATTAGCTGTCTGTACCTTGAACTCCTGGATTGCGTCCGGGGTTGGAATTGGTGTGCCCACTACGTTTCCGTTATTTGCAGCCGAGTTGTTTGAGATGTTGTTGGCATCGATCCCGTTGAACTGAATATTGTTTGCAGTCGTCTTGGCGCCGTTGGACGTAACATTCTGGCTGCCACGGCCGAGGGCAGCGGGATCGGGTAGCGGTACCAGCACGCCGGGTGAAAGACCAAGGATCTGCGTGTAGTTGCGGTTAGCCAGCGGCAGGCCTTCAATTGCAGTCTGATCGACTGCGCGGCCCAGCGTTGAGCTCTCTGTCTGCGCCATCTCGGCGTTAGCTTCTACCTGCACATTTGCCACAGTGCCGGCCACTTTGAGTGTGACGTTGAGTGAAGTTGTCTCACCCACTGTCACGTGGACGGCGTGCGAGGTATTCATCGCAAAGCCTGGCGTCTCTACGGTGACGGTATAAGTTCCCGGCCGAAGCAGCGCAACCCGGAACAGGCCGTCTGTCGTTGTCACGACTGAACGAGATACTTGGGTTGCATCGCTTACTACCGTCACGGCAGCGTGATCCACTGCGCGGGTTGATGGATCGTAGACCACACCTGAGATCGCTCCGGTGCCAGGGGCCTGCGCGTGAGCAGCTGCACAAAGAATCGTCACGAGCAAGACTGCAATTATCTGTCCTGCGAACTTCGCCCCAGCAATCGTTCTCATACGGTGTGTCTCCAATGTCATTCTCAAAAAATCTGTATTGCTTTTGAGTCAAAGTATGAAGAGCTCACCGCCTGTGACTTGTTTCAGAATTGTCATTGCTTTGTAGCGATTTATGCAGAGAATTTGGCCATCTTTCACTACATAGTCCGCCAGCAGAGAAGCACCGCAAACCCGCAACAAACGCGTGACAAATCACTGACGAACCCATGACACCCCGCCCCAACCCGTTCGTTAGTTTCAGAAACAAGAAACGGCTTGCTTATGACGCACACATTCCTTTCCGAGGAGGATCTCCACGCCGCCTTTACTTTGCGGCGTGGAGGTGCGCACCCGAACCGCAAAAGCTGGCTGCGAATCGTGCTCTCTTTGGCAACGATGCTTTTCGGCTGCGCATTTGCCGGTGCGCAGTCCTATCAAAATCCCACGTCACAGACCCAACAGAATCAAGCTCCAGCAACCTACGATCTGGGTCGTGATAACACGACGCAAGACCGTGAGAACACTCCGCAGGATCGTGACACCTCCACGCTTTCAACCTCACTCGGCTACGTCCGGCCTTCGCCTTACGGCAACGTAGATATTCCCGGTGCGCTCACTTCTCTGCAGATACTCAAAGTTCTGCAGCAGAAGACCGGTGCCATTATTGAGGTGAAGTCCATGCTCGCTGACGATATGCAGCAGCGGGGTTCGCAGATTCAAGCTGATGACATCACCGATGAGATGCTTTACAACCAGATCGCGTCGAGCGCCGCCTTGCGGCAGCACGTCACGACATTCCTGCTGGCGCGGGGCTACATTTCAGACGGCGATCTTCAGCAAGCCGTGCCTGGGGTTCGCGCAAGCGGTGCGTCAGACGCGTTAAGTTCCTTACCACTGGAGCAAATTCCATCTCACGATCTCGCAAGAAATCTCTCTAACATGCCTGACCCGGAAACGGGTGTGATTCTGCCCGGAGCGATGTTGCCTGGCATGATGTCACCCGATCCCATGAGTGCTCGACCCACACCTTTCCCACCTGAGGAAGGAGCTGCAGCAACTTCTAGGAATGCGCAGACGCAACAGAAACTACACCAGCAGGACACGCAAGCCTCGACTGATGAGCCGAAGGTTCTTCGTCAACCTGCTCCTTACAATCTGCAATCCATGCGCGATCTTTATACGCAGCTTCCTGAGAACAATCGCCCGCTCAAGCGCTTTGGATCGGAGCTATTTACAAGCGATGCTTCGACATCTGCACGCAGTCGTGACAACGCAGCAATGTCTCGCGGCGATTTTGGGCGCGATACACCGCTCGACGTTCCACTCGGTCCTGATTACATAGTTGGTCCCGGCGACACGCTCACCATCACCCTGTGGGGGGGCGTCACCCAGACTTTTACGCGGGTCGTCGATCGCGATGGTCGCATCCTTCTTCCAGAAGCAGGCTCGCTCGGTGTTGCAGGTTTCGCTCTCAGCCGTGTGCAGGCACTTGTGGAAGGCGCGTTACAGCCGCAGTTTCGCAACGCGCAAATCGCCGTAACTGTCTCGCAGCTCCGCTCTGTTCGCATATACGTTGTAGGTGATGTTCAGCGTCCCGGCGGTTTTGACATCAGTGCGCTTGCCACGCCCCTGAGCGCTCTCTACGCTGCGGGTGGTCCGACCGCCACAGGCTCGCTCCGGACCCTTCGCCATTACCGCGGCCAATCGCTGGTTGAAGAAATCGACCTGTACGACTTCCTCCTTCACGGCCTGCGCGGCAAGAGCGCAGGCTTCCAAAGCGGTGACACGCTGCTCGTTCCACCCGTGGGACCACAGATCGCAATCTCCGGCGACATCAAACGGCCGGCGATTTACGAGCTCAAGCCGGGCGAAAGTTCGCTCGCCGCAATCGTGGAGGATGCCGGTGGTTTCACCGCAGCGGCTTCACCAGATCACATTTCTGTGGAGCGCATTGCCGCAGGCCGCGAGCGAGAGACCATCAGCGTTGATCTTTCCACAGCGCACGACTCCGCTGCTATCCACGCTAGGCTCACCGGCTTCTCTATGCAGGACGGAGACCGCATTCGGGTCGCCTCGATCCTGCCGCATAGCGAGCGCGTGATCTATCTCGAAGGTCACGTCGCGCGTCCTGGCCGTCAGCCCTTCAGGGATGGCCTGCTGCTGAGCGATGTGCTGCACAGCGACCAGGACATGCTACCGGAGCCCGCTGCTCACGGCGAAATCGTTCGGCTCATCCCGCCCGATTTGCATGCAGAAACTATAGCTTTCGATATTCCAGATGTTCTTGTCGGCAATACCAACGTCTCTCTCAGGCCTTTTGATACCGTCCGCATCTTTGGCCGTTATCAGGTCGACGCACCTAGCGTAACCATTCATGGCGAAGTATTGCGTCCGGGAACGTACCCTCTCTCTAAAGACATGACGGCGGCACAACTTGTACGAATGGCCGGCGGGTTTAAGAGCGATGCGCTGGTCGATAATGCCGACCTGACTAGTTACACGATCAGCGATGGCGATAAGGCGGTTGGCAACCTTACCGCGATACGTATTGGAACTGCCGTCGCCGGAACCGATCCTACAGCTGACATCTCTCTTAAGCGCGGCGATATTCTCACTATCCACCAGATCACCGGATGGAACGACATTGGCGAATCCGTCACGATACAGGGCCAAGTGGCTTATCCCGGCAGTTATGGCTTCCGCGAAGGCGAACGTCTCAGCTCGGTGCTGCGACGCGCAGGGGGATTTCGCGAATCTGCTTATCCTGCTGGTGCTGTGCTCTTGCGCGATTCCGTGCGCGAGCTCGAACAGAAGAGTCGGGAGGAGCTGATTCGACAAATTGAAACTAGCTCAGCAGCGGCACGGCTGGCTCCGAATCTCGGTGGTGACGCGGCTGCCAACCTGCAAGTTATCCAGGCACAGCAGGACCAGGTACTTGCGCGCCTGAAGAGTGAGCCGCCCAGCGGACGCCTCGTTGTCCACCTCACAGCAGACATCGATAGTTGGGCCAATACCGACGCTGACATTCAGCTCCGCCGCAATGATGTACTCACAATTCCCAAGCACCCCAGCTTCGTCGTAATTACCGGTCAGGTCTACAACGCAACGGCTATTACCTTTTCTCCCGGCAAGACGGCAGCCTGGTACTTGAGCAACGCAGGAGGAACGAACACGATTGCGAATCGCAAGGAGATATTTATCATCCGTGCCAACGGGTCAGTCATTGGACGCAAATCCACCGGCATGTTCGAAGGGGGAGTTCTATCCACCAAACTCGATCCCGGTGATGTGGTCGTCGTTCCACAGAAGGTTATGGGCAATTCGCTCTTCTGGAAAAACCTGCTCACCGCTGCACAGTTAGCCTCCTCAATCGCCATAACGGCAGCAGTTGCGAACTTCTAAAAGCCATGACGACGCCTACGCTTCCGAGTCCGCAACCGAATCAATCGACAAGAGCGGCTGCGCATTCAGTCAACTGGGTTATTAACGCGTCTGTACTTTGGGCTAACCGCCGCACGCTTTTCTACGCCAGCGCGCTTGCGCTGCTCGCTGGCCTAGCATTTGCTTTTTCGATCCCCAAGCGTTATCAATCTGTCGCGCGCATCATGCCACCCGAGCAGCAAGGCTCTAGTGCCATGCTGCTCGCGGCACTTACGTCACACTCCAGCGGCCTGGGTGGCCTGGGGTCGCTTGCAGGTGGCCTGCTCGGCGGTCACACCACATCTGCCCTCTTCGTCGATCTTCTGCACAGCGGCACGGTGAGCAGTCGCCTGATCGACCGATTCCACCTGCAACACGTTTATCACAAGCGCTATGTCGTCGATACCGCGAAGCACCTCGCGCAACGTACCGAAGTCAGTGAAGACAAAAAAAGCGGGGTCATCACAATTTCCGTGGAAGACACCGATCCGGTGCGCGCACGAGACCTCACACAAGGCTACCTGGATGAGTTGAACAGCCTCGTCACGCAGACCAGCACCTCTTCTGCACACCAGGAGCGGGTGTTCATTGAGAAACGCCTGCGCACGGTCGAAGCCGACCTTGAGCATGCACAGCTTGAGCTCAGTGAATTCTCCAGTACTCATAGCACCATCGACCTTAAGGAGCAGACACGCGCAAGCGTCGACGCAGCCGCCAAAGTTCAAGGTCAGCTTCTTGCCGAGCAGGCAGAGCTTGACTCCATGCGCCAGATTTATGGCGACTCTAATGTTCGCGTCCGTGAACTCGAGGCTGCAATTGCTGCCTTGCGCCACGATCTTGATCGAATGAATGGCTCCTCGGCGCCACTTTCTCAGGAAACCGGGGCCTCCCAGTCTCCAGCCAGCCAGGATGATCTGTCTCCGCCGCTGCGCCAGTTGCCTCGCCTGGCAGTGCCGTTCGCAGATCTCTATCGCAACGTTCGCGTGCAGGAGACCGTCTTCGAGCTACTTACGCAGCAATACGAACTGGCACGCATCGATGAAGCCAAAGACATCCCCGTCGTTAGTGTGATCGATACACCAGGCATCCCTGAGAAAAAATCGTTTCCGCCGCGACTGATAGTTGCACTTGGATTTGCTGCCTTCGGCTTCACTGCCACCTCAGCTTGGCTCCTGCTGCGTGCACGCTGGTCCGCAGTCAGTCAATTGGATCCGCGCAAACAATTTGTGCAAGATGTTACAGCCAATCTGCGTATGGGTATTCGCGGTCTGCTCCATCTAGGCGGGAGGGAGAGATGAAAGATCAATTCGCAAATGCCGTTTATGGTGTGCTTGACTACGCTGCCTATCCCATTGGCATGCTGCTGGTAGCGCCAGTTGTATTGCATCATCTTGGGCCGGCACAGTATGGTTTGTGGGCAATTGCAACTGCTGCTGTCAGCACTGGTGGGATTATCGCCTCCGGCTTTGGTGACGCCAATATCCAACTTGTCGCCCGGCTGCGCGGCAAAGGCGAAACGCACGAACTCAACGCTGTAGTGCGCAGCATGGTCGGCATCAATTTCGCGCTGGGCTCTGCTCTTGCTTTTGCAGGCCTGTCTCTTTCACCAATTGTTGCCCGCCACGTGGCAGCGTCTGACATCCTTCTGCAGCGGTCCTGCCTTCTGTCATTGCGAATCGCCAGCGTTCTTATGCTCATTCGCGCACTTGAAAGTGTCAGCATCAGCACACTTCGCGCCTTCGAACGGTACGGCGCAGCGGTTCGTATCAGTATTGGCGTTCGCCTGCTCACCCTGGCCCTGGCTGCTTTACTGGCTTACAACGGTCGAGAAACCGTCAGCATAATGGCCGTCACTGCGTTCCTCATGTTGCTCGGTACTTGTGTGCAATTCTTCAGGCTTCACAGATTTTTGGGGTCAGACCCTCTCTGGCCTGCGTTTAATCGCGAAGCTACGAGAGCGCTCTTCGGCTTCGGAGTCTACTGCTGGTTGCAGGCCATTGCCGGCATTCTCTTCAGTCAGGTCGATCGCCTTCTCCTCGGCGTCTCTCTCGGTGCAGTCGCTGTGGCTTCATATGCTCTGTGCGTTCAGTTGGCGCAGCCACTCTTTGGCCTGACTGCAGCGGGGCTGCATTTTCTCTTTCCCTACATCTCGGGCCGCGTCGATACCGTGTCCCGCTCCACACTTCGACGAACACTGCGCAAGGCCTTCGGTGTTAACCTTCTGCTCGTCTCTATCGGTACTGCGCTCCTGCTTGTTTTCGGTCAACGTCTACTACACGCCTGGGCTGGGGCCGCAATCGCTCAAACCGCAGCGCCCTTCTTCCCGCTCGTCATCATCGGTTCAGCCTTGCTTGGACTGAGCGTCACTGGGTGCTACGCCTTGCTAGCGCTTGGGAAAGTCCGCTCTGTTGCGTGGCTCAGCATCTTCGCAGGCGTCGCAATGCTCCTGATGATGGTCTGGCTTCTTCCGCGCAGAGGTGTTCAGGGTCTCGCGACGGCGAGACTTTTCTACGGCTGCTTTTCGTTGCTTCTCTATATCCCACTGCTGCGCAGTCTCGTAAGTCGTTCTCCCGGGCCTTCTGTCTCTCCTGCTCTTACATCGTTAGAGGAGGCCTCGCGCTCATGAAAATTTTACTTGTGGCAGCCTCGTTCTCCTCAGACATGTCTGGCGTGCAACGCCATGCGTTCAACGTCGTCAGATGTTTGCTTAGCCGTCCTGATGTCGCCTCAGTCACGGTGATAATGGCGCCGTGGCAACGTGAGCTTGTTCGGAGCTCCGGCCTACAATCCGGACCGCGCCTCCGTTTCCACTTTGCTGAGATGAAAAACAGCTCGTTTAGTCGAGTTCTCTGGTTTTACCGCGATCTCCCCACACTCGTCGGTCAGCTAGGAGCAGACCTGGTGCACATCGCATACCCCGCAGCTCTCGACATCCGCTCTTTTTCCTGCCCGGTTGTCGTCTCGCTCCACGATCTCTACCCCTATGAAATCCCCTCGAACTTCGGATTACTGAAAGGACTGTTCAACCGCCTTTTGCTGCGGCAGTGTCTGCGCGTAGTCAATGCGATCGCCTGTGTCTCTGAAACTACACTTCACCGGCTTGGCCACTACGCTCCATCTAACGAGCGACAGATTGCGCGCCGAATCTATAACTGCGTTGAGCCCGGACCGGTCTGCACTTCGCAAGCTCAACTCCCCGGCTGGAGCGGAGAACCCTTCCTCCTCTGCGTTGCACAACATCGTCGTAACAAGAACATCCCGCTTCTTATACGAGTCTTTCAACGCCTTATGCACACCGAAGGCTTTGACCCCTACACGCGTCTGGTCATCGTCGGTATCCCAGGTCCGGACACGCGCAACATCCTTCGTGAGATTCGCAGGTCCGGCCTGGAAAGCTCTATTCTCCTGTGCCAGGGACTGGCTGAATCCCAGCTCCAGTGGTGCTACCGCAATTGCGAAGTAGCTATTACTCCATCCATTGTTGAAGGTTTTGGCCTTCCTGTTGTCGAAGCGCTGTTGGCTGGGTGTCGAGTAGTCTGCTCAGATATTTCTGCATTCCGCGAATTCGGAGTCGACAGTTGCGATTATGTATCTCTCGGCGACAATGCCGAAGCCAACTTTGCATCTACGGTTATCAAGGCATTGCAAAAGCCCCGTCCATTCCCAATCAGAATGCCGGAACTTGCCGCCCCAGTTATCGCGGGCCAATACGTTCATCTCTATCGCCAACTGCTCGCTCCAGCTATTGCAAATAAGGACGTCCCCTTGCCTGAATCCCGGTCTGCGAGCCACGCGGAGGGGCGCCCATGATGAATCACACATCTCCACGTCCTCTTGCGCAGGTCCTCGGTGTCGATATCGATGCCGTGAATATGGAGACCGCTCTCAATCAAATAGTCAGCATCTTAAACGAGCGACGTAAAGGCTACGTTTGTGTCGCAGGTGTTCATGGTGTGATAGAGGCCCAGCGCTCGCAAGAGGTTGCCGAGGCATATGCAGGCTCCGAGCTCAATCTCCCCGATGGAACGCCTCTCACGTGGGTTGGTCGGATACAAGGCCATAGGGCAATGGAATGCGTCACCGGCCCCAGCCTTATGCTTGAGATATTTCGTCGTCCTGAATTTGCTCACATCACCCACTTCCTTTATGGCGGAGGCGAAGGCGTAGCTGTCGAACTAAGCGACAGGCTTACACGTGAATTTCCCTGGGTACGTATTGTGGGTAACTGCACACCTCCGTTCCGCAACCTTACCCCCACGGAGCACGATGATCTGATTGCCACAATCGCTGCGCAAAAGCCAGATATCGTATGGATCGGTCTGGGTTGCCCAAAGCAGGAACTCTTTATGTCACGCTATCTCCCCCTGCTTGATACGTGCATCATGTTCGGTGTTGGAGCAGCATTTGATTTTCATACTGGCAGAATCCGCGATTGTGCACCCTGGATCAAGCGCGCCGGCCTGCACTGGCTGCACCGGCTTCTCCAGAATCCTCGTCGACTCTGGCGCCGTGATCTCTATATCATTCCCACGTTTCTGTGGCACATCACGTTGCAACTCACCGGCTTGCGTCGCTATCCTCCATTGCCCACGCGAAAGCCCGAAACGCAATACCAGGTTGAAGCTGGTTCACCTTAGTACAAACATCAAGCCCCAAAGTGGCCTGGGATTTGGCGGCACAAAACTTAAATTATCGACGAAGGAAATTCGCCCGCAGAGCAACCATCGTCTGCAATCGAGCCATCCCAAAGACTTGCTGATGGCTAGAATTTTCAAACTCGTGTTCTTGTGCGCCGCCATGGAATGGTGTGGGGCAGTGTCTGCCCAGACTGCGCAAAACCAACCTCAAGAATTGCCCTCAGAACCCCAACCGGCCAGTCAGGCAGCAACACTTACGCAGTCTCCCAGTGACGACAGCGGCGTGCAGCCAGACTCTGTGGTGACGAGTGATACCGCATATCTATATTTGCCACCGGTAAGCCCGCAGGGTTCAGCGGACGGCAAGCCGTTTTTGCACCGTGTAGTGCCTGCAGGGTTGGGACCGCAAGATTTGACTGTGCCGCAGAAGTTCGAGATGTCGTTTCGCAGCCGCGTGAGTTTCGGAGCATTTGGGTCGTCACTGTTCGGGGCTGGCGAACGCCAATTATTCAACAGCCGGCCACATTACGGTACCGATAGCGGTGCCTTTGGCGAACGGCTAGGTGCTGCGGAATTGAAGCAGGTGACCGAATCTTTTTTTAGCTATGGAATGTATGCCAGTTTGTTCCGTTCGGATCCTCATTACTACGTGATGGGTCGCGGACACCCTTTTTTACATAGGGCTGTTTACGCAGCATCGCGTGTTGTGATCACCAGGACAGATTCAGGGGGTACAAATGTCAATTGGGCCAAGTTGGCTGGTATGGCGAGTGCCACGGCGCTGACGAATACTTACTATCCGGTCCCCGATCGCGGAGTCACTCAATCCCTAAGCGCATATGGGTCCAGTCTTGCCACTTCTATGCTCACCCTGGAGTTGCACGAGTTCGTCCCAAATCTTTTTGGCATCTTTAGACATAAGAAAAAAGACGCCATTGCACCCAGCGATAACGAAATTAATTGACGGTTGAAGAATTCCCGGCATCGAAATAAGCATGCTGACTGAGCCACGTGAGACCAGGCGAGGACTGAGCATTCTGAAGCTGCTACACCCCTATCGCCGGCAACTATGGCTGGGCCTGCTGGCAATTGGAGGAGAAAGCATTGCAGATCTTCTGGAGCCTTGGCCGCTAAAGATCGTTCTCGACAACGTCCTCCGCGGGAAAGGCGACCACGGGTGGCTTAATCACCTGATCCAGAACATAGCAGGGACCTCAAGGCGGGACATTCTGCTCTTCGCTTGCGGTGCTGTGCTGTTGATTGCGTTGCTTGACGCCGTCTGCTCATACGCAGAAAAATACCTGACAACGAGCGTAGGGCAGTGGGTAACGCATGATCTCCGCCGAACGATTTATACGCAAGTGCAAAGGCTATCGCTTGCATTTCATGACCAGCAACCCACCGGCGATTTGATCAGTCGCGTGACCAGCGACATCGATGCTATCCAGACGTTTATTGTGTCCGGCTTGCTGGGAATTCTGGTGAATGTAATCACGCTGGTGGGAATGATAGGCGTGATGTTCTATATCAACTGGCAGTTCACATTCATCGCCATGGCGGTGGTACCGCTGCTGTTTTTCGTTGTTTATACATATACTCGTCGGGTTAAGTCCGCGGCGCGTGAGGTGAGGAAAAAAGAAGGCCGAATGGTTTCGGTTGTAGAAGAGGTAATTTCCTCCATGCGCGTCGTCAAGGCCTTTGCACGTGAAGATTACGAGGTCCATAGGTTCGAAGGCGAAAGTCTCGAGGCCGTGGATGCAGCACTGAAGGCCCGTTCGTTGAAGGCAAAGCTGGTGCCCCTGGTCAACATAATCGTTGCGGCAGGAACATGTGCTGTGCTTTGGTTTGGCGCGCAGATGGCAATGAAAGGTGGGTTGTCGCCGGGCTCCATGGTTGTGTTTGTGTTTTACCTGGGCAAGATGTACAAGCCGATGCAGGAGATATCCAAAACGATGGATGCCTATTCCAAAGCTGAAGTAGGCTTCGATCGGATTCAGGAGATTGTGAAAAGCGATGAGGAGATTCATGATGAGCCCGGCTCACGCTCCGCGCCGCCTTTCCGAGGCAAAATCGATATGGATCAGGTCGACTTCAGCTACAAGGAGAACGAACTGATCTTAAAAGCAGTGAACCTTCACGTTGCCGCCGGAACGATGGTAGCGCTTGTAGGACCAACCGGTTCAGGCAAAACGACGATTGTAAATTTGATCGCTCGATTTTATGACCCGACGGCCGGTGTGGTGAAGATTGACGACACTGATATCAGGAAGTTTACGCAAAAATCCCTGCGAAGCCAGATTAGCTTCGTGCTGCAGAGCACGATTCTGTTTAGTGGAACGATATGGGACAACATCGCCTATGGTCGGCCTGATGCCAGAGAATCTGAAATTGTTCAGGCAGCCCAGGCAGCAAACGCGATGGAGTTCATTGATAAGCTGCCGCAGAAATTCGACACGATGGTGGGAGAGCGAGGAGTCAATCTTTCTGGCGGTCAGCAGCAAAGAATAGCGATCGCGCGCGCTATCGTGCGAAAGACTCCCATTCTTATTCTTGACGAGCCGACATCGGGCCTTGACGCGGCGTCGGAAAGCCTCGTCTTCGAGGCGCTGGACCGGTTGATGGAGGGCAAGACCTCAATCGTAATCGCTCATCGTCTCTCGACAATTCGACGAGCATCCTGCATATATGTTGTTGATGGAGGAGGCATCGTTGAATCAGGCACGCATGATGAGTTGTTGCTTCGAGAAGACGGCTTGTACCGCAAACTGCACGATATCCAGTTCAACGAAGCCGCCGCTACACCTGTTTTGAGCTCATGACCGCCAGGGTTTAGAGAGCCTTCAACTCGCGTATGCGGCCCTCAATGATCTCGACGTATACATCGATCTGATCTTGCGGAAAGTGGCCGGCGTGAAAGGCGTCTACCAGCTGCTGATGAGTCAGCTGGCCCAGTAGTGATCCAATCCAGCGCGCATCACGGAGTGGAATATTTTTCCCGATCCAGTCGAGAGCTGAGCGCATCTCATACTCCTTGACTCCCGCACCTGCAGTCTCCAGAAGAAATCCGGTTGGCTTCTTGGGAGTAGAAAAATCAACCTCGGCATCTGACAAGCGTGTAATGAATTTCGACTTTTTATAGCTATCCAGATCCCCCTTTGCATGCGCGATGGGAAGCATCAGCCCGTTGCTTCCAAAAGTTGCGCCGATATCACTTGTAAGAAAAATTTGCTCTCCACTCTTTTTGTCATCGTAAACGGCGTTGTTGATGTCCTTAAGGTCCCAGTTGTTCATCACAGCCATCATGACCCGCAGGGCGTTAAACTCACGTGTGCCAGTGAAAGGATTCTGCTTCCATTCCCAAATGCCGATTTTTTTTTGGCCTGCGGGCTTGCTTGCGAAACGTGCAATCCCGACGTGTCCATTCCTTGCAAGATTTTCGCCTCTGCTTATGTGGAGATCTTTGACGTCGACGGATTCAAGAACATAATCGTCGTTGACATAGAAGCCGACCGCCCACAACAGGCGTGACGCAACAACCTCAGGGCGTGCCTCCGGGCCAAGCTTGACACGCCACTTTTTATGGTTGCCGTCATTTACATCAAATTTGGGGCTCGTCCCGTTGAGGTCTTCAGATTCAAAAGTGAAGGGAGGCGCAGGCATGCCATCCCCTCCACCCTCGCCGTTTAGCAGATCGAGGGTAGAGATATCACCAGGGTCGTGCCACAATACAGGATTGTGAATTTGATCCGCTCGGACTGGCTCATGATCTTCTTGTGTATCCGATTTAGTTTGGCCAGTAGGCTTCTGCGTACCCGCATGCGAAGGATCAGCAGGAGGCATGTTTTGAGCAAAGCCTGGAAAGGCAGTGAGCAGGATGGATAACAGCAAACAGTAAGGACGCGACATGAACATTCTCCCTGAAAATGTAGCCTTTTGTGATGCGACTTAGTTAGAGGCATGACAGGGCGAAAGAGGAAGCTTCAATGTCCTTGAAAAACATCCTCAGACGTGTTTTTTGCATCCACATAGTAGGACTGAGTGTATCTGACGCACACGGAAGGATGTTTGTGAAGTTACTTATTCAGCCGGAAGACGGGATCGCGCCGTTGGTCGAGGCCCTGGATAAAGCAAAGAAGAATATTCGCATTCTCATCTTCCGATTCGATCGTCCGGAAATTGAAAAGGCGCTGGTTGCGGCGGTCCAGCGCGGTGTCTCTGTTCAGGCGATGATTGCCTTTACTAATGAAGGCGAAGAAAAGAACCTTCGCCGCCTTGAGATGCGTTTGTTGGAAAAGGGGATTACTGTCACTCGAACCGCAGATGACCTTGTGCGCTATCACGGCAAGATGATCATCGTAGACGATAAAATTCTGTATCTTCTCGCCTACAACTTCACCCATCTGGATATCGATCTGAGCCGTTCCTTCGGTGTAGTTACTAAAAATGAGAGCACTGTAAAGGAAGCTGTACGGCTATTCGAGTGCGATGGAAAACGACAGCGATTTACGGACCCGAAGGGCGATTTAGTAGTGAGTCCAGTAAACGCGCGCGAATCTCTGACTAAATTTATTAAAGGAGCAAAGAAACACCTCCTTTTGTATGAGATGAAGATCAGCGACCGCGAATTTCTCAGCTTGCTGAACAAAAAAATCTCTGAGGGCGTTTTGGTGCGCGTGCTTTCGAGAGTGGCGGCAAAAAATGGAGCGATGCCGGTACGCAGATTAGCCGGCCGCATGCACCTGCGAGCGATCCTTCGCGACGGCGATTCAGCGTTTGTGGGAAGCCAGAGTCTGAGAAGACTGGAGCTTGATGCGAGGCGCGAGATCGGAATCGTATTTCAACATAAGCCAATCGTGAAGCGGATGGAAGCGATATTTGAGAGCGACTGGAACAAGTCCGAACCTGTCGTTGAATCTGATGCAGTTGCGGTTGCATTTAGTGTGCCAGCCAAGAAGGTCGCGAGGGAAGTCATGAAGCAAGTGCCCATGAAACCCGTGATTGAGCAGGTTCTGGACAAGGTGATTGACTCCAAAGAAGGTTCAATCGAACCGGCAGAAGTTGCACAGACGATGCGTGAAGTATTTCGCGAAGAGGTGCAGGGAGCTGTTGTAGATGCTGTGCGAGGGCTTGTGACACAAGCATCACTCGAAGACGAAGAGATGACGACGACTCAGGGAAAATAAGCAAGTGAAGGAGGCGGCAGATGAGCTTGCGAAAGCTCTTGCAACATCGAGGAACTCCACTGTTTGCGACAGCACTTTGCTCTGTGTTGCTATTACCGGCCCATGCCGGCGGGCTCGATCAGCAGCTGTCTCCCGCTGAGAAACATGCGCTGCGCGACTTCAGCAAACGCGTGAAGGACTACGTCGCCAACGAGAAGGCTCTCCCGGTACAAAAACAAAAACCGACCACAGACGTCGCCGAGCTCGAAGAACGCAGAGTCGCATTGCGCCTGGCGCTTCAGCAATCCAGGGCCAACGCGAAGCAGGGAGACATTTTCACGCCGGACGTTTCGCGCGTGTTCCGCAAGCTGCTTAGTGAGACTCTTGCAGGTCCTGACGGGGCAAAGATCAAGGTTAGTCTTGAACATGCTGAGCCGACCGCTCCCCCGAATTTCAGCGTGAACAGTCCTTTTCCAAACACCAACGGACAGCCGATCCAGTCGGTGCCAGCATCGTTGCTTGGCAACCTGCCTTTGCTTCCTAAAGGATTGGACTACTGTTTAGCGAGCAAAACGCTCGCGCTCCGCGATTCGAATGCCAATATGGTTGTCGATTATCTTCCGAATGCACTTCCTTGAGAATGAGGTTACGAGCTCTATGCGCTTTGCAAAGTTGCTTGTCGTGCCGATGTTTACAGTTCTTTATTCGGGTCTATCCGGAGTTCAGCCGTCATCTCCTGCGCAACAGACCGCCAGTACAGTTACGGACCTGCGATTGCCACTAAAGAACGGCTCGATCCGTTTCGCAGTAATTGGTGACAACGGAACAGGCGATGCTTCAGAGCGGAGGATTGCCGACGAGATGCAGCTTTATTGGACCGCGGTAAAGTACGACTTCGTAACCATGGATGGCGACAATATCTATGGTGGTCACTCGCCAAAGGACTTCAGCCAGAAGTTTGAAATGCCATACAAGGTGCTGCTGGATGAGAACGTAAAGTTCTTCGCTTGCCTGGGCAATCATGATGACCCTGGGTTGGAGGAAAACTACAAGCCGTTTAATATGGGCGGCAACAGGTATTACACGTTTCGCAAGGGCAATGTCCAGTTCTTTGTCTTGGATAGCAATTACATGGATCCGCCACAACTGGCATGGCTAGAAGACAAGCTAAAAAACTCTGACGCGAAGTGGAAGATCGCATACTTCCATCATCCAATGTTTACGAGCGCAAAGTTTCACGGTCCAGATCTGGATTTGCGCAACCAATTGATGCCGTTGTTTTCAAAGTACGGTGTGAATGTAGTGCTCAGCGGGCACGAACATGTGTACGAGCGAGTGAAGCCACAAAGCGGCATCTACCTTTTTGTACTGGGAAACTCTGGCCAGCTGCGGGCCAATAACATTCGCAAGCCAAATGATCAGGATATTGTGGGTTTCGATACCGATCGAACGTTTATGGTGGTGGAGATTGCAGACAACGATCTTTACTTCCAGACAGTCGCCGGTAGCGGCCAGACAATCGATTCCGGCGATTTGAAATTACAGGCAAGCGGTACGAAGTAGTGACACCATTCGTTGCTACGAGACCGCGCCATGATTTGATCACCACTATCGCGTCTTTGGTGCCGGGCCTGTCGATTCTCTCACTACAAATTCTGGATCAATTACCACCTGCTTTGCTGCCACATGCTTCCCAGAAACTCCAATTTGTCGCACCACTGTTTCTGCAGCCAGTGTTCCCATTGTCCGTAGTGGCTGACGGACAGTTGTTAGAGCAGGGTTCTGGAACGCGGCAGACTGTACATCGTCAAACCCAACAACGCTCACATCCTGAGGCACACGCAGACCGACTTCGCGTAGTGCGCGAATGGCTCCAATCGCTGAAATGTCATTGAACGCGAAGAGAGCCGTAAATGTCTTGTTCGATGCCAGCAACTGCTGCGTTGCAAAGTAGCCTGGCTCATGGGAAGGTGCATCTCCCACCAACTGTGCAACCAAGTCCAGATCACACGTTAGCTTGGATTTTCGTAATGCATGCCGTATCGCCTGCCACCGCGGCTCAGTATCAGAGCTAAAGTCTTGACCCTTGATGAATGCCATTCTTCGATGGTCTAGTCCCGCAAGATAATCGATGGCGAGCTCCGCTCCACGTTTGTGGTTGAGCACGATATTGGTTATCCCTTCCTGCTGGCCGGGACATGAAACTGTAATGGTAGGAAGGTGCGTCTTTACCGGGAGTGCTGTGTCGATAGCGATTATCCCATCGACGCTGCGTTCTTCCAGCATAACTTCGGCTCGTTCTACCAGCTCGGCGCGGTGGTGGTGGCTAATCAGAAAGAATGTGTACCCCGCATGCAGAAGACCTTTCTCTACTCCAGCCAGAACCTCCGTTGCGTATCCATCTGAGATCTCAGGCACAAGCACGCCGATGGTCATTGACCGGCCTCTTTGGAGGCTCCGAGCCAGCACATTTGGTCGGTAGTTGAACTGACGAGCTGCAGCGAAAATTCTCTCCTGGGTAGCTTCAGGAATCGATTTTGCTGCAGGAGCGCCATTCAATACCCGTGAGATCGCCGCTGCCGATAGGCCTAGGTGCGCCGAAAGCGTCGCCAGTGAAGCTGGAGCTTTCATCTTTGCCTTAGCCTCCATGTACTAAACCCTCGCCCGCTCGATGTGGTTGTTTACACCGATTCCACCGTCAGGCCCATAACTTCAAATAATTCTTTCCCTGCAGGCCACTCAAAGCAGTTTTTCATACTCCAATCTGGCGTGTTGCAGAAATTCACCTTCACCATTACCGGCGATGGCGTTGGCGCCATGGTCACGTTTTTAGTCGAATGCTGAGTTTATAAAGCCGGCAGACTATTGTCGATATCTTCTGCTGTTGGCCTGGAGCTCTCGGAAAGCCTGTTAGACGTCGTTTTCGCCTGTCATTCTCTATGTCGTGGCAATGTCTACATTCCGGCTTCGCTTGACAGACTCCACTGAGCGGTAGCATATTCTTGCTGAAGGCAAACGTTTGCCTAAGATAGTTGCACGTATCACAACATAAAAACAACAAACCGTTTGTAGCTATTTGGGAGTGCCAAATGAACAGAAGCCGCCTACTTTTACTTTGCATGGCGTTCGTCAGCGCATTTTTGCTCACCAGCACCGCAGTAGCGCAATTCAATGCGAGCCTTTCGGGATCCATACTCGATTCCACGCAGGCCGCCATTCCTAACGCTACCGTGACACTCACAAACACCGGGACCCAGGAGAAGCACACCGCAACCAGCAGCTCTGAAGGCGCCTTTCACTTCGCCGAACTTCCTCCCGGCAACTATACGGTCACCGTCGCTGCAGCGGGTTTCCAGCAGAATGTAGTGTCGAACGTAGTGATTGCCGCGGAAACGCCGCGAAATATTAACGTTGTCCTCACGCCGGGTGCTAACAGCGAAACCGTCAATGTCAATGCCAACACAATGCCGCTGCTTCAAACCGGCGATGCCAGCATTGGCAGCACCATCGACAGCGAAGAGATCACTCGCTTGCCGGTCTTCGGCTCCGACCCCTACGAGCTTCTCCGCACTGCACCCGGGATTGCTGGCGATGGTGCCCGCGCCGGCAGCGGCAATGCAGTATTCCTGCCCAATGGAGTTGGGCCGGGTGGCTCCAACGCCAGCGTCTTTCAGACTGAGAATCAGGTTCAAATTTCCGCCGATGGCCAGCGCGTCGGGGACAACAATTTCATGGTCGATGGCGTCAGCGTCAATTCTTTGACACATGCCGGCGCAGCAGTCGTCACGCCAAACCAGGAGGCGGTAGGCTCCCTCTCCGTTGTTTCTACCTCCTACGACGCAACACTTGCACGCTTTACCGGCGCGCAGATTCAAGTTGTTACCAAGAGCGGAAGCAACCAGCTGCATGGGTCCGCGTTCTTCCTTTACGACAATCCCGGGTTCAACTATTTCAATCAATACGGTACCGGCCCGAATACGCCAAACATCCGTAATGCCAATGCAAATCGCAATTGGGCTGTCTCGATTGGCGGCCCGATCGTGAAGGACAAGCTTTTTTTCTTTGCTTCCTATCAGGAGTTCAAGGATAAAAATCCTAATTTTTCCAGCCAATACATCTTGACTCCTCAATTCCGCTCTGCGCTTATCGCCAATCGCGGCGGTGGAGTCTCTGAAGCCATCGTCGCTCAGGCTTCCTCAAATCCGATGGTTATTGCTACTCTCACGCCTTCTTGCGCGGGTCTAACGGTTGGCGTGAACTGCAATGTCGTTACAGCCGGCGGCGTGACCGGCCTGGACCTCGGTTCGCTTACCCCGGGCGGTTCGTCACAACTCGGCGTCTTCCCGGCAACAAATACTGGCGCCGGGTTGGATGGTATCCCCGACGTCGAATATGCGCAGGTTGTCGTTCCCAGTCAAGCCCGTGGAAACCAATACAACGCCCGCATTGACTGGCAGGCAACGCAGCACGATCTTGTGGCTGGTTCTGTGTATTTCAGCAAGCTTTCCAGCGTTGGCGCTACGGGCACTTCGCCTGCTGCTCTTCAATCGGCCACCATCTTTAAACCCTTCAATTCATCGGGAACGCTGATTTACATCCACACTTTTTCAACGAATTGGATTAACGAAGCACGTGCCAACTTCACACGATTTGCTGACAATGCGCTCAATGATGGCGGCAATTCCGTTAATTACGGTATCCCCTACGATAACGTGCAGAATTATCCGTTCCCGATTCAGTTCGGTGTGCAAGCGGCCACAACAACTCCTGCCAATTTCGCAGAAAACACCTATGAATTCCGGGATCTCGCTACGCACACCTGGGGCGCACACACAATTCGCTTCGGCGCCGAACTCACTTGGGAGCAGGATAACGATGCTCTTTACGGCTACGATCGTCCCACCTACGCTTTCAACGGGCTCTTTGCCTTCGCCAATGACGCAGCTGTTTACGAGGCAATTTACGCAAATCCCAACACCGGGCTTCCCGCCAACACGCAACGTTATTACCGCTCGCAGGATTACGCCGGATTTGTGCAGCATGATTGGAAGGTCTCGCCAAATCTCACCATCAACAGTGGACTTCGCTATGAGGTTTTTACCCCCTGGCATAACAAGGGTTTCCTGGTCAATCAACCGGTACTTGGTACTGGAGTGACCACGCAGCTTTCAGCTATGACGCTTGTGCCCACCAATAGCTTCTGGCCAGGGCAATTCGGCAATTGGGGTCCGCACTTTGGATTTGCTTACACACCTGCAAGGTTCAACAACAAGATCGTCATCCGCGGTGGATATGCTCTGGCATACAACAACATCGACGCCGCGTTGATCAATACGTCCGCGGAAGATGGTCCCGGGGTCGCTAACTTCGGTCTCTGCTGCGGAGGTAATGGCAATACCGCAGGAATCATTTATGCGCTCGGCACCAGCAACTCGCCTACCAGCTATCCATTCAATCCAGCTCTCAAAACTGGTACCAATGCCGCTGGCTTTCCTAATGGTGTAGGCCAAGTCGAGGTCTATGGCTCAGCTCCGAATATCAAGTACCCCTCGAGCGATCTCTATTCCTTTGAAATACAGGGCGATCTAACCCACACAATGACCGCGACCATCGGTTACCAAGGAGCAACCGGTCACCATTTCGCGCGTCTCGTCGATCAGAACTTCCTCTATAACAATGCAGGCTCGCCAGCTTACGCAGCCTACTTTGTACAAACGGACTCGGTCATGAACTACAACGCACTCAATGTTCAGCTCCGTCGCCCAATGCGAAATCACATTGCGTACAGCATGGTGTACACGTACTCCAAAGTGATGGACCAGGTTTCTAACGGCGATGGCGCCGACGGTCTTGCTAACCAGACCAACCCTGCTAATAACGCGAGTGAATATGGCCCGGCAGACTACGATATGAAGCACCGCTTTGTAGCGACTGCTCTCTATCAGACCCCCACCGTCCACGCCCACAACGCAATCGTCTCGGCTCTTGCAAGCGGCTACCAGATCAACGGTACCTACACCTATCACACTGGGCTGCCTTGGACGCCCGTTGTCAGCACCTACAACACTGTCCCCATCGTCAATGGCGCTGCGACTCAGAACATTGTGCGTCCGCTAGCCTATTACGGAGGCGCAGGCAACAGCTGCTCCACAAGCGCGTTCGAATCAACTGTACCCGGCAACTTCCCGCTCGGCGGTCCACATTACTTCGCGACGACCCTTCCCGCAGGAACAACTTACACACCTGGCATTGGTCGAAATAGCTTCCGCAGCGGTTGCTATCAGGATGTAGACGTAACCTTCGCGAAAGAATTCGCGCATGAGTTCGGATCGCACAACACGCTGCTTCGTCTTCAGGCGAATATATTCAACCTGTTCAACCTGAATGAAGCCGCCCCAATCAGCAACGACAACACCCACAATAATGTGACCAACGCGCTCTTTGGCCTGTCGCCTTACGGTGATTCAGGCCGCATCATCGAGATCGAGGGTCGAATTCAGTTCTGACCGGCTAGCTGATATTTTTGATCCGTAAACGGCCGGCTTGCGTGCCGGCCGTTTACGCAAGATATTCAAGTCGTCCTTGACTTCGTCACGTGCAACACTTTCTCTGGGGGTTTCATGCGCTGTCGTGTTTCTTGTCTTTTGCTAGCCGCCCTCTTTTCCCTGAATATCTTCTTGCCCGCGCAAGCTCCTTCCTCGCCCGCCGAATCCCATGAAAGTTTTTCGGTTGATGCCAGGTCTGCTACGACGCCTTTCCCGCATTTTTGGGAGCAGACGTTTGGTTCCGGCCGTGCGATTCTTTCTCTGCGTGAGAGTTACCGTGACGATCTCCGCACTGTGAAAGCCGCCACTGACTTCAAATCCATCCGCTTTCACGGCATATTTATGGACGAGGTTGGTCTGTACGATCCAGATCGCAAAACCAAGAATCCTGGCCTTGCTGCGCAGGCCGCTAATGATGCAAGCATCTATAACTTCTCGTATGTCGATCAGATCTACGATGGCCTTCTCGCCAACCATGTAAGGCCGTTCGTTGAGCTCAGCTTTATGCCGAAGAAGCTGGCCTCTGACCCCAATGCTTTGCATGCCTTTTGGTACAAGCAGAATGTTTCGCCACCGGCCAGCTACAAAGCGTGGGATGCAATGATCCACGCATTTGCCGCGCACCTGGTTGACCGTTACGGTATTGACGAAGTTGCGACTTGGCGCTTTGAGGTGTGGAATGAACCCAACATCGATTTTTGGGTAGGGAAGCCCAAACAGCTGACTTACTTCGAACTTTACGACCATACTGCGCGCGCGATTAAATCTGTTTCAACGCGTTTGCAGGTAGGCGGCCCGTCCACGGCGCAGGCCGCCTGGGTTACACCATTTCTTGTCCACTGCAAGCAAGCTGGCGTTCCAGTCGATTTTGTGTCAACCCACGTTTATGCCAACGACAGGTCCGAGGATGTCTTCGGCACTCACGAAGAGATTCCGCGTGACCAAATGGTCTACCGTTCCGTAAAGAAGGTGCATGACGAAATTGCTGCCTCACCTTATCCGCAACTGCCGTTGATCTTCAGTGAATACAACGCCTCTTACGCCAACGAACCGAACGTCACAGACTCGCCCTACATGGGCCCGTGGTTGGCAAACAACATCCGTCTCTGCGACGGCCTTACCGAATCAATGGCGTACTGGGATTTTTCTGATGTGTTTGAGGAACAGGGTGTCGTGCGCACGCCTTTCTATGGAGGCTTTGGCCTCATTGCTGCCGACGGCATCCCTAAGGCGACATTCAACATTTTCACTCTGCTTCATAAGCTAGGCGATCGCCGCATTGCTATCGATTCGACGTCCGCTCTCGCGACGATCACGGCAAACACGGTCACTCTTGCCCTGTGGGACTACGCTCCGCCAACGGGTACTGGCGCGAAATACACGATGCCTACTGGCTCTGCGGGACCTGCTAAGGATTTCGATATCGGCATCAACGACGTCTCCCCTGGCGCTGCAGTAGAAGTCTGGCGAGTGGATGACGATCACTCTAATGTTCTCAAAGCGTTCGATGTGATGGGACGTCCACCGGCTGATTTGTCGCTCGAACAGATCAAGCAACTTCGTGCTGCTGGGGCCATGTCACCGCCCGAGCATCTGCATCTTCACAGCGGTAAACTGCATCTCACGGTCCCAGCGCATGGTCTCGCGCTGGTCGTGATCGAGAAAAAGTAGCCGTAACAGGGAAGACACGTTCATGCTTCGTCGCGAATTCCTCAAGCTTGCCGCAGCGACCGCAGTTTTGCCTAGCCTCGAACAACCTGCGTACTCCTCGCTGACAAAGGATGACGAAGCATATTTGGATGATCTCGAGCGCCACGGCTGTCTCTTCTTTATGGAGCAAGCTAGCCCTGCGACAGGCCAGGTGCTTGACCGTGCTGAAGCTCGTATCGTAAACCCAACCGAAGGCAAGCTAGACTCACGCCGCATGGCCTCAATCGCGGCTACTGGTTTCGGTCTTGCCGCGCTTTGTATCGCTGACAAGCGTGGATATCACTCACGCGCCGACATCATCGAACGGGTTCGCCGTACGCTGCGCTTCCATGCCGACAAACTCCCCAACATCCATGGCTTCTTCTATCACTTTACCGACATCGAAACCGGCGAGCGGTTCCGCGATACTGAGGTCTCCTCTATCGACACGTCTATCCTTATCTGCGGCATTTTGACGGCGCGTGCACACTTCAAAGACGACGCCGAGATTCAGGAGCTCGCTACCGCAATCTACAACAGGGTCGAGTGGCCGTGGCTGCTCAACATTCCAGGCGAGCTAACCCTCTGCATGGGATGGAAACCTGAATCAGGCTTTTTGAAGGGTCGCTGGAACCACTATTGCGAGTTGATGATGATCTACCTTCTCGCGATCGGATCGCCCACGCATCCAATTGATCCAGCCTGTTGGAACGCCTGGTCGCGCCCCGAAATGAGCTACTCCGGCTTTAACTACGTCAGCGCGGCAGATCCGCTTTTTGTTCATCAGTACAGTCATGCCTTCTTTGATTTTCGTTACAAGCATGACGGTTTTGCCGATTACTTTGCCAACTCCATCCTGGCCACACGGGCGCATCAGAGGTTCTGCCTCAACCTAGGCAAACCTTACACGTTGAACTACTGGGGTATTAGCGCCTCCGACTCGCAGCATGGTTACACCGCCTGGGGTGGGCCGGGAATGCGTGGCAAAAGCTCGATGCAAGGCTTCGGTGGGATTGACGGTTCTGTTGTTCCGAATGCGACTGCCGGATCACTTCCATTTCTCCCGGCAGAGTGCCTTCGCGTACAGCGGTCGCTCAAGGATCGATATGGAAGATATGCATGGGGCAGATACGGCTTCTGTGATGCGTTTCATCCAGATGCGCAGTGGTATGACCCCGATGTGCTCGGCATCGATTTGGGCATTAGCATCTTGATGGCTGAAAATCTTCGTAGTGGCTTCTTATGGCAAATCTTCATGCGCAACCCTGAGGTTTCTCTCGCGATGCAACGCGCCGGATTCCATAAGCCGTGAGCGATAAATAACTGCGAGTCAATCAGGAGTTTTCGATTCGCCGCAAGCTATTCTGTTTCTTTATGGCTAATTCTTGGGCAATTGCGTCGAGTTCCACCCTCCACCGAGCGCAATCTGTAGCTGCGCACTAGCTACTATCCGCTTTGAAACGAGTGAAGCCGCAGTTCGCTCGTTGTTCAGCTCGATAGCCTGGTTTGTCAGCACTTCGAGATAGGCAGCCAGGCCGCGTTTGTAGCGCAGTATCGAAAGCTCTGTGCTGCGCTTCGCTGAGGCGACTGCCTGCCCAGTCACACTAGCTTCCTCTTCAAGCACGCGAAGCGCCGCTAGTTGATCTTCTACGTCGCGAAACGCCGAGAGTACTTGTTCGCGGTAGAGAGCTGCTGCCTGGTTTCGTTGTGCCAACGCATAGTCAACCTGTGCCTTCCTGCGCCCGGCGTCAAAAATAACCTCATTGGCAGATGGTCCCATACTCCACATGGCACTGCCTGCGTTGAAGACCTGGCTAATCAGGTCGCTTTCGACGCCCCCGCTTGCACCCAGCGTTATGCTCGGATAATAAGCAGCTTTTGCAACACCGATGAGTGCGTTCGCGGACGCCACGCGCCGTTCAGCGCCTGCGATGTCCGGGCGTCGCTGCAGCAGTTCAGATGGAATGCCAGTCGGAATGCTCGGCGGGTCTCCAGTTAGCTCTTTCTCCGAGATGTGAAAATTCGTGGCAGGCTCTCCAGTCAGTACGGCAATGGCATGCTCCATCTGCGCTCGTTCCACACCGAGATCAATCAGTTGTGCCCGTGTTTGCTCCAGCTGGGTCTTGGCTTGCTCCACATCGATATCAGAAGCGAGGCCGCCTTTCATGCGGTCCTGTGTGAGCTTGAGTGTCTGCTCATAAGCGTCAAGCGTATCGCGCAGTAGTTTTGCCTGCAGATCGAGTCCACGTATCTGAAGATAGGTGACAGCCAGCATTCCTTGCAGACTCAGGCGGGTATTGGCAAGATCGGCCGCTGAAGCTTGAGCGTTGGCTGCGCTGGACTCAATCTGCCTGCGAATGCCTCCCCAGAAGTCCGGCTCCCAGGAGATGTTCACCGGAATGAGGAAGTCCCAATAGCTCGTCGGAGTGCCAGGTGTGTGCAACGGTTTTGTGTTGGAGATACGGTTCCTGGTTGCAGATCCGCCAACCGAGACCGTTGGATAGAGTGACGCTTTATTTTCTCTGACAAGATCATGGGCCTGTTCGTACGCATGCAGTGCCGCCTCGATATTCTGATTAGCTGCCGCGCAACGCTGTTCCAAAGAGTTCAATTCCACATCTTGATAGATCGCCCACCAGTCACCATGATTGATGCCGTCTGCGGGAGCGGCAGCCGACCAGTTGCCGTTATGCCCGTTATCACTATATGCAGGAGGAGCAGGCATGGCCGGCGCTTTGTAATTTGGGCCGACCTCCTTACATCCACCCAGCGTCAGCGCCGCGACAAGCGCGCTCGCTGCTGAAAGGCGCCGCGCTTTCATTACTTATCTCCTTCGCGACCCGGAGTCACAACACGGACTTTCTCTCCATCGGTCAATGAATCGGGAGGATTGGCTATCACCCCCTGATTCGGGGACAGGCCACTCAGAATCTCGACCGTCGTACCGAGATCGCGGCCAGAGACAACGCGTAATAGATGCGCAATGCTATTTGCATCGACAACGCCGACATACAGGCCGTCTGGCTGCAGAATCAATGCGCTCACCGGTACAAGCAGTGCTGGGGCAGCGGCAGACGTATGCAGGTGAACTTCCGTATAGCTGCCCGGAAGCAGCTCGCCAGACGCATTGTTCACATCGACTTCTGCAAGTAGAGTTCGCGTTGCGGGGTCGACGGCATCTGAAGTCCGAACGAGTTTGCCTTCGAACTTCTTCCCTGGATATTGCGGCAGTGTCAATGTTGCAATCACTCCCGGCTTTGCATCAGGAGCATAGACCTGCGGTACATTAACGAATACGCGCAATGTCTGGATTTTTGAAATGTCGAAGACTTCCTTGTTGCCCACTGTCGTTCCTGCACCAGCCGTTGTTGTGCTGCCCGCTGCTGAGATCAATTGCCCAATGTCAATGTTTCGTGCAGTAATCACTCCATCGAACGGTGCCACGATGCGCTCGAATGACTGCAACTCCTCCAACCGGTGTACATTTGCTTCTGCCGCGTTGACCTGCGTGACCGTCGATTTCTCTTGCGTAACGGCGTTGTCGGTGTCCTGTTGCGAAACGGCATTGTTCTTGATCAGGTCCTGATAGCGGCCTGCCGTGGTCCTAGCCAGGCCGGCATTTGCCTGTGCAGTCGCAAGGTCAGACTTCGCTTGTGCCAGTTGCTGGTCCAGCTCCGGCGTTTCAATGACTGCCAGTAGATCGCCTTGTTTCACGTGTGACCCGATGTCGTGGTACCAGGTTTTCACGTAACCGGTTGTACGAGCATAGATTGGCGCCATCGTAAATGCCTGCATGTTGCCTGGCAAAACAATCTCCTGCGCATTCTGTTGCATCTCAGGTTGTTCCACGGAGACTGGCGGCGCCGAAACCGTATCAGTGTACTTAGCCAGCACCGTACTCGAGTGTTCACGCGTCACGATCCCGACGATGGCCAGCACCATCGTTGTCACGGCGACGATGGCGACCGGCATAAGTACCGAGCGCTTCGAAATCTTTGGCGGCGGCTCATGCTTAATCAATTCCGGTACATGGTCACTAGATTGCTGCGGCTGTTCTTCTGCACTCATTGCCCTGTCTCCGTGCGCGCGCTCAACGCTACGCTTGTAGGAAGCTCTTTGACTGGATTGTGTTGTCTCTCATCTCTCATGCTGTCTGCCCATCCTTCAAACCCGCGCGCTGGTCCTGCTGCGGTCGATGGTTACGATGCATAAAGGAGAAGAAGACGGGAACGAACGTCAACGTACCGAAGGTTGCGAGCAGCAGGCCTCCAATAACGGCGCGGCCTAGCGGGGCATTTTGTTCGCCACCATCTCCTAATCCCATGGCCATTGGAACCATGCCGATCATCATTGCAAGTGCCGTCATAATCACGGGACGGAACCGCGTGAAGCCTGCAGTCAGCGCAGCTTCCACAGGATTCAAGCCTGCGAGCATTTGCTCTTTGGCGAAACTCACAACCAGGATGGAGTTAGCCGTCGCCACGCCGACGCACATAATCGCACCCGTTAATGCAGGAACGCTGATGTGAGTTCCTGTGAGGAACAGAAGCCATACGATCCCTGCCAGCGCTCCCGGCAATGCTGCGATGATGATGAATGGATCAAGCCAGCTCTGGAAATTAACAACAATGAGAGCGTAAACCAGGACAATCGAAAACAATAAGCCCGAGACGAGCCCAACATAAGACGTATGCATCGTCTGTACCTGTCCGCGCACAATAAACTCTGTACCACGTGGACGCTTACTCTCATTATTCTTCACCACTCGTTCGATCCCAGCCGCCACTCGCGACAGGTCGGTGCCTTCTACCGATCCGTAAATGTCAATCACCGGACGGGCGTTGTAATGGCTCACTGTACCCTCTTCTGCTCCGCGACTGATGGATGCAATGTTGCCGAGAATCTGAGGTTGCTGAGTAGAGTTGGCTCCCGCTAACGGCAAATTCTGAAGTTGTTGCAGGTTTAGCAAATCATACTGAGGTGTCTGCACCGCGATGTTGTAACTCACGTGGTTTTGTGGGTTTAGAAAAAACGTAGGTGAAGTCTGGAAACTGCCACTGAGGCTTGTCAGCAGATTGGTCGCCACATCACGTTCGCTGTACCCCACTTCCTGCGCTCGGGTACGGTCGACATTTACGGTCCAGCTTTGCAGATTGAATGGCTGCTGAATGCGCAAATCTGTAGTGCCGGGAATCTGGCTTATCTCCTGCATCATGTGCTCGGCTAGGGCATGGTCCTGTTCGAGCGCATTTCCCACTACTTGCACGTCGAGCTGTGCCGGCAGACCGAAGTTAAGTATCTGGCTCACCATATCTGTCGGAAGGTAGTAGAACTCTGTGCCGGGGAACTGCTGTGTCAATTTATCGCGCAGAGCATGTGTGTATTCGGTAGTAGGCCGGTGCTTTTCAGCAAGCGTGACAAGGATATCTGCGTCAGCTGTGCCCACGGTCGCCGAATTTGAGTAGGAGAGATTTAGGCCAGAGTAGGGAACGCCGATGTTGTCGATCACGGTACCCATTTCCGCGCCCGGAATCTCTTTGCGAATCGTATCTTCGATCTGGTCGCAAAGCCGGGCGGTGTCCTCGACGCGTGTACCTGTATGTGCGCGCACGTGCAGCTTGAACTGACCGCTATCCATTGAAGGGAAAAAATCCTGCCCCAGCCATGGATACAGAAGAGCGATCGAACCAATCCAGAAGGCAACGATTGCAAGAAGAAAGGTAGGGCGGTATTCCATGCAAAAGCCTAGGACGCCGTAGTACCAGCTTCTGAACTTTTCAAAATAATGCTCGAACGTGATCTGAAAACGAATGAATAAATTGCGGCTCGCCTTTGCCTTATCGACGCGGTCGTGCTCATGGCCCTTCAACAGGTACTTTGCCATCGTAGGAACGATTGTTCGAGATAGAAAGTACGATGCGAGCATCGCAAAGACAACCGCTTCGGCCAAGGGGACAAACAAGTACCTTGCGACCCCACCAAGAAAGAACATCGGTACAAATACGATGCAGATGGCGAGCGTCGAAACGAATGCCGGTACCGCGATCTGTGATGCTCCGGTCAGGATTGCGTCTTCTACCTCTTTGCCTTCTTCCAGGTTACGGTTGATGTTCTCAATTTCGACCGTTGCATCGTCAACCAGAATGCCGACGGCCAGCGCCAGGCCACCAAGTGTCATGATGTTGATCGTCTCTCCCAGCGCCGAGAGCATGAGTAGCGAGCAAACGATTGACAATGGAATCGATACGGCGATGATAAGCGTAGATCGCCAGCTTCCCAGAAAGATCAGGATCATTACCGCTGTCAGGCAGGCAGCAATGATCGCCTCGCGCACCACGCCGTTGATTGCCGAGCGAACAAAGACGTACTGGTCAGCAATCGGAGTGATGTGCAGCGCCGGTGGCAGCTGAGAAAGAATCGATGGCAGTTGGGCGCGCACATTGGCAATGATGTCCAGTGTCGACGCATTGCCCGTCTTTTGTATGCTCAGCAGCGAAGAACGCTGCCCGTCCACACGAACGATGTTTGTCTGTGGAGGGAAACCATCCCGCACATTGCCGATATCATGGACGTAAACTGTTGCACCGTTCACTGTCTTGATAGGGAGGTTGTTAAGTTCTGCAATCGTAGTTGGCGCACTATTGGTCTCAACCGGGTAATCGATGTGACCCATCTTCACATCGCCACCTGGCAGAATAATGTTCTGCGCGTTCATCGCATTCACCACATCCGACGCCGAAAGACCATACGCCTGCAGCTTTTGGGTATCAATATCCACCTGGACCTGGCGCTGTTTGCCTCCATACGGAAACGCAAGTGCTGCACCCTGAACGGTAGCTAGTTGAGTCCTCACAAAGTTCTGCCCGAAGTCATTCAGTTGTTGCTCAGTCAGGCCGGTCCCAGAAAGACCTAGCTGCAATACCGGCACGCTCGAAGCGTTGTATTGAATAACCAGCGGTGGTGTTGTCCCCTGGGGATATTGCCGCAAGGCTGTTTGAGAGATCGCTGTGACCTGCGCAACAGCTTGCGAGATATTCACCGATGGCCGGAAAAATATCTTTGTGATGGATATGCCATTCAGCGTCTGCGATTCAGAATGCTCAATGTCATTAACGGTCGTTGTCAGGCTGCGCTCGAAGGGCAGAATGATGCGATCGCTCAGCTCCTGCGGCGACATGCCCGTGTAGTTCCAAATGACTGTAACTACAGGAATATCGATATTCGGAAAGATATCGACCGGCGTACGCAGCATTACTATGGGGCCAATAATGAACAGCAGCAGCGAGAGGACAACAAACGTGTATGGTCTCCTAAGCGCGAGACGGACGATCCACATCGAAACTCCAAAGAATGTTTATCTGATGTTTACTTTGTGTTTGCCGGCTGAGAATTTCCAGTCCAGTTATGTTTAGAAGCTCTGATTTCGTTGACGATACGCTGTTCGATTATGGGACGTGCTGTTCGTTAATCTCTTTAGTTGTTAGACGGAAACCACAACCCAAAGGATCCAAAGTTCGTCTGCGGCTCTATTAAGATTATTGTCTGCAGCCGCTGGCAGTTGCCCAGCCTACCGCAGATGTAGCAATAGATTTGGAAACGGCAATATCTCTACCGTGTCTGCGTCGCTCATGTCCAGTTTAGCAATACTCCCCTAAAGCGATATACGAAAGTAGGAGTACAAATTATTGGATGCCGGGTTTTAGCTTCGGCACAGTAGGCAATATGGAGGCTGAGTTGCGGCGGATAGCTTCCAAAGCCGGACCCGTCACCGACGAGACCCAATCTCCCATCGCAAGTTGATCCCGTGAGTGTTTGAAGACATCGAAGCCCCTGGCGAAGAGACTCATTTCCCAGGGCTTCAAATAAGATCCTGTTGTGGAAGCTGCCTCCGCTCAAACATATCCGGAACAGTTTGCGATAGGAAATTAGCGGAATCAAAGACCCAGAGCCCCACCCTATTTGGTCTGAGCAATGTTTGCGCTATCTCCGCCCTTAGGCGCAACAGTTGGCAGCTTGTCTGCGCAGAGCTCAAGCACCGCAATGGCGTTCAGGCTGTCTTGCGACGATCCGTTGGTGTCTGTGCCGTCTTCCATCGGGGCCAGGGTGTTGGGCGGCCGTACGAGCACGGGCGATGAAATGCGAAAGCGCAGGCTATCGATGGCGGATTGAGCAAGGCCGGGATTCTTGTTTACAGAATACGCATAGGCCTGCAGCTTTCCGAGGCTGATGCTCGCACCGGAATCGGCGCAAAAATCCGCCCAGACTTTCTTCCAGGCAGGGTCATCGATGCTCAGGTTGAGCTCAAACATTAACTCTGCGCCACCCATGATTGTGGCGAGGTTGTATCTACCCTGTGATTTGTCGCGCGCAGTTAATATGCCAGTGGCAGGGTCGAAGCCCATCAGCATATTCCTGCCCGTGCGAAAGCCGTAAGGCATAGCCTCCATCGACTTCATACCCGCCAGTATCTTATCGCGCCATTGAGAATCGCTGGTGCGCTCCCACGCGGTCATCCAGTTGCCGGCGATTGCCAACCAGTCAGGACCAGACCTCACTCGTGCGACGAACTTCTCGTCGCCCGCACGCGGTGGGTCGGCTTCTCGCATGGGATCGAAGGCGATGATAGAGTGCTCCGCTTGCAGCGCCTCACGCATCACATCGCCCGTGCGTTCATCAGTTGTTAGGTAGTAGTAGTAGCGTCGGAACGCAGCCTGCCCGATGCGTGCCTCCTTTGCACCGTCACCCCAGTGCGAAACTCCATGTCGAGTACCCAGCCCAGCCATCGGGCCGAAGTGGTAGCTGTCGACTTCGCCGGTATGGCGCGTCATTGCCTCTGCCATGCGAAAGATGTCGGCACGTCCTGTCCGTAGGAAAGAAAACCACAGCCAAGAATCTGTGCCTAGCTCTGAGTTGTCCCATGCCATGCCACCAAGGTCGTAGCGCCATACGTGGCGAGGCTTGTCGAACGAGTGCATCACATCGCCGTAGTTCCAAAACCCATACCAGTTGCGTTGATCGACCTGGCCTATATATAGATTGAGCGTCGCATCTAGACCTGCCTCGACTGCGGCTTTGAACGGAGTTGACGTATCGCGCACACTCCAAATGCCGAACGCGCGAACATCATGGAGATACTGCGGAGAAGTTACCAGCACAGGGCCCGCTGCTCCATTCTTGGACATTGCAGCGGCAATAGGCTTGCTGGGTACTGCGTCGCTAGGCCACAGAGTCAGTTCGCTGGTGCGTGCAATGCCGAAAGGCGTGCTGTTGCCTTTCTGGACATCTTCGTATGCAGCCTCAAGACCGTGAGCGCGGGTATCGTAGTGACGCAGATCCATCGCCTGTGCCTCGGGCGACCACATCCAGGCAGTTAGCTGTGCGGCGTCGCTCGAAGCATTTTGCACCTGTAGCTCTGCCGGATAGGACTGCCAGAAATTTTTCAAGCTAACGCCTAGCCCGCCGCTCACATCGCCGGCAAATACCATTCCGGAGGCATGTCTGCCTGCCGCTGAAAACAGCCATGTGCTCTGCTGGTTGGTGCGCTTCTGGATGGTAAAGCCGGTGGGATTGATTTGCACTATCTTGAAATCGTCCCAGACGGCCCAGCTGTCGACCATTCTTATGCCTTGGGGATTCATCTGCGCGCGGTTCGGTACGCGCAGGCCCTCCAGTTGCGCAGGGTAAACGTCTGCACCATTGGCATCGGTGACTATGCGGGTTGGTCCAGCGCGCCCGACCAAGGGCTGGATAGGCTCTGACCACAGGCCATCTCCATCTCCGGAAAAACGCACGTGGCGGTTCTGAATTTCTTCACGCATTGGCACCGAAAAAGTGACGCCCAGTCCGCGTATGAAGTCTTTCTCTTGGTCTCCATCGAAAAATATTGTGTGTACCATTCGCACAGACGTCTGGCCTGCATAGAAATAAAGCCGCAGGTGGAATGGTAGCCATTCACGGTTAGAGCCGGAGCCTTTGTGAACACCTTCGAATTTGACTACGGCCCGCACCGGCCCAGCCTGTTCGACTGTAATCTTCTTAATAAGACTCAAAAATTTTTCTCGGGCTTTCGTCTGTTCTGCATCGCTGTCGGGGCCGTCCTGCAAGATGCAGACGAGTTGTCCTGCACCGGCGACTCTTCGTCCGTCGATTGTCATCGACTCAATCAGGTTCGTGCTGCCGGCTACTGGAATCGTGCATTTGAGCGCGCCGGTGTCAACTACGATGGACTTGCTCTCATTTCTCACTGTGAGAGCAGTCAACGCAGCACGGGCGGGAACGCCGGCAGGCAGCGTCGTTAAGGTTAGCGGTCCCGCAAGTCCAGCCGGCGCAACCGTTGCAAATCCACTCCATTTCAGCGAACCGTCTGGCCAGAATGCGAGTGGCCAGGTTTGCAGAGGCAGATTTTTTCCTCCTGCGCTTAGATTGAAAGTCGCCGTTCGCGGAATAGTCCCCCGTTCCCACGGAACCCCCCAACTTACACCGGCACTAACAAGCGGGGCTTCACCATCAAGCCAGAAAAGTTGCACCGATTGCCTGGCCGTATCCGGTCTGCCGGGCTGTGCTGCAACAGGGAATCGCTCGCCCTCGGCAATGGAACCAGTGGTGATAGCAACACTCGCAAGAGCGGCATCCTTCAAAAATTCCCGCCGGGTGGTATCGCTCAAGACGATCTCCTTTCACTTTGTGAAACAGCCGATCGCTGAAAAGCCTAAGGACGCAATACTACCGCGCAGCTTTATCTTTGCGTGATTTTGGCACCTTGCTGGCAGGCTCCTCTTTTTGCTGAACGTAGCCCAGTTTGTGCGAAATCTCCTGAGCGGCGGATCGCACAAGTCTCGAATACCGTACCACCTCTGCCCGGTCCACGCGCACAATGGGGCCGGATACACTCAGTGCCGCCATCGCTCTTCCCGTGGCATCAAAAATTGCAGCGCTGATGCAACGTGCTCCTGTCACTGCTTCTTCATCATCCAGTGCATAACCGCGTGCGTAACTCTCGGTCAGGTCTCGCTTCAGCTGAGTGAGGCTGGAAATCGTCCTTGGCGTAGTGCGCTCAAATCGAATATGAGCAAGATATTCTGGCAGGTCGGACGGAGAAACGTGGCTGAGGATCGCTTTGCCGAGCGCCGTGCAATGCAGCGGGCGTCGTGTCCCGACCTGAGAAACCAGCCTGAACGTATGCAGACTCTCCAGCACGTCCACGTAAAGCACTTCCTGCCCATCCAAAGTCGCAAGGTTGACTGTCTCACCGGTTGCCTTCCACAGGTGTTCCAGCACGGGCCGGCTCAAGCTACGCAATGTTGATTGGTAGGTGGCTCCCTGGCCAATCTGGATCAGGCGCGGCCCAATCCGATAGCACCCGCGTCCATCGCGAAATAAGTATGCCGAGGTCTCCAGGTGAGTCAGCAAGCGATGCGCTGTGCTCTTGTTCATTCCTGTTCGAGTCGCTACGTCTTTTAGTGGCAACCCTTCGCTGGATTGGTCCAGTAATTCAAGAATAAGCAGCACCTTGCCTACAACGCCTACGGGTGCCGATTTCAGTTTGCGACTACGATTCATCCCAGTCCTGTCCAGCTACACGCCCATACGCGGCTTATTTTTGCGCACGTAATCTGTGTCCTGCGTCGGTACTGATTCGCACTCCAGCGCAATCGTTGTAAGCGGGAAGTCCGGCGCATGCATCGGAAGATCGACTACACGGACGCGAAAGTCATCCTGGGTGAACTTCAGCGCTGCTCCTGTCTTCACCAGCTTGGCGGAGAGTACTTTCGTCTGTAGCCCGGAGATGGCAACATATTCCCCCGGCCAGAAGTGCACATGCATATAGAGCGTGTTGCCGATACGGGTAAAACTCGCGTAGTTCGATCGCCGTACCTGGCACAGGTCAGTTTCATAGATGGTGTGCCCGTTCGCCTTCATCCATTCACCCACCTCCGTCAGCACCTTTACAGACTCTTCAGGGATCGACCCATCTGCCTTCGGCCCAATGTTCAGCAGATAATTTCCGCCATCACGCGCGCAGCTAATCAAATTGCGAATAACCGTCTTAGACGATTTCCAGTTGTCGTCCGCTCGCTGATAGCCCCAGCTATCGTTCAGCGTCATGCAGCTTTCCCACGCACGTCCGCCGGCTTCTGCCACAATCTTTTGTTCAGGCGTAGAAAAATCTCCCGACAGCTTGTTACGGTTATTCACAATAATGTCCGGCTGCAGTTCGAACACCATCTTGTTCATGCGCTCGGATTCCCACCCCTTCGCATCCAGCGGCCATGCAACGTCATACCACAGCACATCAATCTTGCCGTAGTTCGTAAGGATCTCGCGGATAAGTCCATGCGTGTACTCCACAAAACGCTTGCGTGCCGCTTCATCCGTCGCGCACCGTGCGCCATCCGGGTGATGCCAGTCCATCAGCGAGTAATAAAAGCCGACCCTCAGCCCTTCGGCGCGCGCCGCATCCACATACTCACGAGCAAAATCGCGGCCTGGTCCCTGTTTGCTCGCACAGTAGTTCGTCAGCTTCGAGTCGAAGTTGCAATAGCCTTCATGATGCTTGCTCGTCATCACCATGTATTTCATTCCGGCAGCCTTGGCGAGCTTGGCCCAAGCGCGCGGAGAATTCTTGGTCGGATTGAATGTCGCTGCATGCGGCGCATACTCAACCACGGGGATCGCTTCATCCTCCATTACCCACTCATGACGGCCAATCGTGCTGTACACGCCAAAGTGGATGAACATACCGAACTTGGCTGCATGCCACCACTGCATGCGTCTCACCTGGTCTGCGGTTGGCGCAGCGTTGCTCTCCACAGCTTGCGCGAACGCAGTCTCTGTCCTGCCGGCTAGTGCCAGTCCCGCGAGAGATGCGCCAGTTCCAAGCAGCATCTGCCGCCGATTGAGTTCAGGTAGTTTCATGGTGTTCTCCTTAATCGTTATCCGTGAAGCTTGAAAAAGCCTCCGTCCAGCGGGGTAGTCTGCGCCTAACCCGCGCATTTTTCTCTGCAAGCAGAAGATCGCTCAATCGGGTCATGCTCAAACAAGGGTTCAATCGGCTGAAAACACCCAACAAGCCGCCCCATGGTTCTAGATGGTAATCACATGTTGTGTCAACAGAGAGAATGAAAATTTCATAAGATGAAACGCAGTAAGCCATAAAAAATGAAGCCGCATAGACATTCAGGCGCTCGCTCAAAATGTGCGGGTATCCCTAAGCAACAATTAAGATTCAACGCTCAACGCATTTCTTGAGGTAATGGTGAGTCAGTTTTCAAAGGATTAGAAGCACGCTTTCCAGCAGCCATCAATGGAATGAGATGGAGTACAGCAAGGATTGTCGTCACCATACCGCCAACCACCACTCGTGCGAGAGGTTGCTGTGCCTGAGCCCCAACGCCATTCATCACGGCAGCAGGCAGTAAGCCTAGTCCCGCGGCAAAGCATGCCATCAAGACCGGTCTCAGCTCATCGAGCGCGCCTTTCCTCAACGCATCTGCACCTGGATGCTCAAGCTGTCTGCGCCGAATGCCTGAGAGAAACACGACGGCTGCAAGCGTTGCGACGCCCGTAAGGGAGGTAAAGCCGACAGCCGCAGAAATACTGAACGATGTGTGAGTCACCAGAAGCGCAATGATGCCGCCAATCGCGCAGAACGGTAGCGTGGCGAGAATGATAAGTGCATCCAGCCATCGTTGGAACTGGAGGTAGAGCAATAGAAAAATTGCCAGCAGACTGATGGGGATAATTATGGCAAGTCGTTGTTGTTCTTTGCGCAGTGAATCAAACTCTCCTGCCCATGTGTAGTTGTAGCCCTGGGGAAGCTTGATCTTGTCGCGAATCTGGTTCTGAAGATCTTCGATCGTGGCGGCAAGGTCGCGGCCACGCACGCTGAATTTGATGGGGATATAGCGCCGGCCGCCCTCGCGATAGATCATGAAGCTGCCTTCACGAACGGCTATATCCGCCACCTGAGAAAGTGGGATGCGGCCACCATCCGGTGTCTGCAAGAGAATGCGCCCGACTGCGTCCGGCCCGGAACGATCTTCCTCCGGGTATCGCAGGGTAATGTCGAAGCGGCGGTCACCTTCGATCATCTGCGTGATAGGAGCGCCGCCGACCGCGGCCTGGATTGCGGCATTGATATCAGCAGGTGCGATCCCATAGCGGCTGGCTTTTATGCGATTAACTTCAATCACCATGCTAGGTTGGCCGTTGACCTTGAAAACGCCTGCATCAGCAACACCGCGCACCTGGCTCATGACTTGTTGAATCTGGTCGGCGAGCCGTGACAATTCGTCCAGGTGATCGCCAAAAACCTTTAATGAGTTCTCGCCCTTGACGCCACTCATCGCTTCCTCGACATTGTCCTGAATAGTTTGCGAAAACCCAAATACAACTCCTGGGTATTTTGAGAACTTCTGCTGCATCTGCTCGATCAACTTGTCCTTGTTGCCATGAACATCGCTAGGCCATTCACTGGAAGGTTTGAGGTCAACCCCGAATTCAAGGTTGTTGAAAGTAGTTACGTCAGTACCATCGTCTGGACGACCAACCTGCGAGACGACTTGCGTAACTTCAGGGAAGCTCGACATGTCTGCACGGAGCTGATCGGCCAGGGCCGCCGCGCGTTCAAAAGAAATATCTTGGGGTAAGGTGGCGCGAATCCACAAGTTGCCCTCTTCGAGTGGCGGCATAAATTCGCCGCCTATGGCGAAGACAAATAAAAGGACCGCCGCAACCAGCCCCACACCGGCAACACTCCACACCAGCGTCGGCACAAGAAAGGTTCTGTCGAATGCGATCGCGTAGTTCCTTGCGAAGAAGCGGCTCAGAGGTGTGCCCTTGTCCTCATGCGTTTGGGCAAGTAGATCACCGGGATTGTCAGCCCGCTTCTTTGCGAATACGTCGCTAAGAACCGGGGCGAAGATAAGAGCGAAGATAAGGGCTCCAGTCAGCGCAAACCCATAAGTCACAGACATGGGCGAGAAAATCTTTCCGGGAACACCCTGCATGGTGAATAGAGGGATGAACGCAACCAGAATGATGAGCGTCGAAAACAGTACGGGGCGTGCGGCATCCATAACACCGTGAACTATGGCTGGAGCAGCGTCGCTGCCGGGTGGGCGCCGGGAGAGCTGCCGAAATACATTTTCCAGCACGACAATCGAGGCATCTACAAGGATGCCGAAATCAATCGCGCCGATTGAGATCAAATTTGCAGAGTGACCGGTGAGAGCCATCATGGAAAACGCGAACAGCACTGCGAATGGAATTGTTGCGGCTGCAATCAGAGTGGTTCTAAGATCACCAAGCATCAGAAGAAGTATCAGTGTTACCAGCAAAAGACCGGTGAGGATGACGTGCTTCACGGTGTGCGTGGTGAGATCAATTAGCTTCGTACGGTCGTAGATGGTGACAATATGCATACCCGCAGGAAGCAGACTGCCACTGTTGAGTTCAGCTATTTTCTTCTTCAGGCCGTCCAGGGCAGGCAAGCTCTGTTCGTCTTTTTGCAGCAACACAATGGCTTCTACGATATCCTTTTCGCTATTGCGCCCAATCTTTCCGAGTCGCGGTTGAAAACCCTCTTTCACAACGGCTACATCTCGCACCAATATAGGAGTGCCGTTCTTTTCTGCGATAACGACGTTACCAATATCGTCTATGTTTGTGAGCAACCCGATGGAGCGCACATTGACGTTCTGATCGCCAATTTGTAGGTAGTTGCCGCCGGCATTGGCATTGCTGTTTTGAATTGCCGATACAAGCTGTGGAAGCGAGACTCCGTAGGCAAGCAATTTATCGGGATCAGGTTCAACCTGGTATTGCTTGGTAGTCCCTCCGAATGTTGTGATATCGACCACACCAGGAACTTGCTTTAGCTCGCGGCGCACCAGCCAGTCCTGCGTAGCCTTCAGATCATTGAGCGAATACGGTCCGGCGAGTTGATATCGGTATATCTCTCCGATCGGTGACCACGGCGAAAGCTGCGGCTGAAGATTCATCGGCAATTGAAGTGTTTGCAGACGAGCGAGCACCTCTTGCCGGTCATGGAACAGATCGCTGGAGAATGTAAAGTAAAGTTTCACATCGCTCAGTCCGAAGATGCTGATAGAGCGGATCATTTCAAGCTGTGGTGTTCCATTTAGAGTCAACTCGATAGGAGCAGTCACTTGCTGTTCCATCTCTTCGGCAGACCATGCTGGGTTCTGCGTGATGATCTCCACCAGTGGTGGAGATGGATCGGGGTAGGCCTCTATGTCGAGCTTCAAGGCGCCGAAGGTCCCTGCTGCGAATGAGGCGACAAGCACAATGAGAACGATTGTGCGGTAGCGAAGTAGCGTGTTGAGCAGAACGGACATATCAGTCTCCTGAAGGTTCGCGAAGAAATGCAGCGCCTTCGGTTACGATCTGGTCACCATCGCGAATTCCGGAGATGATTTCAATTTGGGACCCCTGTGTCACTCCTGTCTTCACTTGCCGGGTCGCAAATTTCCCTGATCCATCTGGCACATACACTTCTGTCGTGTCGCCGTCATGCAACACAGCCCCGAGGGGAACAAAAATGCGCGACGCTGAAGGCTGTGTCACTCGTAAGGTAGCGAACATGGCAGGCTTAAATCGATGGCCGGGATTGGAGAGTATGACTCTTACCTTCACAGCATGAGTAGTAGGATCGAGTGAGTCTCCAATGTTCGCAATCGTTCCATGAACTATCTCGTTGGGATACGCCGAGAAGACAATGTCTACCGGCTCTCGAAGCCGAACGGATCCGAGGTCGTGCTCGAACAGGTCGCCTGTCACCCAGATCGTATCCAGATTGGCGATGGTAGCAATCCCATTTGTTGTCTCGAGCGAACGTTGCATCTCTCCACTGGCCGTTCCAACATCCAGCACCGTTCCATTGATCGGCGCGGTAATTGGGATTACATCCGATGTGCCATTTTCTGAAAAACCAAGTTCGTGGATCCGTTGTCGGGCACGTTCTTCTTCAGCGTGCGCTGAGGCGTCAACGGCAGTCAATTCTTGAAAATCCGCCTGCGACATGACTTCGTGCGAAATGAGTAATTTGCCACGCTCAAGCGCACGGTCAGCTCGTAATACTTCGATGCGAGCCTTATCGAAATCAGTTCGAGCTTGCGCCACATCTCCACTCTGTAACATGGCAATCGGTTGACCTTTTCTGACCTCTTGCCCCGAGGCCAAAGTAAAGTTCATCAGCCGGCCACTGAGGGGTGCATAGATATGAACCACGTGCGCAGGATCTGCTTCGACACGTCCCGGAAGCTCCAGCGAGTTACTTATGCTCCGTGCATGTACCGTTTCCACTTTGAGATTCACCAATTGTTGCTTCGGCGCAACAGCTGGAGATTCCTGCCTGCACCCGCACAGCGTCAACATCGCTGCGCAGAGACATGGAAGGACGATTCGGCTGAATACTTGCACCTTTATCATGGAAGAACCTCCGTGTTCGCGGCATAACTAACTTGTTCCAGCGAAAGCAGCAGTTGCAATTTAGCATTGAGCGCAGCCAGGTTGACTTGCCTGTAGTCAGCAAGCGCACTCAGGTAATCCAGCAATGTGGTGTTACCGTTTCGATAGCTGAACTCGAGGTTGTCGCGCACATGGGAAGCTTCTGCAACATACTTTGCCTGGTAGCGCTGTGATTGCGATTGCGCCGAAAGGTACGCTGCCCACGCAGTATCCACATCGGATAGCACCTGGTTTTGTGCTGCTGTTAGTGCGAGCCGGCTGCTTTCGAGCTCGTAGCGTGATCGCGCCTTTTCTCCCTGGTTGCGGTCGAAGATGCGAAGAGGAATATTGATATTTCCTCCAAATGTATTGGCGTGGCCACTGCGCTCATACTCGCCTTCGACAGTAGGATCGGCTGTCCCATTCGCGATCGCGAGTTTTTCAGCGCCTATGTTGACTTCAACTTGTGCCTGAGCAACCTTGAGATCAGGACGGCGGGCAAGTGCAGCAGCGCGCAGGTCATCGAGGGTCATCGTCACAGGGGAAGAGTTCAATGAACCTTGGATAGCGAAATCTTCATCTGGCCTGGCAATACCTGCTAGTGTCTGCAATGCGATGCTGCTCTGCTTCAGTGTCAGCTCCGCGTTGTCGAAATCAGATTCAAATCCGGCAAGCTGTAAATCAATCCGATCGAAGTCGGTCTGGTCGATATCGCCTGCGTCCAGACGAATTTTCATCAGGGCGACTGTCTTCCGGTAGCCTTCGAGATTGTCTCTGGATACGGCGAGGGACTCACGCGCATAAAGCATGCGCGAGAATGCCTGGCGAATTCCCAGGTCCGTTTGTCTGCGCTCATCCTCCAGCTGAAAACCGGTAAGTGCCGTTGTCGAGCGTGCTGTGTCTAGCCGCGCTTGTCGTTTACCACCACGCTCAAACAACCGTTGTAAGCCGGCTTGGTAGAAGTCTGGGCCGTTTGGATTGTCAGGCCCAAGCGAAATCATCTGGCCTCCGGCCAGAACCACCGGATTTTGCCGAAGACCAGCAGTAATCTCCTGGGATCGCACGGCCTCGAGATGTTGTGCGGCGGAGAGTAGTGATGGGTTTTGATGGTGCGCAAGGTCGAGAACCTGTGCCAACGACAATGGCACACGCTGAGGACTCGGCGGCCCAGCCGCGGCCGGCGCTGGCTGCGCCCATAAAACGCTAGAACAGGCGATTAGAACAACAAAAATGGAAATCCTGCGCACCATGAGCGCACCTCAAGGGATTCGCGCGGCGAATCGCCGGTCAGACATCGTATTTGTTTAGGAGGAGGAGGACTTACTACGCTGCGAAGGGTGGGGGTCGCAGATGCTGTTCACGGGCAAGTTGTTCCGCCAGCGGGCTCATGTCCCATTGATCGCGTGGCGCCATCGGTGGCGCCGCCGGGAAGGAGATCACGATGATCAGCGAAAGGTCTGGTGCAACTACACCAGCGAACCCGGTTGAAGCGTCTTCGGAGGCTATTCTCCATGTCTGGCTGGAGAGTGGCAGCGTAGACTGCCTCGCCGCCATCAGATCGTCGCTCACGGAAATTATAGGAAGAAGGATGAAGCCGATCAGCAGAGCCAGCGTCATCGCAACGCCCATAGGCAGACGTACTGTGCCCAGACGAACCCCACGGTACATTGCACACAGCAAAAAAAGCGCAATCGCCGCCCATACGAGATTGGATGCTAGCTCCACACTCCTATTGTGACACTCTCAGTAGGCGTGAAGCATTAAATGTCGATAAGGTCCGGCGACCGTCCAACTCCACCACCCCTTGCGAACATGGTCTTTACTGGAGCCAAGCAGGTGAGTCAGCCGCTACACTTTTCCGATGGAAGAATCTGGTCAGCATGTCGCGTTTCTGATCCTTGGCCCCTATCTTTTTGCCGTATTGGTAATCGGGTTTATTTTTCGGCGTCGTGCGGCAGCCAATTCCTCGGCCTTCCTACATGCCCAAGGCGCACTGCCTGTGGCAATCTCTTCTATCGCATTCATTGCTGCTAACTGTGGAGCTATTGAAATTGTGGGGATGGTCGCTGCCAGTGCGAAGTATGGCATCATGGCCCTGCACTTCTATTGGATTGGCGCGATTCCAGCGATGATTTTTCTCGCTCTGTTCATGTTGCCGATCTACCGTCACAGCCGAGCTGTGACCGTTCCCGATTTTCTTCGCCTTCGGTACAACAATGCCACCCACATCCTGAGTGCCTGCTGTCAAGCCGCTATGATGACCCTCGTCTCCGGTATTGGCCTTTACGCAATTTCATTTGTGCTGCACCTTTTCTTCGGCTGGGATTTTTTCCGGCTCATGCTGGTCGTCTCCAGTGTTGTCCTTTGTTACATCCTTTTTGGCGGCTTGCGTGCCACTCTTTATAACGAAGTGCTTCAATTCGCTGTGACAATTGCAGGGCTACTGCCTTTGACGGTGAAGGTGCTGCGTGACTTTCATGGCATCAATGGAATTCGGGAACGCCTGCCAGTTGCTTTGGACCACCTTTGGTCAACGCTCTCTGTCTACCGGCCGCACACTGCCGCGCTTGATGTTACTGGCGTTGTGTTCGGCCTTGGCGTCGTCTTGAGCTTCGGATATTGGTGCACTGATTTTCTACTGATCCAGCGGGCTCTTACAGCTCGCGGTGCGCAGGGTGCTTTGCGGACACCCTTGATTGCAGCCGTTTTCAAGCTCTGCTTTCCGGCATTGCTCGTCATTCCAGGTCTGGCCGCCGCCACGCTCTTTGGTCCTAAGGACATGCCGCGATATGACCAGGCACTCCCACTTTTGCTACGTCATTATTATGGGCCAGCCCTGCTAGGGCTTGGACTCTCGGCCATCGTCTCTAGCCTCATGTCAGGCCTCGCGGGCAATATTAGTGCTCTTTCGGCACTTTGGACTCACGATCTTTATCGGACTTATGTCAGGCCCGGCCTCAGCGATCGGCACTATCTCTGGATGGGTCGCTTCTCCGCGCTGGCAGGCGTATTGCTCAGCCTTTCGGCAGCTCTCATTGCGCTGCGCTTCGACAACCTGATGGATTACCTGATGTTAGTTTTCTCCCTCTTCAATGCACCACTATTCGCAGCTTTTCTGTGCGGCATGTTTACCCGTTGGGCCACGCCTGCCGCAGGGTTTTCCGGCCTGCTTACTGGAGTCAGCGTTGCGCTGGTCCATAATGTTGCGGTCCATTCTCACACTATCGTGTATGGCAGCGATCTTCTGGCCAGCTTCTATGGCGCGATTTACGCCTTCTCTGCCTGCCTTCTCACCATTGTTGTGGTCAGCAGATTTACCGAGCGCAAAGGCCTGGAAGCATTGGCAGGTCTCACCTATTACACGACGCCGCGTGATCCCAAAGTAATTACACCAGGAATTCTGATTTTTGCAGGCTGCCTTCTGAGCGCCTGCATCCTTCTGAATGTCATTTTCCGGTAAGTCAATGTGCGCGCCGCGGCGGTCCTGTTGAACTGCGGATCACAAGCGAAGTTGTAACCGTGTATTGCTTACCCACCGTGTGAGCATCTTTCCCAAACCGATCCAACGCCTCGTAGAACGTTTTCGCGAGCTCTTGCCTCGAGAGTCGCACCGTTGTCAGCGGCGGATAGACAATATCGCTGAGATCGATGTCGTCGAAGCCTATCACTGAGAAGTCTTGCGGCACGGAAAGGCCATGTCGGCGAATCACGCGCAGTGCTCCGATTGCCGTCAGGTCATTTGCGCAAAGAATGGCTGTGGGCGGATCTTTTAGCTGTAGCAGTTCCTCCATTCCGCTTTCTCCCCCGGAGATGCGATAGTTCCCAACCCGAATGTAGTTTTGGTTGATCTTCAGGTCTGCCCCGGCCATCGCCGATTTGAATGCTTCTATGCGGTGGTCAGAGATCGTCAGGCCCGATGAACCACCGATATAGGCAATCTTTCGGTGGCGA
>Ga0206876_1019_pt2 | contig 47747 bp, 38 predicted proteins | sample Alteio_BWOrgCont_10_FD_152619 | JGI IMG/M metagenome (GOLD analysis project Ga0206876, IMG submission 152619) | Enriched cells from forest soil in Barre Woods Harvard Forest LTER site, Petersham, Massachusetts, United States -... | ecosystem: Environmental > Terrestrial > Soil > Temperate forest >...
CTTCCACTCTATGCGGTCACCCAGTTCGGAGCTACCCGCGAAGGCGGGTAGCTCCGAACTGGGTGACCGCATAGAGTGGAAGGTCGCCTGCTGCAATAGCCACGACGGCTCCGAAGAGCCCGAAGAAGTGGAAGGCCACAGGGATTCCCACGCCCATGGCGACCGCATAAGCGGCGTTGCCAATGGCGTTGTAGCTGGATTTCCCCAGCGCAAACAGCACAGGTTGGGTTGTTGTGTAGAGCAGCGTGTGCCAAAGGCCGAGTGCGAGGATTGGGATCATCCACGAGGCCTCAGAATAGCGTGCTGGATAGAGCTTGAGGATGATGAGATTGCCCCACACGGCCATGGCACTCAGCAAAAAGGCTCCCAGCGAAAGGCTGTACAGGCGATAGCGCAGGAACTGTGCGCGGAACTCTGCCATGGGCAGGTGCGTGAGCTTAGCAATAAACGGGAAGCCGACCTTCTGAGAAAAGGCGTTGATGATGGAGCGCGGAACGTCAGAGATCTGAAAAGCAATGCAGTAGACGCCAAGCACGGCCATGCTCACCCGGTTGCCAAGGATGAGGCGATCGGCCTGAGAAGCAAAAAAGTAGAACGCCGTTCCCAGGATGATCCATTTGCCGAAGTGCATGATGTCCTGTAGCGAAGGTTTGTGCAGGCAGAAGCGGTTGCGCTCGCCGGGAACGACTTTGCGGTGATGGCTCAGCACGAGGCGAAACCCGCTGGATACAAGGCTTCCGACGACGAGCGCCCAGACTGAGGGCTTCCAAAGTGCCCAGCCAACCGTGACGACAAAGGCGACCATCTGAGTGCTGAAGTCGATGGCAAAAAGACGGCGCACACCCATGTGGCGCGAAAGCGCGAGCAAGCCAGTTGAATTGAGTCCAGTGATGATGGTGCTGAACGCGAGGATGGGAAGGAGCTTGATCAACGTGGGGTCGTGATAGAAACGTGCTGCCGGATAGGCGAGCGCAACAGACAGGCACCAGAGCACTAGGCCGCGGCCTGCTTGCAGCGTCCACGCAGTGTTCAGGAATTGCGGGTCGTCGCCGCGCTTGCTCTGGATAACACTGGGGCCGAGTCCGAGATCGCTCAACAAAGTCATGCCGACAATGAGCGTGGTGACAAGCGACATCTCACCAAACGCGGCCGGCAGCAGCAGGCGCGTAAGAACAAGACTGTTGGCGATACGAAGAAGCTGGCTGGAACCGTAAGAAACGATTGTCCAAAACGCCGCCTTGAGCGCGGTGGCCTCAATCGACGAGACGCGGATCCGCGGCGGTTCGAGCACAATTGCTTCAGTGGCTACGGTTTCCTGCATGCGGTATGGCTCCTGATACCAGGTGGGAAGTTGAAAGTCCTGAACGTCGGAAGACGCTCAAAGGTAATAACTTGTCCGTATCAGGATGGCGTTTTCCAGGGCGGATGTAGATAGCAGCTTCGTTGTACGCCGCCGGGGTGGTTTCGGGCTCTTCGTAACCAATTGCGACTCTAAAGTGTGAGGCCGATGGTTACTCCACAGGGGCGGATGGATTTCTGTGCTGAAATAAGAAAATCTAACAAAGTTCAAGGAGACGCAGAATGGGCTTTACAAGGCGCGATTTTCTCGCGCGGGTGGGGCAAATCGGCGGATATAGCGCAGCTTTTAGCGCAATGCAATGGCTGGGGCTAATGCCCATGTACGGCGAACAATGGAAGGCGATTGAAGCCGCTCCGTCAGCTGGCAAAGGCAAGACCGTGGCGGTGCTGGGTGGAGGTATCGCCGGGCTAGTGGCCGCCTACGAAATGCGCAAGCTGGGCTTTGAGGTGACAGTGCTTGAGGCGCGTTCGCGGCCAGGTGGTCGCGTTTGGACAGGCCGCCGTGGCGACAACGTGGAGTTTGTAGATGGAACCACTCAGACCATCGAGTGGGCAGAAGGTAATTATCAGAACATGGGTGCAGGCAGGATTCCTTCGACGCACTGGACGATCTTGCGCTACTGCCGCGAGTTGAAGGTCCCACTGGAGGTTGAGGTCAACACCACCCGCTCGTCCCTGCTGCAGAGCGATGCAGCCAACGGTGGCTTGCCGCTCGAGCAGAGACAGGTGGAGGCGGACACGCGCGGGCATGTTTCGGAATTGCTTTCCAAATGCATCGTGCAGGGGGCGCTTGATCAGGATTTTTCCGCCGAAGACAAAGGCCGCATGCTCGCCTTCCTTAATAGCTATGGCGATCTCGACAAGACCAATGCTTACATGGGCGGCTCGCGTGGGCTGGGGCGCGGTGGGTTCAAAGTGCCGCCGGGAGCTGGCGATCAGGAAGGCGTAGCCAACGACCCGCTGGATATGAAGCTGCTGCTGAACGAAAACCTGTGGAGCTCGCTGCTATTCAGTGAAGAGTGGGCACAGCAGGCGACCATGATGCAGGCTGTTGGGGGCAACGACCGCATTCCTTATGCATTTGCGCATGCGTTGGGAAAAATTGTGAAGTATGACGCGCCGGTGACAGGCTTCGCACGCGAAGGCGATGGAGTCTCCGTGTCGTATCGCGAGCACGGAGTGGAGAAGAGGCTGCGTGCGGATTTCTGCGTTGTGACACTGCCGTTCGAGATCCTCAAGAAAATTCCCAACGATTTTTCTGCGCCGTTCAAGGCGGTGATTACGGGTAGTACGCCGGCGGGCAGCTACAAAGTTGCCTGGGAAGGCCGCCGTTTTTGGGAGCAGGACTACAACATCTATGGCGGACTATCGTTTTTGGCGCAGGGACCGAGTCCGCTCTGGTATCCGTCTGCAAACCTCATGGCAGAAACAGGAATCCTGGTTGCCGGATACGCGGAAGAGCAGGGTACTCCTTTCGAAACACTCAGCATGCAGGAAAAATTTGCAGCATCGCGCGCGTCTGTAGAAAAACTTCACCCAGGCCATGGCTCAGAGCTGTCCAAGCCGATCTTTGTGGGTTGGCGGCGCATTAAGTGGAATGAAGCCTCATGGCTACACAGCTGGGGCCATGGACGCGCAGGTTACGACACCATCACAGAATCCGATGGCCCGTATTACCTTGCCGGCGATGGCGTGAGCCACCAGAACGCATGGATGGAGGGTGCAGCTTTGAGCGCCAAGCGAGTGGTGCAGATGATCTGCGACAAGACCAGGGCCGCGTCGGCGTAATCAGGAGACTGGTGTCCTTTATCGTTGTTTCATGGAAGGAAGCCGGGAGTGAGGATAGAATTTTCCCTATGCGGAAATTGTTAGCAGTTCTGGCCCTGGGGCTAAGTGTCGGGGTGCACGCTCAACAGGCGCGACACAACGTGATCATTTTTGTCGCCGACGGTCTCAGGCGCGGAAGCGTAACGGCGGAGAATATGCCAAGCTTTCTGAAGGTGCGATCGGCAGGCGTGGATTTCCCGAACAGTCACTCCGTGTTTCCCACATTTACGACAGCTAATGCTTCAGTAATTGCGACCGGGCATGGGCTTGGCGATACCGGCGATTACAGCAATACTATCTGGCCGGGTGTACTACTTGCGAAGCCAGATGCTGCCGATCCTGAGGGCACGATTGTGCCGTTTCTTGAAAATGATGAGCTGCTCGCTGACATGAATTCCACGTTCCATGGAAATTACGTGGGCGAACGGACGTTGCTCTCAATGGCGCGCGAAAAAGGATTCAGCGTAGCCTCAATCGGCAAGATCGGGCCGACGGGGATTCAGCAGATCGATTCATTGGGATGGGATCAGCAGGGTCTGTTGACGAGCAACGGAGCCGTTGTGATTGATGATTCGACGGGACAGAGCAAAGGGTTTCATCTGCCTGGCGACATCATTGAAGCGATGACCAAGGCAAACTTGCCGCTCGATGCTCCGCTGCGTACAAATGGGTTTAGTGAGAGTTCGCAATGGAGCAACGGATTTTCCGGCGATGCGCAAAATCCGGGTACGTTGTCTCCCGATCGCGTGCAGATGCAGTGGCTCGCGGACGTCGCAACGAAGGCAATTTTGCCCAAATTTGTGGAAGAGAAGAAGCCGTTTGTGTTGCTCTTCTGGGCACGCGATCCGGACGCAACGCAGCACAACGAAGGCGATAGTCTGCAGAATCTAGCTCCGGGCATCAACGGCGAGACGGAAAATCTGGCACTCAAGAATGCAGACCACTGCTTGAAGCAGTTGCTCGATTGGCTGGATGCGCATCCTGAGATTAAGGCGACCACGGATGTGATGATCACGTCGGACCATGGCTTTGCGACGATCAGCCGGCGCGAGATCGCGGCTGATGGCAAGACGACCGGCGAGCCTTCGGCTGCATTGACCTATGAGCTCGCGGGCAAAGAAAAGACCGAGCCGATGGGGACACTGCCGACAGGATTTCTCGCTGTCGACCTGGGAATTCGCATGAGGCTGCATGTATTTGATGCCGCTGTGCGGGCGACGACGGGCTCGTCAGCCTATGCAGAGGTGCAGATTGGTGGCGAGAAGTCGCAGCATCCTACTGGTGGAAGCGCGCTGCTGGGTGATTCGGTCAAGCGCGTCGACGGCAGCGATGCAGAGTTGATTGTGGCAGCGAACGGTGGGTCCAACCTTATCTATGTGCCGAGTCAAAGTTCGGAGCTGGTGCGAGCAGCAATCAACGCGCTGGTGCAGATGGACTATGTTGGTTCGATCTTTGTGGACGACAAATTCTGCAAGAGCGAAGGTGGATGCCCTGGCGCGTTGCCCATGAGCGCAGTCGGCCTGGTGGGGCACAGTGAAGTTCCACGACCAGCAATTGTTGTTGCATTCAAGACTTTCTATCCGCATGCTGGAGATCTGCAGAGTGCAGCGCAGATCTCTGACACAACTTTGCAAGAAGGACAGGGCATGCATGGCGGCTTCGGACGCGAACAGAGCCTGAACAATATGGCAGTCATGGGGCCGGATTTCAAGAGTGGGTTTGTCGACGAACTGCCAATGGGAAACATCGATATAGTTCCGACGCTTGCGCATATTCTCGGCTTCGAGATGCCTGCCGTAGGATCGCTGAAGGGCAGAGTAGTCGAAGAGGCGTTGGCGAAAAGCAAAACCGATTCGAAGGCGCCTGAGCGGATAGCGATCTCAGCTCCGGCAGCGAATGGTCTGCGCACGCTGCTTGAGTACCAGGTGAAAGATGGCGTGGCCTACTATGACCGTGCGTGCCTGGTGAAAGACGCAGCGGCGAAGAACTGCAACTAGGGGGCTCGACTTGCAGGTACACGGGTGGGTGCTTTGTGTCGATGCTGCATTGCTCCTGCTGGCTTGCGCATCGCTGCTGCATCGCATCTCGCGTCAATTTTCATATACTGCGTTCATTGTGGTCGCTGTCGCGATTGCATTGACGTTTCCAAAATATTTCCTGGTTGTGGATGGCTTTGAACTTAAGCGATTGATCCTGCCTCTGCTACAAGTGATTACCTTTGGCGTCGGCTGCACGATGAATCTGCAGGAGTTCTCCGGCGCTTGGAAATCGCCGCGCGGAATCCTGATTGGCGTTGTTTCGCACTATTGCATCATGCCGCTGATGGCGCTGATGATTGCGAAGTCCTTCCATTTTTCGCCGGAAATCGCCGCCGGAATGGTTCTGGTAGGTTGCTGCCCGAGCGGCCTGGCCAGCAACGTGATCGCATTTATCGCGCGCGCAGATCTCGCACTCTCCATCACGATTACGACGGTGTCCACGCTGCTGTCTCCATTTCTAACTCCGCTGCTGATGAGAGCACTCGCCGGGCAGATGGTGCATGTAAACACCAGTGCAATGATGTTGGACATTCTCAAGATCGTGATTGGCCCCATCGCCATCGGTCTGCTGGTGAACAAGCTGGCTCATCAGCGGGCCAAACCACTTTTGCGTGCGATGCCTCTGCTCTCGATGCTCGGCATCGCAGTGATCATCATGATCATTTCGGCGCAAGGTAGAGACGAACTGCTGCATGTTGGATTTGCGCTCGTTGCAGCGGTGTTTCTGCAGATGGCGCTAGGCTTGAGCCTGGGATATTGCGGTGCACGGTTGCTTGGATTGAGTGAACGCGAGTGTCGCACCGTTTCGATTGAAGTGGGAATGCAGAACAGCGGACTTGCTTCCGGCATTGCGGTGCAGATGGGAAAGGTAGCAACGCTGGGTTTGGCTGCGGCAATCAACGGGCCGGTGATGAATACAACGTTCTCTCTGCTGGGGATGTGGTGGGCAGGAAAGCCGGTGGGAGAATCTAAAAACGTCGCTGCGGCTAAGGAATAAGAGTCTTCAGAAATAGATGAAGTGCTTGGGATTAGGCAACCTTCTATTTTGAAAGCTGACCAGTGAGGAAGAGATCTATCGTGACATCATTGTCTGCTTTCCAGATCAAGAAGCTCGGGTTTTTCAGCCCCCATTGAACGTATGGCACGACAAAATGAGCTTTGACTGTTGCGGCTGCACCCTCGAGATCGACAAGGACCGGAAGCGCGATCTCGTGAGGTATGCCAAGTAGTGTGAATATCCCGGTTATCTGAATGGTCGAATAGCCTGAGGGAGCAATCACACCGGTATACGACTTCGGCTCAAATGAAACCTTTGCGTGTTGCTCGACTTGCAAAATGTCTTTATTCATTTTCTTGTCGCGGCTATCATTGCCTGTCTTGCCGCTGCCCGCAAGAACGTCGATCGACCCTGACATCATTGCAGTGCTGCGATCGAACGCAATCGATCCTGACTGAACATGAAACGTTCCATTCACGATCTCGTGCGTTGTCTTGAGCGTCATCTTCACTTCGCTCGCATCAGGATTAACGGTGAACGTCTGATGCTGGGCAATTGCTGCCGGAGTGAGCACGGCGATTGCGAGGAATGTAAGTAGCTTCATACGGATTGCTTTGTAGCCTGTGATTATGATGTGCGGCGTTTGGTGGTGAGCTCGTACCAGTTGAGGCCGAGATCGGCGATAAGCAGAGAAGCGAGCGTGAAAGCGATTACTCCGACAGCGGCGAAAGAGTCGCCAAGATGGCTCCAGTAACGTGGCCAGAGATTGAGCACACGGCTGGAAATAAAGGTAAATGTAACCGCGTAGGAGCGCACCATCCATTGGCGATGCTGAGCAATTTGACGGTTGCGCGCTGTAATCAGGGCGGCAGCCGTACACACCACCCACGCCAGGGCTTGCATTGAAGTCCCAGGGAAACCCGGTCGACCGGTACTGAGTATGACTGCAGTTGGAGCCGAAAGAAATACCGACAAGATGTAGATACGGCCGAGTACACGGTGGAATTTGGGGTGAAGCTGGCGAACACGAGACGAGAACTGGACTGGGCCGCTTAACAGCGCAATGCCGCCGAAGAGTACATGAGGGATCAGCAGATGGCGGTCGGCGATGACCTGCAGGCGATAGGCGTGGTACATCGGATAGTCGGTGATGAGTAGAACTTCCGAGGTGATGAAGACAAATAACGCTATGAGACCAAGAGCTATCCACAGAGCAGTTTTGAACCGGGACCGGCGTGGGCTGGGTTCGATAAGTGTGTACGTTGCCATTATTCGCCTCTCATATAGATAGACGTATTGAGTGCTGCACCGTGGGCAAGCGGCAAAAAGGCTCTCATACTTTCCAAGTCTAACGAGAAGCACGGATTTCAGGCAGGCGATCGAGCCAAGTCTGACAAATTGAGTTCATAGCGAAACACCCCTACTCCTGAGCAGGAATAGGGGTGCTTGTTCGTTCGCATCTCATTTGTGACTTACTGCTACTTGGCAGGCGTTGTTCCTGTCGGCCACGAAACCGGTGCGGCCTGTGCTGGCGGAGCGGCCGTGCAAGGATTTGGGCGCTCAGGTGCCGTAACGCCGGCTGGCAGCATGAACTCCTGCACCGGTGTAACAGGCACATTAGCCGCCGGCTGTGGCCCGCCGACTCGCGGCGCCGGAGGCGGAGGCATGGTTGCAGCCGAGCAGCGCGGCACCATCTTCTCAGTGTTGGCGAGCGAGTATAGCGTCAGCGCCTCTTCGACAGCTGCTTCGCGCATGTCAGGCTCGTAAATGCGCTCATAGGTATCGAAGCTGGTGTGATGCGTGTAGGTGTTGTAGTCGAACGGATCCTGGCTGTAACCCACACCCGGCAGTCCGGCGTTGTTGAACGAGGTGCTGTCAGTGCCTCCGGTCTGGCGGCCGACGGTTGGGCTCACGCTGTTGAAACCCCAGTCCTTGAATTTGTCCATAGACGTAGCGACCATGGCTGCGGCTTCAGGTGGACCGAAGACACTAGCGGCGCGAGGTTTGCCGGTACCATCGTCAAGGTTGAGATAGGCATCGAGCTTGAACCATTCGGGCTTGGGATTCTCGGCGCTGCCAAAGTGCTGTGCGACGTATGCAATCGAACCGTACAGACCTTCTTCCTCACCGCTCCAGAGGGCGACGCGGATGGTGCGGCGATGTGGCAGCTTGAGCGTTTGAATCAACCGCAGAGCTTCGACGGCCACTGAGCCCCCGGCTGCGTTGTCGGTCGCACCGGTAGCTGGGTTCCAGGAGTCAAAGTGACCGCCGGCCATCACAACTTCGTCAGCTTTATCTGTACCGGGCAGTTCGCCGACTACGTTATAGACGGTGCGGCCTTCCGGATAGAAGCGGTTTTTGATGTTGAGGTGCAGGGTGACAGTTTTGTGATCAATGGTTGTGGTGCGGTAGATGCGACCGTAATCTTCGTTGCCCATTACCAGCGTGGGCAGGTTCGGGCTATTGGGGTTCTGGTTATAGCCAGCGGTGGACTGCTGCAGAATGATTCCATAAGGACGACCGGAGTCAATCACCTTGACGAGCGCACCGTTGGCGATCAGGAATTTATTTACCTGGCCGTTAATCTCTGCAGCCGTCAAACCCTCAGCGGGTGCAACAGCGCCACGCTGGGGGAAGCCACCGCGACGGCCGGCGGGTTGTGCCCAGGATTCATCGCTGCGGCGCAAGGGTGCGGGCACAAAATTCTCTGGCACCTCAACATGAGGGCCGTAGAAGATAATCGCGCCGCGTACCTTAGCCTTGATCGACGCAAGGTAAGCATCGAGGCTGGCCTGGGTCACCGGCTTGTTCTCGTTCGGCGTCGCCACCGGCATGGGAGGCGGCGATGTGCCGGGATTCTGAATAACTTTAAGTTGCTCAGGTGTAGGCCCTTCGGTACGTCCGCCAAAACCGGCGCCACCTCGGCCTACAGGTGGTGGAGGCTGAGGCGGTTCGATGACTACGACGCGTGCCTGCACGGGGCCGATGGTTCCGGGTGTCCACGAAACCGCGCGTACATTGAGCGGTTGCTGGAATGGAGTAACTGTGTTGGCTTCCAACTCCCAATTCTGCCAGCCGGGATGGTTGAAGTTCCACGCTTCCAGATGAACATTGGTAAAGCCCCACTTTTTCATCTGATCCACGGCAAAATTCTGAGCGGCACGCAGACCGGGTGAGCCTGTAAGGCGTGGCCCATACACGTCAGTCACCTCATGCAGCCACCACATCAACTTCGAGTCTGTGGTTTCCTGCATACGTAACTGGCTGTTCACATCGGACAGGCCAGGTGCCTGTGCCACTGCCGGCAGGGCTATCAGGAATCCAACCGCAATCGTAAGAATAGAACGTCGTGTCATGAACACTCCTCAGAGTTTTTGGGTAACTAAATTAGCTGCGATGTCGTTGTGGGGAAATCCTACCTCCCGATTGTACGCAAGGCAAGAAAAAGCCCCGAACGCCGGCGTGCATTCGCAAAGCAGGCTGTCGTTGCATTGCTGAGAAACGAAAGTGAGATGGTGTTGAGTAATAAAAATGGTCGTGCTGCCAGTCGGGACCAAGCCCGTCTTTATCCGGCTTCCCGTTAACAGGGAATTTAGCAGCGAATTCTGATTGTTTGGCTCTCCACTGTGCGCAAAACCTGGTGGGCAGGCTGTATTTCTAAGTGCCTGAGTATATTTCCAATTCCCAAGACAATTGGGAAGTAGCCGATTTCGTGTGGGGTTGGACAAATCACTGAGTCACATCGCGGCGTTGCCAAAGAGATGACGACTCGGCCCATTTAACCCAAAGCTGGGGATCGGAGAGCATCTTCATATATATGCCGCCGACTACCGAGCGCGCCTGGAAATGAATCTGCTTGGCCGAGAGCGTATCGTACCAGTCGGTCATGGGAACATGAGGCGTTGTATCGTTCAGAAATCCCACAATCGGATGAACCAACATCCTGAAGTCGCTGTCGTTGCTGGCAAGACTTAATGGTCGGGGCGATTGGATTCGAACCAACGACCCCCTGCTCCCGAAGCAGGTGCGCTACCAGGCTGCGCTACGCCCCGAACCTTCTGGTGAAGTGAGTGCCGGCGAACGTTCGCTCCGGGAAAATGCTTGAGCCAACAGCAGTAATAGCCGACTCAGTTAGTTTAGCAGAGATTCGCCGGCAGGCGAATGCTCACCAACTGCGCCCCGTTCCTGTTATTGAGGCGCAGTTGGCGGCAGCGTGCTTGCTGGTGCGGTTGTAGCAGGTGTAGTTGCGGGTTTCTTTGTTGTGCGCCGTCTGGGCGTTGTACGGCGTGCAGGTGCGCGGCTGGTGCCGGTGCCGTAGGCCTGACCATGCCGCACAATACCGCTCTGGTCAAAGAGTTGGGTATTAGCGTCGTTATAGGTGGAGCCAACCGGAACAAGAATGTTGTTAGCCGAGCGACCGGACGTATCCCCAACACGGACTTCGATGCGGCCGGGATCGATACCTTTCTCCTGCGTGAGGTATTGCTGGATGTTGAGCGTGCGCTCGGCAGCTGCTTCGGGCTTTTCATCACTCGAGGCATTGCCCACGATTACCAGTTTGGCGCCAGTCTGCTGGCTCATAGTGAGTGCAATGTCATCCAGGCAGGCCTTCGCTTCGTTATCGACACGCACCGGACGTGCCTTGTCGCGTGCGAAGGAAATAGAGCACAGGTTCTGCGTCTGTGGAATGACAGGCACGGTGGGAGCAACAATCGTCACACCTGTTGTCGCGCGTGCAGTTTGTCCCAGGTCGTCGACAAGGCTGCACGTAACGGTGATCAGGCTCGGCCCGAGGCCCGCGGTTGCCAGCTTGGCAGTCGGCCCGTTGGAAGTAATGGTGCCGGAATCCGCAGTGTACGAGTAGGTGAGCGGGCGGTTGGCCGGGCTCACACCAACTGTCGCAATGTCGATCGTAGTGCCGGAGGGCGCACTGGAGGGATTGGCCGAGCATGTGATGCTGGGCGGCTCAAACGGCACAACATTAAAGGTTGAAGAGCAGTTGGCCTGTTGGTTGGCCTTGGGACCTTCGGAGACATGACCTTGCACGGTGTACTCACCCGCGGGCATGCCAGTGGTATCAATAGTGGCGACATTGTCTTGCGAGGTCACCTTGCCACCATTGGCACGCCACGTGAAGACATGCTTCTTGCGCGGATCGAGATACATACTGCTGCCTGTTACGGTGACTGGATCGCCGGGGTGAACGCTGGAGGGCTCTGCGGAGCATCCCAGCATCACCGAACGCTTGGACTCCGCAGCGCCGAAGCGCACAACCACGCCGCCAGAGAGCTTGAGCGCATAGAGATCCCCGACACCGCCCTGCAGAGGTGTGCCGGTTAGAGACGAACCATACCTCACTGTGGAGACCTGAAAGTCGGCCTGGATAGGACGCACTGCCAACCGCTTGTTGAACCACGGCAGAACATAATCTAAGCCACCGCCGGCTGTGCCTCCCCAGCCCCAGGTGAGCTGTTGCAAGCCCGGCCCGTTCATCTTCACACCGCCGGCGAGAACATGAGCGAAGGGAATGAATGAACCCAGTGGATAGCGATACACCGGACCGGCCTGCGCCGAATAGAAGAGTTGGTCGCAACTGCTGTAAGGCGGTCCACAGGGAAATGCGAATTGCTGGTGCTCTCCATTACCGGAGAAGTACGTGCCTTCGGCCTGAACACCAAGATGATGGCTCAGCCATAAGGTGGCGCTGGCCGTTACGTTCTCGTTGAAGACGTTCTCGAATGGTGTGTTACGTACTTTGCTGTCAAAAAGTGTGCTCTGGAGGGGATGTAGATAGCCATAGCCACCATAGAAATCGATGTGCGAGTCAGGGTACTCAGAGGACGTCTTTGTGGCCTGTGCATGAGCGAAGGCAGAGAGACCAAACAGCGAAAGTACGAGAACGGCGCGCGCGAGCAAAGAACGACGGCAGGGCATGCGAGCGGAACCTCCGAATCAGTCTGGCCCTCGGCAACAATCGAGGGGTTCAAACTTTCCGGCAGTTTACTGGATTTATCCCTGTTGAATAGGTTTTTTTCGGGGTTTGAAAAAATGTGCTGGTATTTGCCGTTTTAGAGAACCTTTCTGCCGGGTCATTTGCGGTGCCGTCAACCACCGCATAGAATGTATCTATGCAGGTTGATTCCATGACCGTTTGCCGCTGTCCTCAGCTAATTCGCTGTTGTTGACGCGCGCTCGCATGTAGCTCTCCTCCAGCAATCGGCGGAGAAAAACCTCAAATTCCCACATAGTTTCTTAGATTTCCACATGCCGTGTGGATGTGTCTTTGCCGCCGGCACGAGCTGATGGAGGACGTATTGTCGACACTAATCGAAGATGCAACGGCACGCGAGGCCCATAGCGAACGGTTGAATCATCTGCAGGCGTTGGAGGCCGAAAGCCTCTACATTTTGCGCGAGGCTGTTGCCGAGTTTGCGCGACCGGTGATGCTTTACTCCATCGGCAAGGATTCAAGCGTGATGTTACGGCTGGCGCAGAAGGCGTTTTATCCTGGCAAGATTCCTTTCCCGCTGCTGCATGTAGATACCAGCTACAAGTTTCCGGAGATGATTGCGTTTCGCGACGCTTACACAAAGGAAATTGGCGCCGAGTTGATTGTGCATCGCAATGAAAACGCGATTGCAGATGGCGCAAGCCCATGGAAGCTCGGAACGCAGAACTGCTGCGGCGCACTGAAGACTCGCTCTCTGCTTGATGCTCTCGCAGAAGGCGGTTTCGACGCGGCGTTTGGTGGAGCTCGCCGCGATGAAGAAAAGAGTCGTGCGAAAGAGCGGGTGTACAGCTTTCGAGATGCGGCCGGACAGTGGGACCCCAAGAGCCAGCGCCCGGAGCTTTGGAGCTTGTACAACTCGAGGCTGCGCAAGGGTGAGAGCATCCGCGTCTTTCCGCTGAGCAACTGGACGGAGCTGGATATCTGGCTCTACCTCTATGCGGAGCAGATTCCAATCGTGCCGCTTTATTTTTCTGAAGAACAAGATGTCGTTGTGCGCAGTGGAGTGATCACACGGATAGATGCGACGACCCGGCTCCTGCCAGGAGAAAAAGTCGAGCGCAAGAAAATCCGCATGCGCTCTCTGGGCTGCGGTCCGTGCACCGGCGCAATCGAAAGCGAAGCAGATACGCTGCCGAAAATAATTGAAGAGCTCATTCAATTCCGCAAGAGCGAGCGTGAGAACCGAGCGATCGATCACGACGAAGAGGGCTCCATGGAGATGAAGAAGCGGGAGGGATATTTCTAATGGCCCGGACATTTCAGCAATTTCTCGATGCGCACCTGGACCAGGAGATGCTGCGGTTTACCACAGCTGGCAGCGTGGACGACGGCAAGAGCACACTGATTGGCCGCCTGTTGCACGATACGCGCAGTGTCTACGAGGACCAGCTTGCCTCGATTCGTGCCAGCCGAGTGAATCGTGCCGGCTCCGGGCTGGTGGATTTGTCTCTGCTGACCGACGGTCTAAAAGCTGAGCGCGAGCAGGGAATCACCATCGATGTGGCCTACCGCTATTTTTCAACTGCCAGGCGGAAGTTCATCATTGCGGATACACCGGGGCACGAGCAGTACACACGCAACATGGCGACAGGAGCGTCTACCGCCGATGTTGCCATCGTTCTAATTGATGCAAAGGCCTTTGCGAAAGCGGGTGGCTTGTTGCCGCAATCGCGCAGACACACCTACATCGCAAGCCTGCTACGTATTCCGCATGTGGTAGCCGCGGTGAACAAGATGGACCTTGTCGACTATAGCGAAGAAGTCTTCACTGCCGTGCGAGCGGAGTTCAGCGCACTTGCGTCGCAACTGGGGCTCAAAAGTGTTGGCGCAATTCCGTTGAGTGCACTCGCTGGCGACAACGTTGTGGAGCGCGGTAAAAATACACCGTGGTACAGCGGGTCAACGCTGCTCGAGTACCTCGAAACGGCTCCGCTGAATCTAAACGAAGGTGCGAGTGGGCCGCTGCGTTTCCCTGTGCAGTTGGTGCTGCGGCCAGATGCTGAGTTTCGCGGCTTCGCTGGCCGAGTGGAACGCGGCGAGTTGCGGCCGGGGTTACAGGTGCGTGCGCTGCCCAGCGGTCGCGTAACCCGCGTAAAGAGTCTGGTGACCTTCGATGGTGAGCTTGAGAGTGCAACCTATCCGCGCAACGTCACTGTAGAACTCGAAGACGCGATCGACCTGAGCCGTGGAGAGATGCTCGTTGCCGATTCTGAAACAGCCCTGCATACAAGTACAGCCTTCCGTGCCATGGTGGTGTGGATGCACGAGCTGCCGCTGGTCGAGGGGCGCTCCTATCTCGCCAAGCACACAACACGCACAGTGCGAGCGACCGTGCGTGCAATCCGCTATCGCGTGGATGTGAACACAACCGAGCATATTGAGGCCGGCCGGCTGCAGATGAATGACATTGCTGAAGTCGTATTCGATACCAGCCTGCCGCTGTTTTTCGATGCCTATGCGGAGAGCCGCGAGCTGGGGTCCCTGATCCTCATCGACCCGGTCAGCAATTCAACAGTAGGCGCTGCGATGATCATTGCGGCTTCACAAGCTCTCGAAGAGGCCGTTACCGAGCATGTGCCGGCGTTGGTGTTACTCGCAGGCCGCGGGGATGAGGCGCAAGCGTTGGTCACCGCACTGCGCGGTCTGGGTCACGCGGCAGTGTTGATTGACGATGCACTGATTTCTGAAGCTGCGCTAGCAGGTGCGGTTCGCGCATTGCAAATAGCTGGTGTAACGGCGGTCACCGCGCGCGAAGGTCTCCTCGAGAAGACCGTACTTGCTCTACAGGAGATTGCCGGCGACGGATTCTTCGAGAGCTCACAGGCAGCGACCGCATGGCTGGGGTGGCAGGCATGAATGAATTATTGCTAGACGCAGAATCTCTGAGTGCAGAAAAACTGTGTGCGGAAATCGTGCGCGAGTCTCGTGGCAAGGATGTATGTCTGACCAGCAGCTTCCAAATGGAAGACATGGTGGTGCTGCATATATTGCGGCAGCATCTGCCAGCCGTACCCGTAATTTTTTTGGAGACCGGCTATCACTTCTCAGAGCTGATTGAATACCGTGACCGCATGGTGAGCGAGTGGGGGCTGAACCTGATCAACGCTCTTCCGCTGACCACTCTCGAAGAGCATGAACGCGAGTTTGGTCTGCTGTACATTGTCGAACCCGCAAAATGCTGCCAGATCCGTAAAGTTGAGCCGCTCATGCGGTCGCTCCAGCCGTTTGCTTGGTGGTTTACTGGACTACGCAGGGAGCAGTCGCCAACGCGTGCCGGTTTGCAGAAGCTCGAAGACCACCGCCTGCCGGGTGGCAAAACGTTGAAAAAGGTCTCCCTGTTAGCCGGCTGGGATTGGTCGAAGGTGGAAGATTATGCGCGCAGACATGCGATTCCGCGGCTGCCGTTGTACGATCTTGGATACACGAGCATTGGTTGCGAGCCCTGCACGGCAGTGCCGGCTGACGGGGCCGATGCGCGCAGCGGACGTTGGGGCGGCAAGAAACTGGAATGTGGCATCCATACGTTTAGTGAGAAGGCGTAGAGAGCTTTAATGTAAACGTATCAAAGGAAGTATCGACCGAATGCGCGAACGCAGGAAGATCATCGAGCTGTGGCAACGCGGAGACGCCGCTGTGCTTGTGACCCTGGTTCGCGTCGAAGGCTCGAGCTACAGGCGAGTGGGTGCTCGCGTTTTGATCGCGGAGAACGGTGATTCCGCAGGATCAATCTCCGGCGGGTGCCTGGAAGCAGAAGTTGTACGCAAGGCGCAGTGGCTGGTGCGCAACGGCGCGGTGGTGGAACGCTATTCGACTCTGTTTGATGACACGGCAGAAATTCCTTACGGTCTCGGCTGCGGAGGCACCGTCGATCTGCTGCTGGAGCCGGCAGGAACTGCAGAGTTCGAAGCAGTCATACAGGCGATGCGCGATTCACTCGGCGGATTCCGGCGGGAGATTGTGACGCACTTACCGGAGCGCGGTGTGGTGTTGACGCGTACTGTGCTCGACCCAAATGGCACGGTGCTGTTTGCAAGCAAACTGTCGAGCGATGCTGAAGTCTTCACGGAATGGCTGGAGACATCGCAGAAATTATTTGTCTTAGGCGCTGGGGATGATGCGCAACCTATGGTGCAGATGGCTGCGCTTTTGGGTTGGAGCGTGATTGTTGCGGATGGTCGTGCACAGATGGCGCGAGCCGAACGGTTTCCTGAAGCCGAGTATGTGGTGTGTGCCGATTCTGCATCACAGTTAAAAATCTCCGCGAGCGATGCAGTGGTCATCATGTCGCACAGCTATGAGCAGGACCGCGCATGGCTTGCAGAGGTACTGCCCGCGAGCCCACGTTACCTCGGCCTGCTCGGCGCTCGGCATAGGAGTGCGCTGCTGATCAGCGAAGCAGCGGCGCGGCTGGGATGGAGCGTGCAGCGTGTGTGCGATGGCCTCTTCGCTCCCGTAGGAATGGACCTCGGCGGTGATGGTGCCGAGGCGATCGCACTGGCAACAGTCGCCGAAATCCGGGCTTGCTGCGAAAACAAGCTTGGCATCTCGCGGCGGATGTCAGCAGCGATGGTCGCTGAACTGGTGGAGGCGGGCGGCGCTGAGCGCTACGTACATCCATGTCCACTGTAAAGATTGCCGGCATTGTTCTTGCAGCAGGACTTTCGACACGCTTTGGCGGAATCAAGCAGCTTGCTGAACTAAACGGCGAGACGCTCACTGAACGCGCGGTCCGAATTTCAACTGAAGCGGGGCTTAATCCGGTGATTGCCGTGATTTTTGATGCCGCGTTGATTGACGGCCTGCAAAAGTTGGGAGCGATGGTTTTACTGAACTGCAAAACTTGCGAAGGGCTGTCATCATCCATCGCTGTAGGAGTCGGTGCAGCAAAAACACTTGGTGTGGATGGCGTGGTGTTGATGACCTGCGATCAGCCGGCGCTTACAGATGCTCATTTGCATGCACTTATAGCAGAGCCAAGTGAGCCCGCGGGTTCTGCGTATGCGGGTCGCGTCGGCGTGCCCGCATATTTCCCGGCGCGATCTTTTGACGCGTTGCTAAATTTGCAGGGTGATGCTGGCGCACGCGAGTTGTTGTGTAGAGAACGCTCTGTGCCGAATGAGGCCTTGGCCTTGGATATCGACACGCCTGCCGACCTGGATCGCGCGCGCGACCTTCTGCGCGGCTAAGAAGCCAGCGAGCGCAGAAATTCTTCCAGTAGATTAGCGGCTACCGCAGCACGATATTTTCCTGTGGAGCGAATGTCGTCAATCGGCTTTGCTTCGCCAGCAAGTGCGGCCCGCGCAGCCTTGATCGTAACTTCGAGGTGCACAGGTGCTACAGATCGATTGAGAAGCGCGGCTTCCGTTGCAGCGCACCGCAGCGGCCGGTCAGCGAGGGAGGCCGCACCCAGCCGGATGTCGGCGATGATGTCTCCTTCGATTTTTGCGACCGCAGCGAGCGCAGTCTTTGAAATCGCCTGCGCGTTGCGCGTGCCGATCTTGCGTATGTACTGGCGATATCCGGAGAAGTTGCGCGGGACTGTAATCGTATGCAGGAGCTCGTCAGGGCGCAGCAATGTTTTTTTGTAACCAAGATGAAAGTCCTCATATCGGACCGTTCTCAAGCCAGCGCTTGAAATCAGCGTCACAGCTGCGCCATAAGCCAGCAGGGCCGGCGGCGTGTCGGCTGCGGGTGAAGCGTTGCAGATGTTTCCGCCCAGCGTGCCGCGGTTCTGGTTAGCAACGGAGCCGGTCCACGAAGCAGATTGAATTAGTAACGGAAGATCGTCCGCGATTTCCTTGCTGCGACGAATATCTGTGAACGTCACGCCCGCTCCTATATGTATCGCATCCGCATCAACACGAATGAAGCGCAGCTCGCGCAGATGTTGGATGGAGACGAAGCTGCGCTGCGGTAAACGCCCAACGCCGAGCGCGACCATGATCTCCGTACCACCCGCGATGGGCGTGTGTTTACCAGGCTCCGTGGCGAGTTGCTGCAGCACTGCTTCAAGCGTCGGCGGCGCTGTCAGTGCGAATTGTGAGACGTCTGAATGCATGGCTAGGTGGTCGCTCTCACTTCCGCAGCCTTCTTGACGGATTCAAAGATGCGCATGTAACCCGTGCAGCGGCACAGGTTTCCCGCCAGGCCTTCCTGGATTTGCTCCATCGTCGGGTCGGGATATTTATCCAGCAGATGGTGCGTCGCGAGAATCATCCCCGGCGTGCATATGCCGCATTGCGCTCCGCCGCGCTCAAGAAAACATTGCTGAATGGGATGCAGCGTATTGTTCTGCGCAACTCCCTCAATTGTGCATAGCGTTGCGCCGGATGCCTGCAGCGCGGGAATCAGGCAGGAATTCACCAGTTCTCCGTTCATCAGCACGGCACAGGCGCCACACTCGCCTTCGCCACAGCCTTCCTTGGTGCCGGTCAGGTGCAGGTCTTCGCGCAGTACATCCAGCAACCGCTTCATCGGTGGCACATCGATGGATTGTGATTCACCATTGACGCGTAGATTGATTTTGCTCATGCCGTGACCTCGCTTTCTGTGTCGAGATCGACGCTTGGGTTCAGAGCTTCACTGCCTGCATTCTTCATCGCGGTCACGCGTTCGAAGATGTCTTCAGGCAGAAGCGGGATCGCTGTGAAGCTCATGCCCGTCGCATTTTCAATCGCGTTGAGGATCGCGGGTGCGGGCCCATCCATGGGCAGCTCCCCAATGCCTTTGGCCCCACCAGGACCGTGAATGCACGGCGTCTCTTCAAAATGCACATGGATAGGCGGCAGATCTGCGCTTGTCGGCATAATGTAGTTGGTCATCTGGTTGTTGGCCATGTGACCGTTCTGCCATACGCATTTTTCATACAGCGCATAGCCGATACCCTGCGCCACGCCGCCTTCAATCTGTCCCTTGGCAAGCACGGGATGCATCACCTTGCCGACCTCCTGCAGCGCGTCAAAACGTGTGCAGGTGGCCATGTAGGTGTTCATATCGACCGCAACTTCCGCAACGTAAACCGCCCATGCGTAGCCGGGATACGCATCGCCACGATACAGATCGTCGTCCCAGTAAATTTTGGCAACAGGCTCGTAGCGTACGGAGCTGCGCAGCGAGCCGTGCTTCGCGCGATAAGCAAGTGTAGCCGCGGTGAATTGTTGCGGCGTGAAATCCTCCGGCAGGCCTTCGCTCTCTCGCAGTGTTGCGAGAGTTTTTTCACAGGCGCGCTCCACGAGCTTGCCAACAATCATCGCAGTTCGGCTGGCAACGGTCGGGCCGGAATTCGGCACAACGCTGGTGTCAGGTTGCGCAACAACGATGGATTCGTACGGCATGCGAAGAGTTTGCGCTGCCACTTGCGACAAGATGGTGTTGGTACCTTGTCCAAATTCAGTGGAAGACACAAGAATGCACGGTCGCCCGTCTTCCAAAATGTCGACGTGGACCAGCGAGTTGAGCCGGCGCTCACCGGAACCAGTAAAGCCCGTGCCATGCATAAACGCCGCAAAGCCCACTCCACGCTTGATGGAAGAAGTTTTGTTTTCTTCCTCAAAGCGCGCAAGCTTTTCGTGATATCCGCTATCGGCGAGCGCGCGTGTGAGCAGATGCTGCATATCGACTGGTTCGGAGAGTAGCTGGCCTGTAGCTGTGCAGTCGCCGGTTGCGAGAAAATTGCGGCGGCGTAATTCTTCAGCCGAGAGACCGACGGCCTGCGCCACTTTATCCATGTGGCGCTCCAGCGCGAACAGTGATTGTGGTGCGCCGAATCCGCGAAATGCTCCATGCGGCGGAATATTCGTCGCCATTGCCTTAGCGCGCACCCGCAGGTGCGGCCATTTGTAAGGCCCCGGCGCGTGTATCGTTGCACGTGAAAGTACCACGGGCGAGAGCGTGGCGTACGCACCGCCATCGATGGCAATATCGATTGTCCCGGCCAAAAGTCTTCCGTCTTTCGAGACCGCCGTGCGATGCCTTGTGCGCGATGGATGTCGCTTGGTAGTCGCGGCCATATCTTCGGCGCGATCGTAAACAATTTTCACGGGATGCCCGCACTTCATCGCCAGCAGAGCCGCGTGCGATCCAATCACGGAAGGGAAGTCCTCCTTTCCGCCGAACGCTCCGCCCGTCTCCACCTGGATCACGCGGCACTTATCTTCCGGCAGGTTGAAGACTAGTGTCAGCGCATGCACAAGGTAATACGGGCACTGCATCGATCCACGCACACATACCGACTCGATAGCACCAAGAGCATCGCGAAAACATTCAGCAATCACGCCGTTGTTTTCGATGTAGAGCTGCTCCTGTGCTCCGGTTGAGTATTCACCCTCGACGACAAAATCCGCAGCCTCAAATGCAGCGTTGATGCCGGCTTCGGCTTCATCTTTGTCGCCGGTGTACATCAGATATTGCTTGAAGCAATTCGCAGTGCCTCCGGCATCAGAACCTGGCCAGATAATCCGAGCAGCATCCTCATTCTCGACCGCCGCTTCGGAATCTTCGATCGTAAAAACACCGGGCAACTCGTCGTACTCAATTTTTACGCCCTTCACGGCAGCAATCAGCGCAGTCTTGTCCGGGTGCGCGAGCAGCAGGATGGGTTCATTCGGATGGTTGATATGTGGGTCGGCAAGACAAGGATGATCTTTGGTCAGATGAACAATCGTATTTTCGCCAGGGATGTCAGTCGCGCGAACGATCGTGAACTGCGGCCAGTCGATCGCTGGGTCGAACGTGATGCTTCGTATCGTGCCACGCGCGATGCTTGAGCGTACCGTCGCGCCGTGCCACATGCCGGGGAGCGTGATGTCGTCGATATAGCGCGCGGCGCCTAGAACTTTCGCGCGACCCTCCTTGCGAAGGGGAGATGCTCCTAAAATGGGTTGACTTTCCTGCATTCGATTCGCCGGCCCTTGCTGCTGGGGGTATCCGAAGAGGATATTACGAAACGGGGTGTGCCGACTATGTTTGGACGAGCGAGACTCAGAACCGTTTGTTTGACAGCGTTGTTCTGCATGTGTGTTGGTTTTGCTGCTGCACAGAGTGCAGCGCCAAGGCTCGTCGCGCCTGGCGTGTGGTTTCTTGAGGGAGATGCGCCGGCCGGATACTGCAACACCATCGTCATTGAGATGAAGGCCTACCTGATCGTGATTGATGGCAGCTACCCCGGGCGTGTGAAGGAATTGTTGGTCGAGATTCCCAAGCTGTCACCCAAGCCCATCAAGTATGTCTTCGATACTCATGCACATGGCGACCACGCCTACGGCAATGCTCTGTGGACCAAGGCCGGCGCTACGACGTTGGCGTACGTCGGAGTGCGCGAAGAGATGTTGCGCTACGAACCGCAACGTTGGCAGGCGTATGCGGCAAGGCGCGAAGACCTGCGTGCGACCGGGGCCAACGCACCCGAACCGCCGATGTTGGTGTTTCGTGGCAACAAAATGGTGCTGCGTGACGGTCAACGTGAGGTCTATTTTCTCTACCTCGGCTGGGCCCACACTCGCGGCGACGGTTGGGTATGGCTGCCTGCGGAAGGCGTGCTCTGTACAGGCGATGCAGCTGTGAATGGCGCGCGCAATAAATTGTGGGATGCGAATGTAGCCAACTGGCCGCGCGTGATCGATAAAGCGGCAGCGCTCAATCCGCGAATCGTGTTGCCGGGTCATGGTGATTCTGGCGGAATGGAAATTCTTCGCGGCCAGGCGCAATTTCTGCGCGATTTATACGAAGATGTGGCAAAGTCTGTGCGCGAGCACAAAACGGCGCAACAGGCGACTGCTGATCTGAAGATGCCCCCAGAAGACGCCAACTGGGTGCGGAGTGACATGGCACAAGACGTGGGTATCGTCTACGCCGAGATAAAGGCCGGCAAACCTGCGGGCGCGTTGCCGCACACCTGGCAATAGCTATGGTGCCTGCAGATACTTTTTCAGGCTCGGCGTGTCTGATGTCCATATGTCGTCGACGCGCCAGCCGCTGGGCGTCCAAAGTAGAAACAGCTTCAGCGAATCGGGCTTGCCTCCGCTATAGTCAAGCCTCACTTCCGCAGTCGCGGTGTTGTCGCCGGATTTTGTGATGACCAGTTTGCCGAGGTTCAGGCCATCGGGATCCTGGCAATTGCAGATGGGGTCGCCATCAAGTTTGCCCACGTCTCCCTTGGGTGTCTTGCGTGCATCGGCGCGAATGAGTGCGACAAGCGCAGGCGAAAAAGCAAGCATCATGTCTTTTCCCAGGAACTCAGGCCCATGCGGCCGTTTCGGGTTGTTGTATTCCGCGTATAGATCTCGAACAAAGCTTTCTGCCTGCACTGAAGTCTGCGCGCGTACGGCTAATGTAGCGAACATAAGTGCGCAAGTCCCCAATATGATAAGCAATTTTTTCATCGCACAATCCTCAAGATATGGGCCGGCACTTCAGGTCGCAGTGCAACGTAATTCCGCTGGTCCCGCCACAGGAAGCGAGCTCCGGTGAGCAGGTCTTCTACTTCGAAATCGCCCTGCCAGGGCAGCCCAAGCGCCGCCATGTTCAGATCGACGGTTCCGGCCTGCTCATTGCGGTTGTCAAGATTTACAACAATCAGAATTGTGTTTGCCAGGTCTGGTGTGGACTTCGAATAGCAGAGCAGGTTGGGATTCGCGCAGGCATGAAAGCTCAGGTTCTCATTGCGCTGCAACGCTGGGTTTTCATGGCGTATACGGTTGAGCTGCGTGATCTCGGGCGCGATAGAGATCGGCGCGCGTCGGTCCCAGTGTCGGAGCTGATATTTTTCACTATCGAGATATTCTTCGCTGCCTGGTTTTCCGGGCGCAGGCTTTGCCGGTCGCCACTCGCACAGCTCGTACGCGGGACCATAGATGCCGTAGTTGGAAGAAAGTGTCGCTGCAAGAATAACGCGCTGCAGAAACATCGCCCGTCGCGAGATTGGGTCCGGCTCCTGCAGTTGTTCATGCAGAATGTCTGGTGTGTTGGGCCACACGTTAGGCCGAAAGAACTCGACAACAGGAGGCGCCGTAAGCTCTTCAAAATAACTCTGTAGGTCAGCCTTGGTGTTGCGCCACGTGAAGTAGGTATAGCCCTGTGTAAACCCGCCCTTGGCGAGCGAATACATCACATGCGGCCGGGTAAACGCTTCAGCGAGAAAAATTGTCTCCGGCGTCGTGCGCTGGATCTCTGCAATGCACCACTCCCAGAAGGGCAGTGCCTTCGTATGGGGATTGTCCACGCGAAAGATCCGCACGCCGCGCTCAATCCAGAACTCGAACACGCCGAAGAGTGCGTCCCACAACCCGGTCCAGTTTTTCGATTCGAAATTAAGCGGATAAATGTCCTGGTATTTCTTGGGCGGGTTCTCCGCGTATTGAATCGTTCCATCCGGACGCTGTATGAACCACTCAGGATGTTCCGTCACCCAAGGGTGGTCTGGTGAGCACTGGAACGCGATGTCCAGCGCGAGCTCCATGCCGTTGGCCTTCGTGGCCTTCACCAACGCCGCAAAATCATCAAAGGTGCCAAGGTCAGCAAGCAGCGCCGTGTGCCCACCTTCCTTCGCGCCTATGGCCCACGGACTTCCCACATCGCCGGGCGCCGCTGTAACGGAATTGTTCTTGCCCTTGCGGAAGGCAACGCCGATCGGATGGATGGGCGGCATATAGAGCACGTCGAAGCCCATCGCAGAGATTTCCGGCACACGCGCTGCCAGATCGCGGAACGTCCCATGCTTGTCTGGAGCCGGCGAGCACGAGCGCGGAAAAATCTCATACCAGCTTGAGAAGCGTGCGCGTTCACGATCCACCCAGATCGGAATTTCCGTGGCATACTTCGTTGCAAAGCTCAGGTCAGGGTATTTCGCAGCGACCAGCGCAATGTCGTCGAGATCGATTGGCCCATAGAGCGGCTCGTTCGCATCGGCCATGCTGCGCAGGTCAATGGCCGCAGCTTTCAGCTCGCGAGCGTCATCGCCAATAGCGCGTGCGGCAGCAGCATCCAGATGGCCTGCGCCAATGCGCAGTGCCAGCGGAATATCCTGCGCCGTCGATATCTGCTGCGTAGGTTCCTTTGGATCAGGTTGCGCTTTAAGGCGCTTTTCCAGGTCGTGCATCCAGGTATCGAAGTGATCGATCCAGGCTTCGATCGTGAAACGCCACGGACCGAGCTTGTCGACGACGAAGTTAGCCGTCCAGAAATCGTTGGGCAGTGCGGTGAGCCGTGCCTGCTTCCACGTGCTTTGCGAGGCATGGCGGTACAGCACGCGCGCGGCAACGCGATCATGCCCATCGCCGAAGATCGCGGCTGTGACTGTCACTAGGTCGCCAAGCGTGCGCTTAGCCGGATAGCGGGCCGCATCAACCTGCGGCTGGACCTCTTCAATAACGATGCGACGACGACCCTCAGTCGGCTTCATGTTGCGTGTAAATCCTCCATCCGAGTTCCACCTTACACCGTTTTCGGCAACCTATTCGAGATTCGAACTCCGCTGCGATAATGAAGCGCGAGGTGTCTCACGTGTCGATAAGGACGATTAGCAGCCGCGAGGTCTACCGCAACCGCTGGTGCTCGGTGCGAGAAGACGTGATTGAGCGCGTTAATGATGCTACCGGCGAGGTGACGCAGGGCATCTACGGCGTAATGGATAAGGCTCCCGGCAGCATTGTTATTGCTCTCGAGCGCGATGGTGGCGAAGAATTTATTTGGCTGGTCCGGCAGTTCCGTTACACAGCTCAGGGAACGTTTTTTGAACTCCCGCAGGGCGGCTGGGAGGGGGTGGAGGTCGATCCGGAAGAGCTGGCGCACGGTGAGTTGCGAGAAGAAACCGGCCTCCGCGCCGAGCGCATGACCCACCTCGCCGACCAGTGGATTGCCTACGGAGCCATGCGCCAGGTGCATCATGTATTTCTCGCAGAAGGTCTCTCGAAGGGCGAGACCGACCGCGACCCTGAAGAGGCTGACATGACAGTGCATCGTGTCCCGCTAAGTGAGTTTGAGGCAATGCTGCTGGATGGCCGGGTGATGGACAACTGCTCCGCGGCGGCGTGGGGCGTCTATTGCGCATGGCGGAAGAAACATCCGCTCCAGCACTCAGTGCGCTAGTTGATGTGCTTGCTGCGGCGAGACATAAAATCCATTAGCAGATAATTGCCCAGTGTTTGAGGCGTAGTGAAGTACGCTTTGCCGCGAGCGATTGCGCTGACTTTCTGCACAAATTGCACCAGTGAAAAATCGCTGGCCAGCATAAAGGTGTTAATCATGATGCCGGCACGCTTGCAGCGCGAAACTTCGTCGAGCGTCTCCTGGATCACAATTGGGTCGAGCCCAAATGCATTTTTATAGATGCGTCCATCGTCGAGAGTGAGAGCGGAGGGCTTGCCATCAGTAATCATCACAATCTGCTTCATGTCTTTTCCGCTGGCTTTCAGAATGCGTTGCGCCACCCGCAACCCTTCTCGGGTGTTGGTATGGTGAGGCCCAACCTTCACTCGAGGCAACTGAGAGAGATGGATGTGTTCGGCTGAATCGTGAAACAGTACCAGGTCGATGGTGTCGCCGGGGTACTGCGTGCGGATAAGGTGCGCAAGCGCCATGGCAACACGTTTCGCCGGAGTAAAGCGGTCTTCGCCATACAAGATCATGCTGTGTGAGCAATCCAGCAGAACGACTGTCGCGCATGAAGATTGATAGTCGGCCTGCTGCACCGCAAGGTCGGAGTATTCAAGATTCAACAGGCCTGTTTCGTTGGGCGGGCCCTCGCGCGCAAATACATTATTCAGCGTAGCGGTGATATCCAAGTTGAGTGAGTCGCCAAACTCATACGGCTTGGAGCTGCCGTTGGTCTCAACACCCGCAGCTTCATATCGCGTGTCGTGCCGGCCCAGCGAAGATTTTCCCAGCGGCCCAAGCAGATCGCGCAGCGCCTTGTAGCCAAGAAAGTCCATCCCCTTGTCTGTGACTTCGAAGCGTGCGTCTTCTGCATCGCCCTGTCCGCCCTCGCCACTCTGCTGTGCATCTTCTGCATTCAGAAAATTTTCGTCCTTCATCCGCTGGATAATTTTTTCAACAAGCTCGTCCACCTGCTCTTCGGAGAGCGCGTCGAACTGCTCCTGTGCATCGGCGTCCAGCATTTCACCCGACTCAAGCGCCTGCTTGATGGCTTCGCGCAGTGACTCCATCGTGTCATCCATTGACTGGAACGGTGCGAACGGGTCCTGGTAGCCGGAGTCCAGCAGAAAATCAGACAGCGCCTGCAGCAGGTCTTCGAGATCGAAGCTGGTGGAGAGATCGCCTGTGAATTTCGTGTATCGGGTGAGCTTCATGTCCTGTTCTTAGTTTAGACGCGCAAGTCCATGCCTGGATTCAGAAGCCCGGCATCGGTTTACCTGGGCCAAAGAAAAAGCCGGGCTTTTAGCCCGGCTTTGTTTCCAGTATTCCTGTGGTTTAGTGGCCGGAATCAACGATTGTTGTCGCGATCAAGCCAGTCGCGACGGCGGCCAGCACGAAGTTACCGTCCACCTCGCGCCACTCGTACCCGCGCCGCGGAGCCTGCAGGTGGTGAGCGTGCCAGTCAACCTGCCCACCGCGGTTCCAGTCATCGTGGCTGATCTTTGCGCCCTTGTGCCATTCGTCGTGGCGCACGTAAGTGTGGTTGTCATGGTGGTCGTCTTGCGCGAAGACAACGCCACCACTCATAAGAACTGAGGAGATGATAAGAGCGGAAATGATATTGCGAGGTTGTAGCATAATTCCTCCTGCATGTTTTGGATTCGCATTGGAGAAAGCCTGTTGTGTCATTTATTTGGATAGAAGCAGGATTAAGCAGCAAAGTGGAGGCAACCTTCTGGCTGCCTCCACTTTGCTGCAATATGTTTACCGCTATTTAAGCTGCATTAGCAGCGTTTCAGCGGCTTTCTTCAACTGTGCGTCTTCACCTGTTTCGGTTTCGCCGAGCGGACGCGTTACTTCAACGTCCACAGGCCGCGGGTGCCACTCCATGTCTTTGCCTTCGATTGTTTGAATACGTTCACCCGGCGTCCGTACGGACGATCCATCGATCAGCCGCTGCGCGCCGGTAAAAATAATCCAGCCGGCCGTTGGCGTGCCGACTACTTTGCCGAGCTGCAGCGCACGATAGCCCTCGGTAAAGTCCTCACCATCTGACAGTGTCGACTCATTTGTGACGAGCACCGTGGGCAATCCAAGTGCGCGTTGCCCGAGCGCCTGGCGGCTCGGCGCAGGCGAACCATCTCGCGGAGTCATCAGCAAATAATTCTTGCGCGCGAAGACGTCAATCACCCGGCCGTTGACGTAGCCACCATTATTGTTGCGAACGTCAATGACCACGCCCTTCTTCGCCTGGTTGACGGCGTCGAGGTCAATGTAGAGCTGCGCAAGATCACCATCGCCCATCGCTGCGATGTGAACATAGCCGAGCTTGCCGCCAGAGACTTTATCAACATAAGCGCGGCGAGACTCAACCCAGTCGCGATACAGTAGGCCCGATTCAACCTGCAGCGACACGGGTCGAACAACGGCGTCGCGCTTCTTGCCGGCCGTCTCGATTGAAAGCACGGTTCGCTTTCCGGCTCTGTCTTCCAGCAGAGAATCAAGATTCACCGAGCCCGTAATCGGCGTGCCGTTGACGGCGGCCAGCTTGTCGCCCACTTTGATCGAGCCCTCAAGCGATGCCGGGCCAAGCGGCACGATCTCGCGGACGATGAGTGAGCCATCTTTCTCATAGGGCTCACGCTCATAACGCAGCCCCAGCCGGCCGGTGCGTACTGACGGCGGCGTCGGCAGGCTGATGCCGGAGTGCGAGCTGTTGAGTTCGCCGATCAGCAGGTTGATGTCGCGACGAAGCTCTGCGCCGGTGCGCGCACCTTCAATGTAAGGCCGCCACTCATCGCGCAGTGCCGGCCAATTGGCGCCGTTAAAGCTGCCGTTCCAGAAGCGATGGTCGAGCGTCGACCATGCCTCATCGAACACCACCATCTTTTCCTTGTCGAAATCAACGTCGATCGATGTTGCGAGGTTGATATTTTTTGCCGTGTTGCTATCGAGCGAGTAGGAGTGGACCGTCGACCCGCCCCCAGCCCCGCGTCCGCCGCCAGACTCCAGGTAGAAGATTGACTTGCTGTCAGGCGCGAAGGCAATGTCAGACTTGAAGCCCGCTCCAGACGTTAGCTGCTTGGCCGCAGCAGGCTCGCGGGCAAGCTCGTCCAGTGAATAACTGTAGATGTTGGCCAATCCTGCCACTTCTGCAAGAAACGCCAGCGTCTTGCCGTCCGGGCTGATTACCGGGTAGCGAACGCCGAGCCCAATGGGCAACAACGTAAGCCGGTTGCGAATGCCCTCAAACACAATCTTCGTGGGCTCAGGCTTTTTGGTTGTGGTATCTGCACCGGCTCCGCGGCGAGCGCCGCCTTCAGCAGGCTCCTGCGCTCCGTTGTTGTTGGGCGTGGTCTCGCTAGGATTGCCAGGGCGGCGGCGATCCGTCGGTGTATCAGGCGCACCCGGAGTGCTCTGTTTGCGAAACAGGTCCGCAAACTGATCTTCGCGGAACGCCGGCACATGCGGAATCAGGTCAACCCGCGCAAGCTGCGGATCTTCGGCGCGCTGCGATGTGTCGAACAGGATGTACTTGCCATCCGGCGACCACGCAATATGCGAGGCATTCTGTCCGTTGGCAAGGAAAGTAATTGGCCTGGACGTTGCCGAACCATCTGCGGGCACGGCGTACAGGTTGGAGAAGCCGTCGACGCCAACCGGAACATAGACCAGCCACTTGGAATCAGGCGACCAGGCCAGGCCGCCGTCGCCGTAGAAGCCCATTTCTCCGGTAGCGATAACCTTGTCCGCCTTGATGGCAGCCTTATCGTCCAGGGACAACACATGCAGCTCTTTGCGGTTGCGTAGGAACGCCAGCGATTTGCCATCCGGCGACCACTCTGGCGCGACATCTGTATCGTGCGAGTGTGTAAGAGCGTGCTCGGTATTGGTGTTGAAGTCGTAGACGTACAACGACGAGCCGCCATCGCGCTCAGAACGATATACCAGCTTCGTGGAATCAGCCGACCACTGCGGATCGGATTCAGCTGCATCTGTGAACGTCAGCCGCTGCGGCTCGCCGCCTTCTTTTGCCCCTGCCGCAAAAATTTCTCCATGCGCAGCAACGGCAATTTTCTTGCCGTCCGGTGAAAGTGCCAGTCCGGACCAAGAGCTGAGCGCCATGTGAGTCACGCCAGGCGTGCTGGGAACGCCGCGCAGCGCAAAGTGCAGCTCTTCAGCCTTGCCGCTGTGTGTGTCCAGCTTCCAGATGCCAAAGCCGCGTTCAAACACGATTGACTTGCCATCGTAAGAAAGTGTGGGCCACAGGCAGCGGCCGGTCTTGAAGGTGGTAAGCGCCTTTGCAGCGCCCGTTGCGAGATTCACTTCCTCAATGTTCTCCGCGCCAGATTTGTCTGACATCACGTAGAGGTTTTTGCCATCAGGAGAAGCCATCGGCCACGCGTGCTTCGCGTCCGCCGGAACAAGCAGTTTGTAGCTGGCTGAGTCGATCGGCTTCAGCCACAACTCCGTCTCGTCAATGTGCGCATGGCCTTTGCGCCACCACTGCGAGTTGGAGATGCCCTTCGCTACCAATACGATGGATTTCCCATCCGGCAGTGGTGTCGACTCGAACTCGTTCATGTAGCGCTCTGCGGAAACTTCAAGCGGTGTGCCGCCCGTAGAATGCACCCGGAAAATGTCATTCTCGCCCGCTACATCGTTGGCCGACGACGAGAAATACAGCCACTGGCCGTCATGCGACCATGCATCCAGCGTGATGCCCGCGTCAGAATACGTAATGCGCTGCAGCGCTCCGCTGTTCAGCGTCAGGATGTAGATGTCGTTCGCGCCGGTGCGCGTTGACTGGAAGGCCAGCCGCGTGCCATCCGGCGAGTACAACGGGCGCGATTCTTCGGATGGCCCTGAGACCAGTATGTGCGCCTCTCCACCGCCGGCCGGTGCTACCCAGATATCGCCGCCGGAGGCAAACGCAATCTCTTTGCCGTCGGGCGAAAGTGCTGGCGTGGCGAACGAAGGCTTCGAGGTTGTGCTTTGAGCACAGGCACAGACAGAGACAGACAGAAGGAGAGCGGCGAAAAGACGCATGCAGGACCTCGGGGGCTATAGGTTGCTGTATGTACGAGTGTATCGGGGAAAAAGTCGAGAACGCTAGGGCCGCGTGCCCGAAAGCACAGCGAACCGGTTGTCTTTGAACCAGCAGTCGGCGTCCGTAAATCCGGCCTCGCGCATCCAGTCCAACTGGTCTCCTACGCTGGCGCAGCGGTCGTCCTGCTGGCGATAGAGCGAGTCGGCAATCTGGTCAGGCGTGGCTCCGCCTTCGCGAACTTGCTCCAGCCAAAGCTCTTTGTAGCGATGGTCGATCTCTGGTGTGGGCCCGGCAACCTGCTCCGCGTTCACGAATGTGCCGCCCGGGCGCAGCGCCTTGAATATCTTGCTGAAGAGCGCGCGCTTGGCTGCGTCATCAATATGGTGGATCGAAAGTGCAGAAACAATCGAGTCGTACGTGCCGTTGATCGGTGCAGTTGTGTAGTCGGTGACCTCGAAGGTCACGTTCTTGTCATCCGCAAAACGAACACGTGCCTTCTCAATCATCGGCTCGGAAAGATCGGCGAGGATGATCTGCGCCTGTGGGTACCACTGCCGCACAAACGCGGAGAGCAGGCCAGTGCCCGCGCCCAGGTCGAGGATGTTGCGCGCGTCGTGAACAATTAGGTCCGTCGCCCTCCGATAGAACGCGTTATAGCAGGGAATCAGGAGGGCGCGGTCTGCGTCGTAGGTGGCCGCGGTTACGTCAAAGGCAGTCTGTGTCGTGCTGGGCATGTCTAAAAGCGTACTACGATGCCCGTATCGATGGAGATGAGAGAAATCTGCGTATTGACGTTATTGAAGTTGATGTTGGAAATACCGGCATTCGCCAGGTAGGCCTTGCCGCCGCCAAACTCAACCGCGCGGAAGTCAACGCGCGGGAAGATAGGCACATCCACACCGCCAAATATCTCCCACCCGGCGTACTGGTTGGTGATAGGCACGCCCGTGGTTACAGTCGTCGTGCCGCCCGTCCCATTTGTTACGCTTCCCAGCGTGCGTGTTGCCACGTATCCGCCTGCCGCTTCAACATAGGGCTTGATATGCAGAACCGGGACGCGCAGCGCCAGGCGCGGTCCTGCCATCGCTGTATCGGCGCCGGTGTTGCTGTGGTTCGTCGATCCGCGCAAATCAAGTCCCAGGTTCAGCGGCCCGGCCTTCGCTGCATTGAACGTAATGCCGCCTCCAAATTCCGGTGGCCATGACGTTGTAAACAAATTGGTATACGTGCCCGTGGTGTTGTTGTAGTTCTGTCCGTTCTGCACATTGCTGAAGCGCGTATTGACTGATGTGAAGTAGATAGACATGCCCTGTGCGTGGGCAAAAACCGGGAAGATGCTGATGGCGAGAAGGATAAGAACCAAACGACGCATAACGGGGCCTCCGTGCGCTTGTGGCGCACTTGCTGATTTTTGATGCAAACCCGGAATTTCGGGTTGAGTTGCTCATCAGGATTCGCACTCCCCAACCATTGTTTTTGGTACGCTTGCTGCGCGGGAGGACAGCAATGAAACAACTTAGCCGGCGTGGGTTTATGCAAAGTGCGGCATTTACAGCCGCAGCGCTCGCAGCGCGGAGGTCCGGGGCTGCGCCCTCGGGGCAACCAGGCGATTGGAGCTCAGATTGGGCCGCGCAAGCTGTGATCGATACCCGCCGCTCGCCCTTCGCCAAACTGCATGGCGTTCCCGTTCGCGCAGTAACCATTCACGATGGCTTCTGGAAATCGCGCCGAGAGGTGAACGTAGAAACAAGTTTGCCCACCATGCATGCGCTGCTTGAAGAGCATGGCCGCATGGATAACTTCCGCCGCCTGATGGGCACAAGCTCCGCAAAACAGATCGGACCGTACTACTCTGACTCCGATGTCTATAAGTGGGCTGAGGCCGCAAGCTGGGCGCAGCAGAGCAACCCGGAACTCTTTCGCGCAAATATCGATGCAATCATCCATCTGCTCCAGGGTGTGCAGGAGTCTGACGGTTATCTCAACACTTACTTTCAGGACGATCGCAAGCCGCAGCGCATGACCGACCATGCGCAGATCGTTGGCCATGAGCTCTACAACCTCGGACATCTGTTGCAGGCAGCTGTCGCGCAGTACCGCGCAACCGGCGACAAGCGCATGCTCGATTGCTGCATCGAGTTCGTCGACGGCTTTTTGATTCCCGGCTTCGGCCCTGAGGCATCGAAGCGGCCCATCGTCTCCGGGCACCCTGAGATCGAAATGTCGCTGATTGAGCTCTATCGCATCACCGGAGAACCACGCTATCTCAAACTCGCCGGTTACATCCTTGAAGGCGACAGCCGCATTCCGCTCACGTCTGATGACATCGTCTATCTCTACAGCGGCGCGCCCTTCACTGGCCGCAAGCGGCTCGAAGGCCACGCCGTTCGCGCAATGTACGCCTGCTGCGGTGCCACGGACTACTATCTCGAAACCGGCGATGCAAAATATCTCGCCACGCTGACCACTCTGTGGGATGACCTCGTCCGCGCGCAGATGTACGTCACCGGCGGAGTCGGTGCACGCCGCAAGCACGAGGCTTTTGGCGATGATTACGAGCTACCCAACCTCACCGCCTATGGCGAGAGCTGTGCCGCCATCGGCAACATGATGTGGAACTGGCGCATGCTGCACGCAACCGCAGACGCTCGCCACGCCGACGTCATCGAACGCGCGCTCTACAACGGCATTAATTCCGGCATGAGCTTGAGTGGCACAACTTACTGCTATCGCAATCCGCTAGCCTACGACCCCACGGCCAGCGGCCCAATCCGCAATCCCTGGTACGACACCACCTGTTGCCCGCCCAATCTCGAGCGCACGCTCGCATCGTTGCCGGGGTATTTCTACAGCACAGGCCCCGACGGACTCTACGTACATCTCTTCCACAACTCCACTCTGGTTTGGAAGCTGGAGAGTGGCGTCCCCATCAAAGTCGAGCAGGCAACAGACTATCCGTGGGAAGGCCGCGTGCGGATGTTGGTCACGCCGAAGGAAGCCGCGCAGTTCGCGCTGCACGTCCGTGTCCCCGGTTGGGCGAAGTCTGCTCGCGTCACCGTAAACGGCACAGAAGTTTCCGGCGTGAACCCGGGTAAATATCTCGAACTGTCACGCCTATGGAAGCCCGGTGACGCCGTCGAAATGGATCTCGGCATGCAGCCGCAGATGCTCGTCGCCGACCGCCGTGTTGCTGAGGACCAGGGCAAGGTCGCCGTGCAGCGAGGTCCCATCGTGTACTGCGCGGAGTCCATCGATCAGGCCGGTAAGTCTGCGCCTCGCGAACTTCGTGTGAGTGCAGACACCAATTTCTCAGTGCAGCACGATAAGGATTTACTCGGCGGCATCACCGTGCTCGAGCAGGCTGGCCAGCATATTTCTGAGCAAACCGCCCCCGACGCACTCTATGCCGCAATCAACAGCAGCTCCATTGGCGCCGCAAATGTTCGCTTGATTCCGTACTATGCGTGGGCCAACCGCGAACCTGCGGAGATGGCTGTATGGCTGGATACTGCTCCCACCAAGTCCTGAGGCCGCGCCTACTTTTGCGCCAGAACGGTGGTATTGCCGCCAATGCGCGTGGCGTTCAGTGAATGCTTCAGTGGATCAGTAATCACTGCTGCTAACCCAGCGGCACCGAAACGAGCGACATAAAACGTGTATGGAGCAAACTCATCTGGGCCAAAATCCTTCATCTGCTCATCCGGCGTGTACTGCTTGATGATCGAAGGGTCCTCAATCGCATGTCCCAGGAACACAATCGCATCGCGTATCGTGTGGTTGTTCGCAGAGTAGGCGTACAGGTCAACGCCTTGCCGCTCCGCAAACTCCGCAACCAGCACCAGTGGTTGCAGCGCGAAAGCCTGGTAGTGTGTCGCGCGCTCGTGACGATCCATCTCCAGCGGGAATGCGCCGTTCTTGTCCAGCTGCCCAACTGCCTGCTTGAACACGCTTACCCCATAGTCAAATAGCGCATCATCTGAACCCACAACGCCGATGCTGATCGCCGCCAGCGCGCGCCAGTAGTGATGGTTATTGCCCAACTCTCCCGGCTTCTCATACGAGATAAGTTTGTGCGCCGCGCCGTCCAGCCACAGGGCTACGCGCTTCTGTTCAGCAAGGTCGAGAGCGGGATCGTTCACCAGCACAGACATCGTCACGCCCGCCGAGCACAGCGTCCACTCAGCCTGGTACCACGATTGCGTGTTGTCTTTGTCGTGCGGATCGTAGTTGGTTAGCGCATCGCCCTTGGCCCACATATCCAACTGATCCAGCGCGCATTGCGCCTCCGCATGGTTACCGGTCGCGACGTACTGGTTCATTCCCGCGGTAATCCGATTTTCAAACGCACCATAGACACGAGTCGCCGCAGCCTCAGCAGGATTCGTTGGCCCATGCGACCCGCTCAGGTAATGGTGCGGAATCCGCATGTAGCCCTCCGGCGCGGGAACAGCCTCCATCTTCACGCAGGAGTGCAAACCCTTGATCGCAGACAGCAGTAGAGGGCTAGTCGTGCTCTTCAGATACGCCTGCCGCGCCGGAACATCAACGACCGATGCCTTATGCGCAGTAACGTGTTGAGCGTTTGAGATAGTTGTGACGGCGAACAGCGTGACGGCGAGAGGAGTGCGGAGATTCATCGTTAGTATGGCCCTTCAAGCGGTTTTATAGACCGCTCCATCATACTCGTGAGTCGTGTTTATTTCTTGTGCAGCGCTTCCAGCTCATCCAGCGTGCGTGGCCAATCTGACCCCAGCAGCCGCGAGAGCGATCGGTCCGCCAATACCTTGCCGCTTGTCTGGCACGTAGGGCAGTAGTTGGTTTCGTTATCGGCGTAACGAATCCTTTGGATCGGCGACCCGCAACGTGGGCACGGTTGCTGATACCGCCCATGCGCCGCCATCTCCGGACGGAACGCTGTAACTTTTTCCGGAAACGCCTTTTCAGCTTCCGCATTAAATCGCTCGGTCCACGTCTTGAGCGTCGTGACCGTCGCCCCAAACAGCCGTTCGATTTGCTCCTGCGTCATCTTCTGCGTCTGCAGCAGTGGCGAGAGCTGTGCCGCGTGCAAAATCTCATCCGAGTATGCATTGCCAATGCCAGAGAACACTCGCGGATCAGTGAACGCGCGCTTTAGCGTGCGATTCTCAGCGGTTAGCGCTGCTTTGAATGTCTCCGGCGTAAGCGTGAGCACTTCAAGCCCGCCAGGATCCAACTCCGTGAGCGCAGCTTCGCCCTGCACCAGGTGCAGCGAGGCTCTACGCTTGCTTCCGGCTTCAGTAAGCACCAGCGACCCCGCGGGGAAGTCAAACGCCGCGAGATTTTGCCGCCCGCCAATCTTCGCTCGTCCTTTTTTTGCATCGAACTCACGCCAGTGCAGCCGCCCGGCGATCATCAGGTGCAGCACCAGGAATAAATCGGCGTCAAACACGAACACTATGCGTTTGCCTATGCGCCGCAGCGAGCGAACAGTTTTGCCTTCGATCGTCTCGATACGTGGCACAGCTGTGCGCAGCAGCAGCGGTGACGAGATGCGCACTGCCTCCAGCGGCTGACCAACCACACGCGACTCAAGCGCGGTAATGTACGCCGTGATGTCTGGAAGTTCGGGCATCGGTCGAAGCTATCAATAGTAGTCGCGGTTTGCGTTGTTCTGCCCGGCCCGTTTCGTCCCACGTATTCGCAGTTTAATTAAATCCGCGCCGCGTACGATTACGGGCAATCTCTTCGATATCCCGTTCCTGCAGCCGGTCCCGCGCGCGCTCGCCTAGGTTGGCGGCGTCTTCGTTGCGGCGGCGCTTCTCGCCGGCGGTAAAGGTACGCGCCTCGCTGCGCGAAATCTTCTTGTGTGCCGTCATGCCTTCCAGCATGAACTCTGCAGCACTCACCGCTTGCTCAACTGGCGTGCGCGAGTTCACCTTCAGCGGTGTTAGCTTCTCAAACAGTCCCTGGATTTCGTGCAGCGATTTGAAGACCATCTTCGCCGGCTGCTTGTCATTCAGCTCCACTGAGCCGCCCAGGTTGAACCACTGCTCAATCTGCTGCGTGTTGGTATCGGTGAAGTAGGTGTCGTAGATATTGGCAACCGCCTGGCGAATAATCTCGCGAATCACCGCCTCGGATCCCTTCAGCTCGCCCTCGTACTCCAGCTCGATCTTGCCGGTAATCCCTGGCAGCGCCGCAAAAATGTCACCAACCCTTGGCACTACTTCGCTCTCGCCATGCAGTAGCGCCCGCCGCTCGGCGTTCGAAACCACCAGCTCCATCGTGCTGATCGGCAGCCGCTGTGAAACTCCGCTACGCTTGTCTACCTTCTTGTCTTCGCGCGCGATGAACGCAATCTGTTCCACGATCTGGCGAATGTAGTGGGGAACAAAAATATTGTCGATGCGCGTGCCTTCCACTGCATCATCATAGGTGCGGGCCGTCCACGCTTCTTGCTCCGTAATGCTGATCGCCTCGTCCAGCGACTCCGGGTAGTGCGTACGAATCTCGCTGCCGATGCGGTCTTTGAGCGGCGTCACAATTTTTCCGCGCGCCGTGTAGTCCTCCGGGTTCGCGCTGAACACGATTGCTACATCCAGCTCCAGCCGCACCGGGTAGCCCTTAATCTGCACATCGCCCTCTTGCATGATGTTGAACAGCGCAACCTGGATTTTCCCAGCGAGGTCAGGCAGCTCATTAATGGCGAAGATGCCGCGGTTCGCGCGCGGCAGCAATCCGTAGTGCATCGTCAGCTCACTGCCCAGCTCATGCCCGCTGCGTGCAGCCTTGATCGGGTCTACGTCGCCGATAAGGTCGGCCACCGTTACATCCGGCGTTGCCAGTTTCTCGACATAGCGCTCCTCAGGAGTCATCCAGGCAATCGGCGTGTCATCGCCGAGCGAAGCGATGAGGTCTTTCGAAAATTTGCTCAGCGGCGCATACGGGTTGTCGCGCAGCTCTGATCCCGCAACATACGGCGACTGTGCATCGAGCAGCGTCGTCAGCGCGCGCAGGATGCGGCTCTTCGCCTGTCCGCGCAGCCCCAGCAAAATAAAGTTGTGCCGCGAGAGCACTGCATTCACCAGCTGCGGGATCACCGTATCTTCATAGCCCACGATGCCGGGGAACAGAGGCTCGTCCGCCCCCGCAATCTTGCGCAGCCGAGCGATCAAATTGTCGCGCAGCTCGTCTTTCACGCTGCGGCACACCCTTGCTGGGGTATAGGCCGAGGCTTTCAGTTCACCAAGTGTGCGCGGTAGAGGGTTCGAAGGCATGGTCTAAGTATAGATGCCCCGTATCTTGCAAAGTTGCAGTAGGTATACTGTCCCCACCTCAGCAGATTTCCAGTACTCGGGAGCCGTATGCGCCAGTGTTTTCGCGTTGTTCCTGTCCTTATCGCACTCTTCGTCGCAGCGGCCCTGCATGGCCAGAAGTTGACTCCCGCGCCGCCGCGCTCGCCTGCTGACGGTGGCGGCCCATATAAGCGCCTTGTTATCCGCGGCATCACGGTTATCGATGGCACCGGGGCAGCACCCGAAGGACCGATGGATGTGGTCATTGAGGGAAACCACATCGTTGATGTTGTCTCCGTCGGCGTACCCCATCGCCCCATCAAGGATAAAGGCCGGCCGGCGAAAGGCGATCGCGAGATCGATGGCGCCGGCAAGTACCTGATGCCCGGCTTCGTTGACACGCATGTGCACTACGGCTCCCCCGATAAAGCTCCCGATGCTGAATATGTGAACAAGCTGTGGCTGGCCAGCGGTGTCACCACCGTGCGCGGAGTCCCGGGCGGAGGTCTCGACTGGACGTTGAACGAACGTGAGCGCAGTGCGCGTAACGAGATCACCGCACCGCGGATCTACGTCTATCAACCGGCTTTTACCGGTGACGGCTGGAAAGATAAGCCCGAGAAAACCCCCGAGCTTGGCCGCGAATGGGTGCGCTTTCTCGCCGCTAAGGGTGCGGATGGCATCAAGCTCTTCGGCGGCGATCCGGATGTCGTAGCCGCAATCCTCGACGAAGGCAAGAAGTACCATCTCGGCTCCCTCGCGCACCTCGGGCAGGAAAGCGAATCGCGCTTGACCGCGAAGGTCGCAACCCGTCTCGGGCTGCGGACCCTCACCCACAGCTACGGCCTCTTCGAATCCATGCTCACCGATACCACCGTGCAGGATTACCCTGCCGACCAGAACTATAACGATGAGCAGATGCGCTTCGGTCAGGTGGCGCGCAACTGGAACAAGATCGCTCCGCGCGGCAGCGCTCCGTGGAACAGCCTCATCGACGAATGGGTGAAGGGTGGCACGGTGCTCAACCCCACTTTCACCATCTACTCCGCCGGCCGCGATCTCATGCGTGCTTATACCGCTGAGTGGCACGACAAGTACACGCTGCCCTCGCTCATGCAGTACTACCAGCCCAACCGAGAGAACCACGGCTCGTTCTTCTATAACTGGACGACCGAGGATGAAGTCGCCTTCAAGAACTACTTCCGCGTTTGGATGGACTTCGTCAGCGACTTCAAAAACGCAGGCGGCCACGTCACCGTGGGCACGGATGCGGGCTTCATCTATCAGACCTACGGCTTCACTTACATTGAAGAGCTGGAGATGCTGCGCGAGGCCGGGTTCACGCCGCTCGAAGTCATCCGCTCCGCCACGCTCTATGGCGCCGAAGAGCTCCAGAGCCCCAAGCAGAGCGATGTGGACTTCGGCATCATCCGCCCAGGCAAGCTCGCGGACATCGTCATCGTCGGAGAGAACCCACTCGCCAATCTCAAGGTGCTCTATCCCACCGGCTGGATGCGCTTGAACGATGCCACCGGCAAGACCGAACGCGTTGGCGGCGTCGAGTACACCATCAAAGACGGCATCGTCTTCGACTCGAAGAAACTGCTCGCCGATGTTGCCGCGATGGTCGCCAAGCAGAAGGCTGCGATCAAAGGGCCGGTCACACTACAGGGAATTAGCAAGACGTACTAGTGAGTCACCACAGGTTTATTTGCTTGTCGTGACCTTGCAATCATTGAGGCTGTACCGCCAAACCTCGTGGTGACTTTCCCTGTTCACAACCATCTGTGCAGGAATTTGAAAGCCGTCGACGACCTGGTAGGTATAAGTAAAGATCATGCGATTGCCGGGCTTGAAAGTTCCATCCTCGCCCATCGTCAATGATCCCAGAAGAAATCCTTGTGGCCCAGGGCGGAACTCAAATTCCTGGCGGTCATCATTCGAATCCTTCACGCCCATCCTTTGCAGGCTCAAGTCGTGCGTCAGCACCATCTCAACGTCGAATGTCCTTATCTTGAATACCATCTTGTAGCCGGTCGCGGAAGATTCGAAGTGAACGGGTGTGGCCGCGGGCGGAAGCAACGCATTGTTGCTGGCGACCAGCCAGGTGCGAAGGCTGAAACGGACGGCGTGCTCAAGTAGACCCTCAGCCATGCCTCCGTGAGGAAGTTTGTGCTCTTGCTCTTCCGTCATGCCGTTGGACAGGATGGCGTCCTCACTGCTGACCTTAACGCGGTTGTGAATGGGCTGGATGAACTTTTCGATCTCTTCATCCGTTCCTTCGTCTCCCACGCGCAAGGTATCCATCCAGTGTTGCTTCCAGTTGAAATCCACGGCGCAATCGAAGCTCTGTAGGCTCTTGCTAAACGGAGCGTCATATTTGCTGCGCGCTTCAAGGAGCAACGCTTGGTCTGTTTTTGTTGCTTGGGCGAAGGCAGTCATGGAGCTCAAGCAGAGAAGGACCGACACTGGATAAATTCGCATGGCGAATTGTAAAAGACAAAGGGCGCGACCGTTATAGTCGCGCCCTTATTGCTGTGTCAGCCACCTGAGACCGAACTACAGCAAGCTTGATTTACAGCGAAGACGTAGTTCCTACAGCGAAGACATATTGTGCAGGAACTCCTGGTTGTTGCGCGTCTTGCCCAGCTTGTCGCTCAGCAATTCCATCGCTTCAACCGGCGAAAGCGGGTTCAGCACCTTGCGCAGAATCCACGTCCGCTGCAGATCGTCCTTGGGAATGAGCAGCTCTTCTTTTCTCGTTCCGCTGCGCTGAATGTCGATGGCCGGGAAGACGCGCTTGTCGACCAGCTTGCGGTCGAGAATCACTTCCATGTTGCCCGTGCCCTTGAATTCTTCAAAGATCACTTCGTCCATGCGCGAACCTGTGTCGATAAGAGCCGAAGCAATAATCGTCAGCGAGCCGCCTTCTTCGATATTGCGTGCCGCACCAAAGAAACGCTTCGGGCGCTGCAGCGCATTCGAATCCACACCGCCGGAGAGCACCTTGCCGCTCGGCGGAACGATCGTGTTGTAGGCGCGCGCCAAACGCGTAATCGAATCCAGCAGGATGACCACGTCGCGCTTGTGCTCGACCAGGCGCTTTGCCTTTTCGATCACCATCTCTGCAACCTGCACGTGCCGCGCCGCGGGCTCGTCGAAGGTCGACGAAATGACTTCGCCCTTCACGCTGCGCTGCATGTCCGTCACTTCTTCCGGGCGCTCGTCGATCAGCAGAACGATCAGCACGATCTCAGGATGGTTCGCCGTCACAGAGTTCGCAATCGCCTGCATCAGCATCGTCTTGCCGGTGCGCGGTGGCGCTACGATCAAGCCACGCTGGCCTTTGCCGATGGGGCAGAGCAGGTCCATTACGCGGCCGGGAATCTGCTCACGAACGGTCTCCATCTTGATGCGCTCTTCAGGGTAGAGCGGTGTCAGGTTGTCGAACAAAATCTTGTTGCGCGTCTCTTCTGGGGACTCGAAATTGATCGCCTCGATCTTCACCAGCGCGAAATACTTTTCGCCCTCGTGCGGCGAGCGCACGTTGCCGCTGATCGTGTCGCCGGTCTTCAGGTCGAACTTGCGGATCTGTGACGGCGAAACATAAATATCGTCCGGCCCGGGCAGGTAGTTGTAGTCCGGTGAGCGCAGAAAGCCGTAGCCATCAGGAAGGATTTCCAGCACGCCTTCGGCAAAGATATGGCCTTCTTTTTCGCTCTGGGCCTGCAGAATTTTGAAGATCAGGTCTTGCTTGCGAAGGGCACTGGTGCCGGCAATTTCAAGGCCGCGGGCAAGTTTGCCGAGTTCGGCAATGCTTTTTTCTTTTAACTCGGAGATGGTCATGAGTTCCTATATTGAAGTGAATTTTTAAAGGGGGGGATTGGGTGTTGCGGAGGGCGAGAGTGAACTCTGCCAGGGTCGAGCGAGTCTTGCACTTGCGGATATTGGTGGTGCAGAAAGTATCGACGTGCAGGTTTGCAGGAAGATTAAAGTTAGCGTATCAGAATTTCCAGAACGATATTGCAGTTCAAAATCTGGACGGTGGAAAACTGCATTCTTGCTACCCCACCCATAACGATGCTGCCGTCATGGATGGGGCACAGAAATTTACGCTGCGCTGCGCTCGGTCAATTCCGCGCCCGCGATGTTCATCGGCACGGTCTCCTTGAAGCGATCCAGCACTTCGTTGGTCGTGTCTTGCAGCCGCGTGTTGGGCTTGTGCAGCTTGCGAGTCGCCTTGGAAGCAAGCTGGCACAGCTTGTAACGGTTGTTGACGTGGGTCATTGCTCCAAAAATAAGGTCTGAGCGCATGAGGGTAAAATTCCTTTCTGGTTGGGCTTGCAGGCGTCTCTTACTGATGCGCCTTTGCCTTTGTATGGGTCCGGTGGAGCGTGCACCTGGCCTGTTTTTAGGACCAGAGCGATTGCATCCATCGAGGGGAGGGGCCCTGAAACTTATGACCCGTATCTGTTTAGACGCAAGTCGTGGGTCAGACGACGCGTCCGAAGACCGATTTACAGAGGAAAATATCTGCAAACATTGATGCTCAATGACTTACGCAGAGCAGGGCCGTCACAAAAGAAGAGCCGTACGCATAACATCCGCGCGGAAGAATGAATCAAGCTCTCGGGATGGTAGACGGGGAAGACCCCTTGAGAAATTCAGGCCTGCGTTCCAACTGAAACCGGGACCCTAATTCGCTACCAACTGCACCATATCGCTTGCAAAGGCTGGGGTCAATGCTTTTTTTGTCACTCGATTATCACGCAGTAACATGCCTGTAATCAATTGATTAGCACCAGCAAATTATGCCCAGTAGCTGCGATCCAGTGTCCGGTATTGGATCGCCTCCGCAAGGTGCTTCACCGCTATATCCGCTGCCCCTTCCAGGTCAGCTATCGTCCGGGCGACCTTCAGAATGCGGTCGTGTGCCCGCGCTGACAGTCCCTGCCGCTGCATCGCACGCTCCAGCACCCGTTCCGCATCAGTCGATAGCTCGCAGAACGTCCGGATCTGCTGCGTGGTCATCTGTGCGTTGGAGAAGATTTTCGCCTTGCTTCCGGGTTTGGCGCTCGCCTGTGCCAACCGCTCGTGCTGCCGCTCTCGCGCCGCCAGCACCCGCCCGCGAATCTCTGCAGAGCCCTCAGCCGATGCCGTGCCGCGCAGCTCCTTGTACTGCACAGCCGGAACTTCAATATGGATATCGATCCGATCCAGCAGCGGCCCTGAAACCTTCGATACGTATCTCTGAATCTGCGGAGGAGTACACACGCATCGTCCCGGCGTGTCGTTGAAGTACCCACACGGGCACGGATTCATCGCCGCCGCCAGCATGAACCGCGCCGGAAAGCTCAGCGACATCGCTGCCCTCGCAATCGTCACTGACCCATCCTCCAGTGGCTGGCGCAGCACCTCCAGCACATTGCGTGGAAACTCCGGCAGCTCATCCAGAAACAGCAGCCCGTTGTGCGCCAGCGAAACCTCCCCGGGGCGAGGAATCATCCCGCCGCCAATCAGGCCCGCGTCAGAAATCGTGTGGTGTGGCGAACGAAACGGCCGCTGCGTCACCAGCCCCGCATCGCGGTCCAGTACCCCGGCAACAGAATGGATCTTCGTCGTCTCCAGCGCCTCTTCAAATCGCAGCGGCGCAAGTATCGAAGGCAGTCGCTTCGCCAGCATCGTCTTGCCAGACCCTGGCGGCCCAATCATCAGGATGTTGTGGCTGCCCGCCGCCGCTACCTCCAGCGCGCGCTTCGCTACATGCTGCCCGCGTACATCGCGAAAGTCAGGTGACGCATGCTCCGCATGTGCCAGCAATGTTTTTGTGTCGACACGCAAAGGCTGCGCAAAAATATTTCCCTGCGCCGCAGAGTTCAGTAGTTCACGCACCTCCAGCAACGAGTTCACTGGATATACATTCACCCCTTCAACCACTGCTGCCTCTCGCGCATTTGCCGCCGGGATCACTAGGTTCTTAATCCCTGCCGCCCGCGCTGCAATAGCAATCGGCAGCATCCCCTGCACAGCGCGCAGTCCACCATCCAGCCCCAACTCGCCCACCAGCACGAAATCCGAAACATCCTTGATGGCCAACCCGCCATAAGCCCCAAGTATCCCCGTAGCTATCGGCAGGTCGAAGCCTGAGCCCTCTTTTTTCAGGTCCGCCGGTGCCAGGTTGATGGTGATATGGGTGGGTGGAAGATCAAAGCCGGAGTTCTTGATCGCCGATCGTACCCGGTCGCGCGATTCGCGCACCGCCGCATCGGGAAGCCCTACCGTCGAGAATGTTTCGTTTTCCTTCGCGATGCCGGAGAAGTCGACTTCAACATCAATGATGTGAGCGTCGATGCCATACACTGCGGCGGAGCGGGTCTTGAAGAGCATGTTTTGCGCCTGGTGATTCGTTGAGGCCGGAATTTTTCGGAGTATAGCATCGCGCACCGGGCCGTGGTCTGCATCCAACCATTGTCTGAGAATTCCCGCCGAAAGCACGAGGCTCGTCTAATGGTTCGTTGCAAGTCGCTTGCCGCTTCCTGTTGTCTCCTGTTCGTCATGTTTTTATTCGGCGCCGTTCATCCCTCAGCGCTCGCCCAATCCAGCACACAATCTCCAGCCCCACAGTCCGACGACACACAGGTCGTCGCGCCTCCCGCCCATCCGCAGGATCGCGCCGAGCTCACTGCAACTGCGTGGAAGCTCCTCCAGGATGCTCTCGCCGACGACAAGCACCCGGACACCAAGACCCAGGCGCTGGCGGCGCTCAGCACCCTGGGCAGTAATCCTCGCGCAGGCCAGATGATTACCGGCGCATTCACCGATAAAGATGTCGACGTACGTACTGCAGCCGCTCTCGCCGTCGGACAGACAAAGAACCGCAGGCTGGCTCCCGCATTGCGTGCCTTGCTCGATGACAAGGAGCCCCAGGTCGCCTTTGCAGCTGCCACAACGCTCTGGAAGTTGGGCGATCACAGTGGCCAGGACCTGCTGAGTGCTGTTGTCGATGGCGACCGCCCCGGAAACGCCGGCATGGTGCATGGCAGCATGCTCGCAGCCAACAGAAAATTGCACGAGCCCGCTGAATTGGCAAAGCTCGGGGCGCTTGAAGGTGCGCAGGTGCTCCTTGGCCCATTCGGCTTCGGAATTTCCGCCTACGAATACATGAAGCACAACGGTGGCGGCAACTCGCCTCGTGTGATCGCCATTGAAAACCTGTCGCAGCTAAAGACGCCGGCAGTCCGCTCTGAAATGCTTGGAGCCGTCACGGACAAAGACCCAGCCGTGCGTGTCGCCGCAGCCAAGGCGCTCAGCAGCTATCACGATACCGGCGTGAATCAGGCCCTCGCGCTTCTCTTTCAGGACACGAAAAAGCCCGTGCAGCTTTCAGGTGCTGCTGCCTATCTAATCTCCGCTGGAGCAGTCGCCGCACCGGTCAGACTGCCTCCAGCAGACTAGAACACGCGACGTATACACCTCTTCAGGCAGCAGCCTAGAATGTCCACGTGAATACAAGTCTGTTTGAACTCTTCAAAATTGGAATCGGGCCTTCGAGCTCACACACCGTCGGCCCCATGCGCGCAGCTCTGGCCTTCGTGCGCCAGCTTGCTGCACGCAATCAGTTTGGCGCCGCTATTACAGTCGATCTCTACGGCTCGCTCGCTCTCACCGGCATTGGCCACGGCACCGACCGCGCTATCCAGATGGGCCTGCTTGAACAATCGCCAGACACCGTCGATCTCGACACCATCGACGCCCGCATCGCGAACCTCCGCTCCACACATCAGCTCAAACTGCTTGGCGAGCACGCTGTAAAGTTCGACCCCACCACCGGCCTCCGCTTTCACCGCGACCAGATGTATCCCGAACAGGGAATCACGACCCATCCCAACGGCATGCGCTTCACGCTGCTCGATAAAACAGGCAGCACGTTGTTCGAGCAGGTCTATTACTCCGTCGGCGGTGGCTTCATCCTTACCGCTGAGGAGCTCGCATCGGCCGGTGCCGGTGCGAAAAAGCGCGACGTGCCGTACCCATTTTCAAGTGCAGACCAGCTCCTTCATCTCGGCGACCAGCACCACAAGACCATTGCGGAGATGGTGCTCGCCAACGAAGTCGCGCTACTCGCAGACCCCACCATCACCCGGCGCATCGATCGAATCGTTTCACCGCTTCGGCCCGGCAATCAAACCACGCAGGATATTGATTCCCTTACCGGAGAAGCTCGCGTCAAGGCCGCCATCTTTACGCTCTGGCAGTCCATGTCCGATTGCATTGAGCGTGGCAAGCGCACCGAGGGCATTCTCCCCGGAGGACTCAGCGTTCGCCGCCGCGCTCCAGGCCTCGCCGCGCGCATGGCTCGCATGGACGAAGCCGGCAGGCCTCGCGACCCTTTAGCCCCGCTCGATTCCGTCACTCTCGTCGCTATGGCCGTCAACGAAGAGAACGCCGCTGGTGGCCGCGTCGTCACCGCTCCCACCAACGGAGCCGCCGGCGTCGTCCCCGCCATCGCCTACTACTACCTGAACCACGCCAGCGCGGCTGCAACCGACAAAGAAAAACAGGAAGGCTTGCTCCAATATTTTCTCGCCGCTGCCGCCATCGGAATTCTCTACAAAGAGAACGCATCCATCTCCGGCGCAGAAGTCGGCTGCCAGGGCGAAGTCGGCGTGGCCTGCTCCATGGCTGCCGGCGGACTCGTCGCTGCACTCGGCGGCAACAACGCCGCAGTCGAGCACGCCGCTGAGATCGCCATGGAACACAACCTCGGTATGACCTGCGACCCCATCGGCGGCCTTGTTCAGATTCCCTGCATCGAGCGCAACGGCATGGGAGCAGTCAAAGCCGTCAACGCCGCACGCCTCGCCATGAACGATCAGGGCACGCATAAAATCTCGCTCGATCAGGTCATCGAAACCATGTTCCGCACTGGCATGGATATGCAGTCGCGCTACAAGGAAACTTCCCTCGCCGGCCTCGCTCTCAACATCATTGAGTGCTGATGCATCTCAAAAAGCTGGTATAAAAGTGTCGCTCTACGAATGCAGATTCATCCTTCTCTGAAAGAGGAACACTATGAACTTTATCGAATGGATCCTGGTTGGATTGGTCGCGGGATGGCTCGCGGGCAAGGTCATGAAGGGCGGAGGCTACGGCATCATCGTAGACATCATCCTCGGCATTCTCGGTGGTCTTCTTGGCGGCTGGCTCTTTGGCATGTTGGGGTGGTGGCCCGGCGGCGGTGTTTTTGGCTCCATCCTCGTCGCCTTCGTCGGGGCGCTCATTTTGGTCGGTCTTACACGTCTGATCAAACGAGCTTAGCGGCCGTTAGGCTTCGTTCTTGCACAGGGTGCCCCCATCCTTTGCGGTTTCATCGCAAAGGGTGGGGCGCACAATGACCTGAACTCCCCAGCCCTGCACGCCTTCCAGCACCAGCCCTCCTCCGCGACCTCCGCGCTCTCCGCGTTGAAGCCGTTGCCCATGCCGTTGCTGTTGCTTTGGCCGTTACTTTGGCCGTCGCCTCTCGCTACTGTCCGTTTTCCTGTCAAGCCCCCAGCGCCTGTTGAAATCGCAAATCCCCCCATCCCTATTGGCGATTTCTTCCAAAAAAAGTTGGCGTAGTTACCCCCTGCCATTCGATATCCTTAAAAATAGGGCATAGAAAAAGCAAGCAAAAGGTATTTTGCTTATTTGGAATGATGCCGCCCGGCAGCTCTTTGACAGCTGCTCTGTAAGTAGAGCAAACAATAGACTTGACTAAGTCCTTATTCAAGTCCTTTGCACTCAGGACTTTGGACAAAAAGTACACGGGGGGAGGGGAGGGTCAGGCATGCAGGCAGTTATCTTTCAACTGCCAGTGCTACCGAGTTTCCGCCACCCAGGCAAAGCGCAGCTATGCCCTTGTGCGCATCGCGGCGCTGCATCTCGTGCAGCAGCGTCACCAGCACACGTGCCCCACTCGCTCCAATGGGGTGCCCGATTGCCACTGCGCCTCCGTTGACGTTCACGCGCGAGAGATCAGCGCCTAGCTCCTTCACCACGCTCATCGCTTGAACGCTGAACGCCTCGTTGAGTTCGAACAGATCGACATCGCCGAGCGCCCAGC